>OBLS010001235.1_pt1 | contig 10275 bp, 12 predicted proteins | sample 1519901 | NCBI WGS metagenome assembly OBLS01 (sample SAMEA3113585, study PRJEB22503) | soil metagenome
GCATCTTCGGCACCTCCTGGCAGGACATCGCCCACCGCGCCGACGTTTCGGTGGGCACGGTCTACAAGCACTTCCCTTCGCTCGACGAGCTTGTACCGGCCTGCGGGGAGCTGGTATACGCTATCACCCGGCCCCCTTCCCTGGAGGACTCACCGCAGATCTTCGCCGGGGCCAGCTCGCTCGAGGAGCGCCTCGGGCGCTTGGTCTCGGAGCTGTTCGGCTTCTACGAGCGGGGGGCTCCGTACATCGAGACTGACTTCCAGGAGCGGCGGCTGCCCTCGGTCCGGGAGTGGGAGGCATACATGCGGGCCACCATCGCGGGCCTTGTGCGCGAGGCCCTGGTTTCTGCTGAACCTGACGAGCGCATGGTGCGGGCCGTGAGCGCGCTCCTCGACTTCTCTACCTTCAAGTCATTCCTGGATCGGGACATCCAGAAGGAGCAGGCCGCGAAGACCATGAGCGAGGTCCTTCTCTGTTGGATCGCCTGCTCACGGCGTGACCGGTGAAGCAGAAGCGGCACTCTGTTCATACGAATAAGCCCGGCCTGGACAAGGGAAAGGAGGAGGCGATGAACGAAGAGGACGGTGCTGCCAGCAGAATCTTCGGGCTCGAGGAAGGTGAAGGAGAAGCAAGGTGGTGGCTCGGTGTCTCCCTGGCCACTATAAAGGCCACGGGTAAGGAGACCGGCGGGCGCTACACGCTCGTCGAAGTTCTCGAGCCGGAGGGTGAGGAGGCGCCGCTGCACGTGCACCACAACGAGGACGAGGCTTTCTGGATCCTCGAGGGAGAGCTGACGTTCCAGGTCGGAGACGAGACGATAAAGGCCTCTCCGGGTTCGTTCCTCTTCGGACCCAGGGACGTCCCGCACCGCTACACCGTGGAGTCGGGGCCGGCGAGGCTGCTGTTCGTCCTGTCGCCGGCGGGCTTCGAGGAGTTCATCTACGCCACGAGCGAGCCGGCGAAGGAACGTACCCTGCCGCCCCCGCCGAAAGGGCCGCCCAGCGAAGCTGAGATGGAGCAGCTAAGAGCCGTTGCTCGCCAGCACGGAGCCCGGCTCCTCGTTTGACAAGTGCAGGCTGGTGGAGGGGAGGACGCCTTCCCGATCAGCGAGGGCTATACGGCCACGATCTCCCTTACCTCGGGGACCTCGCGCCGGATGAGGCTGTCTATGGCGTAGGCGAAGTCGAGCTGGGAGAGCGGGCAGCCCTTGCAGGCCCCGAGCATCTGGATGCTCACCGAACCGGTCTCCTCGTCGCAGGCGACGACCCGGGCATCCCCCCCGTCGGCCCGCATCGCCGGGCGCACCTTGTCGAGCGCCTCCTCGACCCGGCTCCGCATGTCGAGCTTCCCGGTCATCTCGGCCCGATTATATACGAGCGTCCGGGACGGTTGGCGGGAGGATAGCCTAGTAGAATGGGGGCTTCCGAAAAGCACGCACTCGTCACTCGAGAGGAGACGCATGGAAAGCAACGATGAGCGAACCCTCCTCGTAATCAGCGCTCCGCAGCACGACGCGGCGGCCTACCACCTCTCGGGGTTCCTGGCGCCTGACCCGGTGATCTGCCTCCGGGCGGCAGGCAGGAGGTACCTCGCGGTCTCTGCCCTGGAGTACGGGCGGGCCGAGAAGGAGGCCCCGGTGGACGAGCTGGTCTCCTTCGACGAGCTGGATCTCATAGAGCTCGCCAAAGAGTTGAAGAGCGGCTCCCGCGCCTTCGCCGCGGCCGCGGTGAGGCTCGTGGAGCGGGCAGGGGCGGAGGGCTCGCCCGTCGTCGTGCCGCCGCACTTCGGGGTGGCCTACGCCGACGAGCTCAGGGCCCGCGGCCTCCGGGTCGCGCCCGACGGGAAGCTCTTCGCCGGGCTACGGCGCTTCAAGACGGAAGTGGAGGTCTCCCACATAGAGGAAGCGCAGAGGGCGGTCGAAGAAGCCTGCGCGCACGCGGTGGAGATACTCGAGGAGGCGGAGGTCTCGGACGATGGAACGCTGTTCTGGCGCGGGGAGCCTCTGACGAGCGAGATCCTGCGCTCCGAGATAGACGTCGAGCTCCTGAGACGCGGCTGCACGTCCGACGAGGGCACCATAGCCGCCGGCGGTGCGCAGGCGGCCGACCCGCACGAGAGGGGTAGCGGACCGTTGAGGGCCGGGGAAGCCATAATCCTCGACATCTTCCCCCGCAATGGGGAGAGCCGCTACTACGCCGACATGACCCGCACCTTCGTCAAAGGCGAGCCGAACGAGGGCTTGCAAGAGATGTACGATGCCGTACTCGAGGCCCAAGAGACGGCGCTATCAATGATAAGGGCCGGGGTAAACGGCCGCGACGTCCATGAGAAGGTCTCGGACATCCTGCACGAGAGGGGCTACAAGACCGGCAAGCACGACCAGAGACCGGGCGAGCCGCTGACCGAGGGCTTCTTCCACGGCACAGGGCACGGCGTGGGCCTCGAAGTCCACGAAGCCCCGCGCGTCTCGACCGCCGACGAGGAGCTGAAGGTCGGCGACGTCGTCACGGTCGAGCCAGGCCTCTACGAGCCGGGGGTGGGCGGCGTGCGTATCGAGGACCTCGTCGTCGTCACCGAGGACGGCTGCCGCAACCTGACCCGGTTTCCGAAGGAATTCCGGATCTAGGGTACAGCATCGAACCGGCTTGCGGAGCCGGCACGAATAAAATCAGGGAGGAGTGAACTCGTGAACTCGTTCGCCGGGAAAGTGGCGCTCGTTACCGGCTCGACCCGAGGTATAGGACGTGCTACAGCCAGAGGGCGCGAGCGTAGTGGTCACGAGGCGGCACGAGGACCGGGGAGAGAAGACCGTACGGATCGCGCGAGAGGCGGAGGCCTGAACCGGATACCACGAGGAGGAACATCTTGAACGTCAAACGTGTAACGGAAGGGATCTCCTTCTCAGGGGAGAAGATGAAGAAGAACAGCCTCTTCGACTCGCCGCACCTCTTCTACGACGCCTACTGCCTGCTGCCCGGCCAATCCCAGAAGGTGCACGCCCACGAGGGCTCGGACAAGGTCTACTACGTGCTCCAAGGGACCGGACGCTTCACCATCGGCGACGAGGAGGAGGACCTCGGCGAAGGGCACGCCGTCATCGCCAGCGCTGGCGTGACGCACGGCGTCCGCAACGAGACACAGGAGAACCTGGTCCTCCTCGTTACCATGGCGCCGAAGCCCTCCTGAACGCGTGACCTCGAACGCGATGCCGCGTCCCCCCTACGTGCTCCTCTTCGAGGAGGTGATCCCGGGCGCGCGACCGCTCACCATTCTCGTGGACGACCGCGGTGCCGTGCCGCTCTTCGACTCGGAGACGAAGGCGCGGGAGTTCCTCGCCTCGGTGGATCTCGGCGTCCCCGAGCCAGTCGAGGTCTCCAGCGCGGGCCTCATACGGGCGCTCGAGTCGGTCGCGGACGAGGTCGGCTACGTTGCCCTCGACCCGCCGCCCGCCAGAGTAGAAGGCGGTATGAGTGTGCGGATGGGCTCTCTGCGAGAGCTCGTGGACGCTCTCGAGACGAGCCGGGGTGAGGACGACCTGTTCGGCCTCGGCTCCAATTGGCCGGAGACGCGGTAGGTTCTCAAGCGTCGAAAGTGCCGAGGCGGCGCTCGCGCAAGGTCAGCGCGTCGCCCAGGCGGTCCAGAGCGGCATAGGCGGGTCCGGCTGCCCGAACGAACGCTTCGTATGAGGCGCGAGAGCGCCAGCGGTCGATGGTGAGGTAGCGCGTCGGGCGGCCCGTGTCGCGCAAGAGAAGGGTCTCGACGTATCCGTCCGCCTGGCTGAAGAGATTTGCCCATTCGCCTTCAGCGCCGTAGAGGTTCTCGAAGGCCATAGTCTGCTCCGGATGGACCTCGTACTCCCAGAGGATCTCGTACACGGCGGGGATTATACGGCTCAGTAGCCGATGGCGGCGCCTTCGCCCCTGGGGTCGGCTCCGCCGGTGAACCGAATGGGGGTGCCGCCGGGTGCGTACTCGATGGTGAGGCCGTGAGCGTTGCCGATCTCCGGTTCCTCGTAGACGTTGTGGCCCATGGCGGAGAGCTCGCTCTGCACGGGCGCGGGGATGCCGGGTTCGAGCAGGAGCAGGTCAGGTATCACGAAGCTGAAGCGGGGTGAGGCTATAGCCTCCTGGATATCCATGTCGAAGTCCAGGACGTTGTTGAGCATCTGCGGCGTCGTCTGCAGGATGGTGCGCCCGCCGGGGGTCCCGATGGCCATCTCAGGTCGGCCCTGGCGCATCACGAGCGTCGGACCGAGGGCATAGGGGATCTGACGCCCCGGGAAGGCGTCGAATGGGTTGCCCGCTGGCTCGAAGCGGACCCAGGCGACCTCGTCGTTGAGCCAGATCCCGGTCCCCTCGGGCATGACCTTGCTGCCGAAGACGTTGCCGAGCGTCTGCGTCGCGCTGACGACGTTCCCCTCCCCGTCCGCCACGACGAAGTGGGTGGTGTGCTGGCGCGTGTCGGGGGAGACGGCGGGCGTGTAGCCCGTGGGCGAACAGCTTAGAGCCGAGTCGGACTCTATAGGCGGGTCGTATGGTGAAGCCTGCGAGAAGTCTATGGCCTCGGCCTCGCTAGCCCAGTACCTCTCGGAGAGCAGCAGCTCTAGATCCGCCTGCCCGGTCTCGGGGGCGGTGTACTGGGTGGACTGGGTGAAGGCGCGCTTGGAGATCTCCGTGAGCGCGTGCACGTAGGAGACGCTGTTGCGATCGGAGGGCCCCATCTCGAACTGGCCCAGCGTCCCGAGCCGCACGAGCGCGCCCCACGAGGTGGCCGGACGGGAGGCGGTGACGACGCGATATCCCCCCTGGTCTATGCCGATGGTTTCGCGCCACTGCGCCCGGTTGGCGCGCAGGTCTTCGAGGCTCAGGTAACCACCCCGTCCGGCCACCTCGTAGACCATGGCCTGGCCAAGCTCGCCGCCGTAGACGACCCCGGCGCCCCGGTCGGCTATGAGCCTGAGCGAACCGGCGAGGTCTTGCTGCACGAGTCGTTCCCCGGCCGCGAGCGGGGTCCCGTTCCTACCGTAGATCGCCTGCGCGTGGGCGGGGAAGGCACCGTACTCCGAGCCGAGCCAGCCGGCAAGCTCATCGCCGACGACGAAGCCGTTCTCGGCGTACCTAATGGCCGGATCGAAGAGACGGCCCCACTCCAGGTCTCCATACTCTTCGGACATTGCGGCCCAGGCGTTCAGGTTGCCGGGCGTCGCGACGACCGGAGCCCCGCATCTGTTCTCCTGGTAGTTCGGGGTAGGCGGGCGGAAGATAGAGGTATTTAGCGCCGCAGGGGTTCTGCTGTCGACCTCGAGGAAGCGCGTCTGCCCCTTCCCGGTGTCGTAGACGACGATGGCCCCGTACCCGCCGACGCCGCTCATCATCGGCTCGACGACGTTCAGGGCGGCGGAGACGGCCACCGCCGCGTCGAAGGCGTTCCCGCCGTCATCCAGGATCTCCAGCCCCGCACGCGTAGCGAGCGGGTGCGCGGAGCTGACCATCCCGTTCGTGCCGACAGCCGGCCTGCTCGCCGTGTTCCTGCTCGCCGGCCCATCGACGGGCCTCTCATCCCGGGCCGACTCCGGCGTCGTCGGCCCGGTCGTCTCGGTGGAAGGCCGCGCGTTCTGTGTCGTCTCTCCGGTGCCTTCGTTTACGCGAGACGTGCCCTCTTCCCCCATACTGGACCGTGCGCCGCAGGAGCACAGAGCTGCCAGCAAGAGAGCCAGCAGGAGGATCTTGACGCTCTCCCGAAGCATCTCTAGCGGCCCCCCGCGGGCCCGAATCGCTTCCCGGACTGGGCTACGCTTTGAGCCTTTCGAGGTACTGCTTGCGGAACTTCGCGATCTTGGGCGAGATAACGACCTGGCAGTACGGCTGGTACGCGTTGTTCCGGTAGTACTCCTGATGGTAGTCCTCGGCGACGAAGAACTTCTCGAACGGCGTCACCTCGGTAACGATAGGGTTGTCCCAGACACCCTCCGCCTCCAGCTCGGAGATCAGGTCCTCGGCTACGCGCCGCTGCTCCTCGTCGTGGTAGAAGATCGCCGAGCGGTACTGCGGCCCGACGTCCGCGCCCTGCCTGTTGAGCGTCGTAGGATCGTGGATGGTGAAGAAGACCTCCAGGATCTCCCTGAACGAGACGACCTCGGGGTCGAATGTAACCTGCACCACCTCGGCGTGGCCCGTGGTCCCGGTACACACCTGGCGATACGTCGGGTTCGGGACCGGGCCGCCCGAGTACCCGGACTCGACGCTCTCTACGCCCCGCAGCTCATCGTAGACGGCCTCCAGGCACCAGAAGCACCCGCCCCCTAGCGTGGCGATCTCGGTCATAGATCAGCTCCGTTTCCGCGAAAGGGTTACAGCGGCATGATTCTATCACCAGCCGAAGCTAGCCCACGACCGCACCCTCGACGATAGAGAACCTCTGCTTCTCGCAGTCGATCTCCGCCTCGACGCCGTAGGGTAGAACAAACATCGGGTCCGTGTGTCCGAAGTCCATGCGCGTGATAACGGGCAGGTCCACGAGCTGCTGCTCTCCCGCGACGACCTGAAGAAGAGCCTCTTCGTACTCGCCGAACCGCTCCACCGGGATGTCTCCACCCGGCTTCGCGAGCAGGATGCCGGAGAGGTTCTCCAGGACGCCCATCGCAGCGTAGACCCTGAGCGCCCGCGAGAGCACTAGCGGCGAGGGCGCCTCCTCGGAGGTCTCCAGGAACAGGATGGCCCCTCGCCACGAATCGTCTTCGGGCCAGAGCTCCGTCCCTCGCAGGAATTCCAGTACCTCCAGGCAGCCCCCGAGGAGCCGTCCGCGCGCAACGCCGCTACCCTGCAGGAAACGCCAGCCCTCGTGCGGGTTCAGCCGGCGCGCCCGCTGCTGGTTTTCCGGCACGGCCCAGTCCAGCTCCTCCGCGGTCCAGCCGCCGCGGTTGGGCTCGACGGTGCCGACCGGGGCCGAGGAGAAGAGGGTTCTGCGCACCGAGGAGACCATGTAAGGGAACATGCCGCGGTTCTCGGCGAAGTTGGCCATGATGGCAGGGCCGTAGAAAGAGACGAGGCCGGCCTTGAAGAGGGCCAGCTGCGTTACGGTGGTGTCCGAATACCCGAGGAAGACCTTGGGGCTGGATCGGAACACCGCGGGGTCCAGGTACGGGAGGAGCCGGATCGAGTCGTCCCCTCCGATGGTCGAGAAGATGCCACTCACGGCGGGGTCTTCGAACGCTCCCATTAGGTCTTCGGCGCGCGCCCGGGGATTCCTGTAGAGCCATTCCGGGTCACACAGGGTGTGGGGCAACTCCACGACCTCCAGACCGAACTCATCCTGTAGCTGGCGCTTGCCGGCCTCGTAACGGTGCGGGAAGGCGCCCGGGCCGCCCCAGGAGAGCGAGACCGTAGCCACCCTGTCTCCCGGCGAAAGCCTGCGAGCTTTGATCATGGTTTCCTCCAGTAGCGTCGGCGCCTCAGAGCCTCTAGCCTGGAAGAAGCGGAGGTACGTCGGCTCGTGGATCATCCTGAGGCCCAGTACGCTCTCGCGCTTCTCGTGTATAGACTCTATGGATTCGACGGTCACGTCGCAGTGGGTCTCTTCCCCTGGAAGGTAAGGCGGACGAGCTCGGCCCACGAACGACGCTGGTTTCGGGCATACTCTCTCTCCTCCTCGGCTACAACAAGGGATGAAGGCAATCTACCGGGAGGGGGGGATTGGTTCAACCGTGGTGCCGAACGGGGCGAATCGTGGGATGATTACGGTCGTGATCGAAAGGCTGAGAGAGCACTGGCGCGAGTTCAGCGAGAGCAAGCCTGGCCACCGCTTCCAGGACCGCTACCGCCGCCGGCAAGAGAAGCGGGGCCACATAGTCAAGAGGATCTTCCTGATCGTAGTCGGGACGGTCCTGGCGCTCGGGAGCCTCTTCCTGGCGCCGCTGCCGGGTCCCGGCTTCGCCACCGTCTTTCTCGGCCTCGCGATACTGGCCGGCGTGCTCCTGACCCTCGCCCGGCTCTTCGAACGGGTCGAGGTGGGTCTGAGTAGGGTGGGGCGGTGGATAATGGCCCTGTGGGTCGGACCTCCGAAGACGGCCAGAACCCTGATCGTCCCGGCGATCCCGGCCTGCATGGCCGCGCTGGCGTAGCTTATCCTCTGACCCTGGAATAAAGAATTAACGTCACCGGAGACACCCTAAACGTGCGAGTGACGTGCCAGCCGCTTCGCCATCGAGGCTGTCGGCGACGACCCGCCCCGTCTACCCCGCGGCGGTGGTGCGGTAGAGCACGTGCGGCGATCCCGCGTGTGACACCTCGCGCTCGTAGTCGAACCTGACCTTTTCCTTGACCCGCCGCGACGCCCGGTTGGTCGACAGGGTGAAGCAGACGATGTTCGTAAGCCCGAGCCGCTCGAAGGCCAGCTTCAGGATCGCCTGCGCCGTCTCCGTCGCCAAGCCCCTGTTCCAGTACTCGGCCGCGAGCGCGTAGGCCAGCCCCACCTCTTCGTTGCCGCCCGGGATCGATCTACCGGTTGGAGAGCCTCCGGGTCAGTAGCTGAGCGTCTGTCCCGCGTACAGGAGGTCCGGGTTCGCTATGCCGTTGGCCGCAGCCAGGTCCCCGACCGTGGTCCCGAGCTCCGCGGCGATGCCGGACAGGGTATCTCCGGACTGGACCACGTAGGTCCCGCCGGAGATACCCTGTCCGTCCGAAGGGTACTGCGCCTCGGGCGCCGACTGGGCCGGGTATTCTGTCTCGGCGTAGGTGGAGCGACCCGCGCCGTAGCCACCTGCGCCGCCTGCGACGGTGTAGTCCACGTAGTCCACGCCGGCATAGGTGAGGCCGAGGTACTCCGCCGCACCTTGCGAGAGGTCGAGTTCGCGTCCGCCGGAGTAAGGTCCCCGGTCGTTCACCACCACCTCGACGGAGCGCCCGCCGTAGCTCACGACCAGCTCGGTGCCGAGAGGCAGCGTATTGTGGGCCGCGGTAAAGCCGTAGGGGTTGAACGGCTCGCCGCTCGCCGTGGGTTGGCCGGCCAGCTCGGCGCCGTAGTAAGAGGCCAGGCCGGCCTTCGTCTCCGCGTACCCGTCCGATATGACGAGAAAGGCGCCGGCCAGTATCACAATACACAACAGTTGCGAGAGTCTAAGCTTCACGCATCCCCCTCCGTCTGCGTTAGCTGGGCGTTTGCGTCTGCATGTCTGAATTAAAGAATCATCGGGCGAAGAGTATTGAGGCTCCAAAAGCCCATTTCAAGGCCTTTTTCGCCGTTATCACGCCGTGATCACGCGCCCTAATGGGCCGCCCAAATATCTTCCTGGCCGTTTTCCCCATGCCACCGCGCAGCCGGCGCGAACGGCGCATCGGGGAGGACGGGGAGCGGTCTGCCTGAAAATATTCCCACGATAATTCGACGGAGGCTGGTGAGGAGACGTCCCCCCGCGTATTTCTCTACGGACCTACCGCCCCGCCTCGCGGTCGAGGACAGCGACCGTGTCGTTGTAGAACTTGCGAGCGCTCTCGTGGCTGTCCCCGATGCAGACGAGGCCGAGCTTGCCGTACTGGGAGAGCGCCCCGATCAGGTGGAAGACGACACCCTGTTGGGAGGCGCCGTCGAAGTGGAGGCCGTTGTTCACCACGATGTCTATGAGGTCGTCGGGGGTGAGACCTTTGTAAGCGGGGCTCTGGAGGTTGTCCGAGGCGTAGTAGTAGCACGGCTTCGCGGTGGGCGTGCAGTAGGTACCGTCGTTCGGGTCGTAGACCCCATCAGTCAGGAAGCGCAGGATCAGGTACGGGTGCGTCGTGCCGCCCTTGCGGAGGTTGATCTCGATGGCGCGGTGATCCCACCCCTCCTCGCGCTTGACGGAGATGAAGTCGATAGCGAACCGGCCCAGAGCCCCCCGCTCGTTCAGCACCCTCCCCACCCGCTGTCCGGCCTCCGTGATGTCCCGGCTGTACGCCTCGTCGGCGGGAAAGGAGCTGCCCAGAAAGATCTGGCCCGACGGTCCCCCGAGGATCTGGTCGTGGGTCGAGACGACGGCCGACTCACCCAGCGGGTTTATGCGGCACTGCACCGAAGGAGATCTCACCTCTCCCCCCTCCACCCAGCACTCCACAATCCCGCCCATCTCCCCGAACTTGTGGCAGTAGCGCTCCCAGGTCTCACCGTCGGCCTCGAACTTGATGCGCTTTGGTAGCTCGTCGCGCACCCAGCGCTCGAGGTCCCCGCCCTCCGGAGCGCCCTCGTAGTTAAAGACCGCGTTGCCCTCGCCCGAGAACCCCTCGTCCAGCTTGACCGCCACGCGCC
>OBLS010001236.1_pt1 | contig 10274 bp, 11 predicted proteins | sample 1519901 | NCBI WGS metagenome assembly OBLS01 (sample SAMEA3113585, study PRJEB22503) | soil metagenome
TCGTCCGGCGGAGTTCGCCATCACGCAACCTCCGCGGTGGCGTAGCTCGCACCGGCACGGCTACCGCCACACCGTGCGCGCGCCGACGACCACGCCGCGGCAGTCGATGGGTTCCGTCGAACCTGGTGCCGTCGCCGGCCTCACGGCCCGGTCGTTGTGAATATTCGGCTAGCCGTCGGGATGCTCGTGACACGTGCGCTCGTAAGGCCGGTCGGGGCGTGCTCCAGCAGCCGCTGCGGCTCGACGGTCCACTCGCGCACGCCGGTCCCGTCGGTGAAGGTTACGAGGGTGCGGCCGTCGTCACGGGACCCGACGGCTACGGCCGCTTCGGGTTGGAGGGGGTCCACGTCGAGATTCACCCCTCCGCTAGCACCCTGGCCGGTGATGCAGACGCCCACGCAGGGCGCCATCTTCTACGAGGTGCGCTCCGTCGGCCAGAAGAGCAACGGCCAACTGGAGAACCTGTTCCGGATTCCGACGATGGCGGTGCTCGCGGCCGCCGCGGACGGTTCGCTGAGCTCTTACGACATCTCCGGGTACACGAGCCTGCCGTTCGCCAGCCAGGGTCCCTGCGGCCAGTAGGGATCGTTCCCACGCCAAGGAGACGGCCTCCCCGGATGTCCCGGGGAGGCCGTCTCACCGTGTCCGCCCGGATGTGTCAGCCGTCGCGGAGCGCGAACCACACGGCTGTGGCCGGTTCGGCCGTCTCGTTAGCCCAGTGGTGCGGCTGATCCCCGATGAACTGCAGGGAGTCGCCCTGGCCCAGCTCGTACCTGGTGCCGGCGATGTCGAAGACCAGGGCACCCTCGGTGACGAGAACCAGTTCCTCGCCGGGGTGCAGCATCGGCTTGTCCCCGCTGTTCGCGCCCGGGTCGACGGTGGCGACCGCGGCCGCGCCCTTGAAGTGCGCGTAGGGGCCGGAGATCCCGGCCAGGTGCAGACCCTGGTGCGGGGTGAACACCCCGCGACGCTCGTCGGAACGGGTCAACGTCGCGAGCTCGACCTGTCCGTCGTCGACCTCGGTGAAGTAGCTGAGCGGCCGTTCCAGCGCCGCGGATATCTTCAGCAGCGTGGTGATCGTCGGCACCATGTCGTTGCGTTCGATCTTGTGGATCGCGGCTGCCGACACCTCGGCCCGTACCGCGAGCTGCTGCAGGGACAAGCGTTGTTCCCGGCGCAGCCGCTGCAGCTTGGGCCCGATCGAGCTGACGATCCCCTCGACGTGCTCGCCGACCTGAACTGCCCGCGCCGGACTTCGCTTGGCCTCCGCGACACGCTTGCGCTCAGCCATCCACAATCCCTCGACCCTGCCGGACGTTCAGTTTGGTGTATGCGTCTGCACCGATGGTGGACACTACCGTCGTCCGTCAGCGTACTCGGTACATGTCGATCGCATTACTTTGTGGCTTATGCACCACTTCGAGTGTGCCTGGTACGGACCGCCGGGCCGCTGTGGCTCGACATCGCCCAGATCTCGCCATACAGCGCCCGGTGCTCGGTTGCGGCCCGTTCCCAGCTGAACCGAGGCACCAGAGACCTCCCGCCGTCGATCAGACGTTCCCGAAGGGCACCGTCTGCGACCACCTCGAGCAGGCCATCGGCCAGAGACTGCGGATCACCGGTGGGGGTCAGGACCGCAGTCTCGTGGTCGGTCAGGTATTCGTGCAGTACCGGAATGTCGCTGGCGACCACGGGCAGGTCCGCGCTCATCGCCTCCAGGACGACGAGCCCCCAGCCCTCCTTCACCGACGGGAAGGCCAGCGCGTCCGCGCTGCGGTAGTACTCGTGCAGCGCGGTGTCGCTCACGGTCCCGGCCAGGATGACGTCACGTCCGAGCTCGAGGCCGAGTTCGGGCAGCATGGCCAAGGCCTCGTCGCGGTAGCCGCTGTAGTCCTGGAACGAGTGACCGCCGACGACCACCAGCGCAGGCGCGGGGTGGAGCTGCCTGGCCACGATCGCCATGGCCCGGAACAGCACGACACTGCCCTTGCGCGGCTCGATGCCGCCGACCGCGAGGAAGGTGAACCGGCCGGACAGCCCGAGCCCACGACGCACCGCGTCCCGGCGGGCGCGGCCGATCGGCGGGAAACGGCCGGCGTCGACGCCGTTGTGGATGACCGTCGCGCTCAGGCCGTACTCGGACTGCAGCCGGGTTCGCCAGTCCTCGCTGACCACCACCAGGTGATCCGGCTCGACGACCGCTAGTCGTTGGCACTCGATCAGTGCGGCGGTGGTGAAGTCGTCGATGTGGTGGACCGTCCGCACCACCGTGACGTCGGCACCCGCATCGCGGACGCGAGCAGCGGCACGGGCGGAGATGCAGTCCTGCGTGTGAAAGACGTCGACCTCGTCGGCGATGGCCGCCAGCCCCTTCTCGAGCGCGTCGATCGACGCGAAGACCCGCTCCTCCAGCGTTGCTCGGTGTTCCGGTGCGGGCACGAGCGTGTACGGCGCCCGTACCGGCCGGTAGAAGCCCCGGTCCGGGTCACCGAGCGAGACGACCCGGGTCGGCATGCCGATCCGGACCATGGCCTCGGCCAGGGACACCGTGTGGACGACGCCTCCCCGCGGTTTGGTCGAGTAGCTGACCAGAGCGACCCGGGGTCGGTCCGACTGCCGGTTCGACGTCGTCATAGTCGCCGGCCCGCCAGGGCGACCTCACCGGTCGCGACGGCGGCCGCCACCAGCGATGCCCGTGCCGCGGTCTCGGTGACGATGCACCCCGCCTGCCGGAACCGGTCCCGCTGTGCGGCGAAGCCCTGCGGATCCTGCTCCGTTCCCAGCACGTAGGCCACGACCTGCGGCCCGCCGTCCGCCATCACGGCTTCACACGCGGGCGCCAGCACCGCGGCGGGATCGGGATTGGCGCCGTGCCCGAGAACAACGTCCAGGATGATCGCCGCCACCTGTGAGTCGGCGCCGTGTTCGCGCAACAGTTCCAGGCGAGCCTCGGCGTCGATCATCGGGTGCGGCCTACCCCTGGTGTACTCCTCCTCGCCGAGGTCGAGGCACTGGTGGGAACCGGGCGGCGCCGGCAGGCCCCACGCCTTCGTGATCGGCGCGTTCGACCGCACCTCCCCGAGGACGGGCCCGAGGATCACCTGCGACTCGAAGCACAACGTCCCCCCGGAGAACAGGCCACGGACCAGCGATCTCCGCCCGGACAGCCGGTTCCGCGCCTGTGCCACCGTTGGCCCGATCGTCGAGACGGTGTCGGGAGCGGGGCGGCCGAGCACGCGCAACGTCGCGACCGCGGCGCTCTCCAGGGTGTCCGCGAGCACCACACCGTCGGGTGCGACGAACGCCGGGTCCAGTCCGATCAACGCGGCCACCATCGGAGTGTCCCCGGCGGCGTCGATGACCTTCGCGGCGATGGCGGCCGCGGGCGGCTTCGACACGAGCAGTATGACGTCGGTGCCGCGGTCGGCGCGCAGCGCGCTGATCGCCGACAGAGCCATCCGGCCGCCTACGTCGTCGGCCAGGTCTCTTCCGCCGAGGCCGAGAACCTGGCTCACGCCCACTCCCCATCGGTCGAGCAGGGACATGACCTCCTGTGCCCCGGTGCCGGCCGCCGCCACGACACCGACTCGGCCAGGCTTCACGACGTTGGCGAAGCCGAGGCCGACTCCGGCGATCATTGCGGTGCCGGCTCCCGGTCCCATGACCAGCAGACCTCGGTCTCTCGCATAGTCCTTGAGCGCGACCTCCTTCTCGAGCGGAACGTTGTCGCTGAACAGCAGCACGTGGAGACCCCCGGCCAACGCCTGGTAGGCGGCCAGCGCCGCATACTCACCGGGAACGGAGATCACCGCCACGTTGGACTCCGGTTGCCGCTCGACGGCCTGACGCAGCGATCTGGGCAGGGCCGGTTCCCGTTCGTCGCCCTGGGGTCGCGCCGAGAAGACGGCGCGCTCACCGGCGGCCAGGGCCTCGTTCGCAGTGTCCTCAGAGGCCGCCGTGACGACGACGACGAAGTCGTTGGCACCCGTGTCAGCGATCTCGCCGGGGTCGACGCCGCGATCGCGGAGGATCTCCATGTTGGCCGGTGTGCCCATGGCGGCACTAGCCCAGTCGACACCGTCGAGCTCGCGCATCGCCCGAATGGCACCCAGTTGTGCGACCGAGTCCACGTAGGTGTCGCGGAATACCTTGATCGCGACATTCACGCCGTGACGTCCTCGCGGTCGAGCGTCGGCACGATCCGGGTACCGACCGAGGTGTCGTCGTCCCCCCGGAAGCGCAGCGTGGCTGCGGCCAGCGCCGCGGTGGTGACGACAGCCAGCCGCCCGCCCCGGCGGACGAATCGCGTCGCCGCGCGCATCTTCGGGCCCATGCTTCCCTCCGGGAACTGCCCGGCGGCAAGCTGGCGTTCGGCCTCGGCGACGTCGACGCGACCCAGCCGGCGTTGGGCCTCGGTCCCGAAGTCCACCATCACCGAGTCGACACCGGTGACGAGTACCAGGACGTCGGCATCGATCTGTATGGCCAGCTCTGCCGCGGCGTAGTCCTTGTCGATGACCGCATCCACGCCGGCCCAGACATCTCCCTGACGGGTGACCGGGATTCCTCCGCCACCGTCGGCCACCACGACATGCCCGGCGTCCAACAGGCTGCGGAGCGCCTCGATCTCCACCAGACCTCGGGGCCGCGGTGAAGGGACGACGCGCCGGTATCCGCGGCCGCTGTCCTCGACGATCTGCCATCCGTTGCTCGCGGCGAGCCGCGTCGCCTCCTCCTTGGCGAAGAACGGCCCGATCGGCTTGGTCGGCCGCGTGAACGCAGGGTCGTCCGGATCGACGATGACGTGACTGAGTACGCCCACGACGTGATGACGCCCGCCGCCGGCCTGGTGCAGCGCGATCGCGATGAGCGACCCCAGCTGGCCCTGCGTCATGGCGCCGAGGGCGAACAGCGGCATCTGCGGAACGCTGTCGCGACCCCGGTCCTGCTGGATGGCCAGGTTGCCGACCTGCGGGCCGTTGCCATGGACGATGACTACCCGCCATCCGTCGTCGAGCAGCTCACAGATGGAGTGGGCCATGGCGTCGGCATTCGCACGTTGCTGGTCGTACGTACCGGCCTCGCCCTCAGCCGTGATGGCGTTGCCGCCCAGAGCGACCACCGCGGTTCCCGTCACGGTCCCTCGATTCCTGGAGGTGGTGTCGGGCCTGTGCCTAGGCCGATTCGTTCATCATACGATCGGTTCGTAGACAATAGTGAACAGTGCATACTGCGACAAGACACGCCGACCGGCACGAGGTGACGCGATGGCCGATCCCGCTCCGCGCACCCGCATCCCGCCCGATGCGGAGGCCCGGTTCACAGCGGCCGAGGCGCGGCTCTATCCGCTGGTCATGGTGGACCCCGATGCGTACGAACGCGCGGTGACCCTCACTGGGATGCTGTTGCAGGACCTGCGCTCGACCTGCGCGGACATCGACGCGGTGCTGCAGCGCCGGACGGCACTGCTGTCGCTCCTGACCGAGCCGACGGACCAGACGCGCCCCAGCCTCGCCGGGCTCAACCCCGAGACCCTGGTGGATGCGGCCTCCGCACTGCGATGTCGTGAACTGCAGGCGGGCCCTTGACAAAAGCGGGCGCAACGTTTGCTATGGGACACAGATCGTGTCGATAAGTAAACGACTGGGAGGGTCATGACCCCGCCGACCACTGCGGAGGAGCTCGCCTCCCTCGTTGTGGATCTTCAAGCCCGTGGGCTGCGGGTGGAGGCCCCCCTCGAACGGCGACACGGCGGCGCCGGCCCCTCCGACTCGGGCATGTTGTGGGTCGGCGGCCTCCCGGTCACGGCTCCGACCGACAATGCGGCAGCGGTGGACTCCCCGTACGTGCTGAAGGCCGAGGACGAGGGCTTCGCCATCTTCCGGGCCGGTACGCGGCTCGCCGGTGCGTCCACCCAACGCCGGCCCCGGTTCTACGACCTCACCACCGCCGACGGCATCCCGTACTGGAAGATCGGACTGCTGCACCTGGACTCGTTCGCGAGCACGGTCGTCCAGACGTGCGCGTACTGGGGCAACGACAACCAGTGCAAGTTCTGTGGCATCGGGGTGTCCCTCGACTCCGGTCGGACCATCGTCAAGAAGAGTCCCGAGCAGCTGGCGGAGGTGGCCTGCGCGGCCAAGGAGCTCGACGGTGCCGTCGACGCCACCCTCACGACCGGAAGCTCCAACGGGATCGACCGTGGCGCCCGCTACGTCGCCCGCTGTGCCCAGGCCGTCAAGGCGGCCTCCGGGTTGCCGGTCGAGATCCAGTTCGAGCCCCCGCATGACCTCGACGTCATCGACGAGGTCGGCGACATGGGCGTCGACGCGGTGGGCATCCACGTGGAGTCGTTCGACCCGGTGGTTCTCGCGCACGTGGCGCCGGCCAAGGCCCGGACCGGGATCGACCGCTACTTCGACGCGTGGGAGCGTGCCGTGGCCGTATTCGGGGAAGGGCAGGTCTCCACTTACGTCATTCTGGGCATGGGTGAGGACCCCGAGCTGACCCTCGACGGCTGCCGACGGGCCGTCGACATGGGTGTCTTCCCGTTCGTCGTGCCGTTCCGCCCGGTCGCGGGAAGCCTGATGGAGGACGTCCGGCCGCCCGACGCCACCTACACCGAGCGCATCTACCGCTCGGTGGCCGGCTACATGGCGCTGCGCGGAATGGACTCCAGCGTCCCCAAGGCGGGCTGTGCACGGTGCCAGGCGTGCTCGGGTCTGAGCTCGGTGGAGTCGGCGTTGCGCGCCGGCGCGTCACCGCTGCTTCAGATCGGCCGCCGTCCGGAGCACCTGGCCGGCACGGCGTGAGCACTCGGCCGGCGAGCGCAGCCAAGGCGTCCGTGGTCGACCCGCGGGCGGCGGACCACACCCGGTCAGGCTCGCTCCGCGCGGCGGCGACCGTGTGCCGCGAGGCGCGAACCCGCGAGGAGTTGGCCGAGCACTTCCGGGTTCGGCATGTGGTGTTCGTTCTCGAGCAGTCGGTCTTCGTCGGGTCCGACCGGGACCAGCACGACGAGGACGGATCCGCGATCCACCTGGTCGGGTACTGCGACGGGATCATCGCCGGCAGCGTCCGCCTGTACGAGCTCGATCGCTCGACCGGCATCTGGCAGGGGGATCGGCTGGCGGTCCTGCCGCCGTACCGGGTCGGTGGCCTCGGCGCTCCGCTGGTCCGTTGCGCCGTCGCCATCGCAGGCGCACGCGGCGGACGGACGATGGTCGCGCACATCCAGCCGCCCAACGTCACGTTCTTCACCCGACTGGGATGGTCATCGGAGGGCGAGCCCGAGATCTACGTCGGCCTGCCGCACCAGCGGATGCGCATCTCGTTGCCGGCTCCGGACGTGGGTGCGGCGATCGCACGCTCCCTCGCTGCGGGCAGGCCGGCCTGACGCCGTGGCCGGGTGGCAGCCCGCGTCAGCGCTGCAGTCCGGTCACCGCCGTGGATGCCACGTCGAGCACGACGGCCTGGCGGCCCGCGGACACCAAAGACAGCAGACCCGTGTCGTCGATGGTCCCGACGACCGCGGCCTCGAGGCCACGCGTGCGAAACGCCTCCACACACTCGTCCTCTCGCCCGGGCGGAGAACAGAGCAGGAAGGAGAACGCCGGGAAGCAGGTGAGCCACGCGGCCGCGGGTACGTCCGACGGACGCGGGAGCAGGTCGAGGTCCAACCGAACCCCCAGCCGGCTCCACTCGAGCAGCATCGCCAGGGAGCCGACCGTTCCGGCCATGCTCACGTCCTTCGCCGCGACGCAGGCTCCGGACCGGGCGATCTCCGCCAGGACCCGGACGTCACCGGCCAGGTCGCTGCCGCGTTCGTCGAACGAGCGGAAGAACGGGAAGTCGGCGCGCATCGTCCCTTGCGTGCAGCTCGCGACGACCAGCGACTGGCCGACGGCGACACGCGTCGCGGAGAGCACCGCATCCGCATGTCCGATGCCGAAGGCGGACAGAGCGGGTGGGCCGTCGTGCACCGTGAGATGACCGCCGACGAGCGGCACGTCGTAGAGAAGGCCGGCCGCCTGCATGCCGCGCAGCATCTCACGGGCGAGATCGGCGGATCCGACGATGGTGTCGACGACGCCGTACGGCCGGGCGCCCATCGCCGCCAGGTCGTTGACGTTGGTCAGGACGGCGGCGATGCCCGCACCGTAAGGATCCCGGACGACGAACGCGGGCAGCAGGGCCTCGCCGCAGGCGACGACATGCCCGGTGAGGCCGTCGCCCGCTCCGGAACCGATGCGCAGGACCGCCCCGTCGTCCCCCGGTCCGTGCACCCAGTTCCCCGCGCCGAGCACCTCGCTGACCAGCCCGATCTCGCCCTTGGCCCGCAGGGCCGCGTGTGAGCGCAGGTGTGCGGCCAGTGCGTCCAGGTCGTCCGGGCCCTCGACGGCGGCCCCGGCTGCCTTCACGACGGGTCCTCGCCTTCGTCACGAACCGAGGTGCAGAGCCGCGGTTCCGTCCGGCAATCTGTCGGAAAGTGTACGAACCCTCTATTATAGAGGACGTGCCGCTGCCCAGCTTCCTCAGTCTGCCGGAACGGGGCGGCAAGCCCAGGGTCACCGGCCTGACCCACGTCCTCGACAAGGGCGTGAGTGCCGCTGTCACCGAATCGGTTCTCGCGTCGGCCGCGCCGTACGTCGATCTCTGGAAGTTCGGCTGGGGGACCGCTTACGTCGATCGCGCGCTCGCGACCAAGCTGTCCCTCCTCGCGGCGGCCGACGTCCGCTCCTGCGTCGGTGGGACGCTGATGGAGATCGCCTGGTCCCAAGACAAGGATCGCGAGTATCTGGATTGGGCCCACGACGTGGGTTTCGGGTGCGTCGAGGTCTCGCGTGGCGTCGCCAGCCTGCCCGTGGCGGACAAGCACGATCTGATCGGCCGAGCGGCCGAACGGTTCATGGTCCTCTCCGAGGTCGGCAGCAAGGACCCGCACCAGGACCTCACTCCCGCTCAGTGGACAGCCGAGGTCGCAGGCGACCTGGCCGCCGGCGCCAGATGGGTGATCATCGAGGGTCGCGAGAGTGGAACCGTCGGCCTCTACCGCGCCGACGGCAGCGTTCGAGCCGACGTCGTGACGGCCGTGCTCGAAGGCGCCGGCCTGGATACCGTGGTGTTCGAGGCCCCGCACAAGGACCAGCAGGCCTGGTTCATCCGCGAGTACGGGCCCGAGGTCAACCTCGCCAACATCGCCCTCGACGAGGCGCTCGGTCTCGAGACGCTACGCCGCGGCCTGCGCGCGGACACCTTCGAGATGAGTGCCGGCCTGGTGACGACGTGAGGTCGACGGCGGTGCTTGCGCGGCCGAACCTGGTGCCTTCCGCATACCGTGGCGTCGCCGTCACCGAGGTCACCTCCGAACTCGACGAGGAATCACTGACCGCGCACTTCGTCGGCCTGGAGGCCTATCGCCGAACCCGCTTCGTCGTCGTCCGCCGAGGGCAGGGCACGGCCATCATCGCTGTCGAGAAGCGCCTCGCCGCTGACGGCCAGGACCCGCTGTTCGCTCCGATCACTGCGGTCACCCTCCTGGCCGGGCCGGACGACTGCGCCTTCGTGGTCCGCCCCGACCTGGACACAGCCGTGCCCACCGCACTGGGTCGAGCCGCCCTCGAGGACGCACCCGGCAAGCGCGGAGTGGCGGTTCAGGGCCGCTACGGGCACGTCAGCTTCATCGTGGACCCCGCCCCTCTACGGCTCACCATCCGTGAGGTGGTCCCTCCCTACCCTCCGAAGCTCTACGACCAGACCCGACGTCTCCTCGAGGTTGCCGAGCACCTGCCGCCGATCGAGGTGGTCCCCGAGGTGGTGGATCTGGCCGACCTCGCGCGCTCTCGTCCGTCGAACGCCTACCTGCTGCCCTGCCGTGGCGGCGGCGTCTCCGTCGAGGGCGTCAGCACCTCCTATCTCGACGAGCGACCCGAGCGCCGAGCCTGGACCCTCATCGGCTGCGAGCGCTCGCAGCAGATCCACCAGTGGTTCTACGGCGAGCGGGCGGACCAGGTGGACATCTGCCCACGCACGGCCGGACCGACCGCGGGGGCGGTGCTGACCAAGTGCTGCCTGTTCGAGCGGGAGATCGTCACCGAGCCCGACCAGGTCGTCGTACCGTGGGGCGCCTCCCTTGCCCAGATCTCCGAGGCGTTGACGGTGATCGCGGGCGCATGGGAGCCGTCGTGGGCACCCGCCTGACCGACTCCCGCCAGTACGCCCACCTGAGATCGGAAGAGCACACGTCTGAACTCCAGTCACCTTGTAATCTCGTA
>OBLS010001237.1_pt1 | contig 10267 bp, 7 predicted proteins | sample 1519901 | NCBI WGS metagenome assembly OBLS01 (sample SAMEA3113585, study PRJEB22503) | soil metagenome
GGGCGCGGCGGATCCAGCTGTTCCTGTCGCAGCCGTTCTTCGTGGCCGAGCAGTTCACGGGGATCCCCGGCAAGTACGTGCCGGTCGACGAGACGATCGCGTCGTTCCGAGCGCTCACCGAGGGCGAGTACGACCACCTGCCCGAGCAGGCGTTCCTCCTGGTCGGCGGCGTCGAGGAGGCCGTCCAGGCCGCCGAGAAGATGAAGCAGGCCGCGTAGCGATGGGGGTGCGGGGGGTAGCACAGTGAGCGAAGCGAACGTTGTGCGGACCCCCGCGTGGTGATGCCCACGCTCGAGGTCCACGTGGTCACGCCCGAGCGCGAGGTCTGGTCGGGAACCGCGCAGATGGTCGTCGCGCACGGCGTCGAGGGCGATGTCGGGATCCTCGTCGGTCACGCGCCGCTGCTGATCCGCCTGGCCAACGCCCCGCTTCGGATCCAGCGCGAGGATGGACGATGGGAACGGACGGCCGTCGAGGGCGGATTCATGCACGTCACGAGCGGGGATGATGGAACCCGCGTCGACGTGCTGGCGTCACAGGCTGGCGAGGTCGCCGAGGCCGAAGCCGGGCATTGAGGTTCCCGGCCGAGCGAAGGTCTGGATCTAGGATCGTGCGTTCTCCGGCGCGATAGTGGTTCGGCCGGGGTGGTTCTGAGCGAAGGCTTGGGGAGCGGGCGCATGGATCGGTTGGTGGTCACAGGTGGAACGCCGCTTTCGGGCAGCGTTCCGATCGCCGGCGCCAAGAACTCGGCGCTGAAGCTGATGGCCGCCGCGCTCCTCGCGCCGGGCCGTTCGGTGATCCACAACGTCCCGCGGATCCAGGACTGCGTGACGATGGTGGAGGTGCTCGAGCACCTCGGCGCGGCGGCGGCGTGGACCGATGGCACCCTGATGATCGACGCGACCGACGTCAGGCCGCGCGAGACGCCGTACGAGCTCGTCAGTCGGATGCGCGCATCGATCCTCGTGCTCGGACCCCTCCTCGCGCGGTTCGGCCACGCGCGCGTCGCAATGCCGGGCGGGTGCAACATCGGTTCCCGCCAGATCGACCTGCACGTCCGGGGGCTCGAGAAGATGGGCGCCCAGTTCCACTCGGAGCACGGGTTCTTCGAGGCGACTGCCCGAGGTCTCAGAGGCGCGGTCGTCACGCTCGACTTCCCGAGCGTCGGCGCGACGGAGAACGCACTCATGGCAGCGGTCGCGGCGCGAGGTACCACGGTGATCGAGAACGCCGCCCGCGAACCGGAGCTCGTCGACCTCGCGTCGTTCCTCACGGGGATGGGAGCGAGTATCGAGGGAGTGGGAACCCCGACGATCGAGATCGAAGGCGTCGACGCGTTCGAGCCCGTGGAGCACACCGTCATCCCGGACCGCGTCGAGGTCGGGACGTTCGCCATCGCGGCGTGCGCGACCGGCGGAAGCGTGGTGCTCCAGGGCGCGCGAGCCGACCACATGGATCTGGTCTTTTCCAAGCTCGCGGACGCCGGAGCGGACGTCGCTATCACGGAGGACGGTGTTGCGGTCTCGTTGCGCTCGCGTCCGAATGAGGTGGATCTCGTGACGTTGCCATATCCGGGGTTCCCCACGGATCTGCAGCCACAGATGATGGCGTTCCTCGCGGGTGCGGACGGCACGAGCATCGTGACGGAGAACGTGTTCGAGAGCCGGTTCATGTTCGTGGATGAGCTCAACCGAATGGGCGCCGACATCAGGACCGAGGGGCATCACGCCGTCGTTCGCGGCGTGGAGCGGTTGTTCTCCGCCCCCGTTCGGGCGCTGGACCTTCGTGCGGTGATACGCGGCGTCGAGCGGCTGTCTGCGGCGCCGGTGCGGGCGCTCGACATCCGCGCCGGGGCGGCGATGGTGATCGCAGCCCTCGCCGCCGACGGCGTCACCGAGATCGAGGACATGTACCACGTCGACCGCGGCTACCAAGACTTCGAGGCGAAGCTGTCACGGCTCGGCGCCGCGGTCCGGCGCGAACGCGAGCTGTCCGTCGCCTACTCGTGAGCCGAGCGCGACTCGGCGCGCTCCTCGCTATCGCGGCGGTTACGTTCGCGACGGTGATCTCTTTCCAACCAGTGCGCGCGCAGATCAACGAAGACCGGCGCGTGATTATCGTGTTCGTCGCCGACTCGTCCTTCGAGGAGCTTCTCTCGATCCCAGATGTCGCATCGCTCGCGCGAGCGGGCGGTGCCGCGCTGCTCGCTCGGTCGGAGCCGCTCGTCGAGATACTCCACGCCGGCGCCGGACGCGGCGTGGTGAGAGCGATCGTCGATCCTCGAGGCGCCGAGGAGATACACGTCGCGAACCTGGTGGAGCGTGCCGTTCAAAACCTCTTCGTCCAACCCGATGAGGTCCTCGTGATCGTCATCGGCGCAGACTTCGGCGACCTATCGTCTGCCGCTGATGGGGGCATCGTGCTCGCGGCAGGCGGGCTCGGTGAGCCCGGCGATGTCTTCTCTGAGACCGGCGAGCAGGGCTCGCTCACGTCGGACTCGACGCGTCGGAACGGCGTCGTCCTTGGGGACGACGTTCGCCCGACCATCGCCGCGTACCTCGGTACAAACGCTGACCGTGGATCGACCGTCGGCGAGCCGATCAGGATCATCGAGGGTCCGCCGCCGTACGAGCTGTACGACCGCTACCGCGCGCAGCGGCGGCTGTACGTGCCGATCGGGACCGCCGCCGCCGTGTATGTGATCGGTGCGGGCGTGTTGGCGATCGGTCTCCTCGCCCGAGGAAGACGAGCGCCGGTCGCGTGGCGTCGCGTGATGGGGTGGGCCTCGCTCTCCATACCCATGCTCGCGACCGGGCTGCTCGCGGCGGGTCATCTTCCGGAGCTGTCGTACGCGACGGCCGTGCCGATGGTGGCGATCGTGACGGTGTTCGGGACGATGGCGTTCTCTCCGCTCGAACGCGCGGAGACCACGCTCGTGCCGTTCGGCATCGGCATCGCCGTCCTCATCGCGTTCGTCCTCGAGGCGGCGTCCGGATGGGCCGGGATGCTGACGCCGCTGCTCGGCGGGTCGCAGCTCGACGGCGGGAGGTTCTACGGGTTGCCGAACGTGGCTCTCGGTTTGCTCGTCGGCTCGTGTCTGTGGGTGGCGCATCGTCTCGGTACGGTCGCCGGATTCGCGTTGCTCTGCGGCGCAGGGCTGTTCGCGGGGCTACCGTTCCTCGGCGCCGACCTGGGCGGAGCCGTCACGTCGTTCGCCGCGGCCGGACTGTGGGTCGCGGTTCGCGAGCGCGACCGGCTGGCGATCGCGAAGGGCGCGGCCGTCACGGTGGCCGTCACTGCGATCGGGACGGCCGTGATCCTCGTGAGTCACGCGTTCTCACCGTTCGAAACGCACGTGACGCGGTTCGAGAGCGACACGAATGGGATCGACGGGATGATCGGCACGCTTGTCGACCGTCTCGAGGCCGGGTTCGACCTCATCGCCCGCAACCCCGCCGCGCTGATCCCCGTCGTCGGTCTCCCCATCGCGCTGTTCGTCGCGCTCCGGCCGCCGCCGCCGATCCGCGCCACCTTCCAGCGATGGCCCGCGTGGCGCGACGCCGTTGTTGTGACGTTCGTCGCCGGGATCGTGGCCTATCTCGTGAACGACACCGGACCGGCCGCCGCAGGGCTCTTCTTCGGGCTCGGCCTCGGAGGAATGGTGGGCGTGTCGCTTCTCGCGCCCACCGGCAAGATGGAGGCGGAATGAGCGCTGAACCTCCCGGGCCGGATCTCGATCGAGTGCCGCCGCGACCCGACCGGCTCCCCGTCGATCCGACACACGAAGACGTCACGCGTCTCCAGTCGCGACCGCGCGCCACCTGGAGACCGTGGGAGGCGATCGCCGTGTACGTCGTCGCGTTCATCCTGGGAGGGATCACGACGATTCCGATCCTCGGATGGATCGGGAACGAGGACCTCGCCGTGCTGTCGGCGAGCGCCGTCGCCTCGATCGTCATCGCCGGCACACTCCTCGGGTGGCTCTCGGCCACGCAGCCAGGCTGGCGGGACATCATGGGGTTCCCGGCTCGACGCGAGTGGTGGGCCGAGATCCGTTCCTCGATCGGGTTCGGTCTCGCGCTGTACCCGGCGATGGTGTTCGTGGTGGGGGTGATCCTGGCGGTGCTCCTCGGGGTCATCTCCGGTGAGCCCGTCGAGGCGCCCGAGCAGGTTCCGTCCGAACCGTCGACCGCGACGGTGATCGTCACCGTCGTGTACGGGATCGTCATCGCGCCGCTGAGCGAGGAGCTGTTCTTCCGCGGCGTGCTGTTCCGCGCGGTGCGCGATCGCTACGGCCTGGTGAGCGGCCTGCTCGCGTCGGGGGTCGGGTTCGGCCTCATCCACTTCCTCGACGCGGACTGGCAGGACGCGTTGCTGCTGATCGGCGTGATGTTCTTCAACGGCATCGCGCTCGCGTGGTGGTACGAGCGGCGAGGAACGATCGTCGCGCCGATCGTCGCGCACGTGGTGTTCAACGTCATCGGGCTGACGCTGATCTACACGCTTCGGTAGCGGCTAGCGAAGCTTCGCCGCCAGCACGTTCGCGTTCATGTACGCGATTGCCTCGATCGTGACCATGGGATTCACTCCGGACGCGTTCGGGAACGCCGAAGCGTCGCAAACGAAGAGGTTTCGAACGTCCCACGTCTCGCCATCGGGCCGGCAGGCCGACGATTCGGGCGTCGATCCCATGCGGGCCGTTCCCATCTGGTGGAACGAGTAGAACGCGCACTGCCCCGCCCGCCAGCCGCACGCGTCGGCCTCGGCGAGGAACCGCTCGCGGCTGCCGCGTCCCGGCTCGTACGCGATGTCCCTGGCGTGCACCGAGTGGATGCGGCGGGCGCCGGCCGCCTCGAGGATCCGCGCCGCGCCGTCCACACCACGGCGCACGTGTTCAACGTCGTAGTCGGACAATCGATATCGCGCGATGGGGTCGCCGCTCCGCCGCACACGGACCTCTCCCGCCCCGCGATCCCGAAGGAGGACGCCGATGACGCCGGCGTTCGGCAGTGCGCGAACGAACTCCGCGTGGTCCGCAGCTCCACGCCACGGCGCGAACCCGACCATGAGCCCCGGATGGAGCGCCGTCGTCTCGTACCTGACGCCGTAGCCGTCGTGCAGATCGCGCAGCTGGTCCGAGTAGAGGGCCTGGATCGTTCCCTCCCACGGCCGGACTTCCTCGTCGAAGACGCCGAGGAGTCCCGTGACCGGATGGAGCCGCAGATGCCTGCCGATGTTGGCGTTGCGGAGACCGGACCGCCGCAACAACGCCGGTGTGTGCAGCGATCCCGCAGCGGCGACCACCGCGCGAGAGCGCACGGTAACGCCGTGACCGTCCCGCGTTCTCGCAACGATGCCGGTCGCGGCGCCGTTCGCCAACGTGACGCGTTCCGCGCGCGCCCCCACCACGAAGCGGGCCCCGGCCGCATGCGCGTCGGCGAGCCACGTCTTGACCGTCGACTGCTTGGCCCCCACCCGACAGCCGAAGCCGCAGTAGCCGCAGTCGACGTCCTGCGTGCACCCGAGAACGTTCCGCGGCATCGCCTCGACGTGCCAATCGAGCGACTCCAACCCTCGGCGCATGATCTCGTCGCGACTGGACGCCTTGCCGTGATCCAGGTTGACGCCGAGGCGAGCGCCGACCGCGTCGAGACTGTGCGAGAACTCCTTGCCGGCGAACGCCGCCACGCCGGATCTGTGTGCCCACTCGTGTCGGACCTCCTCCGGCGTTCGGAACGACGTGGTGTAGTTGACGACCGTTCCGCCGCCGAGACACGCGCCCGCCAGGATCCCCACGCTCTGGTCGTGCGTCGCCGTCGCGCCGCCTTGCAGGTACAGCCTCATCCAGCCGCGGAGCTCGTCGCCATCGAAATCGGCGTCGTCGTAGTGGTCGCCGGCCTCGATGACGATGACGTCGAGGCCCGCGGCGGCGAGGACGCCGGCGGCGGTCCCGCCGCCGGCGCCCGAGCCCACGACACACACGTCACACTCGAGCTCGACATCGCGCTCGACGGGAAGCGGGACGATCGACCGTCTGCGAGGCGCGTCTTCGGTCGGGCGTCGCGGCCCTGGGTAACCGAACCGCGTCGTCACCGGGTTCGGACCGCCGTCTGGTGCGGGCAGCATGTGGTACAGGGCGAGAATCGATTTGCGGAGCGACTGGAACGCCGCCCGTCGCGCCGCGATCCGGCTGTCGCACCACGAAAGGAGCACGCGTTCGCGTTCCGGCAACGAGAGCGACGTGAACCGCCGGCCGCGTTGCCACTCCCACACCGAGAGCAGCACGCGGAGCTGCGTCCGTTCACTCGGACTCAGGTTCGCGTCGGCCGCCTCGATGAGCGTCTCCGGAACGCCGAGCTCCGACGCGGACGGCCGTCCGTCCAGCGGCGGCGCGAACGTGTCGCAGATCGCGTCGAGCGTCCGTCGTTGACCGCTGCTGAGCCTCACCGGAGCGCATCGTCCGCGCGGGCGCTCCGCCACGTCAACCGGCTGCAGTTCGGTCACGTCGATCGACGGGCTGCGGGTACGCTTCCGGCGTGGACCTCGTCGCCGGCGTGCTGAGCGGCGATCCGCGTTCCATCGCGCGGGCCATCTCGATGGTCGAGGACGGGGCCGAGGGTCTCGAGGAGCTCTCAAAGGGACTCTTTCCGCACACCGGTCGCGCGTGGACGATCGGCCTCACCGGTTCGCCGGGCGTGGGGAAGTCCACGCTCGCCGGGCAGCTCGTCCACGAGGCACGTCGTCGAGACCAGACCGTCGCGGTCCTGGCGATCGACCCGACGTCGCCGTTCACCGGAGGCGCGCTCCTCGGCGACCGCGTTCGGATGCAGGCACACGCGACCGATCCCGCCGTGTTCATCCGCTCGATGGCCACGCGCGGGCACCTCGGCGGCATGGCGCTCGCCGCGCCCGAGGCCGTTCGCATCCTCGACGCGGCCGGTCGGGATCGAATCTTGGTCGAGACGGTCGGCGTCGGGCAAGCGGAGGTCGATGTCGCCGCGGCGACCGACACGACGCTCGTCGTCGTCGCGCCGGGGTGGGGTGACCAGGTGCAGGTGGCGAAGGCCGGCATCCTCGAGATCGCCGACGTGTTCGTGGTGAACAAGTCCGACCGCGAGGGCGTGGAGGCGGCGATGCGAGACCTCCGTCAGATGATCCACATGGGCGCCGAGACGCCGTGGACTCCGCCGATCGTGAAGACCTCATCAACGGAGGCGGACGGCATCGGCGAGCTGTGGGACGCGATCGAAGAACACCGAACGTACCTCGAGACCTCGGGCGAGCTCGATAAGACGCGTCGAGCTCGTCTCCTCCACGAGGTCGAAACGCTCACCGCCGAACGGCTCCGTGCCGGCGCGCGCGAGCTCCTCGCGTCCGACGTCGCGCTGGCGAACGACCTTGCCGAACGGCGGGTCGATCCGTATCGCGCCGCGGCTATCCTGGCCGAGAGGGTTCCGTCCGAACGCTGATCGGGAAGAGGCCGCGGAGATGGTCGAGCAACGCGAGCGGCGCCGTGCGAGTGACACGAACGACGACGAGCGCGAGCGCCTTACGCTCTCCGGCGAGCCGGTCGAAACGGTGTACACCGCCGAGCATCTGGAGGGTTTCGACCCGCAGACGCAGCTCGGCCGTCCCGGCGAGTTTCCGTTCACGCGCGGCGTCTACCCGACGATGTATCGCGGCCGGTTGTGGACGATGCGCCAGTTCGCGGGGTTCGGGACGGCCGCCGAGACGAACGCGCGCTACCGGTTCCTGCTCGATCGCGGGCAGGGCGGACTGTCGGTCGCGTTCGACATGCCCACGTTGATGGGGCGTGACTCGGACGACCCGCGCTCAGAGGGCGAAGTGGGGCGTTGCGGGGTGGCGACGGACAGCGTCGAGGACTTCGCCGAGCTCTTCGCAGGCATCCCCCTCGGCGACATCACGACGTCGATGACGATCAGCGGACCGGCGGTGATCGTCTTCGCGTACTTCCTCGCAGCGGCCGAACGTCAGGGCGTGCCATGGGAGCGGCTGGACGGAACGCTCCAGACCGACATCCTCAAGGAGTACATCGCCCAGAAGGAGTGGATCTTCCCGCCGCGCCCCCACCTGCGCCTCATCGGCGACCTGATGGAGTTCTGCCTCGAGCACGTCCCCAAGTTCCACCCGCTGAGCGTCTCCGGCTACCACATCCGCGAGGCGGGGGCGAACGCGTGGCAGGAGCTCGCCTACACGCTCGCCGACGGGTTCGCGTACGTCGAGCTCGGTCGGCAGCGTGGCCTCGACGTCAACCGGTTCGCGCCGGGCCTGTCGTTCTTCTTCAACGCTCACATCGACGTGTTCGAGGAGATCGCCAAGTACCGGGCCGCGCGGCGCATCTGGGCTCGGTGGCTGAAAGAGCGGTACGGCGCAACGGATCCAAGCGCGATACGCCTGCGGTTCCACACACAGACGGCCGGCGTGTCGCTCACGGCACAGCAGCCGATGAACAACGTCGTGCGGACCGCGATCGAGGCGCTGGCCGCGGTGCTCGGGGGGACCCAGTCGCTGCACACGAACGCCCTCGACGAGGTGCTCGCGCTCCCGACGGAGGAAGCGGCGAAGCTGGCGCTGCGGACGCAGCAGATCCTCGCCCATGAGACCGGCATCCCGAACGTGATCGACCCGCTCGGCGGCTCGTACTTCCTCGAGTCGCTGACGAACCGGATGGAGGGACTCGCGGAGGCCGAGTTCGCGCGGATCCTGGCCATGGGGAACGGCTCGATGCTCGACGGCGTGCTCGCGGGGATCGACCGCGGACACTTCCAGCAGGAGATCGCGGAGTCGGCGTTCCGCGAGCAGGAGCGATACGAGCGGGGCGACCTGATCAAGGTGGGCGTCACGGACTTCGTCGAACCGGATCAGCCGATCGAGACCTTGGAGATCCTGCCTGAGATCGAGCGCGCACAGCTCGACCGGGTGACGAAGCTCCGCTCCAGGCGGGACGGCGACGCCGCCGCGGCGGCGCTCAGACGGCTGCGCGACCTGGCGGCGACGGAGGATTCGAACCTGGTCGAGCCGCTCGTCGACTGCGCCAGGGCACTTTGCACCGAGGGAGAGGTTGTCGAGACGCTGAAGGGCGTGTTCGGCGAGTACACGGAGACCCCGCGGTTCTGAGCCAGTTGCGTTGACTATCTGTTGCACCAGACTGCAGGTAGCGCGTACTATCCGTCGACGGAAGCGCTTTCAGCCGTAACGGCGGCGAGGTGGGGATGCTGGCGGAAGACGGACTCGGCTTCGGACTGCTCGTTGCGGGATTCTGGTTCGGCTGAAGGGCGTGTTCGGCGAGTACACGGAGACGCCCAGGTTCTGAGCCAGTTGCGTTGACTATCTGTTGCACCAGACTGCAGGTAGCGCTGTACTATCCGTCGACGGAAGCGCTTTCAGCCGTAACGGCGACGAGGTGAGGATGCTGGCGGAAGACGGACTCGGCTTCGGGCTGCTCGTTGCGGGATTCTGGTTCGGGTTCCGCCACGGGATCGACTGGGATCACATCGCCGCGATCACCGACATCACGAGCTCGCAAGAGGACCGCCGTGACTCGATACTGTTCGGGACGCTGTACGTCGTAGGCCACGCGTGCGTCGTTCTCGCCCTCGGCGTCCTTGCGATCGTGGTGGGCGAACGTCTGCCCGAGAACGTCGACGAGTTCATGACGAAGGTCGTGGGTGTCACGCTCGTGGTACTCGGCGTTTACGTGTTCGTCTCGCTGATCCGTCACGGGCGCGACTTCCGTCTGCGGAGCCGCTGGATGCTGGTGTTCTCCGGGGTTCGGCGGGGGGCGCGTTGGGCGAGATCGAAGGTCGGCAGGGGTACCGCTTCGGGTACGGTCGACAATGGGGTCGTGGACGGGTCCGACGAATCGACCGATCCGTCCGACTGGCACCACGGCCACCACGGTCGGCCGGGGCATCACCATCACGCGCGACCAGAGCACGAGGATGCCTTCGCCAACTACGGCAGGCGAACGTCGTTCGCCGTCGGCATGTTGCACGGGATCGGGGCCGAGACCCCGACACAGGTCATCATCTTCGTGACAGCAGCGGGAGCGGGCGGCAGGGTAGCTGGCGTCGCCGTCCTTGGCGCGTTCATCGTGGGCCTTGTCTCGTCGAATTCGGTGATCACGCTCGGGTCGGCCTTCGGCTTCCTCCGAGCGTCCAAGAACTTCGCGATCTACGCCACGGTTGCGGTGATCACCGCGGTGTTCAGCCTGGCGATCGGTACGCTGTTTCTCCTCGGCAAGGAT
>OBLS010001238.1_pt1 | contig 10265 bp, 5 predicted proteins | sample 1519901 | NCBI WGS metagenome assembly OBLS01 (sample SAMEA3113585, study PRJEB22503) | soil metagenome
GCGCCTGGATCGCACCCAGGAGGTCGCCGGTTCGAGCCCGGCTGGCTCCACCTCAGAACCCGCTGGTAACGGCGGGTTTTCTGTTGAGCGTGGGCACTTCGAGACCGTGCAGAAGGCACGTGTGGTCAGCAATGTGGTCAGTTCCCGTCCGCGTGGCAAGCTGAGCGTGATGTCAGAGGCTCCGCGGCCGATCGTCGCCAGATTGCCCTTGTCGCGGTAGCGGAAGGCGCCGTGCTTCCGCCCCTGAAGCCGAGCTCGGACGACGCGGGCTGCGTGCCGCCCTTGCTGCATCGCGACGGGTGCTACGCCCGGGAACTCGACGGGCTTGCCGTCGGCGTCGCGCACGCGGACCATGTCGCCGATCGCGAACACCTCCGCATGCCCGGGTAGCGTCAGGTCGGGTTCGACCGTGACGCGGCCGGAACGGTCGCGCTCGGCTCCCGTCAAATCGGCGAGCTTGTCGGCGAGGCCGGATGCGCTGACGCCGGCCGCCCAGACGACAGCGCGACTCGCAATTCGCTCCGCGTTACCGTCTCGTCCGTCGAGCGTCACTCCGGCGGCGTCGATCGCGACCACGGTACGACCGGTGAGGATCGTCACGCCCAGTCGCTGGAGCGATCTCTCGGCCTTGGCCGACAGCGAAGGTGGGAAGGTCGTAAGCACGCGATCCGCAGATTCGACGAGCACGATGCGGGCTCGGCCCACATCGATGGCGCGGAAGTCGCGCCGGAGCGTATCCCGCGCCAGCTCGGCGATCTGTCCCGCGATCTCGACACCGGTGGCACCCGCGCCTACGACGACGAACGTGAGCCATGCCTCGCGTGCGTCGCTGTTCGGCTCTGCTTCGGCGGCCTCGAATGCAGCGAGGAGGCGGCTTCGAACGGCGATTGCACTCTCGAGCGACTTGACCTCGCCGGCGTGCATCCGCCATTCCTCGTGGCCGAAGTACGAGTAGTCTGCGCCGCCGGCGACGATCAGCGTGTCATAGCCCAGCCGCTCAGGTGCTGGCACGCCCGATACAGAGCGCAGGTGCAGTTCACGCGCACCGAGGTCGAAGTCCGTTAGCTCCGCCAGCAGGACGCGGACGTTGCGCGCGCGCTTGAAGATCGCGCGGAGGGGATAGGCAATCTCGGCGGGCGAGAGAGCTCCGGTCGCGACCTGATAGGTGAGCGGCTGGAAGAGATGGAAGTTGCGGCGGTCGACCAGGGTGACCTCGACTGCCGCACGCTGCAGGTGCGAGACCGCCTGGAGGCCGCCGAAGCCTCCGCCGACGACGACCACGTGATGGCTTGTCGCGTGCTCCATGGCGTCAGTCAGCATTCGGAGGCGTTCGAGCGCAGGTTGGAGCCAACCGGGGCCGCGTGACGAGCGGGCCGATGTAACCCGTTTCCAGCAGTGCCCGGACCCCGACATGGCCGCAGAGGAGCACGGCCGCCTGAGCCTGCCCCCGGCAGTGGTCGCTGAAGTCCAGCACCAGCCGTGACGGGTTCGCCGCCGACACGGTGACGTGCGCCAAGGTCCCGGCAAGGTGCCCCTCGGCAGGTGCGGCCAGGGTGAAATCTCCTGCGTAGCCGGCCACTGTCTTCAGCTCGCTCTTTCTTGCCGAAGCGCTCTTGCCTTGGAGACCGAAGTCGGCGGCGCCAACGGAGGTGTGAAGGCCTGTTGCCCGGCGCCGCTCGTCGTCACTCCGTCCTGCTCGACCAGGTCGAGCCAGCGCGAAGCCAGACGACGGCCAACGGCGCGCGAAGCGGCGACGAGTGCCCACGCTAGCGTCACGACGAGAGCGAGAGCCCCGACCAGAAGACAACGAGCCACACAAACGCAAACAGCGGAACGGCGATGGTCGTCAGCATCGCGACGACCGTGACCAGCCCGAACAAAGGAAATGGGTAGCTCAGCAACGTCGTCGATCTCCTTTCATCGCCCAAAGGCGGTGGCCTGGTGACACCACGAGATTGATCGCGTCGGCTTCCCGTCGCATCCGTCGAACGCCCTGGCCTCGTCCCTGGTGCGCCCCCTTGGTCGCGGGCAACTTAAAGAGGGACTTGGAGCCTGCGGATCCCGGCGAAGCCGATCGACACGCGTGTCCCCGCTTGGACGATCGTCACGAGAGGGTTGTCGCACTCCGGGCAGCGCATGACGATCCCGGCCCCGCGAAAGACGTGGAGCGCCCCAACCTCCGCGGTGGCGCCGCACCCGTTGCATATCCCGATCGCGGTGGTCATCTCGACCGCGAACACCTCTCGGAGAAGGCCAGCGACCGCGTTGCCGTCCAGCATCAGTTGGTCCATCAGATCACTCTCCCGTCGGTCCGAAGCGTTCGGTTTTCACCATCTGCGGCTCGTGCCCGAGCTGCACCAGCGCTTGTGCCGCTGCCTCGACGAACGGCGTCGGGCCGCAGACGTAGACGCGCGGCCGCTCGGTCGCACGCGGGCCGATGTCGGCGAGCATCTCTGCATCCACGCGACGCGCGTAGCCCGCCCAGCCGGGCGGCTGGGACCGGGTCAGCGTGTGAGCGACGGTCAGGCGGTCACCGCGAAGCCGCTCGAGCTCCTCTCGGTAGATGACGTCGTCCCAGCCGCGGGAGGAGAGGAGTAGTCGCAGCTTGGCGTCGCTGCCGGCCGCGTGGTGCGTGCGGATCATCGCCATCAGCGGCGCGACGCCCGAGCCACCAGCGACGAGCAGTACCGGCCCGCCCTGTGCAGGCTCCCAGACGAAGTAGCCCCCGACGGGGCCACGGAGCTCGATCTGGTCGCCCTGTCGGAGCTCGTCGGTCAGGTACGGGGAGACCTCGCCGTCCTCGAGGCGTTCGACGGTCAGGTCGATGCGCGTGTCGTCGGGCGCCGATGCGATCGAGAAGCTGCGTTGCGCCTGGTAGCCGTCCTCGGCGGTCAGGCGCACGTCGACGTGCTGCCCCGCGCGATGGCCCGGCCAGCCGGGAACCTCGAAGGTGAGCGTCTTGGCGCGCGGCGTCTCCGCGATGATCTCGACGACCTCCGCGAGCAGCCAGTTCAGTCGCCCCAGTAGCGCTGTTCCTGCCACGGGTCACCGTAGTTGTGGTAGCCGTTGACCTCCCAGAAGCCGGGCTCGTCGTACGTCATGAGTCGCAGGCCGCGCACCCACTTCGCGCTCTTCCAAAAGTAGAGGTGGGGAACGAGGATCCGGGCCGGACCGCCGTGCTCGGGATCGAGCGGCTCGCCGTCGTAGCCGAATGCCAGCCAGGCTTTGCCGCCGGTGAGGTCCTCGAGCGGCAGGTTGGTCGTGTAGCCGCCGTCGCAGAACTGGACGACATACTCCGCGGCGGTCTCGACTCCGTCGAGCAGCGTGTCGACGGAGACGCCCTGCCAGACGGTGTCCAGCTTCGACCACTTGGTCACGCAGTGGATGTCAACGGTGACCTCTTCGCTCGCGAGGGCGCGCAGCTCGTCCCAGGTCCAGCGGCGCGGCTCGTCGACCTCGCCGACGACCGAGAAGTCCCAGTGCTCGAGCGAGGTGCGGGGGGTCGGCCCGGCGGAGAGGACGGGGAAGTCCGGAGTCACGTACTGGCCCGGTGGCACGCGGTCGGGCGGCGCGTCGTCGCGGCGCCCGCGGAAGCCTCTCGAGACGATCGGCGGCATATTCGGAGCTCCTTCGGTCGGTAGCGAAGGGATCGTCGCGCACCGAGCTGCGGCTCGCGCCCGTCGGAACCCCTGGTCGACGCCCTGGGACGGCGGCCTGCGCTAGGCGGTCGCGAATGGCCGGCCGGTCTCCAGTAGAGCCGTCCGAAGCTGACGGCGAGAGCCGATACCGAGCTTGGCGAAGACCTTGCGCAGGTGCCACTCAACGGTGCGAGCGCTGAGGAACAGCTGAGCCCCGATCTCGGGGTTCGTTCGCCCCTCAGCGGCGAGGTTCGCGATCTCCAACTCCTGCGGGGTGAGCTCGTCCCTTGCGCCGCCCCTGCGCGCTCCAACCGTTTCCCCGGTCGCCAGCAGCTCACGGCGCGCTCGTTCGGCGAAGCCGCGTGCACCGAAGCCGCTGAACAGCTCATGCGCGGCGCGGAGTTGCTCGCGCGCGTCCGCCCGCCGGCCCTCCCGGCGCAGCCATTCGCCGTACAGAAGACGGGCGCGGGCGAGGTGCATGCGCAGTCGTGTCCGGCCGAGAAGCTCGATCGCCTCGGTGTATCCGGCCTCGGCCGCTCTGCCGTCACTGACGAGCGCACGGGAGCGGGCCTCGATTCCGTGCGCGAGCTCAGTACCGGATGCTCGTGTTCGTGAAGCGAGCCGCTCGTGTGCGGCGACCGCCGAGGCTGCATCGTCGGATCGAACGGCGGCCTCGACGAGCTCCGGCAACGCCCACGACACGAGGTTCAACTCATCGCCTTCGCTCGCTTGCCGTGCCGCTTCGCGCGCCTGCGCGTAGCGGCCAAGTGCATTGTCGAGAACGCTCGCCGCGTGATCGCAGACCGCGAGGATCACGCCGTGTCCCCGAGCGGTGGCATGCGGCTCGATCACCGCTCTCAGCATCGCCAGCGCCGCTTCATCTGCGCGGTATGCGGCGAGCATCAGTTTCGTGAGATAGGCCATGTCGCTGATCGCATCTGACTCGACGAGCAAAGACTCAGCGGCTTGCAGGTCACCCGCGTGGATCCGCAACGTTCCGAGATAGCCGAGCAAGGTGGGAAGGGTTTCGAAGAGGCCGTTCTTGCGTGCTATCTCGACCTGGCGGGTGGCCAGAACCTCCCACGTGTCGTCGTCCAGCAGTTCCGCGGCGATGCGGGCGGGAAGGCGCAGAGCGCCCAAACCGTGCTCGTCCGAGAGGGCTCCGCGACACATCGCCAGTGCGCGCCGCAGGATCGGCGCCCCGTCCGCGAAGCCGTCTGTGAACAGCACGGCGAGGCCGTCGAGGAGGAGATCGGTCGGTCCGGGCGGCGCCGGCGCGGGCGGCGCCGCGCGCGCAGCTTCCGCTGCGACGACAAGTCCGCTCCTCCCCAATCGTCCGGCGGTGGCCGCAGCCAGGAGCGCCTCGAGGTGGGTCTCGCGTGCCATCGCGAGGTCCAGCGGCTCGAGCTGCCGTGCCGCGGCGAGGAGCAGCGGTGCGGCGTCCCCTGGGCGGTTGCGCTCGAACGCGATCTGCCCACGCAAACGTTGCGCTACCGCGGTGTCCAACGGGCCGAGTGCGCCACGCACCGCCGTCTCGACCAGGTCCTCGGCAGCGTCGGACAGGCCGGCCAGCAATTTCGCACCTGCGGCGGCCAGGGCGCGCTGCGCCCGGCGGTCCGGCTCGGGACTCAGCTCCGCTGCACGGGCGAGGAACGCGGCCGTGGCCGCGTAGCCGCCCCGTTCCCGCGCGCGGTTTGCAGAGCGTTCCAGCTCGGCTGCGATGTCCTCGTCGGGCCTGGGCGCAGCATGCGCGCGATGCCAGGCCCGCCGATCCGGGTCCGTTTTGGCATCGGTCGACTCGGCGAGTGCGCGATGGACACGCTGTCGGTCCTGAACGGCGGCCCCGCGGTACGCCGCGGATCGGACCAGCGGGTGGGCGAACTGGACCCGTGCACCGACGTCGAGGAGGCCCGCGTCGGTCGCAGGATCCGCTGCCGTGATGTCGACGCCGAGAATCTCAGCGGCGCGGTAGAGCAGGATCGGATCGCCGAGGGGCTCCGCCGCCGATGCAAGAACGAGCAGTTGGGCATCGGCCGGTAGTAGGCGCAGGCGCTCGACATAGCTGTGTTCGATTCGGCCGGCCACGGGCAGGCTGTCGAGCAGCCTGAACCCACCGGCCAGCTCCCCAGGGTGCCGTGCGCGCGGGAGCTCGAGGAGCGCGAGTGGATTCCCGCGGCACTCGCCGATGATCTGCTCGCGCACGGCCGCATCGAGCGGGCCGGGAACGTTGTTCAGCAGCAGCGTGCGCGCGTTGCCGTCATCGAGTCCGTGGATGGGCATCTCCGGGAGAGCCACGAGAGTGTCGTCGCCGGTGGTGCCTGTCCGCACTGCGGCGACGAGCGCGACGCGCTCCGCGAGCAAGCGGCGGCCGACGAAGCTGACGACCTGCGCTGAGACCTGGTCCAGCCACTGCGCGTCGTCGATCAGGCAGAGCAGCGGTCGCCGCTCGGCAGCATCGGCCAGCAGCGTCAACGTGGCGAGCCCGACGAGGAACCGATCCGGCGCGGGGCCGACGCTCATCCCGAGCGCAGTCGTGAGCGCGTCCCGCTGCGGGGCGGGAAGCCGGTCGAGGTCGTCGAGCAAGGAGGCGCAAAGCTGATGCAGCCCGCTGTAGGCCAGCTCCAGCTCGGACTCCACCCCCACAGCCGTGCAAACCTGCCAGTCGGCGGTTCGTCTGGTCAGGTGCGTCAACAACGCGCTCTTGCCCACGCCGGCCTCTCCGCGCAGGACGAGGACCCGACTCCGCCCGGCGGCCACATCGGCGACTAACTCGTCGAGCGTCTCACACTCGGCGCGGCGACCGAGCAGCCTCGCAGCGCCCCTTTCAGCGTCAGAGATCAACGCCGTCCGTCGTCCGCTCAGCCGGAGCTGAGGACGGCGCGCAGCTCCTTGCGGGAGCTGACGCCGAGCTTCGGATACACCCTCCGCAGATGCCACTCGATCGTGCGCGGGCTGAGGAAGAGCTTGGCTCCGATCTCCGGGTTCGTCAGTCCCTCCGATGCGAATTGCGCGATCTGCGCCTCCTGCGCGGTCAGATCAGCTCGGGTGTCGTCCGTGCGCTTGCGGGCCGTCTCCCCGGTACCGGCGAGTTCGCGTCGTGCGCGCGCGGCAAACCCGGGAACGCCCATCTCGCTGAACATGTCGTGCGCCAGGCGAAGCTGCTCGCGGGCGTCGAGCCGGCGGTTCTCGCGCCGGAGCCACTCCCCGTACACGAGATGAGCACGTGCGAGGTCCGGACGCGTGCCTGCGCGGCCGAGTCGCTCGATTGCGCTGAGATAGAGCGGCTCGGCAACGGCTGGATCATCGCTCAGGTGGGCGGCGGAGCGGGCCTCCAACCCCAGCGCCCAGTCGGTCGAGGCGAGCCGGGTCCGGTCGGCGAGCTGCTCGAAGGCAACACGGGCCCGTTCCTGTTGACCGCAGCGCACGGCCGCCTCCACTAGCTCGACGAGCGCCCATGTGTACGTGCCGGTCGGGTTGCGGTCGCACGATCGCTGAGCTGCTTCGAGCGCAGGTTCGTATCGTCCCGCCGCGTTGTAGACGAGGGCGCGTGCGTGGTCGAAGAAGTACGAACCGCCGAGAGGGTCGTTGCGCTCTTGGAGGTCGATGCGTCTGAGCGCATCCGGCTCGTCGAGCTGGAAGGCATCGAACAAGGCCGAGTCCCAATCGGGCCTCTCTCGGGTCAAGTCGGCGACGGCCTCGGCTTCCGCGAAGGCGATCGCAGCTGCAGGAAAATCGCCTGTCGCGACCTTGGCGTTCGCCCAGCCGGTCAAAACCCTGGTCAACATCAACAGGGCGCCTGCGTCGCGGGCGAGCTGAACACCGCGTTGCATTAGCGTCTCCCACGTGTCGACGTCCCAGATCGACCGCGCGATCCCTTCGCTGAAGTAGACCAGCGGGAGGTCCGAAGCCTCGAGTTGTGGAGTCTCGCGGAGCGTGAACATCGCCTCGCGAAGCAGGTCCGTTCCTGCCGGGTAGCCCTGCTCAAGAAGCTGCGCCCATCCCCGCAGGAACATCTCCACGATCGCACCGGACTCGGGAGCGGGAGAGCGGTTCAACGCGTCCGCGACAGCGCTGAGCACATCGGGGTTCGGCAAGTGGAAAGCCCAGCGCAGCGCTTCCAGATGAGCCGCGTTCGCGAGCCCGTGGTCGAGGTGGGCGAGCCGTTCGCCCGCGCCGAGGAGCCTGAGGATCGAGTCTCCCAAGTCGCGGCCGAGGGACAAGGCGACCTGCGCGGTGAGGCTTTCAGCACGTGCGGCCTGGAGCTCGTCGAGGCGCACGCCTTCGAAAACACGGAGAAGGTTGTCAACAGCGTCGTAGGCGCCCGCCTCGTACATCACCTCCGCCGCGGCGAGCGCACGCTCGGCGCGCTTCCCCCCGTCGGGCGTGAGCATCGCCGCACGCTCGAGAAACGCCCCTGCCGCGGCAAGGCCGCCACGCGCCTTGGCGCGGGCGGCGGTTCGCTCGAGCTCGGTGGCGACCTCCTCATCGGGTGCCGCCGTTGCCTGAGCGCGGTGCCACGCCCTCCGATCCGCGTCGAGCTCCGGCTCGGTTGCCTCGGCAATCGCTCCGTGGGCAGCCCGTCGCTCGCCCGGCGTCGCTGCCCCGTACACGGCCGAGCGAACGAGCGGGTGGCGGAAGGAGCACCGCTCGCGAATTTCGAAGAGGCCGGCCTCCTCGGCAGGATCGGCGGACTCGACGCTCAGACCCAACTGCGCCGCTGCGCGGACGAGCAGGAGCGGATCGCCAAGCGGCTCGGCCGCCGCTAGAAGCAGCAGCTGCCGCGTGTCGTCGGGGAGCTGCTCCACCTGGCGTCTGAAGCTGTCTTCGATCCGGGCGGAAAGCGAATCGTGCGACTGGCGAACGACCCCCGTCGCCGCCCCGGCAGACGTCACCGCCCGAGGGAGCTCGATCAGCGCGAGCGGATTTCCGTGCGTCTCGGCGAGCAAGCGTTCGCGAACGGTGCCGTCGAGGTGCCCGACGAGGACCGAATCGAAAACGACGCGCGAGTCGGCTGCGCTCAGCCCACCGAGCTGCACCTCCGGGATGCCGTCGAGCTCCTCGACGATCTCCCGGCTTGCGAAGACGAGTCCCACGGAGTCGGCGCCGAGCCGGCGTGCGACGAACGCCAACGCACGGGTCGTCTCGGGATCGAGCCATTGCGCGTCGTCGACCACGCACAGGAGCGGCTGCGTCCCAGCGACCTCGGACATGAGGCTGAGGGCCGCCAGTCCCACCAGGTAGCGGTCGGGAACGTCTCCCGAGGAGAGTCCGAACGCGACGCGCAACGCGTCGGACTGCGGTTGCGGCAATGCACCGATGGCGTCCGTCATCGACCTACACAGCTGCTGAAGTCCCGCGTACGGAAGGTCGACCTCACCCTCGACTCCCTCTGCGCGGGCGATCTGGAACCCGGACGCCGAGGCGATCAGCTGCTCGAGGAGCGCGGACTTGCCGACGCCTGGCTCCCCTCGTACGACGAGCCCCGCGCTCCCACCGTCCCCGACGGCCGCCAGCAGCTCGCCGAGCCTCTCGAGCTCGGCATCTCTGCCCACGAGCAAGCGCAGACCGGAGGTGCGCGGCCGCGCCGCCGCCCCGCCTTGACCGCTCCGGGTGGTCGATAGGTCGCTCGTCGCGTGCCTCCGCAACAAGTCTCCCAGAAGGGAGCAGCACCGCCAAGCAACCGCGGCGCCGGTGCCACTGCCATCGACATCTTCGGCTACCCGAAGGTGAACGCGTACGCCTCGGCGCCTGATTCGCGGAAGGCGATCTCGAGCGTCCGCTCGCGGATCGTGCCGTGCTGGCGCACGAGTTGGTACATGCGGCCCTCCCGGAGGACGCCTTCCCCCGCCTCGTCGACGTCGCCGCCATGCGAGCGACCCGGTGCCTCGCCGTCGAGGAGCACGCGGAACGGGATTGGCTCGCGCCTCTCGGTGGACAGCACGAGGTGAGCGTCGCGTGCGTCGAAGCGGCAGGCGATGCTCCCGTCCGTGTGTTCGAGCACGATCTTCTCACGCCCGATCGTCCACTCGCCGGCAAGTGCCCACCCGTTGGAACGCAGCCGATCGGGCAACTCGTACAGCCGCGGTTCGTCGAACGCGTGGCCGTTCGCTGACGCGAGCCCGCTCCCGCGGCCGTAGCCGAGATACGTCTCGGGCGTCCGCAGGTGCTCCCAGTCGGCCTCCGCCTCCACACCCACGCCTTCAACGGAGACGAGCTCGCGCTCGACTCCGAGCAGCTCCTGAATGACGCGTTCGCACTCCTCGTAGCGCCCTTCGCCGAACTGATGGTGGCGGATGACGCCTTCCGCATCGACGAAGTAGAGCGCGGGCCAGTAGTGGTTGTCGAAGGCCGTCCAGATTGCGTAGTCGTTGTCGACGACGACCGGGTAGTCGATCCCGCGCTCCTCGATTGCCTTCCGAATGCCCTCTGTCTGATGCTCGAACGAGAACTCCGGCGTGTGGACGCCGACGACGATCAGCCCGTCGTCTCGGTAGGCCTGCGACCAGGCACGCACGTACGGCTCCTGGCGCAGCCAGTTGATGCACGTCCACGTCCAGAAGTTGACGAGGACGACATGGCCCCGGAGCTCGGCGGGGCCGCGCGGCTCGGAATCGAGCCACGCGGTCG
>OBLS010001239.1_pt1 | contig 10261 bp, 11 predicted proteins | sample 1519901 | NCBI WGS metagenome assembly OBLS01 (sample SAMEA3113585, study PRJEB22503) | soil metagenome
CGCCCTTGTCGGGGCCGACGAGGTCTGGATCAGTTCGCGAGTGTGAGCCGTCGCCACCGGCTACTAGCTGAGAGATCTCGCGCCTGATGCCACGGTCGCTCGATTCGGAATCCTCGCCCTCGTCAACGGCGTCCGGCTCTTCCTCGGCGAGCAGCTGGTCCAGCGACTCTCCCCGGGATTGTTCCGAGGCGGTGGTGCCGAAACGTAGGGAGCCCCGGTACCGGTCGCCGGCATCCCCGGTGTTGTCGCCATTTTCGTCCAGCATGGTGTCCTCGGTGCCGTCGCCTTCGAGGATCTCACCGGCGTCATCGCGTCTGGTCATGTGCCGACCTCGGGTCTGGCCGCATCGCCGCGGGCCTCACAAGCGGTCGAGTGCCGCTTTCTGCTCACACTAGCCTCAGAACTCGATGCTGGATCCAAGGGGACGATGGTGACGTCGTCCCGCCACGTCGTCGACCTTCTCAGCTGGTCCGCAGGCTTGATGCCGGCCAGGTCGAGGCCGCCAACCCTGGGGCAGGAACAGCCCGAAGCGCATGCCGTCGCTCATGTCGCAAACCTAACCGGGGCGGGGGCGTACTCGTCCGGCCGGCGGAGCCGTTCCGGCGCGGGCGCGGTGGCTAGTCTGGACGGGTCATGGCCTTCCTGCGCTATACGCTGCTTCGGGTCCTCGTCTTCGCCGTGGTCGCGGCGTTGTTGTGGATCGTCGGGTTACGCGGCTTCTGGCTGCTGCTGTTCGCCATCTTCCTTTCTGGACTGGTCAGCATCTTCGTGTTGACCAAGAGCCGCGATGCGGCGTCGGCCTCGCTGGCGAACCGGGTATCGGAGATCAAGCGCCGGATGGCGGAGAAGACCGCCGCCGAAGACGCGTGGGCCGACACGCGGCGCACGGACGATGACGGGACCTCTAACTGAGGTCGGGCGGCGGCGGGCCGGCACGCAGACGTGCGAGGACCTTCTCGTGGTCGTCGGCGAAGTCCCACAGTGATTCGAGCCACCAGGTGACCCCCGCCTCGGCGTATGGCCGCACCCATGCGGCGGCGGCCATCGGATCGTCGGATGGCGTGACGTCCTCGACCACGATGTCGTAGGGCCCGGCGTCCGGACCTCGTTCCGCGAGGGCGTACGCGCGCATCTCGGCCACGACGTCCGGCGTGAGCTTGGCGACGTGTGGGAGTAGGCCGTCGTACCGCACCGCTCGGGCCATCGACTTCGGGCGGCCCCAGGCGCCGACCACCCAGATAGGGATGCGGGGCTGCTGAACGGGAGGCGGTGGTGGCATGAAGGTCGTCGGCCGGACCGTGTAGTGCTTGCCCTCGTGTGAGAACGGCTGACCCGCCCACAGACCGGTCAGGATGCTGAGCCCCTCGTCGAGCAACTCCGCACGAGTGCGGCGGTCGGTGACCTCCCCGAACTCGGCGAACCCGGAGTCGATCGCGCCGAGCCCCACGGCGAGGGTCACCCGACCGCCGGACAGGTTGTCCAGCGTGGCCGTCTCACTGGCCAGCTTCCACGGCCGCATGCGCGACAGCGGCGTCAACATGGTGCCGAGGCGGATTCGCTCGGTACGCATCGCCGCAGCCGTCAGGCAGATCCAGGCATCGACGCCCCAGACCGGCTCCCAGACGAAGAACCCGTCCCAGCCGGCCTGTTCTGCGAGCTCCGCGGTGTCGGCCGCCATCCGGGCATCGCCGCGCGGCAGCACAAAGCCGTACCTCATCTGCGGCTCCTTTCGCCCAGGCGACGCTACGGACGGCTTCCGACAGAGCCGCCGTGGGTGTCGACTTGGGGCGGATCGCGGCGCGCTGGGTGGGTAGGAGTTCCCTCATGGACGAGGACCGACGGACCAAGCCGGGGGCGACGCCCGGTCAGGATCCCCGCGAGATCGATCAGGAGCGGACCGGCGAAAGCGCGCTCGACGAGCTGGCCGAACAGGACCGGCTGACCCATCCTCAGGAACGGACCCGCGGACTCGGCACGAGCTCGGACGCCCCCGGGCGCGACCTCGGCGATCTCGAGGACGCGCCGGAGCAGACCGAGCTGCGTGACGAATCCTGACGGATTTGGACCCGAGCACGCGGGATCAGCGAGGGTGGCAGGTCAGGGCTTGCGTGCGACTCCGGCCCAGTAATAGGCCGCGTGGGGATCTTCGGGTGGACCGTCGTCGGGATGCCAGGTCAGGACCGGCACGACGCCGGGCTCGACGATCTCGAGGCCGGTGAAGAAGTCTTCGATGTCGGCCTTGCTGCGTGAGACCAGCGTGATTCCGGCGTGTTCGGCGGCGGCGGACGCCGCGTGGAACGCCGCCGGGTCGAAGTCGGCCGTCGGGTGCGTGACGGCGACGTAACTGCCCGAAGGCAGGGCGTCGACCAGCGTGGAGACCATACGCTGCGGGTTCTCGTCGTCGCGGAAGTACATCAGGATCGCGACCAGGATGAGGCCGATCGGCTGGCTCAGGTCGAGCGTCTTGGCCAGTGCCGGGTCGGCGAGGATGTCGTCCGGATCCCGCAGGTCGGCCATGATGAACTCGGTCTGGCCCTGCGAGCTGCTGGTCATGAGCGCTCGGGCATGTGCCAGGACGAGCGGATCGTGGTCGACGTAGAGCACGCGGGTTTCCGGTGCTATGGCCTGGGCGACCTCATGAGTGTTTCCCGCCGTCGGGATCCCCGGGCCGATGTCGAGAAACTGTCGGATGCCCCCTTCGGCGGCGAGCCAGCGCACCGCACGTCCGAGGAACGCCCGGTTCGCCTTCGCCATGGCCGGCAGCGTCGGAATCGCGTGCACCATCGCGTCGCCGAGTGCCCGGTCGGCGGCGAAGTTGTCCTTGCCACCCAGCCAGTAGTCGTAGACACGTGCGGCGTGCGCGACCGAGGTGTCGATCTGCGGCAGCGGGGATTCCGACGCCATCAGTGATTCCTCCACAACTCGGGGACGGTGATCTCACCGTAGCCGCGATCAGGGAACTGCGGGAGGGGGCTCCGGACGGTTGTGGATGTAGCGGCTCCGCAATCCGGTCCGGCTGCGTCAGCCGCCCTGTTCATCGAATTCGCGCAGAACCTTGCCGAGTATGTCGCCGGTGCGGTCCGGCCGCTCGGCCTCGACGCACAAGCGTTCCATGGCCGCGGCGTAGTGATCGATGTCGTCGCGCTTGTCGAGGTAGAGCGCGCTGGTGAGCTGCTCGACGTACACGACGTCCGGCAGATCCTGCTCCGGAAAGCGCAAGATGCTGAACGACCCGCCGGCCGCTGCATGGCCGCCGGCGTTGAACGGAATCACCTGCAGCCTGACGTGCGGCAACTTAGTGGCGTCGACGAGCGCCCTCAGCTGGGCACGCATCACCTCCGGCCCGCCGATGGGGCGGCGCAGCGCGCCCTCGTCGACCACCACCCACAACTGGGGCGGGTCCTCGCGCGCGAGCACCTGCTGCCGCTTTATGCGCAAGGCGACCCTACGCTCGACCTCCGCAGGAGGCGCATTGCCGTGACCCAGCAGGATGACGGCCTTGGCGTACTCGGGTATCTGCAAGAGACCGGGGATGAACTGGACCTCGTAGGTCCGGATCAGGACGGCGGCGGCTTCGAGGCCGAGGTACGGCTGGAACCAGCTGGGGAGGATGTCACCTTCGCGCTGCCACCAGCCGGGAGTATTCGCCTGGCGGGCCAAGGTGAGCCACGCCTCGCGTTCCTCCTCGTCGGTGACGCCATAAAGAGTGAGCAGATCGGCGACGTCGCGCTCCTTGAAGCTGACCCGGCCGAGCTCCATCCGGCTGATCTTGGACTCCGAAGCTCGAATCTCCCAGCCCGCGGTCTCGCGGCTCACACCCTCGGCCTCACGAAGCCGGCGCAGATGAGCTCCGAGCAGCATTCGCAGCACGGTCGGCCCGCCGGCCGCCCCACTCTCCGGCTGCGCCGTCGTCACGTCATACCCCCGATGCTCACCTCAGCGTGCGAGTGATCGCTCCGGTCCCCTGCGTACGCATGCTACGGCCGGGTCTGGGCAAAAAGGAACCGAAATCACCAACGCGTTACCGCGTCGACAAGGGTGTGACGGGCGTTGCGACCTCTAGGCAACGAGGTTGTCGAAGTCGCCGTCCTTGGCACCGAGTATGAAGGCGGCCATCTCGTCGAGGGTGTAGACGAGCGCAGGCCCGTGCGGGTCGCGCGAGTTCCGGACCGCGAACCTCCCGTTGGGGAGCCTCGCCATCTCGACACAGTTGCCGCTCGGATTGCTCAGGCGGCTCTTCTGCCAGGTGGCGCCGGTGAGTTCGTCCGCCGGGATGCCGTTGTACGGCCGTGTCATCGTCAGCCTCTCGACCTCGGGTACGACGTTTGCACGTGCACTAGCCCTTGCCAATGCACGCCATGGAGAGCACGATAGCGCACATGCAGCGATCTTTGGACCGATCGAGGTAGCACCGACTCCTCGATGGCATGTCGAGAAGGCTCCACGCCATCGAGTGAACGGGTGGACGTGCCGCGGCGTGGAGCCGATCCCCTGCACGCGTCGCGGCGCGGACGCCTGAGTCACCTGCTCCGATGTCTCAGCGACCGGCGAGTGCAAGGCCGAACGCGAGCAGGATCGCGTACACCAACTCGGTCAGGGCCGTGTCGCGAAGCACCGGCACCAGCGCCAGGCCGCGGGCGCCGCGGACGATCGGTCGCGCGGCTCGCGCCGCGAGTGGTACGGACAGCACCGCCAGGCCCGCCCAGGCGCGGCCGGCCACCGCCAGGGCGAGAGCCATGGCGTACGCCGTCGCCAGCAGCGCGAGGTAGAGCAGCCGAGTTCGGCGAGAGCCGAGAAGCACCGCCAGGGTGCGCTTGCCGCCGCGCGCATCGCTCGGCATGTCTCGCAGGTTGTTGGCCACCAGGATCGCGCACGCGAGGCAGCCGACAGCGACGCCGGACACGACCGACGACGCTGTCACGCGTTCCACCTGCACGTACGTCGTCCCGACGACGGCGACCACGCCGAAGAAGAGGAAGACCGACACCTCACCGAATCCGCGGTAGCCGTAGGGGCGACGCCCGCCCGTGTAGTACCACGCCGCGGCAACGGAAAGCGCACCCACGCCGAGCAGCCACCACTCGCCGGTGAGTACGACCAGCACCAGCCCGGCCAGGGCAGCCACCCCGAAGCAGACCCAGGCGGCGGTACGGACGGCTGCCGGTGTCGCGGTTCCCGAGCCGACCAGCCGGAGCGGCCCGACCCGCTGGTTGTCGGTGCCGCGTGTCCCGTCGGAGTAGTCGTTGGCGTAGTTCACGCCGACCTGCAGCGCGACGGCGACGATCAGGGCGAGCAACGCCCGGCTGATCAGCGCGGAACCGACCGCGGCTGCCGCGCCGGTGCCGACCAGCACCGGGCTGACCGCGGCCGGAAGCGTCCGGGGGCGCGCACCGGCCGCCCAGTGGCGCAGGCCGGGCATCAGCCGGTCGTCTCGAGCAGCCGGGCGGTGAGGCCGCGGCGGTCGACCTTGCCGCCGGGCAGTCTCGGAAGGGCGTGGACGACGACCAGCTCTTTCGGCGCGTACGCCGTCGGCGAATGCCGCAGCACGTGAGCGCGCACCGATCCCAGTGTCGGTGGATCGCCAGGGTCACGCGGGACGACGACGGCAACGACGCGCTGTCCCCAGTCCTGGTCAGGAAGCGCAACGGCCGAGGCCTCGGCAACCCCCGGGTGGCGGGCTACGACGGCATCCACCGCCGGGAGCGGCACGTTCACGCCACCGGAGACGGCTACGTCGTCGAGTCGGCCGTGCACGTCGAGGCGACCCTCGGTGTCGACGTGCCCGAGGTCAGCCGTCATGAACCACCCGTCCGCGAAGGCCTCGGTGGTGAGCGCAGACTGTAAGCGGTAGCCGTGGGCCAGCACCGGCCCGGCCACTCGGACCCGGCCCTCGTCGGTCGTGGAGACCTGCACTCCGTCGAGCGGCAGCCCGTCGTAGACGCACCCGCCGGACGTCTCTGTCATCCCGTACGTCGTGACGATCGGCACCCGTGCCGCACGGGCGCGTTCAAGGAGCTCAGGGGCGGCCGCGGACCCTCCCACGAGCACCGCGTCGAATGCCGCGAGGGAGTGCAGTGCCGCCCCACCTGCCTTCAGGATGACGGAGAGCTGATGCGGCACCAGTGCCGTGTACCGGCGGGTCCTCGAACTGCGCAGCACGTGCACGCTGGCCGCCGCGAACGCCTCGGGGTCGAAGCCGCGGCTCATGTCGGCCGCGACGGGTTCCGTGCCCGCCACCACGGAGCGGACCAGGATCATCAGACCGGCGATGTGGGTGGCCGGAAGGCTGAGAAGCCACCGTCCCGGTCCGCCGAGCCGGTCGTGCGTGGCGGTCGCGGATGAGCGCAGTGCTCCGGCGCCGAGCAGAACACCCTTGGGCTCACCGGTGGACCCCGAGGTCGGGACGACGAGCGCAACCGGGTCGTCGTGGTCCTCGACGGGGACGCTGGGTCGCATGGCGGCCAGCAGGCCGTCGCGCACCGCGGCCGGGTACTCGGGCAGCGGAAGGAGCGCGGGCCCGCCGTCCAGAGCGGACACGACCGCGGGGAAGATCCGGCGCAGCACGGCCGGCCCGAGAGGCACGCCGATGGCGTGGAGCGGCCGTGTCGTCGAGGGGGTCGAGGTCTGCATGCCGCGGTTCAGCGTACGCACCCGGGTGGGCCGGGTCACCTTCCCGATCGGAACCCGAACCCGTCCTCAGAAGTACCAGGGGAACGGGGACCAGTCGGCGGCGCGCTTCTCGAGGAAGGCATCGCGGCCCTCGGCCGCTTCGTCGGTCATGTAGGCAAGACGGGTCGCCTCGCCGGCGAAGACCTGTTGGCCGACCATCCCGTCGTCGACGGCGTTGAAGGCAAACTTCAGCATCCGCTGCGCGGTCGGACTCTTTCCGTTGATCTTCGCGGCCCACTCGAGCGCCACCACCTCGAGCTGCCCATGCGGCACCACCGCGTTGACCATGCCCATCCGGTACGCGTCGGCAGCCGAGTGCTCGTCGCCCAGGAAGAAGATCTCGCGAGCGAACTTCTGCCCCACCTGTCGAGCCAGGTAGGCCGAGCCGTAGCCGCCGTCGAAGGAGCCGACATCCGCGTCGGTCTGTTTGAACCGGGCGTGCTCCTCGCTGGCGATGGTCAGGTCGCACACGACGTGCAGGCTGTGCCCGCCGCCCGCGGCCCAGCCGGGTACGACACAGATCACCACCTTGGGCATGAACCGGATCAGTCGCTGCACCTCGAGGATGTGCAGTCGACCCGCGCGGGCCGGGTCGACCGTCTCGCCGTCCCCGCCCGTCGACGGCACGGTGTACCGGTACCCGTCCCGGCCACGGATCCGCTGGTCACCGCCCGCGCAGAACGCCCATCCGCCGTCCTTGGGTGACGGCCCGTTGCCGGTGAGCAGGACGCACCCGACGTCGGGCGACATCCGGGCGTGGTCGAGGACCCGGTACAGCTCGTCGACGGTGTGTGGCCGGAAGGCGTTGCGCACCTCGGCCCGGTCGAACGCGATCCGGACCGTTCCCTGATCCCGGCCGTCGGCGACGTGCCGGTGGTAGGTGATGTCGGTGAGGTCGAACCCCGTGACGGGGCGCCACCTCGACGGGTCGAAGGGGCCGGGCGACTCGCGCCCTTCATCGCTTGGTGTCACCTCGAGAGGATAGAGGTCGCGGCTGCGCTGATTCGTCCACAGCACGCGCGCCGGTTCGCCGCTCGCTGACCGATCCGGACTACGCTCGCGGCTGGCTGAACAATGCAAGATCCAGGTGCTCGGGGGAGCCCTCCTGTGACAAGCCGTCTCCTCTCGCGGCTCGTGCTCTGTGCGGCGCTGGCCGGTGCTTCGGCTGCGTGCGGTCCGTCCGGGCCGGAGCAGGCGGCGATCCCAGGTTGGACGACGGTCGTCGACGAGCCGAGCGGAGCCAGTATCGAGCTGCCCGATGGGGCCCGGCCGCAGTCCGACACGGCACCCGACGCGGCGGGTTCGACGGTCACGCTACGCAACTACACGACGACGGCTGCCGGCGGCGCGGTGGAGGTCGGCTTCAACGTCCTCGACACCTACGGCGGGCATTACGACTTCGACGAGGGCGTCCAGCAGGTGGCCTCGAGCCTCGACGGCACCGTCGTGTCGACGAAGGAGACGGACGTCGAAGGGCATGATGCCGTCGACGCCGAGGTGTCGTACGGACGGGGCAACGTCGTGCTGTTCCAGCTCGTCGACGCCGACGACCATGTGCTCCAGCCACTCGTCGCCGGGCCGGCCGAGCGCCGGGAACTCGTCGAGGAGACGTTCGAGCAGCTCACCGGATCACTGGACGTCGCCGGGGCATGACCGACCCGCGCCGGGCCGCCGGTCTCCACGTCTACGCCGTCCCACTTCGCACCCGGTTTCGCGGCATCGACGTGCGCGAAGGGGTCTTGGTTCGAGGCGATGCCGGCTGGGGCGAGTTCTCGCCGTTCCGCGAGTACGGCGATGCCGAGTCGACGGCCTGGTGGCGGGCGGCCGTCGAGGCGGCCGACGTCGGTTGGCCACCGCCGGTCCGTCACCGCGTCCCCGTCAACGCGACGGTGCCGGCCGTGGCTCCTGACGCGGTGGCCGGCGTGCTCGACCGGTTTCCGGGCTGCCTCACGGCCAAGGTGAAGGTGGCGGAGCCCGGCCAGTCGCCGCATGACGACGAGGCGCGCCTCGAGGCCGTCCGCTCCTTCCTGGGCGAGGTCGGCCGGATTCGGGTCGACGCCAACGGCGCCTGGGACGTGGACCGGGCGGCCCGGCTGCTGCCGGCCTACGACCGGGCCGCCGGCGGACTCGAGTACGCGGAGCAGCCGTGCGCGACCGTCGAGGAGCTCGCCGCGGTGCGCCGCAAGGTGAACGTTCCGATCGCGGCCGACGAGTCGGTCCGCCGAGCCGACGATCCGCTGCGGGTGGCCAGGCTCGAGGCGGCCGACGTCGCCGTCCTCAAGGTGCAGCCGCTCGGTGGGGTGCGGGCCTGCCTGCGGATCGCCGAGACCATCGGCCTACCCGTCGTGGTGTCGAGCGCACTGGAGACGTCCGTGGGCATCGCGGCGGGGGTCGCCCTGGCCGCGGCATTGCCAGAACTGCCCTACGCCTGTGGACTGGCCACGGCGGGCCTGCTTGCCCGGGACGTCGTGGCCGAGCCGTTCGTCGCCAAGGGCGGAGCGCTCGCGGTCCGGCCGGTTGCGCCGGACCCGGCGTTGCTGGCCGATGCGGGTGCCGACGACGCGACCGACGCCTGGTGGCGCGACCGGGTGCGCCGCGTGGCGGGTCGGCCGTGATCGCGGAGAGCAGCACCGATCAGGACGACCGGAGTTCCCGCAACATCGCCGACCAGGGAGAATCTGCCTGGTGAACCCGTCGACGGCGCTGGCCCGAGTGCTGGTCGACGAGTTCGTCCGCAACGGCGTCACCGACGTGGTGCTGGCGCCCGGATCGCGCAGCGCCGCGCTCGCTTTCGCGGTGCACGCCGCCGACGCCGCGGGGAGGCTGAGGCTGCACGTGCGCATCGACGAACGGTCGGCGGCGTTCACCGCACTCGGCATGGCGAAGGCGACCGGTGCTCCCGCCGCCGTCGTCACCACCTCCGGGACGGCGGTGGCCAACCTGCACCCGGCCGTTCTCGAGGCACATCACGCAGGCGTGCCGCTGCTCGTCGTCACCGCCGACCGGCCTGACGAGCTGCACGGCGTGGGCGCGAACCAGACCGTCGACCAGGTCGGCATCTTCGGTGGTGCGGTCCGCCTCTCCCACGCGATCGCGGCTCCGGTCACCCGGCCCGGACAAGTGGCCTACTGGCGCTCCACCGCGGCCCGAGCCTGCACCGTCGCAGCCGGTGCGCTGAGTGGGGCACCGGGCCCGGTTCACCTCGACGTCGCGTTCCGGGAGCCGCTGGTTCCCGAGGACGGGGCCTGGGTCGAGCCGCTGGACGGGCGCACCGGCGGCCGGCCGTGGGCCGAGGTGAGCGATCACGTGGTTGCGGGCACCGTCCCCGGTGCTTCACCCGACCTCGTCGCCGAGCCCAGGACGGTCGTGGTCGTCGGAGCTGCTCGGCCACCCGCCGCGGCGGCCGCCTGGCGGCTCGCAGAGGCGCGCGGATGGCCAGTCCTGGCGGAGCCGTGGTGGCGAGGTGGCGGACCGGCGGTGGCGTGTGCGCCGCTCGTCGTCGCAGCCGAAGGATGGCTGGAGGCGAATCTGCCCGACCGCGTCCTGGTCGTCGGCCGGCCGACGCTCTCCCGTTCCGTCGCGCGGCTCGTCG
>OBLS010001241.1_pt1 | contig 10252 bp, 8 predicted proteins | sample 1519901 | NCBI WGS metagenome assembly OBLS01 (sample SAMEA3113585, study PRJEB22503) | soil metagenome
CGGACAGGGCCTCCCAGGCCTCCTCCACCTCGTCGATGTCGGCCATGTCGGCCATCGAGCACCCGGCGTTGAGGTCGGGCAGGATCACCGTCTGGTGGTCGCCGGTGAGCACGTCGGCCGATTCGGCCATGAAGTGGACGCCGCAGAACACGATGTACTCGGCCTCCGGGCGTTGCTGGGCGAGCACCGACAGCCGGTACGAGTCGCCGCGGGCGTCGGCCCACCGGATGATCTCGTCGCGCTGGTAGTGGTGCCCGAGGATGAAGAGCCGGTCGCCCAGCGCGGCCTTCGCCGCGCCGATCCTGTCGGCCAGGTCGTCCGGGGACGCCGCCGTGTACCGCTCGGGGAGCGGTGTCTGGAGCCGAAGCATCTGTGTCGAACCTCCGTCGAGGTGACTCCGGTTGGCGGACGGTGGGGACAGCCCGGTCGCCTCACCCACGGGGATGTCGTCCCCGGAGTCTTGATATGGAGCCGGTAATTCCGGGCCGGCTTGAACGGCAGTTTACGAGGTCACGACCTCGATCCGACGAGTCAGGCCTCAGCGCCGGCTCAGTCCATCTGGAACAGCGTGAGCTGGAGGCCGGCCGGCCCGTTCACCCGGGCGTTGGTCGACCGGAACGGGGTCGGCCGGGGCTCGGCCAGCACCTCACCTCCGGCTGCCGCGACCGAACCGGTCGCCCCGTGCACGTCGTCGACCTCGAGGGCCACCCGGACGGGGCCCGCGGCGCGGCGGCCGACCTCCACCTGGTCGATGTACTCGGCGGTCGCGGGCTCGGCGAGCTCGAGGGTGGCCCTGCCGGCCTCGAGGATGATCACCCGTCCCTCGGGCGGCTGGACCGAGGGACGTTCGGCCATGCCGAGCACGTCGCGGTAGAAGCGCACCGCGGCGTCGTAGTCATCGGTCGTGACGACAAGGCGTAGCTGTCGAACAGGCATCCAGGAATCTTGCCAAGTGACCGTCCCCGTATCCTCGGTCAGGTGGTTCAGCGTCCGCCGGCCGGCACGATCCCCGACGCCCCCGGGTCCTACCAGTTCAAGGACCGGCAGGGGCGCGTGATCTACGTGGGCAAGGCCCGCTCGCTGCGGTCGCGACTGTCCAACTACTTCCAGGACGCCCGCAGCCTGCCTCCCCGCACCGCCGCGATGGTGGCGTCCGCGGAGACCGTCGAGTGGATCCAGGTGCGCAACGAGGTCGAGGCGCTCATGCTCGAGTACAGCCTCATCAAGCAGCACCGACCGCGGTTCAACATCAGGCTGCGCGACGACAAGAGCTACCCCTTCCTGGCCGTGACGGTCTCGGATGAGTGGCCCCGGCCCACCGTGATGCGGGGGCGCAAACGCAAGGGCGTGCGCTACTTCGGGCCCTACGGCCACGCCTACGCCATCCGCGAGACGCTCGACCTGCTCCTGCGCACCTTCCCGCTGCGCACCTGCAGCGACAACAAGTTCCGTCGACACGAGCGCCTGGGCCGGCCCTGCCTGCTCTACCACATCGAGAAGTGCACCGGGCCCTGTGTCGGCGAGGTCGACCACGAGACCTACGACCGGCTCGTCGGCGAGCTGCTCGACTTCCTCGACGGCGACACCGACACGGTGGTCCACCGGCTCGAGGACCAGATGCGGACGGCGGCCGACAACCTCGAGTACGAGCTGGCGGCCCGGGTGCGAGACCGGCTGGCCAGCGTGCGCAAGGCGATCGAGCGCCAGCAGATGGTGGCCGAGCGCAACGAGGATCTCGACGTGATCGGCATCGCGGAGGACGATCTCGAGGCGGCGGTGCAGGCGTTCTTCGTGCGGCGGGGCCGGGTGGTGGGGCGCAAGGGCTTCGTGCTCGACAAGGTCGAGGATGTGGCGCCGGGCGAGCTGGTGGGCACGATCCTCGAGGGCCTCTACGACGACCCGCCGCTCGGCGTCCCCAAGGCCGTGCTCGTGCCCACGGAACCCGACGATCCGGAGCTGTACCGCGACTGGTTGAGCCATCTCCGGGGGTCGCAGGTCGACGTGCGGGTGCCGCAGCGGGGCGGCAAGCGCGAGCTGCAGGCAACCGTCGCCCGCAACGCGGCCGAGGAGTTCACCCGCCACCGCCTGCGCCGTGCCAGCGACCACAACGCTCGCGCCAAGGCGCTCAACGAGCTGCAGGACGCCCTGGGCCTGCCCGAGGCCCCGCTGCGCATCGAGTGCTACGACATGAGCCACATCCAGGGCACCGACTACGTCGGCTCGATGGTGGTGATGGAGGACGGGCTGCCCAAGAAGTCCGACTACCGCCGGTTCAAGGTGCGCACGGTGGCTGGCAACGACGACTTCGCGGCGATGGAGGAGGTGCTCACCCGCCGCCTGTCGGCCTACATCGACGAGCGGGCGCTGCCGGTGAGCCAGCGGTCGGGCAGGTTCTCGTACCCCCCGCAGCTGCTGCTGGTCGACGGTGGCAAGGGTCAGCTCAACGTGGCCGTGCGGGTGCTGGAGGACCTGGGCCTCGGCGAGGAGATCCCCGTGGCGTCACTGGCCAAGCGGTTCGAGGAGGTGTTCGTACCCGGCATGGCCGACGCGGTGCGCGTCCCCCGCGGTTCGGAGGCGCTCTACCTGCTCCAGCGCGTCCGCGACGAGGCCCACCGGTTCGCCATCTCGTATCACCGCCAGCTCCGCGGCAAGCGGATGACCACGTCGGTGCTCGACGGGGTCAAGGGCCTGGGCCCGACCCGCCGGAAGCGCCTGACCAACGAGCTGGGTGGGGTCAACGCCGTCAAGCGAGCGACGCGCGAGGAGCTGCGGGCGCTGCCGTGGCTGCCCGACACCGTGGCCGACGCCGTGTACGACAAGGTCCACGGGCCGGCGCGTCGGCTCGCCGCCACGTCTCTGAAGGACAAGTGACCGATGCGGTCAGAAGACCTTCGAGGAGCGGAGGGGGAGGCGTCGCCCACCGAGCCGTGGGAGCGCCACGCCGCCTGGTGGCAGCGCGAGTTCACCGGCGGGGCCGATGTCGAATACACCGAGCAGATCCTGCCGCTGGCTGCTGAACACCTGGCCGGAGCCGAGCGGGTGCTCGACCTCGGCTGCGGCGAGGGCCAGATCGCCCGGCTGGCCGTGCAGCGCGGTGCTGGCCGGGTCGTCGGCGTCGACCCGGCCGCCGCCCAGATCGCCGAGGCCGTCCGCCGGGCCGGGGGAGTGCGCTACGCCCGCGCCGTCGCCGCCGGCCTGCCCTTCCCGCCGTCCACCTTCGACGCGATCGTGTCCTGCCTCGTGCTCGAGCACCTGGCCGATCTCGACGCCGGGCTCGACGAGATCGCCCGCGTGCTGCGCCCGGGAGGCCGGTTCGTGCTGTTCGTGAACCACCCGCTGTTCCAGACGCCCGGCAGCGGCTGGATCGACGACCAGGTGCTCGACCCGCCCGAGCAGTACTGGCGCATCGGGCCCTACCTCACCGAGGACATCTCCGTGGAGGAGGTCGAGACGGGCGTGCTGCTTCCCTTCGTCCACCGGCCGCTCGGCCGCTACGTCAACGGCCTGGCCGATCGGGGCCTGCTCATCACGCACATGGCCGAGCCCGCGCCGCCTCCCGGGTTCGTGGCCCGGGCTCCCGAGTACGCCGGCGCCGCCACCATCCCCCGCCTCCTGCTCCTCCGGGCCGAGAAGCGGTGATCAGAAGGCCGTCGCCGCCAGCCAGCGGTCGAGCAGCGCACGATCGCCGCTCACGCTGATGCCCGGCGCTGGCCGACCAAGCAGGAGCAGGAGCAGCTCGAGCGCCGTGCCGGCGGCGGTGACATCGTCGTCGCCCGCCGCCCGGTCCCACCACCAGCCCGCCGGGTCGAGTCGTACCCGCCAGGAGCCGGAATCGCTCGCCACGAACGCGATGGTCTCGCCGACCCCGCGCAGCTGGGCCACCTTGGGGTTCCAGCGGCCGACGAAGGGCAGGTTCTCGAGCTGCTCGTCGATGCCCTCGGCCGCCACCTCCACGGGCAGGTCGGGCGCCGCACCGAGCGTGACCTCGAGGTCGATGCGGTGGACGGCGGTCTCGAACAGCATCCGGCGGGGCCAGTATCTGGCGTGCTGGTCGGCGCCCCACGCCCAGACGGGACGAGTCGGTTCGGCGGCGAGGAAGGTGTGGCAGGCCTCGGCCGCGCCGGCGACGAGCCAGTCGCGCCAGACGGCGATGGGGGCGGCCTCGTCCGGATAGACGATGGGCAACGACGATCGCCACGTCTCGGCGACGATGCCGTCGGACACGAGCTCGGTCGACCACCGGTGCAGACCGCCGACGTGGCGGACCAGGTCGCGCACCGTCCAGTCCGGGCAGGTCACGACCGTGGCGTCGAGGTCGGCGTCGGCCAGCGACACCCCGAAGCGGTCGGCCTCGGCGCGGAGTTGCTCGATGTGGCCGGTGGTGGTGAAGGCGCGTCCGGGCATCCCCCGATGCTGGCAGGGGCCGGGACACGTCGGGGCGCCAATATCCTGGACCTTCGGATGGGCGAGTTCGTCGTGATCACGGGACTGTCGGGCGCCGGGCGCAGCCTCGCGGCCGACGACCTCGAGGACCTGGGCTGGTTCGTCATCGACAACATGCCGCCCGAGCTCGTGCCCAAGGTCGTCGAACTGGCGCAGACACCGGGGTCTCAGGTGCAGCGCGTGGCGCTGGTGGTGGGCACCGGCGCCTACCAGGACGAGGTGCTGCCGATGCTCGGCTGGCTCCGCTCGACCGGCAACCGCGTGCGCATCCTCTTCCTCGACGCCGCCACCGACGCACTGGTCCGCCGCTACGAGAACACGCGGCGGCGCCACCCGCTGTCGGGTGGCGAGTCGCAGGAGCACCTCACCGCCGCCATCGAGCGGGAGCGCGAGCTGCTCGACCCGGTGCGGGCCGAAGCCGACGTGGTGGTCGACACCAGCGAGCTCAACGTGCACGAGCTGCGGCGACGGATCCAGGGCCTGTTTGCCGGCGACGAGGCCGAGCCGACCATGCAGACGACCGTGCTGTCGTTCGGCTACAAGCACGGTCTGCCCCTCGACGCCGACCTCGTCTTCGACTGCCGCTTCCTGCCCAACCCCCACTGGGTCGACGAGCTCCGCCCCCTGACCGGGCTCGACGATCGCGTGCGGGACTACGTGCTCGACAAGCCCGCGGCCCGGGAGTTCCTGGCCAACCTCGACACCTTGCTCGCCCAGTTGCTGCCGGCGTACGTCGCGGAGGGGAAGGCGTACCTGACGATCGCACTCGGGTGCACGGGCGGCCACCACCGCTCGGTGACCATCGCCGAGGAGGTGGCGGCGCTGTTGCGCCGCCACGGCATGCGCGTCGGCGTGCTCCACCGCGACATCGACAAGTAGAGAGGCGCAGGGGAGCGCTCGGGCAGTGCGCTGTCGTCGCCGTGGGCGGCGGGGCGTGTTCGGCTGCGGGCGGGGAAAGATAAGGTCGGAGGCCAGAGCGGGCAGACGAGCCAGATGAGCGAGGTCCAGTCCATATGACCATCCGTGTGGGGATCAACGGCTTCGGCCGCATCGGCCGCAACCTCTTCCGAGCGGCCAAGCAGTCCGGCGCCGACATCGACTTCGTGGCCGTCAACGACCTCGGCTCGGTCGACACGATGGCCCACCTGCTCAAGTACGACTCGGTGCTCGGGCGCCTCGACTACGACATCCAGGTCGTCGGCGACGGCATCAAGGTCGAGGGCGACACGCTCAAGGTGCTGGCGGTGCGCGATCCCAAGGAGCTGCCCTGGGGTGACCTGGGCGTCGACGTGGTGGTCGAGTCGACCGGCATCTTCACCAGCCGCGACAAGGCCGCCGCCCACCTCGACGCCGGCGCGCCGTTCGTCATCGTGTCGGCGCCGTCGGCGGGCGCCGATGCCACGTTCGTTCCCGGGGTCAACGACGACACGTTCGATCCGGCGCAGCACAAGGTCGTGTCCAACGCCTCGTGCACCACCAACTGCTTCGTGCCGATGGTCAAGGTGCTCGACGACGCCTTCGGCGTCGAGCGGGGGCTGATGACCACGGTCCACGCCTACACCGGTGACCAGATGCTGGTCGACGGGCTGCACAAGGATCTCCGCCGGGCGCGGGCCGCGGCCATCAACATCGTGCCGACGAGCACCGGCGCGGCCCGGGCCACCGGCCTGGTGCTCGAGGCCATGCAGGGCCGGCTCGACGGGCAGTCGCTGCGCGTGCCCGTGCCCGACGGCTCGCTCACCGACTTCACCGGCGTGCTGACCCGCGACGTCACCCCCGACGAGGTCAACGACGCGTTCAAGGCCGCGGCCGAGTCGGGGCCCCTCGCCGCTGTGGTCGACTACTCCGACGCGCCCCTCGTGTCCTCCGACATCGTGGGCTCGCCGGCGAGCTGCACGTTCGACAGCAAGCTCACCCAGGCGATCGGCAACCTGGTCAAGGTGTTCGGTTGGTACGACAACGAGTGGGGCTATTCGTACCGGCTGGTCGACCTCGTGCAGGTCGTCGGCGCCGCCAACCAGGGCTGACGAGCCCTCACCGATGACCAGCGTTCCGACGCTGGAGGATCTCCCGTCGGTCGACGGCAAGCGGGTCCTGCTGCGTGCCGATTTCAACGTGCCGATCCGCGACGGCGAGATCACCGACGACCTGCGCGTCCGCGCCGCGCTGCCCACGATCGAGTGGCTGCGGGGCCGGGGCGCTCAGGTGGTGGCCTGTACCCACCTGGGCCGTCCGAAGGGAACGCCCGACCCCCGCTACTCGGTCGAGCCCGTCCGGCGCCGGCTCGCCGAGCTGGCCCCGGGCGTCGAGCTGCTCGACAACCTGCGGTTCGACCCCGGCGAGGAGGCCGACGATCCCGCCTTCGTCGCCAAGCTGGTCGACGGCTTCGACGCCTACGTCAACGACGCGTTCGGCGCCTCGCACCGCGCGCACGCCTCGATCGTGGGCCCGCCGCGGTCCCTGCCGTCGGCGGCGGGGCGGCTGCTCGCCAAGGAGGTCGACGTGCTGCTCGGCCTGCGGACGAGGCCGCGCCCGCCGTTCGTCGCCGTCCTCGGCGGGGCCAAGGTGAGCGACAAGCTCACGGTGATCGAGGCACTCCTCGGGGTGGCCGACACCGTGCTCATCGGCGGCGCCATGTGCTTCACCTTCCTGGCCGCGCGCGGCAACCCCATCGGGGCCAGCCTGTTCGAGGAAGACATGGTCGACACGTGCCGGTCGTTGCTCGACCAGCACGGTGACCGCCTCGTGTTGCCGACCGACATCACGGCGCTGGGGCCGGGCGGAGAGCTGATGAAGCCCGACGCCGGCGGCGACGTCCGACAGGTCGGCACCCGACTGCCCGACGGCTGGACCGGCGTCGACGTCGGCCCGGGCACGGCCGCCGACTTCGGCGACCGCATCGCCGAGGCCCGCACCGTGTTCTGGAACGGACCGATGGGCGTGTTCGAGGACCCGCGCTTCGAGGCCGGCACCCGGGCGGTGGCGCAGGCGGTGGCCGACACCGAGGCATTCACGGTGGTGGGCGGCGGCGACAGCGCCGCGGCGCTCGCCCAGTTCGGCCTCGACGACGACGTCGACCACGTGTCCACCGGCGGTGGCGCCTCGCTGGAGCTGCTCGAGCGGGGCGACCTGCCGGGGCTCGAGGCGCTGCGCACTGCGCCCAACGCCCCCGAGGCTCCCGACGCCACCGGACGCGACCGTGGCTGAGGCCGCCCGCAAGCCGCTCATCAGCGGCAACTGGAAGATGCACCTCAACCACTTCGAGGCCACGGCCTTGGTGCAGAAGCTGGTCTACGAGCTCACGCCCGAGGACTACGCCGCGGCCGACGTCTCCATCCATCCGCCGTTCACCGACATCCGCACCGTCCAGACCTACTTCCTGGCCGAGAAGGACGAGGTGCCCATCGCCATCGGCGCCCAGTCGTGCCACTGGGAGGAGAAGGGCGCGTTCACCGGCGAGGTGTCGCCGGCGATGCTGGCCAAGCTCGACGTCGCCTACGTGATCGCCGGCCACTCCGAGCGCCGCGAGCTGTTCGGTGAGACCGACGAGATCGTCAGCCGCAAGGTGCGTGCCATCTACCAGTGGGGCATGACGCCGATCATGTGCGTGGGGGAGACGCTCGACGAGCGCGAGGCCGGCATCACCGAGGCCAAGGTGACCGGCCAGGTCGAGGCCGGGCTGGCGGGTTTGACCGCCGAGCAGGTGCGCGGGCTGGTCATCGCGTACGAGCCCATCTGGGCCATCGGCACGGGGCGCACGGCGACGCCCGACGACGCCCAGGCGGTGTGCGCGACGATCCGGGCCACCGTCGCCGCCATCGCCGGCCCGGCGGCCTCCGACGCCGTCCGCATCCAGTACGGCGGCTCGGTCAAGGCCGAGAACGCCGCCGACCTGATGGCCTGCCCCGACATCGACGGCGCGCTGGTCGGCGGCGCCAGCCTCGAGAGCGCGGCGTTCGCGGCCATCGTGCGCTTCCGCGACCGGACGTAAGCGGACATCACGCTCCGTCCCCGACGTCGGCCGATCTCGTGGCCGGGGGTGTGACGCAGGCCACGCACCGTGCTACACCAGCAGGGTGGGAGTCGGAGCGACGACAGCAAAGCTCTGGCCGAAATGCAGGTTGTGTGACGATGTCGCGACAAGCTGACGCGAATGCCCATTGGGTTTCTTACCCGCGGGCATCCAGGTCACCGAATCGGCCGTTCGGCAAGCGATCCTGCTATCTTCCCTCCGTTCACCGCGGGCGGGTGTGCTGCCCCCGGTGTACCCACCCCAGGGGGAGCCGCCGTGACCCCGTGGTTCGACACGCGGAGGTCGGGGTCGTGACGTCTCTCACTGGTGGTTCACCATGACCATCTGAGGAGGTCCTCCAAGTGAGACGACAGCGCAGGGGCTTCAAACTCCTTGCTCTCATCCTGGGGCTCTCGCTCGTGGCCGCCGCCTGTGGAGGCGACGACGACGACGAGGGCGCAGGTGACGAAGCTGCTCCAGAAGAAGAAGCAACCCAAGGCGGCGAGGTCGTGGATCTCGGCACGTTCGTGGGCGACCCGCCCGAGCACATCGACCCGGCCCTGAACACGACGCTCGATGCCTACCAGGTCGTGAACGCCGTCTACGACGGCTTGACCGACATCGACGCCAGCGATCCGGAAAACCCGGAGATCGTTCCGCAGGTGGCCGAATCCTTCGAGTCCAACGAGGACGCGACCGAATGGACCTTCACCATCCGCGAAGGGCTCACCTTTGCCGGTGGCGAGGAGATCCTGCCGAGCACGTTCGCCCGGTCGTGGGAGCGCGCCAGCGACCCCGAGTTCGCCGGCGACTACTCGTACCTGATGAACTTCATCGACGGCGGTGCCGAGAAGCTCGAGGGCACGGGGGACACGCTTACCGGGGTCGAGGCCGACGACGAGGAGATGACCCTCACGGTCACGCTCTCCGCCCCCTACTCGAACTTCGATGCCGTCGCCGGGTTCCAGCTGTTCATGCCGGTGCCCGAGGAAGCCGGCACCGACGCCGCGTCGGCCGCAGAGTGGGAGAACGGCGAGATGTTCGGCAACGGCCCGTTCATGCTCGAGGCGCCGCGCACCGACACCGAGATCGTCCTCGTGCCCAACCCCGACTGGGACGGCACCCAGTACGACGAGGCGTTCGAGCTTCCCGAGCAGCCGTACGTTGATCGGATCACGTTCCGGGTCTCGACCGACCCCGATACCTCGTACAACTCGTTCGAGGCCGGCGAGGGCGATAACGCCAACATCCCGCCGGGCCGGGTCAACGAGGCGACGAGCGCCTACGCCAACACCACCGACGTGGACATCCTCGGCAGCTACCACTTCGACGTGAACCACCGCGACCCCGTGGTTGGCGGCGAGGAGAACAAGGAGCTCCGGAAGGCCATCATGCAGGCCATCGACCGGGACGAGATCAACGAGGCCGTCTACGAGGGCATCCGCACGGTCTCCAACGGAATCACGCCTCCGGGGATCCCCGGTTTCCGTGAGGATATTTGCGACGACTGCGTGTATGACCCCGAGGCCGCCCAGGAGCACTTCGACAACTGGCAGGCCGAGGGCAATGAGCTCACGGAGCCGCTGCGCATTCAGTACAACCTCGGCGCCGGCCACGAGAACGTCGTCGCCATCGTGATCGACAACCTCGCCGCGATCGGCATCGAGGCTGTCGAGGAGGGCATCGACAGCGAGACGTACTTCACGCAGATTGCCGAGGGTGCGTGCCAGATCTGCCGTACGGGCTGGTTCGCCGACTACCCGACGTACGACAACTTCATGTACGACCTGTTCCACA
>OBLS010001242.1_pt1 | contig 10244 bp, 7 predicted proteins | sample 1519901 | NCBI WGS metagenome assembly OBLS01 (sample SAMEA3113585, study PRJEB22503) | soil metagenome
GGTGCAGCTGGTCACCCATGGGCAGCGCCGTGACGTTGAGCGCAGCACCCAGCCGGGGACCGAACGGGTCGCCGCTGGGCTCGGCCACCAGCCCGAGCACGTCCTCGTCGAGCTCGAGGGTGGCAACCATCTACGGGGCCGGCCGCGACCGTGCTTCAACGGGGATTCGATGCGCAGCCGACAGCGGCTAGTCGGCGCGGATACGATCCGGACGGCGGCTTGCCCGGCACAGAGGTGGGGGGCAAGGAGAGGCGATGGAGTTTCGGATCCTGGGCTCGTTCGAGGTCCTCGGCGTGGACGGCGTCCTTGACCTGCGCGGCGCCAAACGGCGGGAGCTGTTGGCCTGCCTGGTGGTCCATGCCGGCGAGCCGATGAGCACGGACCGGCTGGTGGAGGAACTGTGGGGTGACGGTGGCTCCAACGGCGCGGCCCGCACGGTGCAGACCTACGTGTCTCAGCTTCGAAAGCTTCTGCGAGGCAAAGGGGCGTGTCTTCAGACCCGTCCGGGGGGCTACGTGCTCGAGGTCGACGCTGCCGCAGTGGACGCCCACCGCTTCCGGCAGGGAATGACCATCGCCGGCACCGAGACCGACCCAGCGCGCCGGCTGACCGTGCTCGATGAGGCGCTCGGGCTGTGGCGGGGCGCACCGTTGGTAGAGTTCGCTGGCGCCGGGTGGGCCGAGCGCGAGGCGAGACGACTCGAGGACCTGCAACTCGAGGCGCTGCACCGCCGCTGCGACACCCTCTTGGAGCTCGACCGCCCCGCAGACGCGGTTGCCGAGCTGGAAGACCTGGTGGCTGCTCATCCTCTTGAAGAGAGGTTCTGGGCACAGCTGATGCTGGCGCTGTACCGCACGGGCCGACAGGCCGATGCCCTAGGCGCCTATCAACGGGCGCGGCGCCACTTGGTGGACGAGATGGGCATCGAACCCGGGCCGGAGCTCGTTGACCTCGAACACCGCATCCTTGGTCACGACCCGACACTCGTCGTCCGCTCCGAGCCCCAACGCATGGCGATGGGACGCGGCCCTGTCGTGACGTTCCTCTTTACCGACATGGAGGAGAGCACGCGTCTTTGGGCGGACTTCCCGGATGCGATGCCCGGCGCGCTCGAACGCCACGACGCCCTCCTCGACGAGGCGGTGGAAGGCCACGCTGGCACGGTAGCGAAGAGGACCGGGGACGGCGTGCTCGCCGTGTTCTCCGAAGCGAGCGATGCGCTGCAGGCCGCCCTGCATGCGCAGCTCGCGTTCGCCGACACGGTGTGGGCGACGACCCCTCCGGTCCGGGCCAGGATGGCGGTCCACGTCGGTCCCGCACTCGAGCGCGGCGGCGACTACTTCGGCATGTCGCCCAACATGGCGGCGAGGCTGCGAGATGCAGGTCACGGGGGTCAGATCCTGCTGTCGGCTGCGGCGGCTCGGACGATCGGCGAGCACCTACCACGTGATGTCCGGCTCGCACCCCTCGGTGCCCACCGGCTGCGCGGGATCCCGGGAGACCACGAGATCTACCAGGTGCTGCATCCCAGGCTGCCCGAGCGCTTCCCACCGCTACGGACCCTTGACGCCGCCGCGGCAGTAGCTGTGCCCGCCACCAGCTTCTACGGGCGAGCCGACGAGCTCGCGAAGCTGAGCGCGCTGGTGACGAGGCCCGGCACCGTCACGCTCGTCGGACCCGGCGGTGTCGGGAAGACCAGACTCGCGGTCGAGGTGGCCGCCGAGGCGGGTCACCGTTTCCGCGACGGTGTCCGGATGATCGACCTCGCGCCGATCGGCGCTGATGCAGTCCCGGCGGCGGTAGCGGCCGGTCTGGGGCTGGTCCGGCGAGGCCGGCGTTCGTTCCGCGACAGCATCCTCGAGTGGGTTGGCCGCAAGCACATGCTCCTCGTGGGCGACAATTGCGAGCACGTGCTGGGTGTGGTGGGTCCCTTGATCCGCGAGATCGCCGAGACGAGCGGCGAGGTGACGGTCCTCTGCACGAGTCGGCAGCCCATGGGGTTCCTGGGCGAGGTCATCTTCCCGGTCGAGCCACTGGGGCTGGCGCCGGCCGACAATGCGGGCGAGCTCGACAGCTTCCCAGCGGTTCGGCTGTTCGCCGATCGGGCCGCGGCGGCGGGACTTGGCGTACAGGTCGAGCCAGAGCAGCTCGAGGTGGTTGCGCAGATCTGCCGACGGCTCGACGGCATCCCGCTGGCCGTGGAGCTGGCCGCGGCGCGGGCCCGATCCATCGGCCTTCAGGATCTCCTGGCGCACCTCCATAGCGCATCACCACTGCTTGCCACGTCCACGCCCGATCATCCGCGGCACCGCACTCTCCTCACGACGATCCAATGGTCGTACGACCTCCTCACGTCGGAGAGCCGGGTGCTGTTCGACCGGTTGTCGGTCTTCTCGGGGTCCTGGACGGTGGGGGCAGCGCACAGGGTGTGTGGCGAGGGGCAGAGTAAGCAGGACGTCCTTACGATCCTGGCCAGTCTTGCGGACAGTTCAATGATCGTCCCGGACCTCGGGCAAGTGGAGACCCGCTACCGCATGCTGTCGACGCTGCGCGACTTTGCGGCCCACCGCTTGGCGGACGCTGGCGACACGGCCGAGCGACGCTCGGGGCACGCCGCCTTCTACGCCGAGCTGGCCGAGGCCGCGGAACCGGGCCTGAGGACAGGCGAGGAAGCGAAGTGGGCCAGCCTGCTGGCTGCGGACTTCGACAACCTGCACGCCACCCACCTCTGGGCGATCGAGAACGCGGATGTCGACCTCGACGCCCGGCTCCTCGTGGCCCTGTGGAACTACGGGCTGCAGAGGCTCTCCGCCGAGTACTTCCGGTGGGTGGAGGACGCGTTCGACAGGTTGTCCTTCGACGACCATCCGCTGCTCCCCGATCTTCACGGCATCGCCGCGCTCGGAGCATGGCTCCGAGGCGACATGCGTCAGTGCCTGCGCTCGTGCCAATCCGCTTTCGACGCGGAGCAGGCGCTCGGCTGCGGTGTGACCGTCCCGGCCCGCATGGCGGTGATTCTCGCGACCGCCTACGCTTCTCGCATCGGCGACCCGGCGCTCGGGCCGTTGAGCGCGGAAGCCCCCGGCCGCTTCCTCGAGGTCGTGGAGCGGACCCGGGCGGTCGGCGATCCGTACTGGCTCGCCTACAGCATGACCACCGGGTCGTTTGGCATGGTGCTGAGCGGCGAGCCAGACCATGCGGCCACGCTTGCCAGCCGTGCGCTCCAAACGGCACGGCAATCCGGATCTCCCACGGCCGTCGCGTACGCCTTGATCTCGGTCGCCGCCGCGCTCGAGCAGTCGCAACCCGAACGCGCGGAGGTGCTCCTCAACGACAGCGTCGGCGCGGCGCGTGACGTCGAGAGCCCGCTCGTGCTGGGCCTGTCCCTCTCGCGGCTGGCAACCCTTCGGCGCCGCCTCGGTCGTCCGCACGAGGCGATTCCTCTGCTCCTGGAGCTGCTCGACCACTGGGACCGTCTCGGTGACCTTCCGCAGCTCTGGTACACGGTTCGCGAATCGGCCATGTGCCTCGGCCTCCTCGGAGCGGACCAGACCGCCGTGAGTCTGCTCGCGTCGGTCGGGCGGGCCGAGCTGGTCATGCCGCCGCTCCCCGCCGACCGTGCCCATGCACCCGAGCTCGCCGATCAACTTCGCGAGCGTCTCGGCGACGACGCCTACGCCGAGGCCGACCGCGCCGGAGGCGAGATGACCCGGGAGGAGGCCGTCGCCCTCGCGGCGCGCACATTGGTCCGTAGTAGAGACGCGTCCTCTCAGGCCCGCTGAGCGCACGACCCTGGGGGCGCTACGACCGCAGCAGCTCGTCCGCCTCTGGTGGGGTCTGAATGCCCCACCGGCCCGCGATCCGTGGTTCGATCGTGATCCCCGGCTCCTTCCCCCGCGCCGGTGACTGGAATGCCCGCAGGGCGTAGCGGGTCAACGCCTGCCCCATGGCCAACAACGCCAGCTGGCCCAGCAGGCTCGTCCGTGTCCGCCTCGCGAGCCTCTCCAGTGCCCGAGTGCGGCGGATCAACAGCTCGGCGTAGCCCCCCGCTTCGATCTCCAGCTCATCGGCATGGTGGTCGCCGATGAGGTAGCGAATCACGAAGGCCGGACCTCCCTGGATCGGTCCCGGCAGGGGATACGACATGTCCTGCACGAGCGTTGCGGCGAGGCGTCGACCCTGCTCGGTTGGCCCTTGCAGGCGCCGCCGGAGGCGGTTGAACAGCTCATCCATCTCTTGGACCTCTAGAGGAAAGATCCTGTTGTCGGGCCAGCTGTCCTTCTTGCCGGTAGCGCTGTCGGCCAACGTCGTCGCGTCACCGATGCCGAGATGCCAACCGACGACGTTCCACAGGTGATAGAAGGCCCGTTTGTCGTCATCGTCGAACGAGATCCCCAGCTTCTCGAGTGCCTCGAAGGTCACTGTCGTGAACGTGCCAAGGGTCGCCAGCAGATCTTCCTGGTTGAGCGGCTCGCTCGTGACACCCTCGTCGGTCTCTTCGCCGATCCGGGCCATGCGCACATCCCACAACGACGGGGGATGAACGAAATCAGCCACGAACAAACGGCCATGCTCTGGTTGGTAAGGAGCCTTGGCGAGCCTTCGCACGGCAGAGTGCGTCAGGCGCACCCGGCGGACCGCGCGGGCGGCGCTCTCACCGTGCGCCAGACTTGTTCGCTCGGTTCTGGCAAGCTCCGGGCTCGGCGTCAGCACGTTGATAAGAAACTGACCAGTCTCTCGGATTCGCTGCGTCCAGTTGCTGACAAGCTCGCCAGTCATGTCGAGCACCTGCACGCCGCGCCGGCCGAGGTACGCCTCGGGCAAGGACGCGAAGAAGAGCGTCGTGATGATCGCAACGCCGTGCTCCTCGAAGAACTCCTGGGCGTGGCGTACCTGGTTCGTGTCGATCGACTCGTCAAGCTCTTCCCCGCCGGTCAGGAACCTGCTGACCACGCCGAGCGCATTCTCGTCGTCGCGCCAGATCTCACCGAGCAGGTGGCGGTAGGCAGCAGATCGCTGGGTCGGATCCGGGGCCTGCGCGTCCTCGCCCAGCTCGGTCAGGAGGGCGGCGATGACCTCATCGGCGGGTACGTCAGCGCGATCGGCCAGGGAGCCGAGCATGTCGTCCGACAGCAGTGTGTCGGTCATGAGCTGCCCCTGAATGAGTTCGCCAACCTCTCCTTGGTGACGTCCGACAGATGCTCTAGTGCAGGGCCCAGGGCAGCTGGGCGCGGAGGCGTCGCCGAGGGGGTGGATCGGGGCGTGTCGTAGAGCGAGGTCACCTGCTGCCGTGAACGGAACAGGTTGACCAGGAAGCTCAAGCGTTCGCCGTACCGCAGCCAGTTGTCGACGGCCGTGCGGGCGCCCTCGCTAGTGGATCTGTCATAGAGCTGCCATTCCGCCCACGTCGGCCTGTGCCTCAGGGTCTGCAAGTCGTAGGGAAAGAAGGCGCCCTTCCTGTACCGCTGTTGGTCGAGCGGTGCCTGGCGATCACGCAGCACTGGGTTGGCCGGGGGCGGCACCGGAAGGTCGCGGCCGAGCCGAATCTCCTCGGTGCCGACGATCATCGAATAGACGTTTCGCGTGGCGGCGATCTGGAACACCTCGTCGAGGATCGCAATCGTAGTCTTGGAGCGATCGTACGCCTGCCTAACGGTGCGCGAGAGTAACGTGTTCCTTCCCGTCACCCGGCTGCCCACCCGGGCCCGGATGGCGTCGGGAACGTAAGCGAGATTTCGCCGGAGAACCGGCTGGATCCTCTTCTGCTCGTAGGCGAGCATCCTGACGTTCCCCAACAGTATGAGTTCGGCGCGTCGCTTCCTCTGAACATGATCGAGATCCCATCGAGACATCCTCTCCGAGAGGACGCTAAAATACGGCTCTGTTGCACGCTGCAAAACGGAAACATCACTCGGTTCGACAGCCTCGGACGCGTCGCGCTGTGCGCTGAGTGTGGTCTGCATCTCCTTGAGACTAAGACTGTACTTTGCCCACAGCGCTGGCCAATCGACGGAACGGCGTCGACTACTCTCGTCAATAGCCTCGAGCACACATTGCAGCATCATGCGGACGGCCATGGCTATTTCCTCGTAGATCGCGGCCTCGCCGCGAACGAGGTTGCGGGCGATGGTGTCGTCGCTGCCCAGCAGTCCGTCGGCCGCCCACGTGTACAGCCGGCTGGCAGGTCGGAAGAGATCCCCCGGCCGGAATCCTTTCGGGCCAACCGCCCCGACCACCTGGGGGCGAATGGTCTCGGTGGCCCATGCCGCAAACGTCAGGAACGTTGCATTTTCGGGCGGTACCGTGTCACCGTGCAGGAGCCGTCCAAAAGCCTGAGACAACATCGTGTAGCCCCGCAGCATGTGGCCATTTGCGTCGTTCAGGTTAGTCGCGGCGAGATCGGCAACTGCCCGAATGGTCTCGAGATCGGGAACTTCTACGAGGACGGCTTCATAGGAATCCCGGCCGGCGGAGACTAAGCCGGCATCAGGAGTTGCTGATCGTGATCGTCTGAAAGTCATCATCCCCCTCGGCATTCTCGTTTGACCGCCCATCGGAGACGGAAATGGACCGAGCCTCTAGCTCGTCCAGGAACAGGTCGAGTGCGTCGGCGAATCGACGCACCGACCGCACCGCCCACCGGCACCGTCCGTACCCCTGAACCATGGGCATGGAAGGATGACCGTCACCCGATACGACTTGGCTGAGGCCTTCTCGCAAGTCATGGACGAACTCGACCAACGGGTGATCAGGCGGCCGCGCTGGATCGCTCATGCCTCGGCAAACTCCACTTCCAGGTGACCATCGGCAATGCGGGCGCCAGTCGCGACCCGGCCATGGAGATGCGGGGGCAGCGGGAGCGATCGACGGTACGGACCAACGGTCACTAGCATGACGGCTCCGGAGCGGGCCAGCTGCACCTCGTCGCCCGTGACGCCCGGAAGCGGCACCCTGAGGAGCTGCGAAGCGGAACCCAGCCCCTCGAAGGTCTGCGGCTCTGAGGTCAGAGGCCACTCCAACGGATCGTGCGGCCCGTAGATCTCGCGCCCGAACAAACGCAACTCCTCGACACCGGTGACCTCGCCAGCACGGATGGTTGCCTGACCCTGGGCGAGATCGCCGAAGAGCCGACCGATATCGACCAGGTGCGGTTCTTGCGAGCGCCTCAGGCGGCGGAGCCAGGGATCCGAGCCCTGCTCGGGGGCGACTCGGTTGACGATCAGCGAAGCGACCCTGTAGCCGAAAAGGGCCAAGTAGGACCACACGCGCCGGGTCTCGGCCACCACCATCGACTCGGGCGTGGTGACAAGGCGGACCGACGTGATCGTCGGGTCCGCGAGGCTGTCATGGAGCCGACCAAGCTCGTCGGCCAGCTCCAACACCGCGTCGAGGACCCCGGCAGGAGCCGGCGGCATCGACGAGGCCCGTCGCACAAGGGGCGCAATCGAGCGAGCCAGGCGTCGATGCGTTGGAAGCACCCGATCGACGTACATCCGAAGCGTCGTGGGCAAGGCCAACAAGCGCACGGTCTCGGCGGTTGGAGCGCAGTCGACGATCACCGCGTCCCATCCGTCGGCAACGTGCTGGGCAATGGTTCGCAGCGCGAGCAGCTCGTCCAGCCCGGGCACGACCGCCAGCTCTTCGGCGCGGACGCTATCTGCTCCTGCCCACTTGAGCAGCTCCTCCAGATAGGCGCGGACCGTCGACCACGACCGATCGAACAGCCGCTGCGAGTCGATCTCTTGAGCGCTGAGCATGGCGGTGACCGGGGTCGGATCAGCACCCACCTGGTGCCCCAGCGCGTCACTGAGCGAGTGTGCCGCGTCGGTCGAGACCACCAGAGTGCGGGCTCCGAGATCGGCAACACGAAGCGCCGTCGAAGCGGCGACGGTGGTCTTGCCCGTGCCACCTTTGCCCGTCACGAGCAGGACGCGCGGCTTCAGTGACGACAATCGGTCGGCCGTCATCTATCCGGACAGCTCCATCTGTACCGCGCACGCCGAGGGGCATCGCTCGATGCCCCAGTGCGCCGCAGCCCACCGGCACCCACCATCGCACCACCCGCCCTTCGGCACCCCTCGAGCAGGATGCTTCGTGAGCCTTGAGGCTCGCCCGTCAATGTAGACGCCAGGGTGATCAACCTCCAGGGACTCAGTTGCTACCGGGCGACACCGCCGTCGCTCTCCACGACCGCCACCGTCTTCCATACCTGTGCCGGGCCCCCGTAGGCCGCCGAACCGCCGTCGCACGAAGGTTGGGACGAATGTTCCAGCCTCGAGCCGCGAACGAGGTGCCCGCCGTCGAGGCGCGCCAGGGCCGACGAGACACCAAGGCGCGCTCTTGCATATCCGCCTTGTAACGCTGCGACAGCTGCTCAAGAACGTACGGATGGATGTACACGGCTGCCTCCAATCTCGGTGGAACCAGCATCCGCCCGACGGGGTGAGTGGTCTGCGGCTTCTGCCACACAGCGAGCGTGACCGATGGCACACCACCCTTTGGTGTCGCTGCTGGGTGACACGGCTCGACTGTTGACGTACGGATCGGCGGCCGCGTACACGCCGGCGGCGCCGGAGCGCAACTGGTCGTCGACCACGATGCCGTTGTCGACCTTCATGCCGGCCGCGGCGGCCAGCTCGACGCGGGGGTGACGCCGACGCCGACCACGACAACATCCGCGGTCTCGATCTCGCCGTTGTTCAAGTCACGCAGCCCGCCGCTCGTTGACGAGAAGTTGATCGGCTCGGGCACGCCGGGTCTTCCCGAAGGGCTTGCTTCGCCGAGGCATGCCCTATGAGCAACGCGCCACTTCAGCCCCCTGCCGACAACTCGGCAGCTCATCGAGGGATTCCGGTCCCGGACGAGCGCTGTTGCTGCTCCTGCGACTCAGGATCCGCCAACCCGCGCGACGAGTCTGGTAGGCCTCGGGGGCCATCACTGCTCCGGGAGGTTCAGAAATGATTGCAGCGCTGTTCACGGCCTTGATCGTGCTTCTTGTCGCCACGTTCCCCGCGACATGGCTGCTGATGCTGTTCCTCGGCAACACCGGGGTCAACGTGTCGTACTGGGGCGCGCTCCCCCTGGGCATCCTCTCCTCGAGCCTTATCGGCGCAGCGGGCTCCCGGACCACTTAGCCTCGTTTCCGGCAGCCGTTGGTCGGGCCCGAGGGGGAGTCGGGCCCGACCGCCGGTTCAGACGTTGCGGCGGTAGCGGCCGCCGACCTCGAACAGCGCGTCGCTGATCTCGCCGAGAGAGCACACCCGCACCGCGTCCATGAGCACGGCGAACAGGTTGTCGCCGGCGAGCGCGGCCCGGCGGAGGCGGTCGAGCATGGCCGGCCGGTCCTGGGCGTTGCGGGCCTTGAAGTCGGCGAGCCGGGTGAGCTGGCGCTGTTTCTCCTCCTCGGTGGACCGGGCCAACTCGAGGGGACGGCCACCCTCGGAAGGCGACCCCGGCACGGCGTCGGGGGCGAGGAAGGTGTTGACGCCGACGATGGGCAGCGAGCCGTCGTGCTTGCGCTGCTCGTAGAGCATCGACTCGTCCTGGATGCGACCCCGCTGGTAGCCCGTCTCCATCGCGCCGAGCACGCCGCCTCGCTCGGCCAGCCGCTCGAACTCGGTGAGCACGGCCTCCTCGACCAGGTCGGTGAGCTGTTCGACGATGAAGCTGCCCTGGTTGGGGTTCTGGTTGCGGGCCAGGCCCCATTCCTGGTTGATGATCTGCTGGATCGCCACCGCCCGGCGCACCGACTCGGCGGTGGGGGTGGTGACGGCCTCGTCGTAGGCGTTGGTGTGCAGGCTGTTGCAGTTGTCGTAGACGGCGATGAGGGCCTGCAGCGTGGTGCGGATGTCGTTGAACGACATCTCCTGGGCGTGGAGCGACCGGCCCGAGGTCTGCACGTGGTACTTGAGCTTCTGGCTGCGCTCGTCGGCCCCGTAGCGGTCGCGCATGGCGATGGCCCAGATGCGCCGGGCAACCCGCCCGAGCACGGCGTACTCGGGGTCCATGCCGTTGGAGAAGAAGAAGCTGAGGTTGGGGGCGAACTCGTCGATCTGCATGCCGCGAGCCAGGTAGGCCTCCACGTAGGTGAACGCGTTGGCCAGCGTGAAGGCGAGCTGGCTGATGGGGTTCGCGCCGGCCTCGGCGATGTGGTAGCCGGAGATCGACACCGAGTAGAAGTTGCGGACCCGGTGGGCGACGAACCACTCCTGGATGTCGGCCATCATCCGCAGGGCGAACTCGGT
>OBLS010001243.1_pt1 | contig 10244 bp, 11 predicted proteins | sample 1519901 | NCBI WGS metagenome assembly OBLS01 (sample SAMEA3113585, study PRJEB22503) | soil metagenome
CGGCGAAGGCACCAGCGAGATCATGCGCATCCTCATCGCCCGCTCCCTCGGCCTCGGGTAACCCGGGGCGGCCTGCCGGCGACTACCGGGTGATGGACGACGCGGCGTTGGTGCGGTTGGCCCGGGAGGGGGATCGGGGGGCGTTCGCGGTGCTGGTGGGGAGGCACCGGGGGATGCTGGTGGCGTTGTGCCTGCGGGTGCTGGGGGACCGGGGGCTGGCCGAGGATGCCGCGCAGGAGGCGGTGCTGCAGGCGATGGTCGGGCTGGACCGGCTGGAGCGGCCGGAGCGGTTCGGGGCCTGGCTGGGGGGGATCGGGCTCAACGTCTGCCGGCGGTGGCGGCGCGACCAGGCGCGTGAGGAGTGGTCGCTGGCCGCGCTCACCGGGGGGCGGGCCGGGCCCGACCCGGCGCCCGACGAGCCGGCGGCGGTGGCCGAGGCGGCGGAGGCGGCCTGGCGGGTGCGCCGGGCGGTGGGGCGGCTCCCGGCCGGCCAGCGGGCCGCGGTCGTCCTGTTCTACCTGGTGGGGATGGCCCACCGGGAGGTGGCGGCGGCGCTGGGGATCGGCGTCGGCGCGGTCAAGACCCGGCTGCACAAGGGCAGAGCCGCCCTCCGCGAGGAGCTGGCGGCCTGGTGGAAGGAGGACGACATGGCGGCGACGACGACCGGGCCGGTGACCATGCGGGTGACCGAGGTGCGGCGGCAGCCGGGGGAGGCCGAGCGGCCCGAGAAGACGGCCATCCTGCTCACCGAGGAGTCGGGGGGGCGGCGACTGTGCATCTGGGTGGGCGCGTTCGAGGGGCTCCAGGTCGCCTTCGCCCTCGAGGGGACCGAGCTCGCCCGGCCGATGGCCTACCACTTCATGACCTCGCTGCTGGAGGCGACCGGCGGCCGGCTGACCGAGGCCAGGATCACCCGGCTGGAGGACGGCACCTTCTACGGCGTGGCCGTGGTCGAGGGGCCGGCCGGGACCCGGGAGATCGACGCCCGCCCGAGTGACCTGCTCAACCTGTCCCTGCTGACCGGCGCCCCCATCCGGGTCGACCCCGAGGTGCTGGCCGAGGCGTCCGAGTCCGAGAAGGGCGCCCAGTTCCTGGCCGAGGCGGCCGCCTACCCCGACGGCACCGCGGCCATCGTGGCCGAGTTCCAGACGGAGATGGAACAGGTCCGGGCCGAGTACCTCCGCCGCCGCTGAGCGGGCTGGGCACGCCGTACCGCAGGCTGTGGACGGCCTCGGCCGTCTCCGCCTTCGGCGACGGCATGTACCTGGCCGCCCTGCCGCTGCTGGCGGCCGAGCTGACCCGTGACCCGCTGGCTGTGTCGGTGGTCACCTTCGCCGGCTGGCTCCCCTGGCTGCTGTTCGCCCTGCCCGCCGGGGCGCTGGTCGACCGCCTGGACCGGCGCCGGGTCATGACGGCCGTGGACGCCTCCCGGGCGCTGGTCGTCGGGGCCCTGACCGTGGCCGTGCTCGCCGGCTGGGCCAGCATCCCGCTGCTGGCGGTGGCCGGCTTCCTGGTCGGGGCCGGCCAGACCCTGTTCGAGAACGCCGCCCAGGCCATGGTGGTGGCCGTGGTCGGCCGCGACCCGCGCCGCCTGGAGCGGGCCAACGGCCAGCTGGTCGCCTCCCTCACCGTCGGCCAGCAGCTGGCCGGGCCGCCGGCCGGCAGCGCCGCCTTCGCCGTGGCCGCCTGGCTGCCGTTCCTGGCCGACGCCGCCTCCTTCGGGGTCAGCGCCGGCCTGGTGGCGTCCATCCGGGGCCGGTTCCGGGCCGAGGGGGCGGCCACCGACCCGCCGTCCGTGCCCAGCCTGCGGGCCGAGATCGCCGAGGGCCTGCGCTTCCTGTTCGGCCACCGCCTGCTGCGGGCCGCCGTGCTGCTGGTCAGCGCCAGCAACCTGGCCTTCATGGCCGGCGAGGCCGTGCTGGTCCTGTTCGCCACCGACGAGCTCGGCCTGGGCAGCCGGGGCTACGGCCTGCTGCTGGCCGCGGTGGCCGTCGGCGGGATCCCGGGCAGCCTGCTCGCGGCCCGGGTCGGCCAGCGCGTGCCGCCGGGGCCCCTGATCGTCGGCGGGGTCCTGGTCGGGGCGGTCGTCATGGCCTGCTTCGGGCTGGCCACCAGCCCGTGGCTGGCCGCGGCCGCCTATGCCGCCACCGGGGCCGTGTGGGGGGTCTGGAACGTGACCCTGCTGTCGCTGCGCCAGGAGATCGTGCCCGACCGGCTGATGGGCCGGGTGGTCGGGGCCATCCGCCTGATCGGCTTCGGCTCCATCCCCATCGGGGCGCTGCTCGGCGGCCTGGTCGCCCGCTCCCTTGGGCTGCGGGCGCCGTTCCTGGGTGGCGCGGCCGTCCTGGCCGTGGCCGCCCTGGTCGCCGCCCCGGTGATCACCACCGGCGCCATCGAGGCCGCCCGGTCCGGGGCCGGCGCCGGCCCGCCCGGTCCCGGCTAGCCCACCGGCGCCTCGCCCGGGCCCGGGACCCGGGTCGGGTGGAGGCCGGCCCGTGACGCCTCCTCGGCGAACCAGACGGCGTCGCGGACCGCGCAGCCGCCGGGGTCGTTGTTGAAGTAGACATAGGCGTCGGCCTCGGGGCCGACCAGGCTGGCCAGCCGGCCCGCCCAGGCGGCCAGGGCCGGGCGGTCGTAGCAGGGCCGCGGGTCGGCCGTGCCCTCGTGCAGGCGCAGATAGGTCCAGTCGGCGGTCCGCCAGACGGGGGTGAAGCGGTGCGGGCTGTCGGCCAGGCACAGGGCGGCGCCGTGCTCGCCCAGCAGGTCGCGGACCTGGTCGGTCCACCAGCTGTCGTGGCGGGGCTCGACCGCGACCCGGGTCCCGGCCGGGAACGCCCGCAGGGTGCGGTCGAGGGCGGCCGGGTCGGCCTTGAGGGTCGGGGGGAGCTGGAGCAGCACCGGGCCGAGCTTGCCGCCCAGGTGGCGGGCGTGGTCCATCAGGCGGCCGACCGGCTCCTCGGGGTCGCGCAGGCGCTTGATGTGGGTCAGGTAGCGGCTGGCCTTGACGGCCATCACGAACCCGGGCGGGGTCCGCTCGGCCCAGGCGGCGAAGGTGCCCGGCTCGGGCAGCCGGTAGAAGGCGTTGTTGGACTCGACGGTGGCGAACCGGTCGGCGTAGTGCTCCAGCCAGCGGGCCTGGGCCAGCCTGCCGGGGTAGAGGCGGCCCCGCCAGTCCCGGTACTGCCAGCCTGAGGTCCCGACCAGCACCGGCACCAGCCGCTCACCTCCGCCCCGTCACCAGCCCGTCGTCCCCGGCCCGCCCTTGAACGGCCCGGTCACCGCCGAGGTGATCCAGCCGCCGTAGAAGTCGCCCGGCTGGGCCACGACCTGCTCGCCGTCGACGGTCGCGCGGTCGACCCGGCCCGGGTAGAAGGCGTAGCAGCCGGCGATGGCCGCATACCCGGGGCTGGGCGACGCATAGGACCAGGCGACCGCCGGGTGGTCACCGGCATCGTAGTACCTGGCCGCCCCCTTGAACTCGCAGACGGTGGCCCGCCGGGCCGAGGGGCGCAGCCGCTCGACCCGGACGTCGGCCGCCGGGATGTAGAAGACGGGCGGGTGGCTTCGCTCCAGCACCCGGAGGCTGCGCCGGGTGTCGGCCAGCACCTGCCCGTCCAGCTCGACGACCACGCGGGCCGCCGAGGGCTCGACCCTCGGCGGCCGCGGGTAGTCCCAGACCGACTCCATCGCCCTCGCTCAGCCGTCCACCGAGACGAACACGTCGAAGCCAGGGTAGTCGCCGGTGGGGGTCAGGAAGCCGACCGCCCACGCGGTGGACGAAGTGCTGCCCTTGAGCCGGACCTTGCCGAGATCCTTGACCACGGTGCTGGTCCCGGCGGCGACGATCCGCAGCCGGTACTTGCCGGCCGGCAGGAGCAGGTAGCCGCTGGCCTCGCCGAACTCCAGGCCGCGGACGACCCGGACCCAGCGGCCGAACAGCTTGGCCTGGACGTCCACGGCCGGGGCGTCGGGGCTGGTGTGGGCGACCCGCAGGCGGGTCAGGTGGCGGGAGACGGTGTCGCGGTCCCGCAGCACCTTGAGCTGCAGGGCGCCGCCGTCGCCGGTCAGCGAGCCGATGGCGGCGATGGTGACCGGGCGGCGGCCGAGGCGCACGTCGGCCTCGAGGGCGGCCGGGTCGCTCCCGGTGGACGGGGCCACCTTGACCTGGACGTTGTAGGTCCCCCTGGGCACCTCGAGGTAGTCGCTGAGGGTGCCGTAGGTCACGTCCGACAGCGTCTTGGCGCCGTTGACGTAGATGTCGACCGCCGGGGTGTCGGGGCTGTTGTGGAACGCGCGGACCTTGGCGGTCCGGCCGCCGTCCGCCGAGGCCGGGGCCGCGAAGGCCAGGACCAGGGAGGCGGCCAGGATGGCGCCGACCAGGACGCGGAGTCTTGCCACTACGACCTCCTGCAACGTGGGGCTGGGTACGACCCGTACTTCGGGCCGCCCCGGCGACCGGTTGCAGGGAATTGCGAGGGTGCCGCCGCGCTATTCCAGGCCGTAGCGGTCGCGCATCGCCTGGTCGCTTGGGTCGATCTCGCGCTGCCCGGCGTCGCGCAGGCGCTTGTTCACCTGGTCGAGGTTCTTGCGGACGAGCTCCTTCTCGGCCTCGGTGATGCGGCCCCGGTGGGGCTCGCCGGCGTGCTCAAGGGTGGCGTAGTTGACCTTGCCCCGGCCCGAGCGGCCGCCCGGCGCCGACCCGCCTCCGCCGGCGGCGCCGCTGGAGCGGGGCCGGCTGCGGTGCTTGGCGATCAGCGCGTCCTGGACGGCCGACTCCATCACGCCCGCCCCGGCCAGCAGGTTGAAGTCGTCCAGGCTGACCACCATCCGCTCGCCCCGGCGGGCGCCGGGGGCGATCCACTCGACGGTGACGAAGCGGCTTGCGCCCTGGAGCGACTCGATCTCCTCGGGAAGCACCTCGAGCGTCACCGGCAGGTCGGCGTACTCGGGGTGCTCGTGGACCACGAGCTGTCCCAACGACTGCTCGTCGGCCTCCTTGCCGGAAATGTCCGACACATGGACGACCTTGACTGCCATCAGGGCGGATTCCTCCTCGATGCGAAAAAGTGTGCCGGGGCGCCATGACGGTAATCGAAAAAGCCGGGGCAGGCAAACACTCGGCGCCGCTAGGATGCGCGCCAGTGGATGCTGATTCCGTTCCTCCCAGCGCTCCGAGGCGCTCACGCTGGCTGACGGTCGCGGTGCTGGCCGTGGTCGCGGGCTTTTTCGTGGCCACGCTGGCCGCGCGCTGGAACGACGTCATTTCGTTGAAATGGCGGCTGGAGCCGGGGCTTTTCGCGGCGGCGACGGCGCTGCTGGCGCTTTCCTATGGATTGGTGGCCTGCCTCTGGGGCCTGGCCCTGGGCCGGGCCGCCGGGACGCGGCTGGCCGCCGGGGCCCGGATCTGGTTCCTGTCCAACCTGGCCCGCTATGTCCCGGGCAACGTCTGGAGCTACGTCGGCGCGGTCGAGCTGGCCCGCCGCGAGGGCGTGGCCCGCCGCACCACCCTGGCCGTGATGGCCCTCACCCAGGTCCTCTCGGTCGGGGTCGCCCTCCTGGCCGGCCTGCCCGTCCTGCTGGCCGAGCGGGCCCGCCTCGGCCGCCCGGCCCTGCTGGGCGCGGTCGTGGTGGCGGCCGGGGCGGCGCTGGCGGCGCTGTTCCGCCGCCAGCTCCTCGCCCTGGCCCGCCGCCGCCTCCCCGACCTCGACCCCGCCGACCTGACCCCATCCCCGGCCACGGTGGCCCTGCTGGTCGTCGGCTACGCCGTCTACTGGGCGGTCACCGGCCTGGCCTTCGCGACCCTGGTGGCCAGCATGTACCCGCTCGCCGCGGCCGACGTCCCCCTGGTCGTGGCCGCCTACGCCGCCGCCTACGCCGCCGGCTTCCTCGCCCTCCTCACCCCGGCCGGCCTCGGCATCCGCGAGGGCGTCCTGGTGGTCGCCCTCGCCCCCGTCCTCCCGGCCGGTCCGGCCCTGGTCGTCGCCCTCCTCTCCCGCCTCTGGATGATGCTGGTCGAGCTGGCCGGCGCCGCCGTCGCCCACCTGGCCGCCCGCCGCCGGGCCCGGGTGTAAGCGGTGGCCGCCCGGCGGTGTTGGAGCAGGTGAGAACCAGGTGAGAGGTACCTTGGCCACACGCGACCTTGGAGGAGCGGCTGGTGCGCGCCGTGCGGGATGAGGCTGGGACCCGGGCCCGGGAACGGGAGCGGTTCGCCGGGGTGTTCCGGGAGCGGTACCGGGAGCTCTACGGGCTCGGGTACCGGCTGCTCGGCGACCACGGCGAGGCCGAGGACGTCGTCCAGGAGACCTTCCTCAAGCTCGACGGGCACCCGGTGCTGGAGCGGCCCGACCCCGAGGTCGCGGCCTGGCTGCGCCGGGTCTGCCTGAACACCGCCTACAACCGGCTGCGGGGCCAGCGCCGGGCCACGGCCCGGCTGGACCGGGCCGCGAGGGCGGAGCGGGCCGAGGACGAGACCGACGCCGGGGCGTCCCCGCTGCTGGACGTGCTCCGGGCCGAGCAGCAGCGGGCGGTGCGCCGGGCCCTCAACTCCCTGCCCGAGCGGCAGCGGGCCTGCCTGCTGCTGCGCCACGCCGGCTACTCCTACGCGGAGATCGCCGCCACCCTCGACCTGGCCGTCGGCTCGGTCGGGGTCCTGCTGGCCCGCGGCGAGCGGGCCTTCCGCGAGGCCTACCTCGACACTGACGACGCCGACCCGGGAGCCTACGATGCCCTGCCCTGACCTCGGTGCCCTGCGAGCGTCGCTCGACGACGCCCCCGGCACCCCGGCGCCGCCGCACGACCACGTGCCCGGCTGCGCCTCCTGCGCCGACACCCTGGCCGAGCTCCAGCGCAACGCCGAGCTGGCCGCCCCGGCGATCGCCCTGACCGCCCCGGCCGACCCGCCGTCGCCGGCCGCCGTCACCGACGCCCTGACCCGGTTCGAGCAGCGGCGGGCCCGGCTGGCCGCCGCGGCCACCGCCACCGCTCCCGCCCTCGCCGACGTCCCCGGCCCCATCCCGCTGCCCGGGCGCGGGCGGGTGGCCCGGCTGGGGGGCAGGGCCCGGGGGGTGGCCGCCGGCCTGGTCGCGGCCCTGGTCCTGGCCGGCCTGCTGGTCACGCCAGGGGGCCGGGCCGCCGCGGCCGGGTTCCTGGCCCAGTTCCGCAGCCAGCGGTTCGAGGTCGTCTCCCTCGACCCGGCCCAGTCGAGCCAGGTCGCCGAGGTGGTCGGCGGGCTGGTCGAGACGGGCGTGTTCAGCGGCAACGTCCAGCTGGCGGGCTTCGGCGACCCGGAGGTCGTGGCCGGCCTGGACGAGGCCGCCCGGATCGCCGGGTTCGCCGCCCCGGCGGTCGACCCGGCGGCGCTGCCCGCCGGCGTCGAGCGCACCCCCCAGCGGGTCCTGGTCACCCGGGCCCGCGAGACCCGGCTCACCTTCGACCGCGACCGCGCCCTGGCCTACCTGCGCGGCCACGGCCGCCCGGACGCCCGGCTGCCCGAGCGGTACGACGGCACCCAGCTGGTCGTGCAGGTCCCGGCGGCGGTCGTGCAGCAGTTCGCCGGACGCGACGGCGTCCCGGCCCTGCTGGTCGGCAAGGCCGGGACGGTCGGCCTGACCACCGAGGGCGGGGCCAGCCTGGAGGAGCTCCGCGAGGTCGTGCTCGGCCTCCCCGGCCTGCCGGCCGAGACCGTGGCCCAGCTCCGGGCCGTCGGCGACTGGCGCACCACCCTGCCCCTCCCGGTCCCGTCCGACCAGGTGCGGTCGCGCCCGGCCACGGTCGACGGCGCCGAGGCGGTCAGCTTCGCCGACCAGAGCGGCCGGCTCAACGCCCTGCTCTGGCAGCGCGGCGGGCACATCTGGGGGGTGGCCGGGGTCATCGACTCCGACGAGGCGCTCGATGTCGCAGACAGCCTCGGCTGACCATGCGGCGGGCATCGCCGGGACCGGCAGCGCGGTCCCGGCGATCGCCACGTCCGGCCTGCGCAAGTCCTTCGGCTCCCGGGTCGCCCTCCACGACCTGACCCTGGCCGTCCAGCCGGGGGAGGTGTTCGGCTTCCTCGGGCCCAACGGAGCCGGCAAGACCACCGCCATGAAGATCCTGCTCGGCCTGGTCCGGACCAGCGGCGGGGAGGCGCTGATCTTCGGCCGGTCGCCGGCCGAGCCGGCCGCCCGCCGCCGGGTCGGCTACCTGCCCGAGCACTTCCGCTTCCAGGAGTGGGCCACCGGGGCCGAGCTGCTCGACTTCCACGGCCGGCTGGCCGGCCTTGGCGGTACCGAGCTGGCCGGGCGCATCCCCGAGCTGCTGGAGCGGGTCGGCCTGGCCGGGCGGGGCGGCGAGCGGGTCCGCCGCTACTCCAAGGGCATGACCCAGCGCCTCGGCCTGGCCCTGGCCATCCTCCACCGGCCCGACCTGGTCCTGCTCGACGAGCCGACCTCGGCCCTCGACCCGGTGGGCCGCCGCGAGGTCCGCGAGCTGGTCCGGGAGCTGGCCGCCGCCGGCGTCACCGTGTTCCTCAACTCCCACCTGCTCACCGAGGTCGAGGCGGTCTGCGACCGGGTGGCGATCGTCAGCCAGGGCCGGGTCCTGGCCAGCGGGCCCCTGGACGACCTGGCCGGGGCCGTGACCCAGCTGCGGCTGCTGCTCGACCGGGCCGACCGGGAGCTGCTTGCCCTGCTCGGCCGGCACGGCGAGGTCGTCGCCGTCGAGGGCACCGCCGTCACCCTGGCCGTCGGCACCCTCGACGTCGCCCCCGACCTGGCCCGGCTGCTGGTCACCTCCGGCTACCGGCTGTACGGGCTGGTCCCGGTGCAGCGGTCGCTCGAGGACGTCTTCGTCGACCTGGTCGGGGAGGTGCGGGAGGCATGAGCACGGCGGGCGCATACAACACGTCACGGGATGGGAGGGTGCGCCAGTGAGCATCCTGGTGGTGGCCCGCTGGACGCTGCTGGAGGCCCGCCGCCGCCGGCTGGTGCTGGCCGGGGTGGCGCTCAGCGTGGCCTTCGTGGCCCTGTTCGCGCTCGGGTACGCCCTCCTCTACCACGACCAGCAGCGGGCCGTGGTGGAGGCCGAGGTTCTCGGCGCCGGCGTCCTGTCGGCCCGCGAGGAGCTCCTGGCCGTCTCGTCCCTGCTGCTGGTGCTCGGGCTCTACGGCGTCCAGTTCCTGGGCGCGCTGCTCGGGCTGTTCCTGGGCGTCGCCTCGGTCTCGCCGGAGATCGACTCGGGCGCCCTCCACGCCGTGCTCGCCCGTCCCCTCAGCCGCCTCCAGTACCTCCTCGGCCGCTTCCTCGCCCTGGCCGGGCTGCTCGCCGCCTACGTGCTCGTGATGAGCGGCGCGCTGCTGCTCACGGCCCGGGTCGTCGCCGGCTTCACCCCCGGCGACGCCCGCCGGGTGGTCGGCCTCATGCTCCTGGAGGTCCTGATCCTGCTCGCTGTCAGCCTGCTCGGCAGCACGGTGCTGCCGACACTGGCCAACGGCGTGGTCATGCTGGCCCTGTTCGGGGTGGCCTGGCTCGGCGGCATCCTCGGGTTCGTGGCCACGATCCCGCCCGGCAACGAGCTGCTGGCCAACCTGGGCACGGCCGCCGGGCTCCTGCTCCCGGCCGACGCCGTCTGGCGCGGAGCGTCGTTCCACGTCCTCCCGCCCAGCTTCCTGGCTGCCACCTCCCTGGCCGGGGGCGCGCAGGACGGCCCGCCGTTCGTCTCCACCGCACCGATGGCCCCGGCCATGCTGGCCTGGGCGCTCGCCTACCCGGTGGCCTGCCTGGCCGTGGCCGTGGCCGCATTCCGCCGCCGCGACCTCTGACGCACCCGCTCAGCCGGTCAGCTCGAGCAGGGCCAGGGGGCCGTCCCTGGTGACCAGCCGGAACCGGCCGCTGGCGACCAGGCGGTCGACGGTGGCCTGGGCCTCGCCGGGGGCGAACACCCGCGGCTCGTCGATCACCACCACCTGGCGGGTGCCGGTCTGGCGCAGCACCTCGAGGGCGGCCGGGGCGGCCTGGCCGCGGTTGATCGGGTCGAGGCTGGCCACCCGCTCGGCCTGCCAGGGGGCCGGGGTCTGGTTGTAGGCGTTGAGGACCCGCCGGCGGCTCTGCGCCCCGAGATAGGTGCTGACCGAGTTCCAGGCACCGTTCCGCGGCCGCTCCACCGCCGTCGCGGCGTGGTGGGGAGCGTTCGACCTCTGTGTCAGCCTGTTCTCCGGGCAGCCACTGGAACCTCCGGCCCAGGACTTCATCATGCGCAACTCCGCGGAC
>OBLS010001244.1_pt1 | contig 10234 bp, 11 predicted proteins | sample 1519901 | NCBI WGS metagenome assembly OBLS01 (sample SAMEA3113585, study PRJEB22503) | soil metagenome
ATATCAATTGAGTCTATTTGTGAAGATATGAATACGAACTGAGGGTAAAGCGCCCAGGCATAGCGTTGATATCGACTCTAAACATAGAAATATGTTAAGATATTCATTTATAAAAATTTATTTCACAATATAAAGAATTCTTATTTTTCTACAAATAATTATTGTCATGTTATATAATTTAATATACTGATGAATCTGACCGCATGTCCAAAAAGATAAATTTTCTTATCAAGAAAGAATTCGATGGTGTAAAATGGCATACAAAATTGGAGAGTAGGTAATAAGATTAGTATAACTACTGGAGATTCTAGTATTGATTTTATAATAACCAAAAGACTGGGACAAGATCAAGGAGTAATGGGAGAAGTATGGCTAATTGAAAATAAAGACTTAAATGTTAAATTTGTTGCAAAAAATTCATTAATAGATTATTCTCAAATTTTTAATCAAAAAACTTCAATTCCAGATGAGGCAAAAATTTTAGTTACATTAGATTTTCATCCAAACATTATTACTTGCATTAGAATTGACATAATTGACAAAATCCCAAGATATATTATGGAATATGCTAATTTTGGTTCTCTAAGAGATTTGATGAATGAACGATCTCTAAATTTAAAAGATATTCTTCATATAGCTATTCAAATTTGTTCAGGAATGTTTCATGCTCATAATCATCGTCGCTCCTTAATACACAGAGATTTAAAACCAGAAAATATTTTACTTTCAAAAATATATAAAAAAACCCTGACGATTCTCAAACTTCTCTATTAATTGCAAAGATCGCAGATTTTGGTTTGGTAAAACAATTATTAAGAACATCAATGTTAGTCGATAATTCATCATCCTTATCTTTTGTTGGTACACCGGCATATGCATCTCCTGAACAATATAGATATTTTGAAAAAATTTTCAAGGATTCTGATATTTTTTCTTTTGGAGTTATTCTTTTTGAGATGATAACAGGTTATAGACCATTTTTTCCAACAATAGAAAGTTTTAAAAATAAAAAAACCGAAATCAATAATCTTATTGAAGCAAGTTTAAAAAGAGATAATGTTAATTGTCCTCCTGAACTAATTTCTATTATTAAGAAATGTGTACAATTTGATCCATCAGATAGATGGAAAGTAGAAAAAGAGTCTGGTAAATTCCAATATTTCGAAACCATTAAAAAAGATCTTGTTAAAATTTATGAGAATCATTTTCAGGCATACGAATATCAATTTGATAATATTCCTCACTCGTCTACTTTATATCAAATAAGAGGTAGGTCCTTATCTAATATAAGAGAATACAATTATGCCATAAAATGCTATGATAAGGTCTTAGAAGAAGACCCGAATAATATAGAAGCTTTAAACAACAAAGGTCTTGATCTTTTTCATCTTCAAAAATATGAAGAAGCCATAACGTGTCTAGATATGGTTTTAGCATTAGACACTGAATATGCTAATGCTTATACCAATAAGGGACTTGCTTTAGCAGGATTAAAAAGATATGAAGATGCAAAATGGTATTTTGATAAAGCAATTAATTTAGATCCAAACCAAAAATATGCCTATAATAATAATGGAATTCTCCTGTGCATTCAAGGAAATTGTTTTAGGTGATCTAATATGTAATAAAAACATTTGATATGGGCTAATGTTGATTAGATCATTATCCATTTCTATCTGCTCCCTTATAATTATAAGTAGAAACCATATAAAGCGTCGCTAAAGGTGTTAAACGCCCGGGCCGGGATTCGAACCCGGGTCGCAGGAGTGACAGTCCCACATACTGAACCGGAATATACGATGCAGAATTTAATAATTCTTATAGTGCACCTCTATACTACCCGGGCGCATTAAATTTGTTTTATAAGAGCAGTTAAAATATCTTTCTTTTCACTATATAATGAAACCCATCTATGACCATTAAAATTATATAATAAGATTTATAATTAACAACCTAATTAAAAATTAATTTTTTAAAGTTATAATCCTTATACTAGCCACAAGTTTTTCACTGAAATATATTATAAAAATAGAGTACACTGTACCTTCATAAATCAAGCACAAGTGATTTTTAATGAAAGTTCATGAAAGCAGCGAAAGTTCATGAAAGCAGCGAAAGTTCATGAAAGCAGCGAAAGTTCATGAAAGTAGGAGAGATACCAAAAGTTTTAAAAACATATTTTTTTAAACAAGATAATTGATAAATGAGTTTATCAACCAAAGAAAGGGAAAAACGTGTTTTAGAATGTCTAGAGCAGAATAAAAATTATCGAGAAATCCAAGCTCAACTTCATATCTCTTCCAGAGAGATAAGTTTTATAGCTAAAAAAGCAAAAGAAAAAAAAGACAAAGAAGAAGAAAAGAAACTACAGAGATCTCTTACATCAAAAGCATATAAATTATTTGCAAAAGGCAAAGATCTCTTATATGTTGCCACAACATTAGGTATTGGAGCACCAGAAGCAAAAAAACTCTATATAGATTATCTGGATCTTAAAGGCTATCATCATATAGCAGAGGTACTACAACAGTTCGATATACAGACAATTAGAAATTTTTCAAAATCCTATACGACAAACGATAATAGAATAGATGAAAAAAAATTAATTGAAGCAATTAAAATTAGTACTGGTCTTCCACAAATTAAAGAAGAATATAATAATAAATCATCTCAATTAAGTCTTCTTCAAGAACAATTAACACTTTTTCGAGAACAGATAGACCTTTTTTCTTCACGAAATAAATTTTTACTTCATAAAAACTTAGAACTGCAAGATGAATTTAATTTCATACGGAATAAAATAAAAGAAATCAGTATCGGAATCCTAAGGAGCAAAGATCCCTTTATTAGATCATCTATTATAACAATATTAAAAATAATTAAAGATGATCCAGAAAAGGAAATTTTAATTAACAACAACAAGAACAACAATAATCAACATTCTTTTGATCAAAAAATTTCAGAAATGGTAGCCAAGTTTATTGACACTATTTCCGAAACCATAGTAAATAGCATTATTAATTCTAAGAATAATAATTATAATATATACAACAGTCAAGAAAAAGTTTAATTTGATGGATGATATTTATTATAAATCTAATAAAAGACTATTTATCACTCATACAGAACTTTTTATCAAATCAAAAAGTTTTTTGTTACTCACTGCATAGAATGATAACTTGTTTTTTAATCCTAACTCAGAGTCTAATTCTTGACCATTACTAGAATACAATTTACCACCAGCTTCTTTTGCTATTAAATAAGCCGCTGCCATGTCAGTAGATCGAATCTTTCCTCTGATATCTATATAAGCATCCATAAATCCTCGAGCAAAATAACAAAGTTCAAGAGCATTTGCCCCAAAATGCCGTATATGAGAAGAAAAAGAAATAACTTTTGAAATCTCATCTAAAATATTTGGAGGTACCCCGGATACATTTGTACCTATTAATACATCAATTGATTTAAGATCTTCAAGAGATGTAATAGAGCTGAAATCTTTTTCATTTCTAACACTTATTTTTTTATTATTAAAAAAAGAACCTTTCTGCTTTGAAGCTGAATAAATATCACCTGTGAACAAATCTAGAACTACTGCATCAGTAACAGAACTTAGTTTAAATTCATTAGCGAAAGCTAAAGAACAACAAGAGAAAGGAATCCCACGAATTGCATTAGTAGTGCCATCAACTGCATCCATTATTACAAAACCATTATCATTATTGTTAGAAGAAGAAGAAGGTGAAGAAGAAGAAGAATGTGAAGAAGAAGAATATGACTTATTTAGATTAACTATTCCACATTCTTCTCCAATTATCACTGGAGAAATATTACTGGATTTAATTGTATTCAGCACTGCCTTTTCTGCGACGATGTCAATTTTTCTAGAAATATCTCCTCCAGCACCAAGACTTATTTTACTAGCGCCTTCACTTGTTCCTAATAAATCCTTAATTTCACTATAAACATTCTTAGATGATTCAATTAAAATATCTAATATCATAAAAAATATGTTATCGTAATGTTATAAAATGATATAGTACAAAATATGATATTATATACTAAAGTTAGAATCAATTAATTAAATATGAAAAAATAATTATAATAATATAAAAATTTATAATTGTTATTCAATTCTTTTGAAAAACTTTTTTTTCCGTCGTCCTTTTATCAATTTATAGATTGATACCTTTATTCCAACATAAATACTGTACAAAAGTTTTAATTCCATATTATTATAATACAATATTTGCTTTTAAACATTAAGTAAGAAAGTGAAACTTTACAATAGGAAATCACAACTGCTAACTAGATAATAACCAAAAAAGTAAAAATAAATGAAATAATAATTATTATTAATTAAACTGGAAAATTAAATGATGATTGTTCCAATTCTAAAATTGGAATATAAATAGCCTGTGTATCATTACCTATTCCATTTACAAATTCGAATTTTCCAGTCAGCTGTTTTAATTCAATAAATTTTTTTGCAGGCTTCTCAGTCAAAACCATATAATGAATAACTGTATTGACGGCACCTGTTTCTATAAATAATACTTCTTTATCCTTAAAATTGATGTGATAAAGCATTGGCACCATTCCTATTGGTGATTGAGAAGCAAATAAAATCACCTTAAGCATGTCTTCCAAATTTTTATATTTTAGATATGTAGTTGAATAAACTTCAGCTGATGACATCAAATATCATACCCTATTATAATAGTAACCTATAATACTCTTCCGTCTTTATTTATTAAAATAAATATACATATAGAGATAATTAGTAACAAAGAAAAAATATATGAGTTAATTTTATAGTTCATTTATTGAAGAATTTTATAAAATATTTATCGTTTCTACTTGGATTTTTCTTAATTATTAGTTTAATTCAATTTAATTTTAATTATATTTATTCTACTAACCAACAAACTGATTATCTAAAAAAACAAATAGAAATTTGCTGTACATGGGGAAATAAACTTGCAGATGGAATACTTACATATGAAATAAATAATGCAAAACCTGAAACTAAGGAATTAGTAATATCTGCGATAAATTATTGGAAAGAAAATATACCAGGAATTGAATTTAAAGAGACAGATAGTAAACAACAAGTAGATATCAAGATTTCTTTTAGGAATGATAATGGAAAAGTTGCCGGACAGACCATGACTAATTTTGATTCAGATGGATTTATTTTTAACGTCAAGATATTGCTTGCTGAAAAGGCTTTTGGAAAACAATTGAACAAAAATGTGATTGAATATATAGCAAAACATGAGTTTGGTCATGCTCTCGGTCTAGGACATGCAAATTTTAATGAATCTCTTATGTCATCATTGGTTTATAATTCATTTAACAAGATTTCAGAATGTGAAAGAGAATCTGTTAAGGAAGCAAACAAATGGAAATTAATAGACAATAACTCATCTCCGAAAATAAGCAAAATTAAAAAATATTTTTGCTAATTCTATGTTTATTGTTTACTTACCTCAAATTTTAATTATATTAATTCTATTTTTATTTCTAAATTATTGCAATATATTATTTATAGTAATTTACCATTATATGACCTAATTCTACAAATTATACAATGATACAAATATGAGAATAATAGACATAACGTTTTTTTCTTATATTATAAAGTTCTATTTTATTTAATTTGATTTTCCAAATCTTGATCACCACTTGGAGTAATTAGTTCCATAACTTTAGAATAAAGATACAAATATCTTCTTCCTTTGTCAGTTATTCTAAAAATTTGATCTTTATCAGAATATTCTATTAATTCACGTTCTAATAATATTGAAAGATAATCTTTTAATTGACTATAAGAAAGAAAAGCCTTATACATTATTTTTGTTTTAGCCGCTCCCTCTTTAGTAGCTTCTAGTATTAATGCTACTATATCTGTCCTGCTTCGATATTTCATTAACAGATTTTATAAATGGAATGTTTCATAAAAATTGATCGTAAAATAATAAAATTATTAATACAAAAATGTAATTGAAAACTAACTATGATTCCTTATTTTTTAAATCAATTTCTACTAATAATTGGATACCTTTTTTTGTGATAGAATAATTCTTTGCATTTTTTCTTATATAGTCTCTCATTCTTTCAATATGATAGTATATGGATCCTGTAGATAAAGCTGTAGCGTTTTGTATGTCAGAAAAGCCAGCAGATCCATTTCTTTCAGCTATAGCACGTAATATTTTAATTCTGGTTCTTCGAGCGCGGAGTTGAGTTTCTCCTATCAATATTGATATTGCTCAAATAAATTATTTATTTTTTACTAAATTAAATAAAATTTATAATAAAAAAAGTAAAAGATATGAAAAATGTTATATTAAATAGTTGATATGTGATATTATTATTACTAAATTATTGTTATATCTCCCTTCGTAAAGCTTATAGAGATATGGATCAATAACCATAACTGCGATGTCATATGGGGTCGTAGCGAAGCCTGGCATCGCAACGGGCTCCAGATCAAAAAAAAGGGCTGGTAATATCTTGAAGATACCCGTAGGTCAAGGGTTCAATTGATAATGATTGATTAAATTCACTATCAGAACAACTCCCTTCGGCCCCATCTCTATATATAATTAAATTTAATTATGAAGAATAAATAGAGGTTGAATTAACAGATATACAAAAAAATATACCTCCCTCACCCTCTATAAAGTTACTGCATATATTAATATGAGAAAATCAGTTGCATAGTAATATGGAAAATGAATCAAAATCAAATGCTAATGTTGCAATAATTGATCTAGATATTCAAGATATAGAAGGTATAGGTCCTACTACTGCAAAAAAATTGAAAGATGCTGGTATTATTTCTGTAATGGATTTAGCTGTAGCCAGTGCAGAAGAACTATCTGAAAGTATCAATGCTACAAAAGAAACAGCAGCTTCCTTTATAATTTCAGCTCAAAAACTATTAAGAGAAACAAATGTCTTAGATAAGGAATTTGTTACTGCAGATGATGCGTTACAAAAAAGAAGATCAATGCTTAGATGTTCTACAGGTTCTTACGCATTAGATGATCTTTTACTTGGAGGAATAGAAACACAGGCTTTAACAGAGTTCTATGGTGAATTCGGATCAGGTAAATCTCAAGTATGTCATACTTTATGTGTAACAGCAAAACAACCAGTTGAGGCAGGTGGATTAAATAGCTCTGTTATCTATATAGATACAGAAGGTACATTTAGACCAGAACGAGTTGAACAAATAGCCAGATCAAGAGGATTTGAGCCTACAGAAATTCTTAAAAGTATAGCAGTTTGCAAAGTTTATAATAGCTCTCACCTTGAATTAATAGTTAAAGATTTAGGAAAATATATTGACGATTTTAAAGCAAAATTAGTAGTAATTGATAGCATAATATCTCTTCATAGAGCCGAATTTTCTGGAAGAGGAACTTTAGCGGATAGACAACAACGATTAAACGGCATGTTACATAAATTAATAAGATTAGCAGAGATATACAACATAGCAATTGTAATAACTAATCAAGTGCAATCGTCACCTGATACGTTCTTTGGCGATCCTACAAAAGCTACAGGAGGTAATGTTTTAGGTCATGCTTCTACGTATAGAATTTATCTTAGAAAATCAGGAGAAAATAGAATAGCAAAAATGATGGATTCACCATATCATCCTTATTCAGACACAAGGTTTACAGTTACTGAAAAAGGAGCGGATGATATAGAAGAGCAAACACCAAAGAAGGGAAGTAAAAGATCAACAACAGCAGCAACAACGACGTCAAAGAAGAAAGAAGAAGAAGAAGAAGAAGAAGAAGGACAACAGGAATAAATGAATAATAAATAATTAATAATAATGGACTATATAGATTAAATTATTATATTTTTTTATTGTTTATCATATAACGTTTTTTTACTAAAAAACCATTTTCCTAATCTTATCATTGCTATACCGCAAGCGATAACAACAAGAATAATTACTAGAACTATTGGAATGATCAATAAATTCAATGGATAGGGAGCATTTGAAATGTATATACATTTAGGTTCGTTGTCACATAATTTTTTAATAGGAAAGACAAGTAATACTGTTGCAAAGATGACTAAAAAAATTGTTCCAATTGATGCAATAACCGCACCTGTTTTAATTACCAATTCATAATTCATATTGTAATCGCATTAAGTTAATTATTAATAAGTTATTAGTATTATATTATTTTTTTAATATTAGTTTTTGATATAATTAGAGCTTTGATATATCTATTGTTACAAATCGATAGAAATCATTAGGTGTTACCTTAGAATATTTTTCATTATAATAAATAAACGGAAGGCTTTTGTGTTCATGTTCATCCCATAAATCGTGAACTTGATCAAAATATTCCTTTTTGCTTTTTCCTTTAAGTCTTAAGATTTCATGTAATAAAATATGTGAAACTCTTGCACAATTATAATCTGCAAAAAATTTTGAAATTTGCTCTTTGGATTCTATATGTTCAGGTCTTTTCCATTGAACCATACCAAAGTTATTTGTAGCATATCCGGATACATTACAATCAGTCCAAAAGGGTTTGAAAAATGAGAGATAAAAATGATATACTGATTTCCCTCTGCCTTGATGATCTCTTAATAAATAAGCTAATGACATTCGATCAAATAATCTTCCAGTGATTACAGGAAGAATGTCAGCATCAATACTAAAATTTAAAGCAAAATTTCTTTTTGTCCACCAATGAAAGAATTTAACCATGGAAGATACATAATCCCAATCTTCTTCTTGTCGTTTTTTCCATTCTTCATTTTTTGCAACATATATGAAAAAAAGTTTATTTAAATTGGATTGCATAGCCTTTTGAAAAATTTATCCTAATTGTTATTAGAACAACTATAACGACTACTGCAATTGTAATAATAGATTATTACAATTACAATGATGGATACTATTATTTTGAAAAGAGATGTGATATGAGGTTTAATCACGTATTTCATCAGTATATAATTATAGCCAAAAGATTCTCTATCACTAATAATATTGCAATTGATAGGTATCTGGAATTCATCCATATACATATTCCTATGTAAAAATACAATAAAAAAACCTATCGAATAATATCGTTAACCTAATAAATAATGATAAAAAATAGCAAGTTAATCAAGAATATATTAGACTGCATAATATATTAATTGTTGGACGATATTGATTTAAAAATCAATAACTGGATTGTAAATACAGTTAATTCGTTAATAAAACCTAACAAGCTTGATAAAATTGCAGAATGTGCTTTAGAACTTTCAAAAATAATTTACTATAATGATATGAATGTAGAAAAATATTTAGATGAAATAAACTTGATGCAAAAGGAACTTAATATTAAAAGAGAAAGATCTAATATCAATTTTAATAGACCGACTCAAATAATAGAGTTAATAAATGAGTATATGTTTAAAGAAAAAGAATTCAAAGCTAATATATATGACTATCAAAATCCATTAAATAATTTTTTAAATATTGTAATCGAAAAGAGAATAGGAATCCCTATAACATTATCAATAATATATATCACTCTTGCACAATCAATCAACTTTAAGTTGTATCCAGTTAATTTTCCACGACATTTTCTAGTTAAATATGTATTAGATGATGCTAATAATAATGAGATAATAATTGATCCATTTAATCAAGGTAGAATAATGGATGATTATGCTTTAAAAAACTTAATTGATAGTTTTTTCCCAAACCAAAATATTCCATTAACAAAAAAATTAATTGAAAAAGCTAATTTATCCCAAGTAATAATACGAATTCTAAATAATGTAAAAGATAGTTTTTTTGAAATTCAAGAATTTGATAAATTAAATATAGCAAATGAAATGATTTTGGCTATAGATCCTAAAAATACATTTGCAATCAGGGACAAAGGAATAATATTACATGAAAAAGATCCAGAAAAATCCTTAGAATTATTGAATAGATATTTAGAGCTCGAACCAGAAGCAAACGATGTTGATATTGTTTTAAAGATTATTAAAAGCATAAGAGAAAAAAATAATAGATAAGATTGTATAGTAGAAGGTTTTATATAGACACATTATTATTTAGTTTATAAATGGTAAAAAAGATAGACTTATTTTAATATTGAAAAATCTTTTTGCAATTTTATAAATAAATCTTTAGCATTTTTTCTTGCATCTTCTTTAATTTCTTCGTTAAAGATAGTATTGCTAAGAGAATCCA
>OBLS010001245.1_pt1 | contig 10234 bp, 8 predicted proteins | sample 1519901 | NCBI WGS metagenome assembly OBLS01 (sample SAMEA3113585, study PRJEB22503) | soil metagenome
CCTCGTAGTCGGCCGGCGCGTTGAGGTTGCGCACGCTCTCGGGATGCGGGAGCGACTCCAGCCAGCGCGTGCGCACCCGCTCGAAGAGGAACGCCGGCTTCATCCGGCCCGCCCCGACGAGCTCGGCGACCACGGGCGCGATCGCCGGCCGGTAGGCCGCTGCGAGCGGCTGCCGGTAGCCGCCCAGGAAGGGGACGGCGACGTCGGCGTCCGCCGCCGCGGCGCAGACCGCCGCCACGAAGGCGGGGTGCAGGAACGGGAGGTCGACCGAGGCGACGAAGGCGACGTCCGCGTCCGCGGCCTCCAGCCCGGCCAGGATGCCCTGAAGCGGCCCCTGCCCCTCGCGCGCGTCCTCGACGACACGCACCCCGTCCGGCAGCGGCGGCAGCTCCTGCCCCGGCGCGCGGACGACCAGCACCGGGCCCGACGTGCCCCGCGCGACGATCCCGCACGCGCGGCGCAGCAGCGTCGAACCGTGCCAGTCGAGCCACGCCTTCGGCGTGCCCATGCGGCGCGAGCGGCCTCCTGCGAGCACGATCCCCGCCGGCATGCGGCGAGCGTACTAGCCGGAACTTCAGGGCCCGGCGACGGCGCGGTCGCGCCCGCCGCGCTTGGCCGCGTACAGCCGGTCGTCCGCGTCGCGCTCGAGCCCGTCCAGGTCGCCCGCGTCGTCCGCGGAGACGACGCCGATGCTCACCGTCAGGCGCAGGCCGGGCGCGATCCGGTCCCAGTCCTCGGCGTGGAAGGCCGCGCGGAGGCGCTCGCAGCAGGCCCACGCGTCCTCCGCCGCGGTGCGCGGCATCAGGACCATGAACTCCTCGCCGCCCGTGCGCGCGATCAGGTCCTCGGTGCGCAGCTCCTCTGCCAGCAGCGCCGCGACGCGCACCAGCACGCGGTCGCCGACGGGATGGCCGAAGCGGTCGTTGATCGCCTTGAAGTGGTCGAGGTCGATCACGGCCAGGCTGACCGGGCCGGCGAGCTCGAGCACACCGCCGCCGCGGGCCCGGTGCAGGAAGCGCCGGTTGAGCAGCCCCGTCAGCGGGTCCCGGTCGACCTGCTCGCGGAGCGTCTCGGCCTCGCGGCGCACGGCGGCGGTCTCCAGGTGGGCGCGCTGCAGGCCGAGCTGGAGCTCGGTGAACTCACGCATCGCCTCGCGCTCCAGCTCGGCGCACCGCAGCAGGGCGTCGTAGGCCTGCTCCGGCCGGCCCGCCTCCCGGAGCGCGGCGGCGACGGAGCCGAGGATCATGGAGCGCGCCTGCGGGACCCGGTCGCCGAGCCGGGCGAGTGCGCCCTCGCCCGCGGCGCAGGCGTCGTCGACGCGGTCCAGCGCGATCAGCGCCTGCACCTTCACGAGCACGCTCATGCCGAGCAGGTAGGGGTTCGGGTCGCCGGAGGCCGTGAGGTGGCCGATCGCGGTGTCGGCGTCGGCCAGCGCCGCGTGCGGCCGCCCGCTGCGCAGGCCGATCTCGGTGCGCGTGCAGTGCAGGACGCCCAGCGCGAACCGGTTGCGCGGAGCGAGCTCCCGCGCGATCGCGATCCCGAGCGCGATCTGCTCCTCGGCCGCCTCCAGGTCGCCCTGCTCCATGCGCAGGTGCGCGAGGTCGTTGCGCGACAGCGCCTCCTCCCAGCGCTCGCCGGACGCGACGGCCAGCGCGAGCGTGGCGTCCAGCCGCTGCGACCAGTCCGACGCCCCGAGGTTGCCGAACGCGATGCAGCCCATCCGGCGCGCGAAGACGCGCAGCGCCGCGTCCTCCGTGCGATCCGCGAGCTCCGTCGCCAGCTCCGCCTGCCGCAGCGAGGACGCATACGAGCCGGAGAAGAAGTCCAGGTGGGCCTTGAGCGCGGCCAGCTCCGCGCCGGCGCGGGCGTCGTCCCCGACGCCGCGCTCCGCCTCCGCGGCGAGGGCGAACGCCCCGCGCAGGTCGCCGCGGTGCATCGAGATCATCGCCTGGAGCGCGAGCGCGCGGCCCTGCAGCGGGCCGTCGTCGTGCGCGCGGGCGTGCTCGTGCACCTCGATGGCGACCGCCAGCGAGCCCACGGGGTCCTCCCAGTAGTCGACCCGCGCCGCGTCGAGCGCGCGGCCGGGCGTGGCGGGAGTCGGCGGCGAGGCGGTCGGCAGCATCGTTCCGGTCAATCTCGGCGTGTGCCGCCACGACTTGAGCGGGCGGCCACGGGGTAGCTCGCCGGCATGGACGTCGAAGCCCCGCTCCTGGCCGACTTCGCGCGCTACCGCGTCGAGCCGGGCGAGCACGTCACGCTCGCGGACCACGACGCCGCCGATACGGGCGACTTCGCCGACAAGGACGACGTCGAGCCGGAGATCGAGCAGATCGGCGAGCGCATCGCGGAGCTGCAGGAGCGCCTCCACGCCGAGGAGAAGCGCTCGCTGCTGATCGTCCTGCAGGGCATCGACGCGGCCGGCAAGGACGGCACGGTCAAGCACGTCCTGCGCGGCACGAACCCCTCCGGCGTCCGCGTCCAGTCGTTCAAGGAGCCCTCCAGCGAGGAGCTCGCGCACGACTTCCTCTGGCGCTACCACCAGGCGACGCCGGCCGACGGGATGATCGGCGTCTTCAACCGGTCCCACTACGAGGACGTCCTCGTCGTGCGCGTCAAGGACCTTGCGCCCGAGGCGCTGTGGCGCTCGCGATACGACTCCATCAACGACTTCGAGCGCATGCTCGTCCGCGAGGGCACGACGATCCTCAAGTTCTTCCTGCACATCTCCAAGGAGGAGCAGCTCGAGAAGTTCCGCGAGCGGCTCGCGCGCCCCGACAAGTACTTCAAGTGGTCGGACAACGACATCAAGGAGCGCGCGCGCTGGGACGAGTACCAGCAGGCCTACGAGGACGCGGTCAACGCGACGAGCACGCCGTGGGCGCCGTGGTACGTCATCCCGGCCGACCACCGCTGGTACCGCAACTACGTGATCGCGCGGATCCTCGCCGGCACGCTGGAGACGATGGACCCGCGCTACCCCGAGCCGCCCGCGGACGTCAAGGAGTTCGCGGAGCGGGAGCTCGGGCAGGCCGGCTGAGCCTGGATTCACCGATCATCGGGGATGACTCGGCGTCGTGGGCGACGCCGGGGTCGATCGGGCGAGCATCCTCAGGGTGGTTCCCTTCGGAGCTCGGCCGATCGGCATCCGGCGGGGATCCACGGCGACGAGGCGCCGCGAGAATCGGTTAATCCAGGCGGAGCACGTCGAGCAGGCGCAGGCCCAGCGCCTCGCAGGCGAGCTCCTCGGTCACGTTGACCTTGAGGCGCGCGCGGAAGTCGTCCACGAGCGCGATCGCCTCGCGCAGCGCGGCCGGCGAGCGGCCGTCCGCGTCGCGGGCGAGCTCCTCCGCGCGGTCGGCGTGGTGGGCGAGCTCGGGCGCGCCGGCCACGACGCAGAGCAGGTCGCGGTACCAGAGCCCCGCGAGCTGCAGCCCGTGGTCGAGCGCGGCGGTGCGAGCGCGGCGCTCGGCGCGGCGGGCCTCCTCGCCCAGCTCGGTCTCGCGCCGCCGGTGCTCCTTGCGGGGCAGGAACGCCAGCTCGTCGCCGAGGCGCGCCTCGCAGGCGGCGCGCTCCGCCGCGCCGCGCGCGTACGCGACCTCCAGCAGCGGCGCGGCGGCGCCCGGCTCCCCGCGCAGCGGGCCGCGGGCGAACGCCTCCGCGTGCGCCCGTAGCGCCGCCCCGTCGCCGGTCGCGAGCGCGAGCGCGCGCTCCCCGTCGCCGAGCGACAACCGCGCCGCGGCCTCGGCCTGCGCGGGCGCGGCGCCGCGGGCGGCCATGCGCTGCGCGAGCGCCGCCGCCGGCGGCGCGTCGAAGCGGACGGGCTGGCAGCGGGACGCGATCGTGGGCAGCACCTGGCTCGGGCGGTCCGTGAGCAGGAGCAGCACCACGTAGCCCGGCGGCTCCTCGAGGGTCTTGAGCAGCGCGTTGGCCACGGGATCGCCCATCGTGTCGGCCCGCTCGATCACGAAGACCCGGTAGGCCGCCTCGAACGGCGTGTGGCCGGCGGCGCCGATCACCGGCTCGTCGACGTCCTCCCGGCGCATCTCGTGGGCGCCGCTGGGGACCACCCAGGTGAGGTCGGGGTGGGTGCCGTGCTCGACGCGCAGCCGCGCGCCGGCGGGGTCGGCGGCGCCGCGCGCGAGCAGCTCGGCGGCCACGGCCCGAGCGGCCGCCCGCTTGCCGCTGCCCGCGGGCCCGTGCAGCAGGTAGGCGTGCGACGGGGTTCCGCCGACGGCCGCGCCGAGGACGGCAGCGGCGTGCGGGTGGGGCTCGAGCGCGGCGAGGGCCACGGCGATGAGGCTAGTGGGCGCGGCGGCCGGGTCCACTGGAGCCTGACCCGGCCGTGTCGATTTCCGCGCGCGCCGCGTGTCGTCTTCAATGAAGGGCCGTTCCGACACGGCCGCCGCGACGCGAGATCGGAGGCACGCATGGTCAGGGAGTTCGAGGTCCGCTGGGAGGGGGAGCTGCCGGCGCCCCCGCAGGACGTGTGGGAGGCGATCACGCAGCACGCCGATGGCTACCTGTGGCCGATCTCCTACGAGCCGCGGGAGGGCGGCGCCGAGCGCGGGCTCACCGAGGGCGGCGGCACGGTCACCGCGTGGGACCCGCCGCATCGCTTCGCCACGCGCACGCGCCCGGAGGCCGAGCGCGACGGCGTCAACGCGCTCGACTACCGGCTCGAGGCGCTCGGGCGGGTCACGTACCTGCGCTACGTGCACCGCGCGGCGGTGCCGGCGGACGACTTCGACCGCCAGCTCGCCGCCTGCCGGGCGCACACCGCCTTCTACCTGCACTCGCTCGGCCAGTACGCGTGCCACTTCGCGGGGCGGAAGGCGGCCTACGTGAGCGTCGAGGGACCGCCGGAGTCCGCCCAGGGCGGCTTCGCCGCGGTGCGGCGCGCGCTCGGGGTCCCCGAGGACGCCGTCGCCGGCGACCGGGTGCGGCTCGCGCCCCAGGGCCTGGCCCCGATCGAGGGCGTCGTGGACTACGCGACCGGCCCGTTCCTCGGCGTGCGCGGTGCCGACGCGCTGTACCGCGTCTACGGGCGCGACGCCTGGGGCTGGCCGGTCGGCGTCGCCCACCACCTGTTCGCGGCGGGCGCCGACGCGGCCGCGGAGGAGCGGGCCTGGGGCGACTGGGTCGCGCAGGTCCTCACCGGCGAGCGGGTGGCGTGATGCCGCAGTACGCCGTCCTCATCTTCGAGCGCGTGGCGCCGGCCGACCTCCCGCCCGAGGTCATGGAGCGCCACATGCACCTGCCCGAGCGGATCGCCGAGCAGGGCGGTCGCGTCGTCGCCGGGTTGGCCCTGGAGCCGCCCGAGACCGCGACCGCGATCCGCGGCGAGGCGATCACGGACGGCCCGTTCATCGAGACCAAGGAGGTGCTCGGCGGCGTGTTCGTGATCGAGGCGCGCGACCTCGACCACGCGCTCGCCCTGGCGCGGATGACGCCGATCGTCGACGGCGGGGTCGAGGTGCGGCCGCTGCTCGGATTCGAGGTGGTGGAGGAAGGCTGAGCCTGAGCGCGGTCGAGCAGGCGGTCGCCGGCGCGCACCGGCGCGAGTGGGCCTACGTGCTCGCCGCGACGGTGCGCGTCACGCGCGACCTCGACACCGCCGAGGAGGCGGTGCAGGACGCCTACGTCCGGGCGCTGGAGACGTGGGAACGCGACGGCGTGCCCGCGCGCCCCGGCGCCTGGCTGACGACGGTCGCGCGACGCCGCGCGCTCAACCTCCTGCGCCGCCGGCAGACGCTCGAGGCGAAGCTGCCGCTGCTGCTCGAGCCGGCCGGGGCCGAACCCGCGGATCCCGCCATGGACGACGACCCGGACGCGATCCCGGATGACCGCCTGCGGCTCGTCTTCACCTGCTGCCACCCCGCGCTCGCGGTGGAGGCGCAGGTCGCGCTCACGCTGCGGCTCGTGTGCGGCGTCCCGACGTCCGACGTCGCGCACGCGTTCCTCGTCTCCGAGCCGGCGATGGCGGCGCGGATCACGCGCGCCAAGAAGAAGATCGCCGCGGCCCGCATCCGCTACGCCGTGCCCGCGGCCGAGGAGCTGCCCGCGCGGCTCGACGCGGTGCTCACCGTGATCCACCTGCTCTACACGACCGGGCACACGGCGCCCGCGGGGGAGACGCTGGTCCGCGAGGAGCTCACGGCCCGAGCGCTCCACCTCGCCCGCATGCTGCACGCGCTCCTGCCCGCCGAGCGCGAGGCCGCCGGCCTGCTCGCGCTCCTGCTCGTCCACGAGGCGCGGCGGGCGACCCGGACGGACGCGGCCGGGCGGATGCTGCGCCTCGCCGAGCAGGACCGCGGGGCGTGGGACCGCGGCCTGATCGCCGAGGCCGACGCCCTGCTCGTCCGTGCGCTGCGCGCCGGGCCACCCGGGCGCTTCCTCCTCCAGGCCGCGATCGCCGCGATGCACGCGCAGGCGCCCGCCCACGACGAGACGGACTGGCCCCAGATCCTGGCGCTCTACGACGAGCTGCTGCGGGTCTGGCCGTCGCCGGTGGTCGCGCTCAACCGCGCGGTGGCGCTCGCGATGGTCGAGGGCGACAGGCCCGCGCTGGCGGCGGTCGAGGCGCTGGAGCGCGACGGCCGGCTCGCGGGCTATCGGTACCTGCACGCGACCAAGGCGGACCTGCTGCACCGCCTCGGCCGCGACGCCGAGGCGGCCGCGGCCTACCGGGCGGCGCTCGCGGTCGCCGACGACGCCGCCGAGCGCGCGTTCCTCGCCGGCCGGCTCGGGGCCGAGGAGGCGTGACCGCGCGTCGTATACGGTGCGCCGCCGATGCTGATCACGCTGGAGGGGATCGACGGCGCGGGCAAGACGACGGTCGCCACGGCGCTCGCGGAGGCGCTCGGCGCGGTGCTGCTGCGCGAGCCCGGCGGGGTCGCCCTGTCCGAGCGGATCCGCTCGCTCGTCAAGGACCCGGCGCTCCACGTCGACCCGCGCGCCGAGGCGCTGCTCTACGCCGCAGCGCGGGCGCAGCTCGTCGCGGAGCAGCTCCGGCCGCGGCTCGCCGCGGGCGAGACCGTGGTCCTCGACCGCTTCGTCGACTCCTCGCTCGCCTACCAGGGCGCCGGACGCGGCCTCGGGGTGGAGGAGGTCCGCCGGCTCAATGCGTTCGGCACCGGCGGGCTCGTGCCCGACCGCACGCTGCTGCTGCGGATCGACCCGGCGGCGGCGCTGGCCCGGGCGTCCGGGCGCGGCGAGGCCGCCGACCGGCTCGAGCGCGAGGCGCTCGGGTTCTTCGCCGCCGTCGCCGCGGCGTACGAGGCGCTCGCGGCGGCAGAGCCGGAGCGCTTCGCGGTGATCGACGCGGAGCAGGAGCCCGGCGCCGTCCTGCGCGATTGCCTTGCGGCGCTCTAGGCGTCGCGCGCGATCCCGAGCCGCTCCCAGTCGCTCTGCAGCACGACGGCGAGCGCGCGCAGCTGCCGCGCCCAGGCGTCGGGCACCGCGTCCCAGGTGAAGGTGCCGCCCGCCACGCGCGCGGCGGCGCGCGGGTCCTCGTCCACGCAGACCAGCCCCTGCGCGTCGGGCACGAGCTGCTCGAGCCCCCCGAGGTCGATGCGCGCCCGCTTGGCCGGCGGCATGCGGTTGACGACGAGCGTGATCGGCGGCCCGACCGTGCGCAGCCACTCAGCGGCCTCCGCGACCAGCGACGCGGTCGACGGGTGCGCGTCGGAGACGAGGAGGATCTGGTCCGCGCACGCCTGCGCGGCGCGCGCTGCGGGCTCCTGCAGGCCGGTGCCGCAGTCGAGCACGAGCACGCCGACCAGCTCCTGCAGCCGCCGGATCACGCGGACATAGCTCTCCTCGTCCAGGCGCGCCATGCGCTGCGGGTCGGTCGGCGCCGGAAGCACCATCAGCCCCTCGGTCGCGCGGCCGAGGTGGCGGTCGAGCGAGGTCACGGAGAGATCCGGCCGCTCGAGCACCTCGCCGAGGTCGTCGACGAACACCTGGTGCTCCGGGGTGAGCACGCGACCGAGCGAGCCGTAGTCGGGGTTCGTGTCGACGGCGACGATGCGGTCGCGCCGCACGCGTGCGAGCAGCGAGCCGAGCAGCACGGTGAGCGTGGTCTTGCCGACGCCGCCCTTGGGCGAGACGACCGCGATCGTCGCACAGCGGTTCAGCCGCGGCGCGGCTATGGCGCGGTCGAGCCGGCCGAGGTACTCCGACTCGCGCCATGCGGCCTTCGCGCGCTCCATCGCGCTGCGCTGCTCGGGGCGCGTGAGGACGTCGCGATTCGTCGGCCGGACGGGCTCGGCGGACTCGTAGACGGGGGGCTCCTCCTCGTGGCCGAAGAAGGCCTTGACCGCGAGGTTGAACCGCGTGCCGCCCCCGAGCTCCTCGGGCAGCACGGCGCGGGTGCGCTCGGACGGCGTGCCCCGCCGCGGCTCGGCCCGGCGCGCCTGCGAAGGGCTCGGGGGCGCCATCGCCTCGGAGCGGACCTCGGTCAGCGTGAGCACGGTGCCGTCGACGACGCCGCTCTCCGACAGGGTGCGGTCGAGCGCCAGCGGCTGGGCGCCGGGCGGGGCGACGCTCCAGACCGGCCGCGGACCGCCGCCGTCCAGCGGCTCGTCCGTGCTCAGCTCGACGAAGGTGGGGATGAGGTCGGCGAGCGGCGTCTCGGTCGACACGACCAGGTCGACCCGGCGCTCGGGGCCGGCGATGGTCACGGCGGCGGTGTTCATGGCACTCGCTCTCCAGCGGTTCGGTGGGACAGCGCGAGGTCCGGCGGCGCCGGACGCGGCGTGAAGTGGGCGGTCTGGACCAGGAGCGGGCGCTCGCCGCGGCGGACGAGCCGACCGCGCCCGGTGGGCTGCGGCGCGGCCTTCTCCCCACCGAGGAGCGCGCCCTCGCCGGGATCGCCGCTCATCAGCAGGCCCGGGGAGCCGAGCTCGCGCAGGCGCCCGAAGACGGCCTCGAACGCCCCGCGGGCGCTGCCGCCGACGCGGCGCGTGAGCACCACGTGCAGCCCCACGTCGCGCCCGACCGCGAGCAGGTCGAGCAGCGGCGCGAGCGGGCCGCCCGAGGGGCCCGTGCTCAGGTCGTAATCGTCGAAGAGCACGACGTGGCGCGGCCCGCCGGCCTCCCCGCTGAGCCGCGGGGCGAGCTCCGTGGCCAGCGTCTGGGCGGCCTCCGCGGCGGCGAGCGGGTTCGCCGCGTAGGCGCGCACGTGCCGGCCGTGCTCGAGGTCGGCCAGCGAGCGGCGGACGTCCACCACTGTCAGCTGCAGCTCGTCCGGCTCGAAGATGGCGGTCAGCCCGTGCGCCAGCCCGCGCAGGAGCGACGACTTGCCGCTCTCGGCGTCGCCGAACACGAGGAAGTGCGGGTCGCCGCCGAGCAGGTCGACGACCGCGGGGCCGAGGCTGCGCTCGTCGATCCCGATCGGGACGCCGGCCCGCGACGGCGCCGGCAGCGCGGCCGGGTCGAGCGCACGCGGCAGCAGTCGGATCGGCTCGGCGTCCGGCCCCTCCCAGTGCCGCGCGGCCTCGCGCGCGATGGCGACGAGCGCCTCGCCCGCGCCCTCGTCGTCGGCCTCGCCGTCGAGGCGCGGCAGCGCGAGCTGGAACGTGAGCCCCTCCATGGTCAGCCCGCGCCCGGGGACGTCAGGCGGCAGCGCCTGCGCCGCGGCCTTGGAGACGAGCGAGTCGATCGCGTCGTTGAGCTTGAGCTCGATCCGGGTGCCGAGGTTGTCGAGGAGCGCGGGCCGGATCTCCGCCCAGCGGTTGGCGGCGATGACGACGTGGACTCCGTAGCTGAGCCCGGCCGTGGCCAGCTCCTCGACGTCGCGGTCGAGCCCGTCGAATTCGCGCTTGAACGCGGCCCACCCGTCGATCATGAGCACGAGGTCGGGCACGCCCTCCGCGGCCACGCGGGCGTCGCGCATGCCCTCCCAGCCGGCCGTGCGGAACTGCGCCTCGCGCTCCTCGACCGCCTCGCGCAGCTGCGCGACGACGCGCGGGATCGCCTCTCTGTCGAGCTTCCCCGCGATCCCGCCGACGTGCGGCGCGCCCTCGAGCGCCGCCAGCAGGCCGCCGCCGAGGTCGATCCCGTAGAGCTGGACCCGATCGGGCGGGTGGCGCAGCAGCAGCGCCGCCGCGAGTGTGCGCAGCGCCGTGCTCTTGCCTGTCCGCGGGGCGCCGACGACGGCGACATGGCCGCCTGCGCCGCCGAGTTCGAGCGTGAACGGCTCCGTGCGCTGCTCGGAGGGCACGTCGAGGCGCCC
>OBLS010001246.1_pt1 | contig 10232 bp, 11 predicted proteins | sample 1519901 | NCBI WGS metagenome assembly OBLS01 (sample SAMEA3113585, study PRJEB22503) | soil metagenome
CCTCCAAAGATACTATTAACCTAACTCTACCTAACCAAATAAATAATAATATTATATATGGTATCGATGAAAGTTATGACATTGCTGAAAACCAACTTGATGCAAAAGGATCCAATAGCAATAATATTATTACATCTGGAATTTAAATGTGACGTAATATTCTGTAAATTTATGATTTTTGTAATATTTCAGAGTATTACGTTGTAAAACTACGCAAGTTTACGAGTTCGTAAGATTTATGAAACATTACGGTGAAATCCTACGTAGGGTTACGGATCGTATTTTTTACGTAATATTACGGTCGAAATCCTTCGTAGGGTTACGATATCGTAAGATTTACGAAATATTACGGTCGAAATCTTACGTAGGGTTACGGTATCGTAAGATTTACGAAATATTACGGTGAAATCCTACGTAGGGTTACGAGCTCGTAAAATTATGAAACATTACGGTGAAATTCTACGTAAGGTTACAGGATCATACGAAATCTTACGTAGTATTACGATTTCTCATCATAGATTTAAAATTAGTGATGCATGTATTGCACTATTTAATATAAGCAATGAGTACATACTTTGTATCTTTTATTGATTCATATATATTTTTAGCTTTTAAGAGATGTCAATTTTAAAATATTTAATTGCATATGTTCTAATGAAATAGCGTTAAATTACTGTGTTAAAAATTATAATTCAAAATCGTATGCACATGTTAACATTAAATATATTTAATTCAGCATAAGTTTAATTAAATTCCTGTATTAAAAATATATAATTCAGAATCATATGCATATGTTATAATAAAATAGTGTTAAATATAATTAAATATAATCAGGGACGATGATCTCCTGCTTAAAGCCAGAAACCCGCAGATTTAGCAGATTTATGGAAATTAACAGATTATCATTCCATATACCAATTATATTAATTTTTTTTATACGTTTTTTGTGTTTAAAATGTCAAGAAAAGTGACACACACCATGGCCAGATGAAAGGAGTTTTTTAATATATACTAATATTTTAGATAACAATCAAAACCTTTCTGAAAAGATAAACATGATGTATTTTAATATGAATTAATTTTGAAAAAATTTTATAATAAAAAAAATCAGATTTTAAAAAATGATGTAAAAAATTGCGGCGGCGAAATGATAATTGTAAAGGTCGCCGAAACATTGCAGATTTTACAAAATATCGCCGCAGGAGATCATAATATGCATAGCGTTAATTAGCGTTAAATATCCTTAAATTTTAATTCACCATATCGCATGCATATTTTAGACGCGTTAATTAAAATAATACTATAATTTACAAGAACGAATTTTAAAAAAATAATACTGTATTTTATTCTTTTTTTTCACTTTTTGCATTATCCTTTAATAATAACCTTGCATTTTCTTCCCTTCTGCATTGTTCTCCTTTCTCTTCTTTTTTCATCCAATATGGACGCTGGGCAGAAGGTATTGTATTCGTATTATTCAATATGAAAAAGCTTATCTTAAAATTTTATATAAATATAACTTTGGTTTTAACCATCTCAAAAATCAAAAAAAACAAAAACAAAATAAAGTACTTTCATAACAAATCTATTAATTTCTTTAAATCTATAAAAATTATTACAATTTTAAAATGCCTTTCGTTAACAAATATCCTCGTACCAAACAATTCAGCACCAAACAAATGAATTTTTTGACAATTTATGATGAATACATTATGACCCTAGAATATATAAAAAGAGACATAAACCATATCGATAAATATGAATATAACCGTCTATTTAACTTAACGGCATTAGTCCTCTTTGAGGACTATAACGACTATGCCGAAAAATATAAAAATAAAATTTAATTTTTATATTATTAATTGAGTAGCGAGGCCCAGTTCGTACCAAATATCGGCTGGAGACTCAAAGGTTTCAAAATCAATTTTTTTATTTTTTTATTTTTTTTTATATATTTATTTATTTTATAATTAATTAATTGAGTAGCGAGGCCCAGTTTGTACCAAATATCGGCTGGAGACTCAAGTTTTCAAAATTCATTTTTTTTATTCATTTTTTTTTATTTTTATATTTTTTTTTATATATTTTTTATTCATTCGTTTTATTTTTTTTATTTTATTTTTTTTATATTTATTATTTTATATAATTAATTGAGTAGCGAGGCCCAGTACGTACCAAAGATCGGCTGGAGACTCAAAAAATAATTTGATATATTATGCATTATATAGTATTAATAAAATTATAAGTTTTATACGAATATATCATTTATTTGCGTATAAGTGAATCAGAAAGTGCAATATTTAAAGTATTTCATTGTATTAAATATAAAAAAAATTGCGTAAGTTTGCGATTAACTCATGACATCAAATGTTAAAACAAATTATGACTGACCCCGCAGCGATAAAAGTATTATAATTATTTTTACACTAAATGTACGTTTATAAATTAACATAATTAACCATTTTATAAAGGGTTACATTCTTTTATTTGATATTTCAAAAACCAACCACTCAGCAGCTGCTTCCCAAATTTATTATAAAAAAGTAAACTTACAATTACATATATAAAAAAATTAAATAAATATAATAAGATAATATCGAAACTATTAGATTTCTTGAAAGATCGTTCTAGTACGATCGTTTTCATTTTGTTTTTCATTTTCACTTTCTATATTCTCCAAACTTTGTTTCTCCTCAATCCTTCGCTAAAAAATAAAAAAAAATTTAATATTACTTTATGTAATACTATTTAAACCTTGTAATACTTTGTAATACTTACCAAATATCTATTTACTAGTCCCATAATTGATTCGTCAATTGTAATATGTCCAATAGCTGGATTTAATATAGTATAGCAAACGCTAATTGCGTATGCAACATGTTGTATAGGAGCATTATCGTAGTCACTCCAAACCTTTCCTAAAATTTGAGTCATATATGTGTCTTTCGTATTTTCTTTTAAAGGTTTGAATAAATCTTCGAAGTATTTCTTTACGGCAGGCAATGCTTTCCATTTATGAATTTCGGTATGGGTTGAATTAGCGTTTATTAATGGTAAATTTTGTTCTCCAAATACCGAAAATAAACAATCTTTTATTTTTGACGTTAATGAACCCTGAAGACTTCGAAATTTATTATTTAACTATTTAAATAAATAAATTTATTTGTAAGTTTAAAGCTTAGATAAATAAAACGATTAAGTAAAATTGTTCTAAGATTACTTCAGGTTTTATCTCGAGTTCATATTCCGAGATCCAACGTTGTTCGCTTAAACCTTCGAAATATTCAGCATGTTTTGCAGATAAATATTCCTCCGTAAATTGGAGCATTTCATCTTTTGTGGGATAAATGTTATATTGCCACAATTCCTTCGCGACATTTTTAACGATAATCTAAATAAATTAAAAAATTAATGATAAAATAACAATATAATAAATAGTAATATAATTTAAATATTATTACTTTTGTGAACCCTTTTTCTGCATGTTTATCATTGTAACCTACTTCCATCCTCGCGAACCGGTCTTCAATTGCCTTCTGCCTTGCTAACATTGAATCTAACTTCACGTTCATTTCTGAATTTTGCCTGATAATTTTCTTTAACATTTGCGCGTTACTAGCTTCACTATCTTCAACATCATCATCATCTAAGTCATTGATTAAAAATATTAAAATATTAATTACTCTAATAAAGAAAAATATAATATAAAAATAATTACCATCTAAATTAATGGGCGAATTCCTCCAATTGGAAAGGCTCGACTTACTTCTCTTTGGTGCCGATTGCAGAGATGTATCAGGGTTTCGCTTGCCAGAGATTAAATTGTTAAATGCTTCTCTAGTTTTGGCGATGTCTCTTCTCGGCATTTTAATTTTTTATGATAAGATTGGTAAAGGTTGTTAAAGTATTTTTTTTATTAAAAATTTATATTTAGTTGATGAATTGGTGGAAAATTTTTCGCTTATATATATATATTTTTCACATTACAAAATTGTATTATTTTAATAATAATTTATAATAATTAAAATGCAGGATTAAACGCGTGAAGATAATTAAGGAGATTATTTTATTATTTAATAGTATTGTGAAATTTATTGTATTATTATTATTATAATTTATAATAATTAAAATGCAGGTTTTAAACGCGTGAATTTAAATAAGGAGATTGTTCTCAAAATAAAGATTAAGAGAAATAATTGCATACATGACATGTATTCTATTTATTCTAAATTCTGTAGAAAAGCAAAAGTTTCGCACATTCATTTCCTTCTTTAAGCTGTATTACAATTAATTGATCAAGTGTCAAGTATAGAATTCAAATAATAAATATAATTTAAATATTACCTTCACAATCTATTCGAATTTTTGTTGCGACTAGCGAGATATTTTATTTGTAAATTATTTAAATTATAAAGTATTCAGCATCTCGCATGTAAATAATCTGCATATGAAAAAAAAAACTTATTGTATGGAGTATTTGCAAAAAAACGCGTTTTGATCTGGAAACTTACATCTTAAAATTTTTTTATCATTAACGTTAACGTTAACAAAAAATAATTTTAAGTATCGTGTACAATACATGAAAATCATTTAAACAATTAAGGCAAAGTCATATGATGTAAATCTGCGAAGATTATTCTTAAATGTATTAAACTGCATATAATGCAAAATTTAAAATAAATACTCCATTCATTACGTAATAAAGAAATTTTGCTAAAAACTTAAATTTTACGTTTACACTATTATGGTCTATGCAATGTGATACAAAATAGTCCTCCCGCTTATCAATTCGTATTTGGCTTATTCTGGTCATAAAATTTTTATCACATTAAAATACATCATATTTAATCTTTTCAGAGAATTTTTGACTAAAATATTATTAAATATTGACAAACTCCTTTCATCTACTCTTAAATGACCAGGGTGTGAGTAAATACTGTCACAAAAAAGTATAAAAAATAAACATAAAAAGAAAAAATATTTAATATGATATGTATGATAATATGTAACACATTTTTTTTTAAAATCTGTGATTATTGTTAATTTCTGCATTAAATCTGCGGATTTCTGCTTAAAGCAGGAGATGGGTCCCGTTCCTTAGTATTAAAGTTTTACGTAACATTACACTAAAAAATTCCTGATACACTACATATTACAATTTGTATAACACTTCAGCGCGAATTCTAAAAATGAAAGATTTACAACATAGTATTTTGTAAATTTACGCAATATTTACGTGAAAATTTTCCTGATGCGAATTTTGACATGTGGAAACACAATTTAAAAATTTTCAGGGACACCAAGCCAAAAATTATAAAGAATTTTATTTATTCATCCTCGTCATTCTAGAATAATATTCCATCGCCTTTTCTTCTTGTTCCTTTAATCATTCTGTTTGTTTGGCCATCTTCGCCTTCGCGTTTTCCAGCGCCTCTTTATATCGTTCGGCCTTACGGGTTTGGAACGAAACTTCATTTTTCAATCTTTCATTTTCTTCAAGAAGTTCTGATAAATTATTTGCCGAATGTATCGACAAATCCAAGATCTGAACTTCTTGTTCATCAATGATTTTTTGTAATTCAGATGATGGTGTTTTTTGTTGGCGTTTGTAGTATTTTTGGTGGTTTCTTTTTCGTGATGGACGCATTTTTGATGATCGGATTACTGATTTTAGTTAAAAAAATTCTTGTCATTTTATATACATTTTAATTGTAAATCTGATATAAATATGCTTGCTTTCCCTTATTTTCATCCCTTAATGCAGATCTGTGTTTTCTCAGGTGCAGGTGCTATTCTGAAGACTGTTTACGCGTAGCTTTTGACACGAAGTGTATCATACAATTTTTATCTTTAAGGTTCCCACTTTTTTCTGGAAGGGTTTTATGTATTATTTCATTTCATGTATTCCTTTTAGCTAGTTTCTTTTTCTGTCTGTTTATACTCTTAAAGTTAGCTTTTGTGTGGTTGCTTCTGATGTTAAGTCGTTAGACACCAAGTTGCTCTTGACATGACGCTTAATAGTTACCTGTTCCTTCCTGACAATGATGAGCTTTTCTATATTATTAGAATCTGAGTTGGGTAAAATATCGATATGATACGTTAACTTTCGCAATATTGTGTATATTTTTACAATAGTATAATTCTATGATGGACTTACTATGTGTGGTACCATTAATAATTACGGAGTATTACTCCATAAGAAATTTATTTGCACCTAAAAAATTTCCTGATGTAGAGTGCTAAATATTTATTTTTTTTTGAAAATCAAGTATACTCCTAACGATGAGAAAACGGTTTCTGATGAAGAAGTAAGGCCATAAAAAATAATTTCTTTCTCTTTCCGAAATTGTCGCCTTTTAATCAAAGGTAAATAGGCGAAGTAAAATAAAATGTTTATTTGAATTTTTTAAAACAAATTTATATTTATATTATATATTGTAAAATTTTAATAGCAGGGATTATCTTTAAAAAAAATGATTTTTTTTAATCATTTATGATTTTTATTATTATTATTATTTTCGCTCTTTTATATATTTTATGGTCTATAACTTTATAATAAATAAAAATAGAATTATATTAATCAAAATATATATTTATTTACAAAATATTCATTCGTTTTACCAAAACGGGGTATTATATGCATGATATTTTGTATAGCTTCTATTGCTACAAAATTATATAATTCTGTTAACTTTATGTGAGGACATCCGTATTTATACGGGTGGTTTTGAGATTTGAAATCGAACCACTGAATTAGCACAAGATTTAGTGGAGGGCAGCCTTTTTCTATTCGTATTTCTGCCAATAATAAAGCCTAAAACAATAAAGAATGTTATTAATTTGATATAAATATAATAACTGGATATTAATAAATAATTAAAATCATTAAATTAACTAACCTGTCCATAGCAAATTCCCTGATCTGATATATAATCATTCGATTCTTCAGAATCCATTGAAATTGCTATGCCACTAAACCATGCTCTATTGTGATAATTGCTAGTAGCACGCATTATGGCGCCATTTTCTAAAATCACCGATCCATATATTTTTACAAGGCTTTCATCAATTGTTGGATTTTGAAGTAATTCCAGATAAAAATCCAGACAACCCAAAAACTTGTCAAGCCCAACTTTCATTCTATTATCAATTGTGGTAGTTTCTTTTATTTCGTTAAAAAATGCATTTGAATTTTGTAAAGAAAATTCGAAAAGCTTCCCAGAAAAGTTGTATGGACGTGGTGATTTTGTTAATATCGCTGTTTGTCGAGAGAATATATGCGATATTGCCTGACGTCTTATCTGTCAATATTTGATATCGTATTAATTATTAATTTATAAAAAAAAAATAACAAATTATCAAATACTTACGGTTTGTAAAAGCTGAGGTTCGATATTCTTTTTGTTGCTGATCCTGTATGGGGTTTTAACGAAATCCTTGTGAAGGCTTTCGTAAGTTTCCGTTGTATAGCCATTTATTGCACCATACAATCGTATTGAATCAATAATGTGATATACCCATGAATGCAACTTCGGAAACTTCAGGTTGGAACAGGAGATAAATTCAAAAATTCGGATAAACCTTTTAGCCCAATCATTTATTGCATTCTAAAAATTTTCATTATTAGTTTTTATTTTTTTAGATTTAATTTAATAAAAATATTTATCAGCTTACTTGAAATTTATTGAGATCATCATCACTAAATTCTTCAGATCTACTTATAATGTACATTTTATTCCAACTTTCATATAATTTCACAAGTTCGTTGTTACTTATAAAATTATCTACTCCTTTATCATTTCCATTATACAAATTATCTAATACAAATATCATTTGTTTCATCAAAGACCGATATTCATTAGCGGTTAGCCTTGCAATTTGTAATCCTTTAGAAAATATTTTTAGATTAGGAAAATGAGGAATTGTGGCTATACGGAAATCTATTTCGTCAACTAAGGCATTGTTATGTTGGGATCGTAATATTTCTCGCGTAAAATCAATTTGATAGCGGAATAAACCGAGATCTAAATGATGCATTCTATCAGGCACCGTAGATAAATAGATATTTATGTCTCTAAATATTTAAAATAATTGTTATTATAATATAATATTTGACTTTACGTTAAATTATAAATACTTACGGTAAATTCCAGAAAAAATTAGATACTGACTCTATACTAACAGATTTTTCAGTATGATCATCAAAATGTTTACGCATATCTTCATGAGTTCTCAGTTTTATATCATCAGCCAACAAATTTAATTTTGCAAGATTATCCCTTGTAACCAAACAAGAATGACAAGGAAAATTTGAATTGGTAGACTTGTAAGTTAAACAAAATGTTGCTGCTTCCGGCCAATCTGCAATTATTACAGAAATGCGTGAGCAAAACCAGATGGTTTCATTATTTACTTCAAGTTCTATACCATTCATTAAATAAATCAGTTCTAATAAGCATTTCAAGGATTTGTGAAAGATTTCACGAGCCAGATTTTTACCAAGAGAAGATTCTAATATTGGTAAATACCCTAAAAGTTGCTTTGCGTCTGATTTATTATGACGCCATGTTGGAATATTACCAATTGATATATATATTGGATGTAACTGACTTTTTCCTAATGTGTCAGTGGTTGTAGCATCTGAATATAAAATAATTGATAATAATTTGGCTCCATAAGGTAAGGAAGCTTCCGTAGTTTTCCACCATAATCCATTATTTTGTTCTTTGTATATACTTTCTCCTTGACGCTATGAAATAAATAAATATATATTAAATAATTATTATAATATTATTTGGATAATTAAATTGTGTGTAACCTTAAATTTTACCTCAAAATTTTCGTAAGAAAGCGCAAAATCTTTCGTTATGTCAGGAACAGCCAAGATATTTTTAATACAGTTTATTAAATTCTGGTAATGGAGAAAATATTCTTTACCATTATGAGATGCTATACTAATTTTTGAAAACTCCAAATTTGGAAATTTCATCTTATTCATGAATGTTCGTCCTTTTTCGATGTTTTTCAGCAAAGAGGATTTCGAAAGGTTTGAATGTTTGTTAAAAAAACGTATAATTTCATTGCCAGCCTTATTGTTTAATTTATGTTTTGTTACTAATAACATCAGATCTTTGTAAGCTTCATTAGGAAATTCTGTGCAAGTTTCACTTTCAGGGTTTTCAAGTTCATCAAAGATTTCTGGTTCCAGTTCTTCAGAACTTTCAGATTCTGATCTCTCTTCATAGCTTCTTATTGAAATTTCAGAAAGTAAATTACTTTGTGTACTTTCGATACTATTAAATGACATGTCTTGGATTTCAATTTCATCTTCCATCTAAAAATTTATTGTTAAATGTTAATTGAAGGCAAAACACTTTTGATTTTATGAATTTAATAAATCTTACATTAAAATAATTTTCATCATTGATATTTGGAATTATATCTTCCATAAAATTTATTTCGTTATTGATACCTTGCTCTTCGAAATCAGAATCGGACTCTATTTCTGCTTTTTTTAAGCATAATTGAACGTGTTGACTATACGCAGAACGTTGACTGAATGTTCGTTCACAAAAAGGGCATTTGAAACTCATATTGATTGATATATGTTGTACAATTATTAAAAATTTGATAAAAAGTTTAATGGTTCGCAATTATTAAAGCGTCAATTTTGGTACATTTTTATAGAGCGCATAATTTATCTACTGCAGTGGAATCTTAATTTATTTGATGATTATTCTTGTTGCAAATTTATAATTGCGTCTGTTTCTTTGCATCGGAATCCGCTGCATTTTTGATTTATTTGATGATCATTTTTATTATTGCAAATGTAAAATTGCGAAGCTGTCCAATGCAATGGAATCCACCGCATTTTTGATTTGTTTAACGAATGTTCTGATTGTTGCCAATGTAAATTGCGAAGCTGTTCGCTGCATTTTTTTATTTGATGATCATTCTTATTGTTGCGAATGTATAATTGCGGCTGTCCTCTGCATCAGAATCCGCCGCATTTTTGATTTATTTGACGATGGTTCTTATTGTTGCGAATGTAAAATTGCGAAGCTGTTCGCTGCATTTTTTTATTTGACGATCGTTCTTATTGTTGCGAATGTATAATTGCGGCTGTCCTCTGCATCGGAATCCGCCGCATTTTTGATTTATTTGATGATGGTTCTTATTGTTGCGAATGTAAAATTGCGAAGCTGTTCGCTGCATTTTTTTATTTGACGATC
>OBLS010001247.1_pt1 | contig 10228 bp, 10 predicted proteins | sample 1519901 | NCBI WGS metagenome assembly OBLS01 (sample SAMEA3113585, study PRJEB22503) | soil metagenome
GAGCCCTCAACCGCGCGACGCTGGAGCGCCAACTGCTGCTGCGGCGCGCGTCCATGGCGGCGGCCGACACCATCGGGCACCTGGCCGGCATGCAGGCTCAGGCTCCGCTGTCGCCGTACGTCGGGCTCTGGACCCGGCTGGACGGGTTCGGCGCCGATGAGCTGGCGCCGTTGATCACCGACCGCAGCGCGGTGCGCGCTTCGATGATGCGGGCGACGCTGCACCTCGTCACCGCGAGCGACTGCCTACGGTTCCGCGCCGCGGTCCAGTCGGTGCTGGAGCGCGGGTTCGCGGGCCAGTCGTTCGCCCGCGACCTCGACGGCGTCGACTACGCGGCGCTCATCGCGGCCGGACGTGCGCTCCTGGAGGAACGCCCGCGGACACGGGCCGAGCTGGGGCCGCTGCTGCACGAGCGCTGGCCCGATCGTGACCCGATGTCGCTCTCCTACGCGATCTCCTACCTGGTGCCGCTTGTCCAGGTACCGCCACGCGGCGTCTGGGGAGCCAACGGCCCTGCCGCATGGACCACGGTCGAAGCGTGGCTCGGCCGTCCACTGGCCACTGATGCTGCACCGGACGAGCTCGTCCTGCGCTACCTGGGGGCGTTCGGCCCGGCCACTGTCAAGGACATCCAGGTCTGGTCCGGGCTGACCCGGTTGCGCGAAGTCGTCGAGCGGCTGCGGCCACGACTGCGCGTGTTTCGAAGCGAGGACGGCGAGTTCCTGTACGACCTGCCGGACGCACCGAGGCCCGACCCGGACACGCCCGCACCGGTCAGGTTCCTGCCCGAGTACGACAACGTCCTGCTCTCGTACGCCGACCGGACTCGTTTCATCACCGACGGCCGCCGGCCGCCGTTGTTTCCGGGCAACGGCGCCGAGTACGGCACGCTTCTCGTCGACGGGTTCCACCGCGGCACGTGGCGAGTCGTCCGGCGGGACGATAGCGCGACGTTGGTGGTGGAACCGTTCGAACGGCTGGCTGAGCCGGACGCCGACGCGCTGACCGAGGAAGGCGCCGGCCTGCTCGAGTTCGCTGCGGCCGACGCGGAGGTCCACGACATCAGGTTCGCGAACCTGCCGTGATCAGTGATGGTGGTCGGCCAGCTGCTTCTCGTACGACGCGCGGACATCGGCCATGTCGAGGGCGCGAACCTGACCGACCAGGTCCTCCAGCACAGTGCCCGGTAGCGCCCCGGGCTGGCTGAACACCGGAATGCCGTCGCGGTAGATCACCAGGGTGGGGATGGACGTGACGCCGTACATCGCCGCGAGCTCACGCTGGTCCTCCGTGTCGACCTTCGCGAACGTGACGTCGGAATGCTCTTCGGACGCCTTCTCGAAGACCGGCGCGAACCGCTTGCACGGGCCGCACCACTCGGCCCAGAAGTCGATCAGGACGATGCCGTCGGCGACGGTGTCGTCGTGGTTCTCGCGGGTCATGGTCAGCGTGGCCATCTGGGGATTTGCTCCTCGTGTCGGGTGGACACGATTCTCAACACAGCCCCGGAATGGTCGATTCCCGGCGCACGCGTCCCGCCGCCCCGACGCCGATCAGAGCGAGCGCCACCATGACCGTGAGAATCGTGGCGTACACGCCCATGCCGACCTCCCCGGCGGCCCGGTGTGACGATCCGAAGATCACTCCGGCCAGGCCGATGAACGTGATCGAGAACAGCGAGTCCGACAGCTGAAGCGACGCGGAGTTCGCTCCCTGGTCCGAGACCGGCGACAACTCGAAGAGCAGGACGCCGATGCTGGCCATGGCCAGGCCCATCCCCACGCCGCCGATCGCCCAGGCGGCACCCGCGGCGACCGCCGGAACGCCCGGTACCAGCACCAGGCCCGTGCCCACGATCCCGACAGCCACCAGCACGGCACCGGCGCGGACCAGCAGGTGCCGGGCGATCCCCAGCCGCGGCCGGCCCTGGTACCAGGAGCCCGTCGCCCAACCGAGGGCTCCGCCCGTCAACGCGAGGCCGGCCATCGTCGTCGACAGTCCCCGCTGCTGAACCAGCATCAGCGGGACGAACGCCTCGGCGCCGAAGAAGGCGCCGGCCATGATGCCGCGCATGGCGACGACCGTCGGCAGTCCGCGTCGCAACCGCAGCGTCCCCGACGGGAGCAGCCGTGGAACGCTCGGCACCAGCAGAGCGACGGCGACGATCGCCAGCGCGACCGCGACGACATCGGCACGCATGCCGGCCACCTGCAGCATCCCCATTCCCACCGCGGCCGCGAGCGCGAGCCGCTTCCTCCCGCGCCGCACACGTGGCCCGTCCGGAGGTGGCCCGTCGACGGCGGCGACCGCGGGAAGCGCCAGGACGACCGGGAGCGCGGCCAGCGGCGCGATGCCGAGGAAGACCAACCGCCAGGTCAGGTGGTCGGCGACGACGCCGGCCACCAACGGCCCGACGATCGACGGCACGACCCAGGCGGCGGACAGCGCTGCGAACATGCGCGGCCGCAGATCGTCGTCGTACGCTCGACCGACCACGACGTACACGGCGACGATCACGATGCCGCCGCCCAGGCCCTGCACCGCTCGTCCCAGCACGAACGGCCACATCGCCTGCGCCGTGCCCGCGATCAGCAGGCCGGCCGTGAAGGACGCGGTGCCGGCGAGGAGCGGCAGTCGCGGCCCTCGCCGGTCGCAGACATCGCCCGCCAGCACCATCCCGAACAGGCTGGTCGTGAAGAACCCGGAGAATGCCAGCGCGTAGAGGGGCATGCCGTTCAACGCCGGTATGGCCTTCGGCATTGCGGTCGCCACGGCCATCGCCTCGAACGCGATGAAGACGACGGTCGCGACGATGCCCATCGTCAACCGACGGTTCCGCCGGCTCAGGATGCCGGCCGCACCGACTTCCGCGTCTGCTGCCACGCGCCGACCCTACAAATGCTGCTGTTCGGGAGATCCCGTCGACGTCGGCACTCGAGGTCTGGCCACCGCGTTTCGTACACTGGTCTGTCGTGAGTACCCAGTTGAGTCCCGGCGCACAGACCGTCGAAGACACCCGCACGCGGCCGAGCACCGAGGACGGCGACCACGAGCGGTTCTCGCACTATGTCCCGAAGGACAAGCTCACCGACGCGATGGTCAACGGCACGCCCGTGATAGCCCTGTGCGGCAAGGTCTGGGTGCCGAGCCGGGATCCGCAGCGCTTCCCGGTGTGCCCGGAGTGCAAGGAGATCTGGGCCTCGCTTCGCGGCGGCGACGACGGCGGCGCGGGCGACGGCGAGAGCTGACCTCACTGCCGGGCGAGCCAGTCCCCGATCAGAGCGGCGACGTCAACTGGGAGCAGGTCGTCGACGTCCACCGAGAGATCGGCCAGTTCCTCGTACAGCGGTCCGCGGGTCTGCAGCGCGCGGGTGAGGAAGCCGGCCGGGTCGTCGTCGAGCCACGGCCGTCCCTCCCCGGTGCCCACCCGCGTGACGAGCGTCGCCACCGATGCCCGTAGATAGACGCACCAGCCGGCGGCACGGAACGTCGGCCGCAGGTCTTGACGTTCGACGACACTGCTGGCCAGACCGGCGACCAAGGGCGGCGGCTGGCGAGTGGCGAGGATGGCCTGTTCGGCTTCGAGTGCGTGCAGATGCTGCGGCCCGAGACCGGCCAGCTCGTCGGTCCGCTCGCCCGTCGAGGCGTGAAGACGTCCGTCGTTGTCCCAGTACGGCCAGCCGAGCTGACCGGCGAGCTCCTTGCCAACTGTGGTCTTGCCGCTGCCCATCATCCCCATCAGGAAGACCCGGCGAGGGCGGGACGACGACGTGGGCACGTTGTCAGCCTGATCCGATCGCGCGCGCGGGAAACGCCAGCGCCGTTCTGTCAGTTGAGCGACGGGTCCACCGGGAAGGTCGCCATCAGCGCCAGTGGACCGTCCTGGCGGCGCAACACCCTCGGCCACAGTGCCTCGGCGTCGTCGCGGAAGGCGTCCTCGGGCTCTGCGTCGACGACGTACCACGAACCTTCGGCGATCTCGGCCTCGAGCTGGTCGGGAGACCAGCCCGCGTACCCGGCGAACACCCGCATGGCCACCACTCCGGGCTGGACGACCTCGGGTGGGACGTCGAGGTCGACGACGCCGACCTGTCCGCTGACCCGGCGGACTCCGAGTGGTTCGGTCCCGTCGGCCATGGCGACCAGGCCGAGGGCGCTGTCCAGGCTGACCGGGCCGCCGTGGAAGACCACGCCGGGCTCGGTGACCACGGGTTGCCAGTTCGGCAGGATCTCGGTGACCCGAACGCCGGTCGGCCGGTTGACCACGACGCCCAGCGCTCCGTCGTCGTCGTGGGAGAGGACCAGGACGACGGCGCGGTCGAAGTTCGGGTCACGCAGCCGCGGCGTCGCCACGAGCAGCTGCCCGGTCAAGCGGTCCGCGCGGGTGCTCACCGGTCGTCCCTCCCTTCCCGATTCGTGGTCCCGGATCCCATGCTGCCGGGTTCGGTACCCGTTTCGGCACTCCTGTAGCCAACCCGTGTCCTGGGCAAGGCGCTGCCGAGCGCGATGCCGGCGAGATCGGCCACGACGTCGCCCCTGTCGCCGGCGCGGTCGTCGAGCAGCCTGTCCTGAAGCACCTCACTCAACCCGGCGTGGACGCCGAAGATCACGACGAGTGCCCAGAGCGGAATCCCGGCCCGCCGACCGGTCCAGACCGCGACACCGAACACGGCCACGTGGACGATCGTGTCGGCGAACGGGACGAGCGGACCCAACTCCGGTGGGCTCGGCCAGTACAGCACGACGACCTGTGCAAGGACCGCGATGCCGAAGAGCAGCCGAGCCTTCACGCGGGGAAGAACGTCACCGGGCCGACCACCCGCAGGCCCACCGAGTCGCCCACGTCCACGCCGCTCGGCAGCCCCTGACACCGGGCCGAGACCGAAACCTGACCGTCCTCCGCGGGTACGGACAGCCGCACCAATGCGTCGTGCCCGTAGAACACGGTGGCCGTGACGGTTCCGACGACGCCTGAGCCGTTGTCGTCGAGCAGAACCTGCTCGGGCCGCACGACGGCTCGGCCCGGTCCCCGGAGCGCACCGTCGCGCAGCTGCAACCGACCGAGCGGGCTGTCCGCACCGGATGCCGTGGCGACCGCGTCGAGGACGACGGCATCGCCGACGAACGTGGCCACCCCGAGGTCGGACGGGGTCGCATAGAGATCGCCGGGCGGAGCCACCTGCGCGATCCGTGCCGCTGCCATGACCGCGACGAGATCGGCCATGGACAGCGCCTCCTCCTGGTCGTGCGTGACGAGCACGGCAGTGGCGCCGGCCGTGCGCAGCGCCGTGCGGACATCCTCGCGGACAGAGGCGCGCAGGCCCGTGTCGAGCGCGCTGAACGGCTCGTCGAGCAGGACGAGGGCAGGGTCGGGCGCGAGCGCCCGGGCCAACGCAACCCGCTGCTGCTGACCGCCGGAGAGCTCGTACGGCATCCGCCGGCCGTACCCCGCGAGGCCGACGAGAGCCAGCAGATCGTCGACCCGTTCCGCGCGGCGGCGCCCACGCGACAGACCGAACCCCACATTGCCGGCCACGGTGAGGTGCGGGAACAACGCTCCCTCCTGCGGCACGACGCCCACGCGGCGCCGTTCCGGAGGCACGTGGATGCCGCGACCCTCGACCACCCTGCCGTCGAGCGTCACGGTGCCGGCGTCGGCCACCTCGAACCCGGCCACGATCCGGAGCAGCGTGGTCTTTCCACAACCGGACGGACCGAGCACCGCGGCGAGCGAGCCGACGGGGACCGTCAGGTCGAGCCCTTGGAGCACGCGGACGCCACCGAACGACTTGTCCAGCCCGTGCACGGCCAGCGCGCTCACGACCCACCTCCCGGAACGTCCAGTGTCGCCGATCGGCGGCGGTGGCTCAGCACGAAGGTGGGCAATGCAGCGAGTACGACCAGCATCGCGGCGTACGGCGCGGCAGCGGCGTAGGCGCCCACCTCGGTCTCGGCCCACAGCTCGGTCGCCAGGGTCTCCAGGCCGGTCGGTCGGAGCAGCAGCGTCGCCGGAAGCTCCTTCATGCAGGTCAGGAACACCAACGCCGCTCCCGCGGCAACGCCCGGGCCCGCCAACGGCATCGTGATCTCACGCAACACCCGAGCGGGGCTGCGTCCCAGCGAGCGCGCCACCTCCTCCAGCACCGGTGGTGACTGCGTGACCGATGCCCGGACCGCTCCGACCGCGGCGGGCAGGAACAGCACCGCGTAGGCGAGCACGAGCAGCGGTGTCTCCTGGTAGATCGGGTACGCGTACCGCACGCCGAAGTAGACGAGCGAGAGCGCCACCACGATCCCCGGCAGGGCATGACCCGCGTACGACGCCTGCTCGAGCACCCGCGTCCCGGCTGACCTGTATCGAGCCGCCATGACGCCCACCGGGATCGCGAGCGCCGTCGTCACGAGTGCGCCGAGTGCCGACACCGCGACGGTCGACCAGGCCGCACCGGCAAGGGATCCGGCATCGAGGTCGGCAGCACCACCCTGGGTGAGCCAGTACGTCAGGCTGCCCAACGGGAAGCCGAGCGCCAGGACGGCGACCACCGCGGCCCAACCGAGCCCGATCACGGTGCCGGCTGTACCGAGCGGCGCCGGCCGGTGCCGGCGTGCGGCGCCGCCACCCACCCGTGCCTGGGCCGCCCGGCCCCTGCTGCGGCCCTCCGCCCAGACGATCACGAGCGTGATCGCCACCAGCACGAGAGCGAGCGCAGCGGCGGCGGTCCCGTCGAAGCTCGACCGGTAGGAGGTGTAGATGACCCGGGTGAACGCGTCGTACCGCAAGATCGCGACTGCGCCGAAGTCCGAGAGCACGTACAGCGCGACGAGCAGCGCACCGACGGCGGCCGCGGGCCTGACCTGCCTCAGCGTCACCGTGAAAAACGTCGCCAGCCGGCTCTTGCCGAGCGACTGGGCCACCTCTTCCATGGCCGGGTCGGTCCGCCCGAGCGTCGCCGCCACCGGGAGAAGGACGTACGGATAGCAGCAGAGCGTCAGGACGAGCACCGAGCCCAGAAAAGGCGGAATTCGCGGGAACGCGGCAACCCACGCGTAGGCCGCGACGTACGACGGAACCGCCAGGGGCAATGCGGCGACGACCGTCCATGCCCGACGGCCCGGCAGCCGGGTCCGGGTCGTCAGCCAGGCCAGCGATACGCCGACGACGAGCGAGGCGAACGTGACTGCGGCGGCCAGGCCCAGACTGCGAACCGCCAAGCGCAAGGTCCGCTCCCGCCAGAGCAGCTCGACCAGCTCCGCCGGACCACCGTCGAGCGCGCGTACTCCGAGGTAGAGCAGGGGAAGCAGCGCGACGCCCGCGGCGACCACCGCGGGCACCACCAGGATCGCGGGCGGGCGCCGGCCGGGCCGCCGCCAGCGGGTCGTGAGGGCAACGCGGTCGAGCGTCGGCGCGGCCATCAGGTCAGCCCGGCATCCTCGATCATCTGCAGGGTCTCCTCGAGCGTGTCGAGGTCGGAAAGGTCGATCTCGGGAGCCTGCAGGGACTCCAGCGGCGGCAGGCCCTCCGCGACCGGGACACCGTCGATCAGGGGGTACTCCTTGGTCACCTCGGCGAAGTACGTCTGGGCGTGCTCCTCGAGGAGGTACCGGGCGAAGCGGAGCGCGTCGTCCTCGCGGTCGGTGCCCTCCAGCACTCCCACGCCGGCCACGTTGACCAGAGCTCCCGGATCGCCGCCGGGCAAGAACTTCAGCCGGGCCGGAACGGCGTCGAGTCCCTCCTCGGCGACCTGCTCGTACCAGTAGTAGTGGTTGATCAGCCCCAGAGCGATCACGCCGTCCTCCGCCGCATTGAGGATCAGCACGTTGTTGTCGAAGAGCTGGACGTCGTTGGACGCCATGCCCTCGAGCCACTCACGGGCACGGTCGTCGCCCTCCATGATCCGGATCGCGGTGACGAACGCCTCGAACGAGGCATTGCTCGGTGAGATGCCGACTTTGCCCTTCCACTGCGGATCGGTGAGGTCGAAGACGGTGTCAGGCACCTCGTCCTCGGTGAGCTGGTCGGGGTCGTAGACGATGACCCTCGACCGTCCGCTGGTTCCGATCCAGGTGCCGTCCGACGAACGGTAGCGGGCGTCGACCGTCGCCAGGAGATCGGACGGGAGCTCGGCGAGCATGTCCCCTTTGGCCAACGCCCCGAGGGCGCCGCCGTCCTGGGCGAAGTAGACGTCGGCCCGGGTGCGGTCACCCTCCTCGATGATCTGTGCGGCCAGCTGGGCCGTGTTGCCGTATCGGACCGAGACCTCGATCCCGGTCTCGTCCTCGAAGTCGTCGATGACCGGCTGGACGAGCGCCTCCTGGCGTCCGGAGTAGACGACGAGCTGAGACTCGTCCACCCCCTCGTCACCCTCGGCACTCCCGCAGCCGGCGACGAACCCCAGCACGGACGCGGTCGCGGCGGCGGCGAGCAGCGGGCGGTGACGCATCGGTCGGTTCTCCGGGAACTCGTCGAGTGGGACGTCCGCATCCTACTTAGGCATGGCTTACCTCGCCTAACCCGGCCTGCAAACGGTCCGATCACGCCGGACGACTGCTGCTCCCAACGGCGTTTGACCGGTCGCCGTGCGGCGGTCAGGCTGGCCGTTCGCCAACTGACCGAGACGGGAGGACGCATGAAGGATCGGCGGTCCCGCGCCGTGGTGGCCCGGATGATCAGCGCGGTGACTGAGTTCCTCGCCGCTCTTGATCCGCAGCAGCAGGATGCCGTGACGGTTCCTTTCGGGGTGCCGGATCACCGGCAGTGGACCTACCTGCCGGGCCCGCGAGCAGGGCTCGCACTGGCCGACCTTTCTGGCGAACAGCAGGCTCTTGCCCTCGACCTTCTCGATGCCGGGTGCAGTGAGACCGGAGCCAAGACTGCTCGCGCCGTCGTCGAGCTGGACATGATCCGGCGAGAGTTGAGCGCGGCTCCAGGCCGAGAACCGCGGCCGGGAGACCACCGGTTCTGGGTCCGCGTTCTCGGCCGGCCCGGCGCCGACGAGCCCTGGGCGTGGCGTGTGAACGGCCACCACCTTGCTGTGCACATCACCGTCGCCGACGACGCGGTCGCGGTCACGCCGCAGTTCTTCGGCGCCGAACCTGCTGTCGTGCCGCACGGACCGCACGAAGGGCTGCGCATCCTGCCGGACGAGGAGGAGTTCGCCCGCGCGCTGCTGGCCGCACTCGATCCGGCCCAGCGGGACGTCGCCGTCGCCCTGGCCAGTGCGCCGCCGGACATCCTCACCCGCAACGACCCGGTGGCCGATCCCGGTGTCCTGCCCTCCGGCCTCTCGTACGCGCGGATGACGGGCGAGCAGCGAGAGCTGCTGCGGCGCCTGGTCCGGCTGTACTTCGACCGAGCACCCATCGAGGTAGCCGACGCGTCGTGGCGCGACGTCGTCGACGCCGGCCTGGACGCGGTGACGTTCAGCTGGGCCGGCCCGGACGAGCGCGGCCAGGGCCACTACTACGCCGTCAGCGGTCCCACGTTCCTGCTGGAGTACGACAACACCCAGGACGATGCGAATCACATCCACTCGGTCTGGCGAGACCTCCGCAACGACTGGGGCGAAGACCTGCTGTCCGCCCACTACGCGGCCCATCACGGTCGCTGACTCCTCACCCACCACCCCGGATGCGGCGCCCACCGATGGGATCACCTTCCTGAACTGCGATGTCGAGAGGCCGTGCGCACCGGACGACCTGCACATCGCGCCGGCGCCCAAGGACCACGATCAGTGTCAGTGCCGGCTGGGACGATGAACACATGTTCGAACCGGTCGGCGGGCCCAGCACCGAGGCAGACGACTACCACGCGGCGGCGTTGGCGCGCCTGAGGGCGGTTCTGCCCACGACTCCTGCACGCATCGCCGAAGGACCGATGCAGCGGGCGAAGCGGGTCTCCCCTGGCGTCTTCGAAGTGCCGCGTCGACTCCCCCGGGCTGCGGTCGAGCCCGCTGACAAACTGCTGCCGCTGTCGACCGACGAGCTGTCTGGAGGTCTCGGGCCGGAGGTGGCCGCGCTGTGCCGCATCGATCCGGCCGGGCTGTCCAGCTTCGACCTGCTCGAGGCCATGGCGGGATGGGAGCGGCTGATCAGTCGGGCACAGGCCAGGCAGCTCGACGTGGTGGCCGAGTTCGCTCGCCGCAGGCCCGGTCCCTACGCTCCGGACGAGCCGAGCCAACCAGCCCACTTGTGTGGGTCTTTGCACGCTATCCGGCGTCTGATTACGTGC
>OBLS010001248.1_pt1 | contig 10218 bp, 6 predicted proteins | sample 1519901 | NCBI WGS metagenome assembly OBLS01 (sample SAMEA3113585, study PRJEB22503) | soil metagenome
TCGACGGGACGCCGAACAAGGGCCGGCTGGGCGCGAACGCGATACTCGGCGTGTCGCTCGCGGTGACGAAGGCGGCTGCGGCCGAGGCGGGCAAGCCGCTGTATGCGCACGTCGCGCGCCTGTATGGGGCAGAGGGCGAGCCGCACGTCCTTCCGGTCCCGATGATGAACGTGCTCAACGGGGGCGCCCATGCCGACAACGCGGTGGACTTCCAGGAGTTCATGGTCGTCCCAGCCGGGGCGGAGAGCTTCTCCGAGGCGCTCCGGTGCGGGGTCGAGGTGTTCCACGCGCTGAAGGCGACGCTGAAGGAGCGCGGTCTGGGGACCGCGGTCGGCGACGAGGGCGGGTTCGCGCCCGACCTGGACTCGAACGAGGCGGCCCTGGAGGCCCTGATCGCGGGCATCGAGGCGGCCGGTTACGTGCCCGGCGAGGACGCCTGGATCGCGCTCGACCCGGCGACCAGCGAGATCCACCGCGACGGCTCCTACGTGCTCGAGCACGAGGGGCGCACGCTCGGCTCCGAGGAGATGGCCGCGTACTGGGAGGACCTCGCGGGCCGCTACCCGGTGGTCTCGATCGAGGACGGGATGGACGAGGAGGACTGGGAGGGGTGGAGGCTGCTGACGGAGCGGCTCGGGGAGCGCGTGCAGCTGGTCGGCGACGACCTCTTCGTCACCAACCCCGAGCGCCTGCGGCGCGGGATCGCCGAAGGGGTGGCGAACTCGATCCTCGTCAAGGTGAACCAGATCGGCACCCTGAGTGAGACGCTGGAGGCGATTCGGGTCGCGCGCGACGCCGGTTACACGGCGGTGATCTCGCACCGCTCGGGCGAGACCGAGGACACGACGATCGCCGACCTCGCGGTCGGCACGGGGACCGGCCAGATCAAGACCGGCGCTCCCTCACGCACCGACCGGGTCGCGAAGTACAACCGGCTGCTGCGGATCGACGAGGAGCTCGGTACCGAGGCCGTGTATCCGGGCCTGGATGCCTTCAGGCGGGGATAGGCGTCTGCCTGCAAGATCTCTTGCAGGATGCGGAGTGGTGGAGGCGGCGATGCGGGCGGGCCGAAGGCTTGAGCGTGAGCGCGCGCAGCTACCGCGTGTACCGCGCCCGTACGCGCCGGCGCGGCCGCACCCGCATCGACTGGGACCGGCTCGGGAGGATCGTCCTGGTGCTGGTCCTGTTCGGGGTGCTGCTCTCGTACGTGAACCCGGTCGTCAATCTCGTGGACGCGTGGCGGGACTCGCGAACCGAGCGGGAGCGCTTCAGCGAGCTCGCGCAAGAGAACCAGGAGCTCCTGGAGCGCAAGGCGGCGCTCAGCGACCCGAATGCGGTGGAGGGGGAGGCGCGGGAGCTCGGGATGGTGGCCCCCGGCGAGCGCCCGTACGTGATCCGCAACCTGCCGGACTGACCCGTCCGCGCCATATTCGGGGGGCTTCTTGGAGCTGAGCCTCGGCGCCTACCTCGCTGGCGCCCTCGAGCTCGTCGCGCTGGCGCTCTCGCTCGGATTCGGAGCGGCGCGGGCGCGCGCCCGCTTCCTGCCCGGATGGTCCGGCGCCCCCGCGCGCCTCGCCGAGGCGGTGATCGGGCTGGCGCTCCTCGTCTGGGCGATGGAGGCGCTGGGGGCGGTGGGAGCCCTGGAGGAGGCGCCGCTGGTCGGGCTTTGCATAGCGCTCGGGGTCGGGGTGGGCCTCGTCGCCTCCGGCCCGCGCGCCGATGCCGCGCATCCGCAGACTCCGCCGAGCCGAGCGGCGGGACGCGTCGCCACCGTGATCGCCGGCCTCGTCGTGGTCGCCCTGTTCGCCGAGTGGGCCGGCCGCGCCTACTCGCCCCTGCTCCACGGCATGTACGGGTTCGACAGCCTCTGGTACCACATGCCGTTCGCGGGCCGCTTCGCGCAGGAGGGCTCCCTCACCCAGCTCCACTTCACATCGCCCGCGCTGCTGACGTGGTTCTACCCGGCCAACTCCGAGCTCTTCCACACGGCGGGGATCCTCGTCACCGGGCGCGACATCCTCTCGCCTTTCGTGAACCTCGGATGGCTGGGGGCCACCCTGCTCGCGGCCTGGTGCCTGGGCCGCCCCTGGGGAGTGGGGCCTGCGGCGGTCGCCGGCGTCGGGATCGTCCTCGCGGCCGGTGTCTTCGCCGATCAAGCAGGGGAGGCCCGCAACGACGTTCCGGCCACCTTCTTCCTCCTCGCGGCGTGCGCCCTGCTCGTCAACGCGGTCCCATCGCGCAGGGAGCGTCGCCTCGCCGTCGCGGCCGCGCCCCTGGTGATCGCCGGCGTGGCGGCCGGGTTGGCTGGCGGGACGAAGCTCAACCTGCTCGCCCCGGTGGCGGCGCTCACCGTGGGAATCGTCGTGGCGGCGCCGCGAGGCGAGCGAGTGGGAGCGTCGTGGAGGTGGATCGGGGCCGTCGTCGCCGGGGGCGGCTTCTGGTTCGTCCGCAATCTCGCCCAGGTCGGCAACCCGCTCCCCTGGGTGCCCTCGCTCGGCCCCCTCTCCCTGCCGGGCCCCGAGGACTACCTCGAGGGGACCAGGGAGCCGCACGCGCTGTTCCGCTACGCCACCGACACCGACCTGTGGAGCGACTGGCTGTTTCCGGCGCTCGATCAGCGCTTCGGCGCGCTGTGGCCCGCGCTGCTCCTCCTGGGGGTCGCGGGGGCCGTGCTCGTGGTGGCGCGGGGGCGCTCGGCGGTGGAGCGGGTGCTCGGGTGGACGGCGCTCGTGTCCTTCGCCGTCTACCCGTTCACCCCGCTCTCGGCCTCGGGTCCCGAGGGGATGCCGATCGGGTTCGCCTCCAACCTTCGCTATCTCGGCCCGGTGCTCGCGCTCGCGCTCGCGCTGCTGCCGATCGCCCTCGCCCGGCTCGGGGTGCGGTGGCGCCAGGTGACGCTCGCCGTGCTGCTCGTGGTTGGCGTCGTCGCCGCCCTCGGATCCGACGCGGTCGCGCGGTTCGTCTCCGGCCGCGCCGCGGCCGTGGCCGCGATCGCGATCGGGCTCGTGCTCGCGGCGGCGTGGACCGCGCAGATGCGGCGCCCGACCGGCAGGGTGATAGCGGTCGGCGTCGCCGCGATCGTCGGGCTCGCGATCGGGGTCGGATACCACGCGCAGCGCGTCTACCTCGACGGCCGCTACGAGTCCCGCGCGGGCGGCAATCCCGAGGACTCCGCGTTCATCTGGGCGCGTGACGTCAGCGACTCCCGCATCGCAACCGTGATCGCGCGCCAGTACCCGCTTTACGGGACCGACCTCTCGAACCGGGTCGATTTCGTCGGCGAGCGCGGACCCGACGGCTCGTTCACACCGGTTCGAAGCTGCGGGGAGTGGCGGCAGGCTCTCGACGACGGGGACTACGAGTACGTGGTCACCGGCTTCAGGGAGCCGACCGAGGAGCTCGGCATCCGGCCCGAGGAGCCTCGCGAAGCCGCCTGGACGCGGGATGATCGGGCGGCGACGGAGATCGTCCACGACGAGGACGTGTCGGTGTTCAGGCTCGACGGGCCGCTCGATCCGTCCGCGTGCAGCAGCGATACGAGGGCCGGCTCCGCCGCGGACTGACCGCGGCGTCATGGAAACCCAGCACTAAGCTCCCGCGATGCTCGCCATCTACGCCGCGGCGCTCGTGATCTGCGCCGCATCGCTGATCGCCGGGCGGGCCGTGCTCGTCGCGTTGGGAAGGCGGGAGTGGACGTGGCTGTCGGCTCCCGTCGGGCTGGCGGCCCTGGTCGTCGTCGCGCAGCCCCTGGTCCGGCTGCCGGGGCGAGGCGTGACCGCGGCCGTCGTCATCGGGGTGCTCCTCGGCGCCGCGCTGGCGCTCGCGTGGCGTGCGCCCGCGGGAGGGAGGGGCGCCATCCTCCTCCGCGAGGCGCTCCCTCCGGCGCTGATCGTGCTGGTCGCGGCTTCGCTCCCGTTCCTCCTCAACGGGCGAGACGGAGTACTCGGCGAGGGCGTCTACACCAACGATCACGCCGCGCAGCTCTTCTGGGCCGAGTGGCTCGCAACCGGCTTCGGCCCCGAGCCGCGGGGTGTGGAGTTCGGCTATCCCCTCGGCCCGCAGTCGCTGGCCGCGGCGCTCGCCGAGGGGACGGGGGCATCGCTCGAGGCCGCCTTCAACGGGCTGCTGCTCGCGATCCCGGTGCTCACGGCGCTCGCCTCGCTGGCCGCGCTGCGCGAGCTGCCGCCGCTGCGGCGAACCGTCGCGGCGTCGCTGGTCGGCCTGCCCTACCTCGCGGCCTCGTTCCTCGCGCAGAGCGCCCTGAAGGAGACCGCGATGGCGCTGTTCGTGGTCGGGTTCGCGGTCGGTCTGAGCGATCTTCGGCCGACCGGTGCCGGGCGGGAGGGGCGGCGCGCCGCCGCGGCGACGATCCTCGCGCTCGGCGTGCTGGCGCTGGCGAGCGTGCTCACATTCAGCCTCGCGGGGCTGGTGTGGCCCGCCGCCGCGGCCGTGATCTGGCTCGGGCTGGAGGCGCTGACGGGGCGGATCGAGGTCGCGCCGCGGCGGGCGGCGGCCGCGCTGCGACCGCTGTGGCCGGTGCTCGCCGCCGGGCTCGTGGTGCTCGCCGTGCTGGCGGCGGCGCAGGCCGGCGCGATCTCCACCTTCGTCGAGCGGCTCGGCGACATCCAGGCGTCCACCGGGCGGCTGTTCAGCTCCGTGTCGCCGCGCGAGGCGCTCGGCGTGTGGCCGGAGGGCGACTTCAGGGTCGACGCGGCCGGGGACGCCGGGACGCTGATCGGCACGCTCGTCGGTCTTGCCGCCGCGGCCTTCGCCGCATGGTGGTGGGCCCGGCGCCGCGATCTCGCGATTCCGGCGACGCTCGCCGCCGCGCTCCTCGTCTATGCCGCGGCCCGGGTGCTGGGAGGAATCCACGTCGAGGCGAAGGCCCTCGCCGTGATGGCGCCGGTCGCGATGCTGTTCGTGCTCACGGCCCTGCTAGCCCCGCAGCGGTTTCGGGGTCCCGCGCGGTACGCGGTCGCGTCGCTCGCGCTCGTGTTCGTGGTCGGCGCGGCGGGCTCGACCTTCCTCGCGCTGCGCGCGACGCCGGTCGGGACCGAGACCCGGGCCGAGGAGCTGGAGGAGCTTCGCGACGAGGTCGAGGGCAAGCCGGTGCTGCTCCTGGTCGCCGACCGCTTTGGGCCGTACCGACTCAGTGGCGCCAAGGTCGGAAGCCCGGGAGGCTACGTGCCGAGCCGGGAGGTGAGCGCACGCCCGGGGAAGCGGTGGGACCAGGGCCGGGCGCTCGACTTCGACTCGGTCTCGCACGACGTGCTGAACGGCTACCGGTACGTGATCACCGCCAACGCCGCGTATGGCTCGACGCCGCCGCCGGAGCTCGAGCGCGTCGCATCCACACCCTCCTACACGCTGTGGCGGCGCGAGCGCCAGACGCCGGCGCGCGGGGTGATCGAGCCACCCGACGAGCCCGGGGCAGTCCTGGACTGCAAGCGCCCCGCCGAGCGCAGGCTCTCGGAGCAGACCGGCACTGCCACGGTGATCCCGGCGCCCGTGGTCGGACCGCAGGAGGCATGGCGTCCCGGAAGCTCGTTCGAGCTCGGCGAGTCGGCCACCCAGACACTCGAGCTCCGGCCGGGGAGGTGGGAGGTCTCGCTCCAGTACCACAGCCCAGTGGTGCTCGAGATCGAGGCGCCCGGCCTGCAAGAGGTGCTCCCGGCCTCGCTCGACGGGATGTACGGGTTCGCGCCGGGAGAAGGGCAGTTCTGGCCTGGAGGCACGATCGAGGTCGAGCGCGACGGACCCGTCGGCTTCACCGTCCGCTCGAGGGACCTCCCGTGGGCCGGGAGGCGCCTGGATGCCGAGCGCACCTCATGGGTGGGCACCCTGGCCCTCACCCGTCCCGGCACCGCGCGCCAGGTGCCACTGCGCGACGCGTGCGGACACTACGTGGACCGGTACCGGCTCGGACGCTGACCGCCGATGGGGCACTAGCCTTGGGGCATCTTGGCCTCCCAGGTAGAACACCTCGCATTCGTGGGCGGAACCGGCCGCAGCGGCACCCACGTCCTGGCGCGGCTGCTCGGCCACCACCCGCGCTACCGCGACGTAGAGATCGAGGTGCGGTTCCACTGCAACCCGCGCGGGTTTCCCGACCTGCTCGCAGGCCGCGTGACGCCGGAGGAGTTCGTGAGGAAGCTGAGGAAGTTCTGGTGGCACCGCATCAAGGCGGGAGAGCCCTTCCCGGCGCTGCTGCCGAGCCTGCCGCTGGGGCGCGAGGAGCGCGGCCTGTACAAGATCGTGCCGCGCCAGCGCTTCGATGTCGCGGTTGCGGCGTTCGAGGCCTCCTATTCGGGCGATCCCGCCGCGGCCTGCCGGCGGTTGTTCTTCGACCTGCTCGGCCCGCTTGCGGCGCAGGCCGGCAAGCCCGGCCTGGTCGAGATGAGCTCCGACAACGTCGCCCAGGCACCGGCCCTGCTCGAGATCTTTCCCGGGGCGAGGTTCGTTCACGCGGTGCGCGACGGCCGCGACGCGGGCGCCTCGAAGGTCACGAAGCGCCAGAAGCGCCACCATCCCCGCGACGGCGTGGAGGGCATCGCGTGGTGGGAGCAGCGCCTGCGACGCATCGACGAGGCCGCGCGCGGGATCCCGCCCGATCGGCTGCTGGTGGTCAGCCTCGACGACCTCGCCTACGGCGACCGCGAGCGGGCCTACGGGCGGCTGCTCAGCTTCCTCGAGCTCGAGCACGAGCCCGGGATCCGCGACTACTTCGAGCGCGAGGTGACCGCCGAGAACGCGCACCGCGACCGGTGGCGAGATGGCCTCTCGCCCGAGGCGCAGGAGGAGCTGTGCCGGCACTACGAGCGGACCCTGGAGCGGCTGGCCGGCGACGGCGTGCACTGCGCGCCGGAGCTGCAGCGGTCGTACGAGAGAGTGGGGGTCGGCTAGCCGTGGAGATCCTGTTCGTCGGCGGCACCGGCCGCAGCGGCACCCACGTCGTGGCCAAGCTGATCGGCCGCCACTCTCGCTACGAGAAGATCGGCAACGAGGTCCGCTTCCACTGCGACCCGGGCGGCTTTCCGGATCTGCTCTCCGGCGCGGTGACTCCGAAGGAGTTCGTCGGCAGGCTGCGCGGCGAGTGGTGGCGGCGGGTGCAGACGCTGCAGGTTCGCGGGCTGCACCGGACCGTCCCCCGCAAGCGCTTCGACGCCGCGGTGGCCGAGTTCGAGTCATCGTACGACGAGGCCCCGGTCGATGCCTGCCGGCGACTTTTCCTGACCCTGCTCGGCCCGATCGCCGAGCGCGCGGGGAAGCCCGGTCTCGTGGAGATGAGCTGCGACACGGTCGCGCAGGGCGCGACTCTCTTGCGGATCTTCCCCGAGGCCTCCTTCATCCACTCCGTGCGCGACGGCCGCGATGCGGCCTCCTCGCGGGTAACAAAGGGGAAGGGCGTCGTCTACCCGCGCAACGCCGAGCAAGGCATCGAGTGGTGGGAGGGCCGGCTGCGGCGCATCGACGCCGCGGTAGGCGAGATTCCGTCCGACCGGCTCGCCGTGGTCAGCCTCGACGAGCTCGTTTACGGCGACCGCGAGGGCAGCTACCGGCAGCTGCTCGACTACCTGACCCTCGAGGACGAGCTGGAGATGCGTTCGTACTTCGAGACCAGGATGAGCGCGGAGCGCGCGCACCGGGAGCGGTGGCGCGAGGGGCTCTCCGCCGGGGAGCAGGAGGACTACGTTCGCCGCTACGCGGAGGCGCTGGAGCGCATGGAGCGCGACGGGGTCCACTGCGCCGATCTGCTCCAGAAGGGGCTAGAACGCACCGCGCCCTCGCGCGACGCGTCCGCGACTGTCCCGGGGCCCCGGGCGCCGGAGGCGGCCGTGACGCCGAAGCTAGGGGACGCGGTGTCCGTCGATCCCGCGGGCGGGGCCGGCCCGGAGGCGCCCGGCGACCTCGTCTTCCTCGCGGGCCCAGGGAGGGCTCGCCGTGGCGCCCAGATGGTGGCCCAGCTGCTCGGCAGCGGCTCCCGCTATGCCGTTGTACCGATCGATGCCCGTTTCCACTGCGACACGGAGGGCCTCGCCGACCTGATCGAGGGACGCGTGAGCCTGAAGCGCTTCCTGCTCAAGCTGCGCGAGGTTTGGTGGGGCGGCGGGGGCGGCACCGGCCGCGGGCGGCTGGACGAGGTGGTCCCGCGGGACCACTTCGAGGCCGCGGCCGAGCGCTTCTCGTCCTCCTACCTCGACGACCCGCTGGGCGCCTCCCGGCGCCTCTTCGTCGAGCTCCTGTGGCCGGTGGCGACGGCCGACCGCAGGCGTGGGCTGGTCGAGACCAGCGCCCGCAACCTGCACCACGCGCCCACTCTCGCGCGGCTCTTCGGCGAGGCCCGCTTCGTTCACGTCGTCCGCGACGGCCGGGTGGCCGCCTTCCGCGTCGCCGAGACGGACTGGGGGCCGGGGGATCCACTCGCGGGCATCGACTGGTGGGCCGAGCGTCTGCGGCGGGTCGACCACGCGGTCCGAGGCGAGGAGGACGGCGCCACCTACTCGCTCGGGGCCGACCGGCTCCACGTGCTGGTGCTCGACGAGCTCCTGAGCGGCGACCGCGAGCCTCCCTACTCGGGGCTCCGCGACTTCCTGGGGATCGAGGACGAGCCGGGCGCGCGCGCGTTCCTCGATCGCTGGCTTGGGCCTGCGGACAGCGCCGGGGAGCCGGTGGGGAACGGACTCTCTCCCTGGCGGCGGCTGCGCCTGCGGCGCAAGTACGAGCGCACACTCGAGGCGCTGCAGCGGGAGGGCGTCCACTGTGCGCCGCAGCTGATCGAGGCTTACGAACGCGGGTGACCGATGATCCTGCGCAAACCCCGCCGAACCGGAGTCGGGAGCGAGCGAGCAAGGCTGCCGGTCATGTGAGTGCGAGCGAGCGGGAGACGAGGATTCGGCGGGTTTTATTCATGACCAGCAACGGGACGGGGCTCGGCCACCTCACACGCGGCATGGCGATCGCCCGCCGGCTCGATCCCGGGATCGAGCCCCTGTTCTTCACCTTGTCGGCGGCCGCCCCCGTCGTCCGTGAGCAAGGGTTTGCGGTCGAGTACATGGGGTCGTACGACACCCCGGGCGCCGGCTCGCACCTGGAGTGGAGCCGTCGCCTGGGCGCCCGCCTCGGCAGCCTGCTCGACGAGCATCGCCCGGCCATCCTGATGTTCGACGGAGCGCATCCATACCCGGCCGCGATTCGAGCGATGCACGAGTCTTCGAGCCGGGGGAGCCGCCGCCTTGGGCGGCGGCGTGGGGGCGAAGCTCCCTTGGTTACCGTGTGGAGCCGGCGCGCGCTGTGGCAGCCGGGGCGCGGACGGCCGATCCTCGCGCTCGCTGCCGCGTTCGACCTTGTGTTGGAGCCCGGCGAACTGGCGGCGGACGACGACGCAGGCCTGACGGCGAGGCGGCGGGACGAGGCGATTCGGGTCGACCCGATCACCTACTGCGATCCCTCCGAGCTGCTGTCGCGAACCGACGCCGAGCAAGCGCTGGGCCTGGAGCGTGGCCGGGTGAACGCGCTGATCGCGCTCGGCCAGGGGCCCGAGGTGGACGCCGCGGTACGTCGCTGCCTCGAGCGGCTGGCGGGGCGCCCGGAGGTCCAGGTCGCTGCCCTCGAGTCCAGCATCTCTTCGCGGCTCGACGTCCCGGAAGGGGTGATCCTGCTTCGAGACACCTATCCGGTGAGCCGCTACTGCCGGGCGTTCGACTTCGCCGTCAGCGCCGCCGGCTACAACGCCTACCACGAGCTGATCCGCTTCGCCGTGCCGTCGGTGTTCGTGCCGATGACGCGCGAGCTCGACGACCAGGCGGCGCGCGCCAGGCACGCGGAGCGCGCCGGGGTCGCGCTCGCCTGCGAGGGGCCGGGATCCGAGCGGCTGGAGGGATTGATCGATCAGATGCTCGATCCCGAAACGCGGGAGCGTATGTCGGCGCGCGCGCGGGGACTGGGGCTCGGGAACGGCGCCGAGGAGGCAGCGCGCCTGGTGTCCCGGCTGGCGGCCGAGGGGCGAGCGGAGCTCGTGGGCCTGCCGAGCCCGAGCGGCGGCCGGATCGGGATGTGGTCGACGATGGCGCGCGCACGCGCGAGCGCCCTCGTGCGCCACCCGTTCGAACGCCGCCGTGACCGCACCACGAGTCGGTAACCTCGGCGCGCGTGGAGGTTCCCACCCGCACATCCCAGCACCCACCCCGCGACGGCGGACGCGAACCGGAGCACGTCGCG
>OBLS010001249.1_pt1 | contig 10212 bp, 9 predicted proteins | sample 1519901 | NCBI WGS metagenome assembly OBLS01 (sample SAMEA3113585, study PRJEB22503) | soil metagenome
TGTGCGGCACCTTGGCGGCGATGCGGTTGAAGTCGTCGAGCTCGAGCTCGACCTCGCACTCGTGGGCGATGGCGAGCAGGTGCAGCACCGCGTTCGTGGAGCCGCCGAGCGCGTTCACGACCGCGATGGCGTTCTCGAAGGCGGGCTTGGTCATGATCTGCCGGGGCCGGATCCCCGCCTCGAGCAGTCCGACGACGGCGCGCCCCGAATCGAACGCGAAGTCGTCACGCCGTCGGTCGACCGCGGGCGGCGCCGAGCTGCCCGGCAGGGACATGCCGAGCGCCTCGGCCGCCGACGCCATCGTGTTGGCGGTGAACATGCCGGCGCACGAGCCCTCGGTGGGACACGCCCGCCGTTCGATCTCACCCAGCTCGTTCTCGGTGATCGTGCCGGCGGCACACGCGCCGATGGCCTCGAACACGCTCACGACGTCGAGAGCCTGGTCCTTCCAGCGGCCGGGGAGGATCGACCCGCCGTAGAGGAACGCCGACGGAAGATTGAGGCGCCCGGCGGCCATCAACATTCCGGGCAGGCTCTTGTCGCAGCCGGCGAACGTGACCATGCCGTCGAACCGTTCGGCGTGCATCATGGTCTCGACCGAGTCGGCGATGACTTCCCGGCTCACCAGCGACGCGCGCATCCCCTCGTGGCCCATGGAGATGCCGTCGCTCACGGCGATCGTGACGAACTCGATGGGGAACCCGTCGGCGGCGCGGACGCCATCCTTCGCCCGCTTCGCGAGCCGGTCGAGCGACATGTTGCACGGCGTGACCTCGTTCCAGCTGGACACCACCCCGATCTGCGGCTTGTCCCAGTCGGCGTCGGTCATCCCGACCGCCCGCAGCATCGCCCGCGCCCCGGCACGCTCCATGCCGTCGGTGACTTCGTAGCTGCGTGGCTTCATGTCCTCACTCATGCGGGTGAGCGTACCGCCGCCGTTCGCGCCGCTCTCCCGCGGTCACCAACGACGTACGATCCGTCGCGGCGGCGGCGGCTTTGCCGACCGTCGCCGCAAAGCCGGAGCTTGCGACGGCGACGATGGAGTGCCGATGAAGGTCGACGGGTCGCTCAACGACAACCTGGCCGAGATCCCGTCCCGTGCACGCGAGCTCGAGACCGCCGGTTACGACGGCGCGTTCACGTTCGAAGGGCCGCACGACCCGTTCCTGCCCGTGCTGCTCGCGGCGGAGCACACCGAACGCCTCGAGCTGTCGACGGCGATCGCGGTCGCCTTCGCCCGCAACCCGATGACGCTGGCGCAGACGGCGTACGACCTCCAGAGCGCGTCCGAGGGTCGCTTCATCCTGGGCCTCGGCTCCCAGATCCGTCCGCACATCGAGAAGCGGTTCTCGATGCCGTGGTCGAAGCCCGCTGCCCGCATGCGCGAGCTCGCGCTCGCCATCCGCGCCATCTGGGCCTGCTGGCACGAAGGTGCGCCCCTGCGCTTCGACGGCGACTTCTACCGCCACACGCTCATGACCCCGTTCTTCAACCCGGGACCGAACCCGTACGGACCGCCGCGGCTGTGGCTCGCCGGCGTCGGGCCGGCGATGACCGAGGTCGCCGGGGAGGTCGCCGACGGGTTCCTCGTCCACCCGTTCAGCACCGAGCGGTTCCTGCGCGAGGTCACGCTGCCCGCCCTCGAGCGCGGATTCGCCCGCGGTGGCCGGACGCGGGACGAGTTCCAGATCGCGTTCCCGTTGATGATCGTGACCGGCGGCTCCGACGAAGAGCTCGCCGCCGGCGACGGCGGTGTCCGCCGACAGCTCGCGTTCTACGGCTCGACCCCGGCGTACCGGCGCGTGCTCGACGTGCACGGCTGGGGCGAGATCCAGCCCGAGCTCAACCGGCTCTCCAAGGAGGGGCGCTGGGAGGAGATGGGCGGCCTCATCGACGAGGAGCTCGTCGACGAGTTCACCGTGCGCGGGACGCCGGAGGAGATCGCGCCGCGCGTGCTGGCGCGCTACGGGGACCTCGTCGACCGCATCAGCTTCAACGCCCCCTACCGCTCCGACCCCGAACGTTGGACGGCGGTGCTCGACGGGTTCAAGGTCGGCGCATGAGCGTGCACGTCGGGACCGCCGACGGACTGTTCACGCTGAACGGCTCGCCGGAACGCCAAGTCGCCGGCCATTCCGTGACCGCCCTCGGCCAGGGCTGGGCGATCTTCGACGGCGAGACCGTCGTGTACGAGACGAGCGACGGCTGGCGGCAGTCCCTCACGGTGCGGTCGCCGGAACCCTCGCTCGGGGTCCACGGCGCCCTGCTCTCTCGGGCCGACGAGGCGATCGTCGGCTGGGGCCCGTCGCTCACGCGGGTCTTCAAGGACAAGCGCTTCGAGCCCATCCAGGGCTTCGAGGCCGTCCCCGGTCGCGACGAGTGGCACGCGGTCGGGAGCCGCAAGCCCTACGTGCGATCGCTGACCGCCACCGCCGGTGGCGTCCTGCTCGCCAACGTGCACGTGGGCGGGATCCCCCGCTCGACCGACGACGGCGCCACGTGGGAGCCGACCATCGACGTCGACGCCGACGTCCATCAGGTGCGCGCCCACCCGGACCGGCCCGAGCTCGTGCTCGCGGCGGCGGCCGTCGGGTTGTGCCGGAGCGACGACGCCGGCGCGACGTGGACGGTGCTCACCGACGGCTTGCACGCCTCGTACTGCCGGGCGGTGGCGACGGCGGGCGACATGATGTTCGTGAGCGCGTCGACCGGGCCGTTCACGGACGAGGCGGCGGTGTACCGGCGCGCCATCGACGGCGACGGGCCGCTCGAACGGTGCACCGACGGGCTGCCCGACTGGCTGCCGCACAACATCGACACCGCGTGTCTCGACACCGACGGCTCACACGTCGTGTTCGGTGGCGCCGACGGCGTCGTCTACGGCTCCGAGGACGCCGGACGCACGTGGCGGGTGGTCGCCGACGGCCTCCCACCGGTGTCCGCCGTCACGATCGATCGACCCTGACCGAAGGAGACCTGTGGCCAACGAGAACGAGACCCCCATCGAGACCGTCCGGCGGTTCTGCGCGGTGTGGTCGAACGTCAACCCCGACGAGATCGCCGAGTTCTTCACCGACGACGCCGTGTACCACAACATCCCGATGGACCCACTCACCGGCCGCGACACGATCAAGTCGTTCATCGCCGGATTCGCCGGCGGCGCCGAGCAGATCGACTTCCGCGTGCGCAACATCGTGGCCGACGGCGACGTCGTGCTCACCGAGCGGGTCGACGTGTTCGTCCTGCCGAACGGGAAGGTCGAGCTGCCGGTCATGGGGACGTTCGAGGTCAAAGACGGCAAGATCGCCGCCTGGCGCGACTACTTCGACATGAAGCAGTTCATGGACCAGATGGCGGCCGGTTAGGAGCGCGCCGGCGCGGTGGCGTACACGGACACGTGCTTGACGCTGTCGCCGGTGAACGGCTCGCGATCCCAACCGCCCCAGCGCTGCTCGAGCCGCAGCCCGGCCCGTTCGGCCATGAGGTCCAGCTCGGAGGGGTAGGCGTACCGGATGTGCACGGGCCACGTGCGAACGCCGTCGTCCCCGAGGCGGACGTGCAGCGAGTCGACGCGTTGGGTGGCGGCGTCGTGACGGCTCACCGACAACAGCGCCGAGTCGGTGCCGACGTGCCTGACCTCGATGTGCTGGCCGCGCTCGAAGCGACTCGGATCGGGGACGAACGCTTCGATCACGAACCGGCCGCCGGGCACGAGGCGCTCGGCGACCTGCTCGAAGCACCGGCGCTGCCGGGCCTGGTCGAGCAGCACGAAGAACGTGTTGTAGACGACGAAGATCAGGGCGAAGCGGCCGTCGTCGACGTCGGCGAAGTCGCCGATCGTGACCGGGATGCCGTCGCCGCCGGGCTTGGCGCGCAGCTTCGCCACCATCGCCTCGCTCGCATCGATATCGATCCCGGAGACGGCCACACCGAGCCCGGCGAGCGGCAACGCAACGCGCCCGGTCCCGATCGCGAGCTCGAGCGCCGGCCCTGCGCCCGCGAGCTCAGCGAGGCACGTAGCCGCGGCGTCGGCGTCGGATGGGTGCACCGGCAGGTCGTCGTAGATGTCGGCCATGCGATCGCCGTACATCGCCGCGTCGTAACCTTCCGCGCCGCCCACGAGTCGATTGCATCAGATGCGCCGGCCGGCGGCGGGCGATTTGCCGGGACTGCATCATTCTGGTCCCCCGCCCTACGCTGGCTCCCTCTCCACCCCAAAGGGGGCGCTTGTTCATGAGCCGCACCGTCGAGACCGCCGGGATCGGGCTGGCCCAGGCCACCGTCATCCCCCGGTCGTTCGCGCTCTACGGCGACAGCGACACCTTGCGTGTGCGCTGGTTCACGGAAGGCTTGCGCCGGCTGATGATCGAGCGGGGCTACCACGAGATCCCCGAGCCGGGCCCCGAGGTCCAGGTGGTCCTGAACCGCATCGACCCGGATCGGCCGCGTCCCTACCGGCGCAAGTCGGCGCCGACGTTCGTCGTCGCCCTCGCCGACGTGGGCGAGCCACCCGACGACGTCCTACGGGCGGGCTACCCGCTCCTGGTGCGAGCGCTGGCGAACCTGGCGGTGATGGTGAGCGACGACGGCGCGCCGGCCGCGCACTTCGTGACCCTCGAGCAGGGCCGCTACGTGGTGCGGCACACGGGCGACGACGACGAGTTCTTCGCCGGGGTCTTCGAGCGCATGGAACCGCTGGCATCGTCGCGGCTGGTCATCGCCAACGAGTTCCGCACCGACCTCCCCGAAGTGCTCTGGGGCGGTGACCACCACACGCGCCAGATCCGCCGCGCCGGTGAGCACCTCGACGCCCTCGACCTGCTGCCGGCCGCGTTCCCGATCGAGGACATCCTCTCGGAACGCGACCTGCGGCACGTGAAGCTGCTCTACGGCATCGGCGGGCTCAGCTACGGCAACGCCAGCGCCCGGCGCACCGCCGACGGCCCGCTCGGCCCCGAGTTCTGGATGAGCGCGAGCGGCGTCGACAAGTCCGCCCTGACCGACATCGGCAAGCACATCCTGCTCGTCCGGGGGTTCGACGCCGAGCGCGACACGATGATCCTGAGCATCCCGCCCGACGTGAAGCCCAACCGCGTCTCGGTCGACGCCATCGAGCACTGGATGATCTACAACGAGCACCCCGAGGTCGGCGCGATCCTCCACGTGCACGCGTGGATGGAAGGGATCGACTCGACGGAGATCAACTACCCGTGCGGCACCGTCGAGCTGGCGGGCGCAGTCGCGCAGCTTGTGCGGGCGGCGCCCGATCCGGGCCATACGGTCGTCGGGCAGCGCAACCACGGCCTCACGATCACCGGCGAGTCCCTCGACGAGATCCTCGACCGCATCGACGGCAAGCTCGTCCGCAACGTCCCCATGGACTAACGATGCGTGCGTAGGGTGCCATATAGGCCCCCAGCGCACGCATCGGTCAGTTACGCCAAACGCTCGTCGAGGAGGCGGTTGAGAAGCTGGGGATTGCCTTGGCCCTTGGTCGCCTTCATCGCCTCGCCCATCAGGAAGCCGCGCTTCTTCTTGCGGGTTTTGTCGTCGCCGGCGCGGTAGTCGGCGACGACGTCGGGGTGGGCGGCGATGATCTCGTCGACCACCGTCGCCAGCTCGCCCTCGTCGCTCACCTGCGCGAGCCCGCGCTCCTCGACGACCTGCTTCGGCCGCTTCGCCTCGCGCAAGCACTCGGCGAGCACGTCCTTGCCCAAGTTTCGTGACAACGTGCCGTCGGCGACCAGATCGACGAGCTCGGCGAGGCCAGCGGGCGTCAGCGACAGCGCATCCGGGGCCAAGCCGGTCTCGTGCAGGTAGCCGAGCAGCTCGCCGGTGCACCAGTTCACGACGTCCTTCGCGGTGCCGGTCGCCAACGCCGCCACCGCCGCCGCGGCGTACTCGGCCAGCCCCGGCGTGCCGACCAGCACGCGCGCCTCGTGCTCGCCGATCGCCCACTCGGCCGCCAGGCGGGCGCGCCACGCCGCCGGCAGCTCGGGCATACCGGCCCGGACGCGCTCGTGCATCGAGCCGTCGGGCGCGACGGGCACGAGATCGGGCTCGGGGAAGTAGCGGTAGTCGTCCGCCCCCTCTTTCGTGCGCATCGTCTGGGTGACGCCGGCCTCCTCGTCCCAGTGGCGCGTCTCCTGCACGACCCGCTCGCCGGCGTCGAGCAACGCGCTCTGCCGCTCGATCTCGTACTCCAACGCCCGGCCGAGCGACCGGATCGAGTTCATGTTCTTGACCTCGACCTTGGTGCCCAGCTCGCTCGCGCCGGCGGGGCGTAACGACACGTTGGCGTCGCTACGGAACGCTCCCTCCTCCATCTTCACGTCGGAGACACCGATCGCCTGCAGCACGCCGCGCAGCTCGTTCACGTAGGCGCGCGCCTGCTCGGCGCTGCGAATGTCGGGCCGGCTCACGACCTCCATGAGGGGGATGCCGGCGCGGTTGTAGTCGACCAGCGAGTGGTCGGCCTCGTGGATGCGCCCGCCGCCGCCGACGTGGATGGTCTTGCCGGTGTCCTCCTCCATGTGTGCCCGCTCGATGCCGATGCGGGTGCCGCCGACCTCGAGTGAGCCGTCGACGCAGATCGGCTCGTCGTACTGGCTGATTTGGTAGTCCTTCGGCATGTCCGGATAGAAGTAGTTCTTCCGGTGGAACAGCGAGCGGTCGGGCACCGTGCACTGCAGCGCCTCGCCGACGCGCAGCGCGAACTCCACCGCCCGCTCGCCGAGCACCGGCAGCGACCCCGGCAGCCCGAGGCACACCGGGCAGATGTTCGTGTTCGGCTCGGCCCCGAACTCGTTCTTGCACGAGCAGAACAGCTTCGTCGCCGTCGACAGCTCGACGTGCACCTCGAGCCCGATCACCGCCTCCCACGTCGTGGTCGTCGTGGCCGTCATGCCAGACTCCCGCCGTGTCCGAACGACCCGACCCGAACGCGTTCACGGTCGAGCGCAGCGAGGTACGCAACGGCGTGTCGCTCGCCTACGTGCACGAAGGCGCCGGCGGCACGCCGATCGTCCTCATCCACGGCTACCCGGAGACCAAGCGCATCTGGTGGCGCAACATCGGGCCGCTCGCCGACGCCGGCTTCGAGGTGATCGCCCCCGACCTGCGCGGCTACGGCGATTCCGACCTCGCGCCCGACGGCTTCTACGACGTGACCGCGTACTCGCTCGACCTGTACGCGCTCGTCCACGACGTGCTCGGCCATGAACGCTGCACGCTGGTCGGGGGCGACCTCGGCGGCGTGGTCCTCTACGACCTCGCCCTGCGCTACCCCGGGTTCGTGGAGCGCATCTGCGTGTTCAACACGCTCGTCATCCTGCGCGACGAGCTGTTCGCCGCCGCCGGGATCCCTCCCGACGACGAGCGCGACACGCGCCCCACGGCCGACTACTTCCGCCGACAGGGCCGGGAGCCGGAAGCCCTGATCGCCGAGCTCGACACGCCGGCGCGTCGCCGAGCGTGGGTCGCGGCCATGTACGGGCACCGTCTCTGGGCGGCGCCCGGGCACTTCGGCCCCGAGGACGTCGCGTTCATGACCGAGCCCTTCGCCGACGCCGACCGGCTGCGCGCCAGCTGGGGCAGCTACGAGACCGCGTACGGCAACCGGCCCATGGAGGACGTGCCCAAGCTGTTCGAGCCCTGCTCTGTTCCCGCCCTCGTCCTCTACGGCCCGGAGGATCACGTGGTACCCCGCTCGTTCCCCGCCCGGGCGCGGGTGGCGTTCACGGAGTGCGTCGGCCCGTTCGTCGTCGCCGACGCCGGCCACTTCCTGCAGTGGGAGCAGGCCGACGTGCTCAACGGCGCGCTCGCGCACTTCTGCCGCTGAGCCGAAGCGGCGACTCACGGCGCTGCCACCTCGATCGTGCGGGCCACCCGCAACATCACCGGCTCGCCGAGCGCGGGCGCGAGCACCTGCACCCCGATGGGCAATCCGTCGGCGTCCGCGCCGAACGGCACGCTGGCGGCCGGATGACCGGCGAGGCTGGTCGGAACCGTGCACACGTCGGACAGATACATCGACAGCGGGTCCGACGTCCTCGCACCGAGCTCGAACGCGGTGGTCGGCGACGTCGGCCCCAGCAACGCGTCGAAGCGCTCGTACGCGCGGCCGAAGTCGCGGATGATCAGGGTGCGCACCCGTTGCGCCTGGCCGTAGTACGCCTCGTAGTACCCGGCCGACAATGCGTACGTCCCGAGCATGATGCGGCGCTTCACCTCCGCGCCGAACCCGGCGTCGCGCGTCCGGGCGTTCATCGTGGCGGCATCGGGCCCGTCGACGCGGAGCCCGTACCGCACCCCGTCGTAGCGGGCGAGGTTGCTCGACGCCTCGGCCGGCGCGATCAGGTAGTACGCCGGAATCCCGTACGCCGCGCTCGGCACCGACATCCGCTCGACGACCGCGCCCTCCTTCTCGAGCGCAAGCGCGGCCTGCTCGACCGCGTCCGCCACGTCGGGCTGCACGCCTTCGACGTCAGCGAGCTCCTCGACGATCCCCACCCGCAGCCCGTCGACACCGGCATCGAGGTGCTCGCGCAAACCGGGCGCCGGCTCCGTGATTGACGTCGAGTCGAGCGGGTCGTGCCCGGCGATCACCTCGAGCACGAGCGCCGCGTCGGCCACCGACTCCGTCAGCGGACCGATCTGGTCGAGCGAGCTCGCGAACGCGATGAGGCCGTAGCGCGACACGACGCCGTAGGTCGGCTTCACTCCTACGACCCCGGTCAGCGCGGCGGGTTGACGGATCGAACCGCCGGTGTCCGAGCCGAGCCCGACGGCGGTGAACCCGGCTGCCACCGCCGCCGCCGACCCTCCGCTCGAGCCGCCCGGCACCCGGTCGGGTCGGCGCGGGTTGCGCGTCGGGCCGAACGCCGAGTTCTCGGTCGACGAGCCCATCGCGAACTCGTCGAGGTTGGTCTTGCCGATCGGGATCCCCCCAGCGGCCACGACCCGCTCGACGACCGTCGCCGAGTAGGGCGGCCGCCACCCGTCGAGGATCTTCGACGAGCACGTGGTCGGGATGCCGCGGGTGCACAGGTTGTCCTTGAGCGCGACGGGAACGCCTGCCAGCGGCCCAGGGTCGTCACCGCGCGCGACGGCGGCATCTACGGAGTCGGCGGCGGCCCGCGCCTCGTCCGCGAGCACACGATTGAAAGCATGCAGCTCCGACTCGCGCGCGTCGATCTCCTCCAGGTGCTCTTCGATCACATCGCGCGCCGAACGCTCACCGGTGCGCACCACCGCCGCGATGTCGAGAGCCGTCATTTCATTCCCCGGTCGCCGTCGCAAGCTCCGGCTCCTGTGCCGACGGTCGGCAAAGCCGCCGTCGTCACGGCGCCTCGCCGAGGATGCGCGGGACGCGGAACTGACCGTCCTCGGCCGCCGGCGCTTCCGCCAGGACCTCGTCGCGATCCAGGCTTGGGCGGGGCTCGTCGGGCCGCAGCACGTTCACGAGCGGCAGCGGGTGTGCGGTCGGCGGCACGTCGGCGGTGTCGAGCGCCGAGACGCGGGCGGCGTGGTCGAGGATGGCGCCGAGCTCCCCGGTGAGCTGCTCGATCTCGTCCTCGGTGAGCGCGAGCCGGGCGAGCATGGCGACGTGCTCGACGTCGGCCCGGGAGATGCGCGCGCGGTCAGGCACGGAGCGAGTCTACGGACCGGCCCTGGGAGGTTCAGCGGCGTTTGGACCGCGGACCGGAGCCGTAATCGCCGAACGGCTCGTCGCGCTCGCGCACGGCGTCTCGGAACCCGACCTCCTGCGCCCGGGCGACGAAGTCCAGGCCCTCCTGCGTGTGGCGCGCGATGCCGTCGAAGAACGTTCCGAGCGTGCGGCTCGACGCCATCCCCATGCTCTCCGCCGTCTGGTTGCACAACAGCTTGAGCATCTGCAGCTGGTTCACGGGTAGACGGGCCATGCGGCGCGCCAGCGCGAGCGCGTGCTCCTGGAGGTCGCCGTCGGGCACCGCCTCGAGGATGAGACCGATGCGGGCCGCCTCCGGCGCAGGGATCTCGTCGCCGGTGAGCAGGTAGCGCTTCGCCTGCTCGAGCCCCATGCGGTACACCCACATGGCGGTGGTCGGCGTCCCCCACACGCGCGACGGCGGGTACCCGAACACCGCGCTCTCGCCCGCGACGATCAGGTCGGCGCAGAGGACCATGTCGGTGCCGCCGGCGATGCACCAGCCCTGCACGGCGGCGATCGTC
>OBLS010001250.1_pt1 | contig 10212 bp, 9 predicted proteins | sample 1519901 | NCBI WGS metagenome assembly OBLS01 (sample SAMEA3113585, study PRJEB22503) | soil metagenome
GGTCCCGACCAGGGTGTCGGGATAGGCCTGGATGACCCCGTCGGCCTCCCGGGTCCACACGCAACGTCCCAGATACTCGAGGTTGACCTGGTGGCAGATGCCGGTGGCGGGTGGAACGACCCTGAAGTTGTCGAAGGCGTCGGTGCCCCAGCGCAGGAAGGCGTAGCGCTCGCCGTTGCGCTCGTAGTCGCGCTCCTCGTTGATCGCAAATGCCCGCTCGTTGCCGAACGCGTCGACCTGCACGGAGTGGTCGATGACCAGGTCGACGTCGACGAGGGGATTGATGGCGGCCGGGTCGCCGCCCAGCTCCTCCATCGCGTCGCGCATTGCAGCCAGGTCCACGACCGCCGGCACGCCCGTGAAGTCCTGCATCAGGACACGGGCGGGCTGGAACGGGATCTCGACCGAGGGTTCGGCCTTCGCATCCCAGCCGGCGATGGCCTCCACGTCGGCGGCCGAGACGGAGTGGCCGTCCTCCAGGCGCAGCGCGTTCTCGAGCAGCACCTTCAGCGAGTAGGGAAGCCGGACGACATCGAACTTCGCCTGCAGGACGTCGAGGCGGTGGATCTCCAACTCGCGCCCCGATACCTCCAGGGTCGCGCGGGCGTCGAAGCTGTCGGCCGTGCTCACGCTCTCAGTATTGCGGAGAGACGCGTGAGAGCTCCCGCGACAAGGTGGCCTACCGGCGCTTCATCGCCTTCTTCTTCAGCACGCGCTTCGCGGTCACCTTGCCGACCTGCTCACGGGTCTTCAGCACGACCTGGACCTTGGCGCGGCGCTTGCTCCTGAGGGCCTTCCTTCCGTTCTTGGTCAGCTTGAGCTTCACGACGCCGCGCTTGCCTCCGGCGAGCTTGGCCTTGCCGTTCGCCAGCAGCCTGCGCTTGCCCTTCCCCGACGCTCCGGCGATCTTTCCGAACACCTGCACGTTCGCGTGGCAGGCTCGCCAATTGTCGGGGGAGTCGATCCGGGCGCCGCTGCGCCTGCCGCCGACCGTGACGGGTCGCTTCAGGACGCGGGCGTTCTGCGGCTTCAGGTCGGCGAAGTCCTTCGCGAGCCGGGTGCCGGCCGGCAGCACCTTCGGCGCCGGTGCTTTGACGTAGCCGCCCTCGTACCCGGGCTTCTGCAGCACCGGCAGGCGCAGCTGGAGGTCGGAGACCGTGACCGCGCCCTGCCCATCGGACGGGCGGGCATAGGTGGACAGAGCCGAGGTCCCATTGTCACGCGGCAGGAGCTCCAGCTTCGGCACGTGGCCCGCGGCGAACTCCCATCCGTTGGGGTGGAGCTGGAAGACCTGCTTGGAGGAGCCCACGGGCGGGCGCAGCAGCGCCCTGTTCACCAGGGTCTCGGTCCCGTTCGGGGCGACGTCCAGGACCCTGGCTGCGACCTGCGAGTTGGCGGCGGGCGAGTTGATGGTGGCGATGACGGTCGCTGCGCCCATCAGCGTGATGGGGGAATCGACCCGGGGCAGGCGGTACGTCGCAACGCCCTGCTGGTCGGCGCCCGGGGCGGTGCGGCATGGGTTGCCGCCGGAATCGACGGGGTCGAACGCCTCACCGACGGCGAGGCTCCCCGATCCCGGCGAGAGCGTCTTCGCATCTGCGCTCGAGTAGCGGATCTCGCCCGGCGCCAGTGTCGCCCAGCTGCCCGAGCTGACGGGCCCGCCGGAGGGAGCGGTGCCGGGACAGGTCTGCGTCATGGCCTCGACCCCCTGGAAGGGGCCGCCGCCGGAGCCTTCGACGTAGAAGTCGAGCCAGGCGTTCTCGCGGGCCCGCAGCCGCGTCGCGTCGGCCGCCTTGTTGGCCGCCCGCGGATGCCCGAAGTCCCCGAAGAACAGCGAGATCGGGGTTCCCGGATGCTCGGTCCGGGTGCGGTTGTAGAAGCGCAGCGCCTCGTCGGCCGGAAACAGGTCGTCGGTGAAGCCGCTCGAGATCAGCATCGGGGTCGGCGGCGTCGAGTCGGCGATGTAGTAGGAGGAATGGTGCGCGGTCAGCTCCCCCACCGTGTCCGCCATCAGCGGGTCGCCGTCGTAGGGCTCCCCGGCGTTCAGGCGCCCGAACCATGTCGTCAGGTCAGCGTCCGGATCGCCCCCCGGCGTCACGTAGTAGCCGGGCGCGAGCTGACCGGAGAGATAGAGGCCGGTCGTCAGCGAGTTCTTCATCACCCCGAAGCGGCTTCGCGTGTAGGGGGCGTCGGCGATGTAGTCGAGAGTGGCGCCGTTCGGAGCCAGCGAGTTGACGAGGTCCGTCCAAGGGATGCTCGGGGCGGCGCCGGCGATCCGCATCGCGTCGCCGTCCGCCGGACTGGTCCATGCCTGAAGGGAGCCGTCCGGCATCATCTTGCGGTCCTTCAGGGCACCGAGTGCCATGGCGAGGCCGCCGCCGTAGGATCCGCCGAGCGCGCCGATCCGCTGCGGATCGATCCGCTCCTCGTCAGCCAGCCTGGCGGCGAACTCCTGCGCGTCGCGCACCTCGAAGCGGGTGTCCATCAGGCGCACGTAGCCGTCGTCGCACGCGGCGCCCCCTGCCGTCCGTGACTCGGCTGAGCCGCAGGACTCGCGGAACCCGCGCGTCGTCATGCTGAACACCGCGTACCCGCGGTCGGTGAAGCGCCGCATCGCGTTGAAGTCGAACTTGAATCCGCCGTAGCCGTGGCCCCAGATGATCAGGGGGAAGTCGCCATCGGGCCCGGAGTCGGGCTCCGGAGGAAGGGCGACGTTGACGTCGATCGGCACGCCGTCCCAGGTCGGGACGGTGCTGCGGGTCGTCGTGTTGCTGGTCCCGGTGCCGCACTCGCGCACACCGTCCGTGTCCTCGCTGCAGGCGAGGGCGCCGCCGAACACGCTCGGGATCGCGGCATGGGCACTCGGGACAAGCCCCAGCGCGCCGAGTACCAAGGCAAGCACGACGATTCTCCGGATCGGGCTCTCCATTCCCTCTGTTACAGACCATGGGGCGCCCCGGGTCCCGGCGCCCGCTGCGCCGCGCGGCGCCGGAAGGTTATCGCTATCGCTTGGCTGCCTGGCCGGCAGCGAGCTTCTCGGCGACCCGGTCGGCCCCGCCGCCCCGCTGGATGCGCGAGGCCAGGCGCGGATGCCGGTAGCCGACCTCGCTGATGAAGCGCTGGCGCCTGGGCGCCACCGTGATCTCCAGGCGGTTGCGACGAATCGCCCGAGAGACCGCCCTGGCGACCTTGCGAGGCGTGGTCGTCCCAAGGCCCGGCGGAGCGGCGGACTCGGCGTCGTGGAACATGCCCGCATCCCGCACGAAACCGGGCGAGACGATGGACACCCCGGCCCCGCAGGGGTGCAGGTCCTCGCGCAGGGCGAAGGCAAAACCACGAAGCCCGAATTTGGTGGCGTTGTAGATGGAGGAGCGGGGCGAGCCGACCTTGCCGGCGAGGGAGGCGATGAGGACGACATGCCCTGCGCCCTTGTTCGCGAACGCGGGGACCAGCTCCCGAGCCATCATGATCGGCGCCTCCAGGTTGACGCGCAGTGCGCGGACCACTTCCTGTTCCGAGAAGGACTCCAGGCGCCCCGTGCCGGGCAGCGCCGCGTTTGCGATCAGCACGTCAACGTCCCCGGCCTCGCGCACGAGGCCGGATGCCGCGCCGTCCTGCGCAAGGTCGGCGACGATCACCTCGTGCCGGCGTGCACCCCCGGGCAGGGAGCTCGCAAGCCCGCGCAGCTCCTCCTCCCTGCGCGAGCTGAGCAGCAACACGGCCCCCTGGTCGGCCATCTCGGCCGCAATTGCCCTGCCCAAACCCCCGGTGGCGCCGCTGAGCAGGACCCGCTTCCCCTCGAGATCCATCGCGCGCGCCAACGTATCAGCCCCTTGCGGAAGCTTCGGGGGCGAACGAGCGCGGCCCCCGCAAGGCTTCTTGCATCTCTGTTAAGGTCCCGCGCCAGTTACGCCGAGTCCCGCCCGAGAAAGGTGCGGGAGCGGGGGAACCGAGTTTTGGGGCGAACCCACCAAGGTGGGAGCGCAGGCTCCTTTAGCGCCAGCCCGACAGCTAACCCCGTAGGCCCACGAAGGGGAACGGAGTGCGCTCGACATCGACCATCAGCCGGCGGTTTGCGACCATCGCGGCACTAGCGTGCGCGATCGGCGCGCTGGCGGCGGGACCGGCAAGCGCGCAGAGCGGCGGCACGATCGCGCCCGAAGGGGGCACGACGGCGCCGACCGAGCAGGTGACCATCCCCGGGACCAAGGCGAAGCTGCTGAGGAGCGGCAAGGCGGTCGCGCCGGCCGACGCTCCCGAGGCCGTCAAGAGGGCGATCGCGGCCGCGAACCGTATCCGCAAGAAGCCCTACATCTACGGCGGCGGCCATAGGAGCTTCAAGGCAAAGGGCTATGACTGCTCGGGCGCGGTCAGCTACGTGCTGAAGGCGGCGGGCGTGCTGGAGTCCCCCCTGCCGTCCGGCCCCCTGATGAAATGGGGAGTGCCCGGCAAGGGGGCCTGGATCACCGTCTACGCGAACGGTGGTCACGCATATGCGGTGATCGCGGGGCTGCGCTGGGACACCTCGGCGGTCGGCGAGCCGGTCAACCGCGGAAGCGGCCCGCGCTGGCGGGCGACCAAGCGGTCGCCCAAGGGTTACGTGGCGCGCCATGCGCCCGCCTACTAGAGCTTTCTGGCTCGTCACCTCTGAGCTTCGCGGGCCTGGTCAGGGACGGCCTCGGCAGGGATCTGTGGGTGGTGACGCCGCTCGGCTGTTGCCCGCCCGCCGCCTCGACTCCCTCGACTTGTAGTACCAAGGGATCGTTTGTGTGACTGGCTCGCGCCGCGGCGCGAGCCTAGATTCCGCCGACCCTTGCCCGCTCGAGCACGCAGAGACCACGCAACACGCACGCCGGAGGAGCGACGCCGCACGATCAGGGCGGGCGCTCGCGCCGCGGCCCCCGTGGCGGTCGCCGTCGGCATCGTCGGGGTCTCCTTCGGGGTCGTCGCCGAGCCCGTGATCGGGGACGCAGCGGCGGTCGTGATGTCGGTCTTCGTGTTTGCGGGATCGGCTCAGTTCGCGTCGAACGCCGTGCTCGGTGCCGGCGGCAGCGTCAGCGCGGCGATCGCCGCGGCGATCCTGCTGAACCTCAGATACGTCCCCATGGGAATCGCGTTGGCGCCATCGCTGCGCGGCAGGGCGCTGAAGCGGGGCGCCTACGGGCAGGCGATGGTGGACTCTTCCTGGGCGATGGCGAGCACCGGCGACGGGCGCTTCGACCCGGACTTCATGCTGGGGGCGACGCTCCCGCAATACCCGGCCTGGGTCCTGGGGACCGTGGCCGGGATCCTCGCCGGCGGAGTGATCGGGGACCCCGCCGACCTGGGCCTGGATGTCCTGTTCCCCGCGTTCTTCCTCGCCCTGCTGATCAACGGCGAGCTGCGTTCCGGCCGCCGCGCCCTCGTCGCCGCGATCCTGGGTGGGGCGATCGGCTTGGCGCTGACGCCGCTCGCGCCCGCGGGCGTGCCCGTCATCGCCGCCAGCGCCGCCGCCCTGGTCGGCCTCTGGCCGGGCGGCGAGGACCGCGCCGCCGAGCATCCCGAGATCGAGGGGGATCCGGTTGGCTGAGGCATGGATCGTCGTGGGGGCACTGGTCGTGACCACGGTCGTCATACGGGCCTCCGGGCCGGTCCTGCTCGGCGGGCGCGAGCTGCCTGCGCCGGCGCGGTCCGTGATCGCCCTGCTCGCCGCCGCCCTGCTGGCCGCCCTGGTCGTGACCGAAACCTTCAGGGGCGAGGGCTCGGAGCTGACGCTGGACGAGCGAGCGCTGGGAATCGCCGCCGCCGGCGCCGTGCTCGTGCTCAGGGGCCACGTGCTGCTGGCTATCGGCGTCGCGATGGCCGTGACCGCGGGGGCGCGAGCACTGCTCTAGCCGGGGTTGCCGGGCGGCGTCCCAAGCGTCGAGGCCCCGAATGTCCAACCTGGGTGTCGAAGATTGGCCAAGATGGCCTTGCCACGCAGGGCTACGCTCGGATAGGTTTGCCGCCGGTTGTGGGGGCAGTTGTACGAGCCGCACAACGTCCGGCTAGAGAGGGAGAGGAAACACAAATCGAAGATTCGTCCGCAGCTGGCCCGAACGGCGATCCGCCCGGGGCCCCCGACATCCGGCTGACCGGGGTCTCGAAGCGGTACGGCGAGGTGGTCGCGGTCGACTTGCTGGACCTGGAGATCGCGCAAGGGGAGTTCTTCACCCTGCTCGGCCCCTCGGGGTCGGGCAAGACCACCACCCTGCGCATGATCGCCGGCTTCGAGGAGCCCGACACGGGGCGCGTCGAGCTGGGCGGCCGGGACGTCACCGACCTCGCGCCCTATGACCGCGCGGTCAACACGGTGTTCCAGGACTACGCGCTCTTCCCGCACATGACCGTGGGGGAGAACATCGAGTACGGGATGCGCGTGACGGGGGTCGCGGGGGACGAGCGCCGCAGGCGCGCGACCGAGGCGCTCGAGACCGTTCGGCTTCCCGGCTATGAGGACCGCAGGCCCGGCCAGCTCTCGGGCGGTCAGCAGCAGCGCGTGGCGCTGGCGCGTGCGATCGTCAACCGCCCCCGGGTGCTGCTGCTCGACGAGCCCCTCGGGGCCCTGGACCTGAAGCTGCGCGAGCAGATGCAGGTGGAGCTGAAGTCGATCCAGCAGTCCGTCGGGATCACCTTCGTCTACGTCACCCATGACCAGGAGGAGGCGCTCACCATGTCGAACCGGATCGCCGTCTTCAACGACGGGCGCATCGAGCAGGTGGCGGGCCCCACGGAGCTGTACGAGCGCCCCGCCAACGCCTTCGTCGCCGGCTTCGTCGGCGTGTCGAACCTGCTCGAGCGAGATGGCAGGCGCTTCACGGTGCGGCCCGAGAAGGTGCTGATGTTCGACAACGGGTCGAATCCCAGCGGGGTCCACACCGAGGACGGCGTGATCAGGGAGACTGCCTACGCGGGGATGATGACCCGCTACCTCGTCGATCTGGACGCCGGGGGAGAGCTTCAAGTCGTCCGCCAGAACTCGGAGGCCCCGTCAGAGGACCTCGGGAGCGACCGCGGCCGGAAAGTGACAATCGGATGGCGCGCGGAACACACCGTCGCCGTCGAGGGAGAGGAGGAATCAAATTGAGTCGTTCCAAGACTCATCCCGCATGGGCGCCGTTCCTGATCGTGATCGGGCTTTCGGTGCTGATGCTGGCCTTGGCCGGCTGCGGGTCAGATGACGACGATGACGGAGGCGACGGGGGTGGTGAGGCGCTCACTGAGCTCGGTGAAGGTGAAGGCGAGGTCAACCTGATCGCCTGGGCCGGCTACGTCGAGGATGGGTCCACGGACCCGGCCGTTGACTGGGTGACGGACTTCGAGAAGGAGACCGGCTGCAAGGTCAACGTCAAGCTCGGCAACACGTCGGACGAGATGGTGACGCTGATGCGCACCGGGGAGTACGACGGTGTATCCGCCTCCGGCGACGCGACGCTGCGCCTGATCGACGGCGGCGACGTGGATCCGGTCAACACCGACCTGATCCCGAACTACGCCGACGTGTTCGACGCGCTGAAGGACCAGCCGTTCAACAGCGTGGACGGCCAGATGTACGGCGTCCCCCATGGCCGTGGCTCGAACCTGCTCCAGTACAACACGGAGGAGGTCAAGCCGGCGCCGACCTCATGGTCCGCGGTCTTCGACCCGGCCGAGGCGGCGAAGCAGAAGGGCAAGGTGACCGCGTACGACAGCCCCATCTACATCGCGGATGCGGCGCTGTACCTGCGTGAGACCAACCCAGAGCTCGGCATCGAGAACCCGTACGAGCTGGACCAGGAGCAGTTCGACGCAGCCATTGACCTGCTGAAGCAGCAGAAGCAGAACATCGGCGAGTACTGGTCCGACTACACGAAGCAGATCGAGGCGTTCGCCAACGGCACGAGCACCGTGGGCACGACCTGGCAGGTCATCACGAACCTGCTCCAGGCCGAGGGCGCGCCGGTCGAGAACGTCCTGCCCGAGGAGGGCGCGACGGGATGGTCGGACACGTGGATGATCAGCTCAGAGGCTGAGCATCCCAACTGCACGTACCTGTGGATGAACCACATCATCAGCCCGAAGGCGAACGCCGCCGTGGCTGAGTGGTTCGGCGAGGCGCCTTCCAACGAGAAGTCGTGCGCCCTGACGGAGAACAAGGACCACTGCGACATATTCCACGCAGAGGACGAGGAGTTCTTCGATCAGATCGAGTTCTGGACCACCCCGGTCGCGGACTGCGGCGATGACCGCGGCGAAGAGTGCAAGACCTACGACGAGTGGGTCCAGGGTTGGACGGAAGTGAAGGGCTGATCCCATCGCGGATCGCCTGAACACCGATTCGTGGAAGCGGCCGGCCTAAGCGCCGGGCCGCAGAGGAGGTCGGCGGGCCGCAGGCTCGCCGACCTCTTCCACGGTCGCCCCCGCCTGCAGGTCGGGGCCCTCCTGGCCGGCCCGTTGGGCTGGCTGGTCATCGCGTACCTCGGCTCGCTCGCCATTTTGTTCGCCGCCTCGTTCTGGCACCTGGGCGAGCTGTCGGGCGAGATCGAGCGCGGCTTCAGCCTGGAAAACTTCGAGAAGCTGATCAACGAGCCCGTCTACCGGACGATCACGGCGCGCACGCTCGGCGTGGCGGCCCTGGTGACCGTGACCTGCGCGGTGCTCGCGTTCCCGCTTGCCTTCTACATGGCCAAGCTCGCGAGCCCACGGGTCCGGGGCCTGCTCGTGGTGGCGGTGCTGATGCCGCTCTGGTCGAGCTATCTGATCAAGGCCTATGCCTGGCGCACCATGCTGAGTCCGGAGGGAGCCATCAACTGGCTTCTGGATCCGGTCGGGATCACGGTCCCGACGGGCGACATCTTCCGGCTGTGGCTGGTGTTCACCTATCTCTGGCTTCCCTTCATGGTGATCCCCATCTACGCGGGCCTCGAGCGCATCCCCGACTCGCTGCTGAGCGCTTCGGACGACCTGGGCGCCAAGCCATGGACCACCTTCCGCAAGGTGATCCTGCCGCTCGCCTTTCCAGCCGTGGTGGCAGGGTCGATCTTCACCTTTTCCCTGACCATGGGCGACTTCATCGCGCCCTCGCTGATGGGAAGCACGCAGTTCATCGGCACCGTCGTCTACGCGAACGTCGGCGTGGCCAACAACCTTCCGTTCGCGGCCGCCTTCGCGCTGGTGCCCGTGATCGTGATGATCGTCTACCTGCTGGTCGCGCGCCGGCTGGGAGCGTTCGAGCACGTATGAGCCGCCGTCCCGCGAGGCCGACGCGATGAGGATGTCCGGCGGATCGCGCTGGGCGCTGCGGGCCGGAGTCGGCCTGACGCTCGCCTTCATCTACATCCCGCTCGCGGTCGTGATCCTCTACGCGTTCAACGAGTCGCGGCTGCTGGAGTGGCCGCCCCCCGGACTGACCCTGGAGTGGTTTGACAAGGCCTTCGAGAACCAGGGCGCACGGGACGCGCTGTCGGCCTCGCTCAAGGCCGCGACCGGCGCCACCCTGCTGGCGATGCTGCTGGGCTCGCTGGCTTCCCTGGCCGTCGCCCGCCACCGCTTCTTCGGGCGGGAGACGATCTCGTTCCTGGTCATCCTCCCCATCGCCCTGCCCGGCATCGTCACCGGCATGGCGCTCAACTCGACCTTCACCGAGGTCCTGGACATCGACCTCGGCCTGTTCACGATCGTGACCGCGCACGCCACCTTCTGCATCGTCGTCGTCTACAACGACGTGATCGCCCGCCTGCGGCGGATGTCCGAGTCCTTCGAGGAGGCCTCGGCCGACCTCGGGGCCGACACCTGGCAGACCTTCCGCCACGTCACCTTTCCGAGCCTGCGCACCGCCCTGGTCGCCGGCGCCCTGCTCGCTTTCGCGCTCTCCTTCGACGAGATCATCGTCACGACGTTCACGGCCGGCACCGACCAGACCCTCCCGATCTGGATCTTCAGCAACCTCTCGCGGCCCAACCAGCTGCCGATCGTGAACGCGGTCGCCGCGATCGTGATCCTCCTGACCGCGATCCCGGTCTATCTGGCCCACCGCCTGACCCGGGACGAGAGCGTCACGGGAGGCACAGCCGCCGCGGGCGCCACCGCGGTGCCCTAGGCGGGGCCTTGCCTACCTCAGGACGAGACAGTGGTCGGCGTGCCAGCCGACCTTCACCTTTGTGCCGGGCTCCCAGCGGTCGTTGCTGGCGGCCCGGTATGTGTTCTGCTCGAGCG
>OBLS010001252.1_pt1 | contig 10209 bp, 11 predicted proteins | sample 1519901 | NCBI WGS metagenome assembly OBLS01 (sample SAMEA3113585, study PRJEB22503) | soil metagenome
CACGACCTGGCTCCTGCTCGAGAACTCCGCGGGTGCGGGCGGAACGATCGGGCGCTCGATCGACGAGCTGGCCGCGCTCGTGGACGCCCTCGACCGCCATCCGCGGCTCGGCATCTGCCTCGACTCCTGCCACCTCTTCGTCTCCGGAGTCGACGCCGGCGATCCGGACACTGTCGCCGGCGTCCTTACCGACCTCGACGCGCGGGTGGGCCTCGACCGACTCCGCGCCCTGCACGTCAACGACGCGGCCGCACCACTCGGCTCGAACCGCGACCGGCACGCGAACGTGCTCGCGGGGGAGCTCGGCGAGCAGCTCGGCGTCTTCCTCGCCCACCCCGCCGTGCAGGGCCTGCCCGCGGTCATGGAGACGCCCGGCCCTGACAACCACGGTCCCGACGCGGCGGAGATGCAGAAGCTGCGCGACCTCCACGCGCGCTGGGCGACGCCGAAGCGGCGCCTGGGCCGCGGCGCTACGCGCTCGGGTTGATCCGCGCGAAGACCCGAAAGCTCGGGCGCTCCAGCGGAACCTCGTAGAACTCCGGGTTGCGGCAGCCGAGCTCGTCGCGCCTACTTTCGTAGCACGGCGACACCTCGACCTTGCACATCGGCAGCGGCGAGCCGGTGGCGCGGATGCCGCCGAAGCCGTCGCGCCGCTCCTCGGCGGCGCGCAGCAGGTCGAGGTCGATCTCAACGCCGTAGACCCGCTGCATACAGCCGACGTAGGTGTGGCCCCAGGCCTCGTACGCGTAGACGAAGGGACACGAGCGCTCGAGGCACGCACCTGGGTAGACGACCTTGTCGCAGTGGACCTCGCACCGTCGGCACTCGACCTCGTCCTGCGGTCGGAGAGGGAGCTCGACGGGGGCTTGCGCAGCCTCGTCCATGCCCGGATTGTGGTCACGGTTCGGGTGCCCCGCAAGTCTTGACAAGCAGGTGTTTTTCAGGCAAGGAGCGCGCGGCGAGGAACCGTCCAGCGAGTGTCCATGGGTGGTTAGGATCGCCGGTTCATGGTCCGCCGCATCCTTTTCGCCACGGTCGCGCTCGCACCGCTCGTGATCGTGGTGCACTACCTCGTCCACCCGTCGAAGACGCTGGACTTCGTGTTGGCAGCGGCGGCGCTGATCCCGCTCGCGTGGCTGATCGGCGAGGCGACCGAGCACGCGGCCGAGCACACCGGCCCCGGGATCGGCGGCTTCCTGAACGCAACATTCGGTAACGCGCCGGAGCTGATCATCGCCCTCTTCGCCGTCAACGCGATGGAGTTCGAGGTCGTGCGCGGGTCACTGACGGGATCCGTCGTCGGCAACCTCCTGCTCGTGCTGGGCTTCTCGCTCCTCTTTGGCGGCCGCGGCGAGATCGACCGCCAGTCGAGCTTCATCGCGCTCGGGCTCGTGGCGCTGACGACGCTCCTGCTCCTGATCCCGTCGATCCCGGGCTGGCACGGCGACCCGGAGCGGGACGAGCTCGTGAAGCTCTCGATTCCGGTCTCGATCGTGCTGCTCATCTCCTATCTGGGGCTCACGTGGTACTCGCTGCGGCGCCACGCCGCCATGCACGTCGCGAGCGACGAGGAGATCCGAGGCTGGTCTCTCCGCCTCTCCCTCCTCGTGCTCGGTGCGGCCACGGTCGTCACCGCCCTCGTGGCGGAGATCCTCGTCGCCTCGATCGACACGTTCGCGGAGAACTCGGGGCTGAGTGAGTTCTTCCTCGCCGCCGTCGTGATCGCGATCGTCGGCAACGCCGCCGAGCACGGCGGTGCGGTCGTCGTCGCCGCCCGCGGGAAGATCAAGCTCGCCGCCGAGATCGCGCTCGCGTCGAGCGCGCAGGTGGCGGTTTTCCTCATCCCTGCCGTCTGCCTGCTGGCGCTCCTGATCGAGCCGCTTGCACTTTCGATGCGGAAGGTCGAGATCGGCGCGCTGGCGGTCGGCGTGATCGTGACGTCGGCTCTGCTCGCTGACGGCCGCTCCAGCCGTCTGAAAGGCGTGATCCTGATCGGCGTCTACGTCGGCGTCGCGATCGCGTTCTACATCGCCGGGGACCGAGGCAGGACGTAGGGACCTTCTAGAACGTCGAGGGCTCCCGGCGCAGCGGGTACGTCGCGAAGTAGAGCTTGTCGACGCTGCCGTCGGTGTTGCGGACGACGCGCAGGAGCTCGCCCCGTTCGCGTCCCTCGACGCTACGAAACCGATCCGCCCCCTCGGGCTCGAACACGGTGGTGTCGCGGCCGGGAGCGCCGTCGAGCAGCTTCGCCTCGAGCCGGCCGCGCCGCCACGAGAGGACGATCTGATGACCCTCCGTCCACCACGGGCCGAGCAGCGGCTCCAGCTCGGCCGGGGCCGTCTCCCCCGGCAGCCACGCCTCACCCGCTGCGGGCAGGGCAGCGATGGCGGCCGTGGCGAGATCCAGCGCGAGCTTCTCCGGCGACGCGCCGGCGCCTGTGTTCGTCAGTGCCGCGGCGCCGATCTTCGTGGTCCGGTCGACGACGAGCCCGGCGAGGTGGCCGGGCATCGCCCCGCCATGGCCGACGAAGACGTGCTCGCCGCGTCGGTAGAGCTCGAGCCCGGTGCCCCACGCGAGCGTCCAGCCGGCGTGATCGACCATGGCGCGAACGTGTGCCATCTCCTCGAGCGTGGACGCTTTCAGGACGCGGTCGTCGCCGGCGGCGAGGAACGCGCCCCAGCGGGCGAGGTCACCGGTCGTCGACCAGAGCTTTCCGAGCGCGCCCGAGCCGCCCAGGTCGAGCTCAGGCTCGAGCCGCACCGCATCCGAGTACGGCTCGACGAAGTAGCCGCGCGCAGCGGGGTCGGCCGCGTCCGTGGTCGTGCGTGCGAGGCCGAGCGGATCGAGGATCCGCTCCTGCAGCGCCCCCTCCCAGGTGCCGCCCTGCGCGCGCGCGACAACCTCACCGAGAAGCGCGAAGGCGAGGTTCGAGTAGTGCCACCACGAGCCAGGCTGAACCACCTGCTCTGCGAGGGCGGTACCGGCGAGCAGGTCCTCGCGCGACGGCGCCTTCATCGTCTCCCAGATCTCTCCGGGCGGCTCGCGCTGGAGCCCGGACGAGTGGGCCAGCATCCGCCCGACTGTCGGCGCGTGGGCGCTCTCCGGGAGGTACGTCGTCAGCGGGTCGTCGAGCGAGAGCTCGCCGGCGTCTCGCAGTTGCATCACGCCGACCGCGGTGAACGTCTTCGTGATCGAGCCGATCCGATACTGCGTCTCCGGCGTCGCCTCGTGCCCGCCCGCGACGTCTGCGAGCCCGAGCGCGCTCTGCCAGAGGACATCGCCGCCGCGGAAGACGACCGCACTGACCGACGGCAGCCGCTCCTCCGCTTGGGCCGCGGCGAGCTTCCGGTCGAGCTCTTCGCGGAGCGCGTCAGGCCCGGACACGTGCTTCGAGCGCGCGGGGGATGGCGTCGAGGGCGAGGGCGACGTCGTCGTCGGAAATGTCGAGGTGCATGACGGCACGCAGGACGCCGGGGTGGATCGTCCCCGACAGCCCGACGCCCTCTCCGGCGAGCCGCTCGATCGCCTCCTGCGACGCGAGCGGCGACACGTCCACCTGGACGAAGTTCGTCTCGACGCGATCGGGGTCGACTGCGAGCCCGGCCTCCGCCAGCCCGACCGCCAGCCGCTTCGCACGGCGGTGATCGTCGGCAAGCCGGTCGACGTGGTTGTCCAGTGCATAGATGCCCGCCGCCGCAACGATGCCCGCCTGGCGCATCGCGCCGCCGAAGAGGTGCTTCATCCGTCTGGCGTCGCTCATCACGTCGGCACGGCCGGCCAGGATCGCGCCCAGCGGGCAGCCGAGCCCTTTCGACAGGCAGAGCGTGACCGTGTCGAAGAGCGAGCCGATCGCGGCCGCCTCGACCCCGAGCGCCACGCTCGCGTTCAGCAGCCGAGCGCCGTCGAGATGGAAGGCCAGCTCGAGCTCGAGCGCAAGTGCGTGCAGCTCGCCGAGCTCGTCGAGCGGCCAGATCCGCCCACCGCTCGCATTGTGCGTGTTCTCGATCCAGAGGAGCCGCGTCCGCGGCGAGTGGATCGCTGGCCGACGGTAGGCGGCGCGCACCTGCTCGGGGCTGTAGCGGCCGGCGACGCCGGGCAGTCCACGCGTGACCACACCCGAATGGACGGCGGGGCCGCCGAGCTCGGAGATGAAGACGTGACAGTTCTCCTCGCCGAGCAGCTCGTCGCCCAGCTGCGTGTGCAGGCGAATCGCGATCTGGTTCGCCATCGTCGCCGTCGGCAGGTAGATCGCCTCCTCCTGCCCGAGCAGCCGCGCGGCACGCTCCTCGAGCTCGTTGACAGTCGGGTCCTCGCGCTTCTGCTCATCGCCGACGGCGGCCGCGGCGATCGCCGCCCGCATCCCTGGAGTCGGCCGGGTCGCGGTGTCGGAGCGGAGGTCGATCATCGCGCGCAGATTATCCAGACTTGCCTTCTATAACCTCGCTGCTATATAAAACCGGCGTGGAAGCCTTTGCCGCCCTGGCCGATCCGACCCGCCGTCGCATCGTCGAGCTGCTCGCAGAGCGAGAGCACGACGTCGCGGAGCTGAATGCACATTTCCCGATCAGCCAGCCGGCGGTCTCACGGCACCTGCGTGTGCTGCGCGAGCACGGCCTCGTCCGCTCGCGGCCGGACGCGCAGCGCCGCGTCTATTCGCTCGACCCCACCCCGCTCGTTGAGCTCGAGGACTGGCTCGCCCGCTATCGCAGTTTTTGGGCGCAGCGGCTCGACGCTCTCGAGACCGAGCTCCACCGAGCCCGAAAGGAGCACCAGTGACCGAGATCACCACGGAGCTCGGCGCCCTGCGCAACGACGACGATCGCTGCGCCGTCCGCTTCGAGCGTCTCTACGACTTCACGGCCGCCGAGCTCTGGTCGGCGATCACCGATCCCGACCAGCTCGCGCGCTGGCTGGCCCGGGCGGAGGTCGAGCCGGGCGAGGGCGGTCACATCAGCCTCGACTTCGACGGCGGCGCCACCGAGGGCGGCCGGATCCTGACCTGGGACGAGCCGCGCGTGCTCGAGTACGAGTGGCGCTTCACGGGCGAGCAAGAGTCCGTCGTGCGCTTCGAGCTGCTGCCGCAGGAGTTCGGGACACTGCTCGTGCTCGACCACCGCCGCCTCGGCCGCTCCTCGGGTATGGGCTACGCGGCCGGCTGGCACGCGCACCTGGACGCGCTCACGGGCCTGCACGAGCTCTCGGAGTGGCAGCGCCGCTTCGACCAGCTCATGCCGAGCTACCGCGCACAAGCGGACGAGCTCGGCTGGAACCGGCGCGAGACGTCGCCGGTGCGCGAGGCGCTCTACCGCGGCGACCATGCTGCGGCGGAGGCGGCCGCCGAGGGCGCCGACCTGGACGTCTTCGACGCGGCGGCCCTCGGCCGTACCGACCGCCTGCGAGAGTTGCTCGACGCCGACCCCGCCCTCGCCCACACGCTCTCGGACGACGGCTTCACCGCGCTCCACCTCGCCTGCTTCGGCGCGGGCGAGGAGGCGGTGCGCCTGCTCGTCGAACGCGGGGCGCCGCTCGAACGGCTGGCCGAGGCGTCGTTCGCCCGCGTGCGCCCGCTCGGAACCGCAGTCTTCGCCGGGAACGTGAACGCGGCCCGGATCCTGCTCGACGCGGGGGCAGACCCGAACGGCGTCGATTCTGGCGAGCACCGGCCGCTGCAGACGGCGGAGGCGAACGGGAACGACGCGCTCGCAGCGCTCCTGCGGGAGCACGGGGCTACCCTGACCGGGTGAACCTCGAGCTGCTCGAGCAGACCCTCGCCGACCGGGGCGAGCCGTCCTTCCGCGCGCGCCAGGTGTGGGAATGGGCCGCGCGAGGCGCGGCCGGCTACGAAGAGATGACGAACCTGCCGGCCGCCCTCCGCGCCGAGCTCGCAGAGACAGTCCCCTTCTCGACCCTCTCCGTCGAGGACGAGGCGCGTTCGGCCGACGGCACGGTGAAGGTTCTCTTCCGCACCGCGGACGGCCATCCGGTCGAGGCGGTGCTGATGCGCTATCGCGACGGCCGACGATCGGTCTGCGTCTCCTCCCAGTCCGGCTGCCCGCTCACATGCACCTTCTGCGCGACGGGCGCGATGCGCTTCGGCCGGAACCTCCGCGCTGCGGAGATCCTCGACCAGGTGCTCCACTTCCGCCGCCTGGAACACGTGAACCATCTGGTCTTCATGGGCATGGGCGAGCCGTTCCTCAACTACGGGGAGGTGCTCGCGGCGGCGCGCCGCCTGCCCGAGATCGGGGTCACTCATCGGCGCACGACGATCTCGACGGTCGGCTGGATGCCCGGCCTGAGGCGCTTCGTCGACGAGGTCGAGGAGCCGATCCGCCTGGCGCTCTCCGTCCATGCCGCTGACCCGCGGCTGCGCTCGTCGATCATGCCGGTCAACGACCGCTACCCCCTCCCCTCGGTTCTCGCCGAGTGCCGGCGCTACTTCGAGCTCCGGCACCGGAAGGTGTTCGTCGAGTACGTGCTGCTCGCCGGCGTGAACGATTCGCCCGAGCGCGCGCGGGACCTGGCAGAGGTGCTCGATCCCACGGTGTTCAAGGTGAACCTGATCCCGTACAACCCGACCGGCATGTACGACGGCTCGTCGCGCGACGCGATCGCCGCCTTCAAGAGCGTGCTCGACCGCGCCCGGTTGCCGTCCACCATCAGGCTCACGCGTGGCCGGGACATCGCCGCCGCGTGCGGCCAGCTGGCAGCGACCCGCTAGAGGGGTTTGGGGGAGCGGCCCACCCGCTATTTCGCCCAACCCGCCCGGACCTACCCCGAAAGAGGCATTTCGCAGGACGGACTCGCCCCGGGAGGCAACGCTGCCGATAGTGAATGGGTGGAAGCGGCCCACATTGCTTGGCGGCCTCTCGGGCGAGTGCTCGTCGAGCAGGGCCTGCTCACGGACGACGAGCTGGAGCAGGCGCTGGCGATGCAGCAGCGGACGGGGGAGCGGCTTGGTGAGACAATCATCAAGTGCGGCTTCGTTTCGGGGCCTGAGCTGGCCGGAGCACTCGCGGCCCAGTACGGGATCGAGCTCGCGACCGAGAAGGGCTTCGGCACGGGGCTGCGCTCCGAGATCCAGCGGCGCCATGAAAGCGATCGGCGGCGGATCGTGCAGATCGTGCCCGACCCGCCCGCCGCCCGCCTGGAGGTGGTCCGGGACGAGCCGGAGCCGGAGTCCGATGGGGCGCAGAAGGGCGAGGAGACGCTTCTCGTCCAGCTGGAGGAACAGTGGGCGAGGCTGGCGGCGGCAGAGGAGGCGCTCGCAGAGCGCGACCGCGAGCTCGCGGAGCTAGCCGGGAGCGGCGGACGCGTGCTCGAAGAGTCGGCAGAGACGCGTGAGCGCGAGCTCGCCGAGCTGTCGGAGCGGCACGAGCTCGAGGTCGCCCAGCTCCAGGAAGTCAACGAGCGCCTGCGCGAGCAGCTCGAGGAACTACGCCGGGCTCAGGCCGAGCCGGAGGAGGAGCACGTCCCGCCCCTGCCGACGAGCCATCTCGTCTTCGTCCAGCTCGACGAGCGCTACGAGCTCATCTCCCGCGACGGCCCGCCGCCGGAGCCGCTCACGCCGCTCTACCTCCCGGACGTCGACAACGGCAGCTTCGTGGTCGCCGGCAGCCGATGCTCGCCGTTCCCAGGCGACGCGCGTCCATGCGTCGTCGCACTGCGCCCCTAGCCGGTCAGGCCCTCGGCCAATCCGGCGTCTCCGCGCGCAGGTCGTACGCACACCCGGCCTGCACTGCGGCGGGGTGATACTTGCCGACCTGCAAGCCGGCATCGTCAAGCGCGACCCGGGACCGCAAGCGCACGGGCGTCGACCGGCGGGACGCGAGCCCGCGCGCCACCGCCTCGACGCTCTGCACCACCTAACAGTGGTGCGGGCCAGCCGGAGAAGACCACGATCGGGACGAGCAGGATCAGCGCGGTCGGGATTGCCTCTCTATCGGCTGCGTCCGCCCCGGGGCGTAGATTCCGGACCGTGCGTCGCCGCCGTCGTCATCCGGCTGCCGTCGGCCGCAGCGGGATGCCGCGGCTTCGGACGCTCTCGGAGCTGATTCGCCTGCCGCGGCGCAGCCCGCTCTACCCGGAGCTCGCGCGGGCGCTCAGGGCCGCCGACGCGGTGCACCTCCTGCGCTCCGACCTCGAGCCGGTGCCCGTGCGGCCCACGGCAACGACGAGCCAGAGCGGCGCGTACCGGCTCAGAGACGGCGAGCCGATCGACCTCCGCGTCTCGCGCCGCCACGAGCGCGTAGCGCTCAGCTTCCTGCACGAACTCGGTCACCTCGTCGACCATCAGCTCGGCCGGGAGGTCGGCTCGTCATGGGCATCGCTGGGTCACGAGGCGTTCGCGGAGTGGCGCGGGGCGTCGGCGCAGCTGCCCTCGCGGCTGCCGGAAGGCGTCGGTCGGTCGCGGCGGCGGTACTTCCAGTCCGCGAAGGAGGTGTGGGCGAGGAGTTACGCGCAGACGGTGCTGACGCGCTCGCCAGACTGGTCGCTGCAGGGGCACCTGACGGGCCTGCTCCACCTCGACGACATCTTCGTGTGGCCTGAGGCTGAGTTCGAGCCCGTCGCGGATGCGATCGTGGCAACGCTCGATCGGCTAGGGCTCCTCTGTGCGCCCGCCGACATCGCCGCTGCCTGAAGCGAGCGCGAGTCCGACGGCAAGGCCGGTCTCGAAGACGCGCGTCACCGGCGAGAGCAGCGGCTCCTGGTCACCCCTGGCGAGGGCCATCGATTCGACCAGCGCCGCCGAGTAGATGGTCTCGAGGCGCGCGACGCTCGCGAGATCGCAGTGGTCGGCGATCACGGCATGCCGCCCGCGCTCCTGCACGTGGTCGACGGCGAACGAGAGCCGCTGCGGTTCCGTCCGCGGATCCCCGCCGAGGTGCACGCCGATCAGGAAGCCCGCCGTGAACGCCTCCCCCGTGTGCAAGACCACTTCTCCCCGCCGCTCCTCCTGCTCGCCGAGCACCGCCGCTGCGGCGTCGAGCGCGAGCCAGGTGAGCCGCTCCCAGTCGATCCCGAGCCGCTCGACGAGGGCACGCGGCGAAGGGTCGGCGCTGACGAAGGCGACGGCGCGCTCGAAGTCGCCGCCGTCGAAGCCGTCCCTCATTTGCCGAGGGCCTTCTCCCACTGGCGCTGGAACCAGCCCCGAGCGTCGACGCGGTCCATCACTGCCTTGTCGAAGTTGGCCCCGCGCTCGAGCAGGATCTCCTTCAGCAGCTCCGCCTCGTCGCCGTTCAACTCGGCGGAGAGCGCCTTGATCGACTCGGCGAACGCGGGTCCGGCGTGCTGCGCGGCAAGCTCGTCGACGCGCCGCTCCAGGTCGGCGCGCGTCACAGGGGCCGCTGCCCTGTCACTGGGGTTCCCCCACCCAGAATCGGAAGAACGGGGCACGTGGCGGAAACATGGTTTCCCCCACGGGAGGACCCCAAGGTTTCCGACTCATGCGCCCTTCTGCGCCTCGAGTTGCCGCGCCACGCCCGGCTCGGCCGAGAGGTCGGGATGCTCCTCGAAGCCGTACTTGACGACCGCCTGCTTTGCCGCCTTCACCTCGTCGAGCCGGCGCACGGGACGCGAGGTCGGGGCTTCCTTCAGCAGCTCCGGGCTCTCCTCCGCCTCGCGCGCAATTGCGAGCATGGCGTCGACGAACGCGTCCAGCCGTTCCTTCGGCTCCGTCTCCGTCGGCTCGATCATCAGCGCCTCCGGCACGACGAGTGGGAAGTAGATCGTCGGCGGGTGGTAACCGTAGTCCATCAGCCGCTTGGCGACGTCCAGCGCCGTCACCCCGTGCTCGCGCTTGAGCGTGCGGGCGCTGAGGACGAACTCGTGCATCGCGAGACGGTCGTAGGGCAGGTCGTACGTGTTGCGGAGCCGAGCAAGCAGGTAGTTGGCGTTCAGGACTGCCGTCTCGGACATCTCGCGCAGCGCAGGCCCGTAGGAGCGGATGTAGGCGTACGAGCGGACGAAGACGCCGAAGGGGCCGGTGAAGCCGCGCACCTTGCCGATCGACTTCGGCCGGTCGTGGTCGAGCCGGAACGACGCCCCGTCGCGAACGACCGCCGGAACCGGCAGGAACGGCTCCAGCCTCTTCCGGACGACGATCGGACCGCCGCCAGGCCCGCCGCCGCCGTGCGGCTGCGAGAACGTCTTGTGCAGGTTGATGTGGACGATGTCGAAGCCCATGTCGCCCGGCCGCGAGATCCCGCA
>OBLS010001253.1_pt1 | contig 10208 bp, 6 predicted proteins | sample 1519901 | NCBI WGS metagenome assembly OBLS01 (sample SAMEA3113585, study PRJEB22503) | soil metagenome
ACACGCACCCCAGCAGTCGCTTCTCCTCGTAGAACAGGGAGAAGCCCGGCAGCGTGACCATCGAATCCATGCGCGGCATCCCGACGACGACGGCGGTGCCGCCGCGACGAGCAGACGAGAACGCCTGCGTGATCGTCTCGGGCAGGCCGATGACCTCGAACGCGTAGTCGGCGCCCCGGCCGCCCGTGAGCGCCTTCACCCGCGCCACGGGATCGCCCTTCGCGGGGTCGACGGTGTCGGTGGCGCCCAGCTTCCTGGCCGCCTCGCGCTTCATCTCGACGGGGTCGACCGCGATGATCCGCCCCGCGCCCGCGATCCGCGCCCCCTGGATGACGGCCTGGCCGACACCGCCGCAACCGATCACCGCCACGCTCGACCCGGGCTCGACCTCCGCCGTGTTGAGCGCCGCGCCGACGCCGGTGGTGACACCGCAGCCGATGAGCGCGAGCTGGTCGTCCGGCAGGTCGGTTTCGACCTTCACGGCCTGCGCCTCGGCGATGGTCATCACGTCCGAGAACGTCCCGAGACCGGTGAAGCCGGAGACAGGTGTCCCGTCGGGGCGCTTCGCCCGGGGCACCATCATCACGGCACCGGTCTGCTCGCAGAGGTTCGAGCGGCCGTGGATGCAGTACCAGCACGCCCCGCACGACGGCACGAACGTCGAGACGATCCGATCGCCCTTCTTCACCTGGGTGACATCGGACCCGACCCAGTCGACGGTGCCCGCACCCTCGTGGCCGAGAATCGTCGGCGGCGGCAGCGGCAACGTGCCGTTGGTGGCCGACAGGTCCGAGTGGCACACGCCGCTCGCGCCGATCTCGACCACGACGTCGCCCGGTCCGGGATCGAGCGGCGCGAGCTCCTCGATCAGGAGCGGCTGATCCTGCTCGACGTACACCGCTGCTCTCATGTGTCCCCCCTGGTCGGTTTGCCTGACGCTACTTACACACGTAGCTCGCGCGCCTCTTCCTCCCGCAAGCGGTTGAACCATTCGCGCACCTCGCGCCGCCGGCCCCGGTCGTTGGCGAGGTTGACGAGCTCGTGAGGATCCTCGGCGAGGTCGTAGAGCTCGTGATCGTGGTCCTCGAAGTCGGCGTCCACGTCCACCTGCTTCGGCTGCTTCGACGGGTGGCCGAGACGGTCGAAGCTGCCGCCGACGCCGTAATAGCGGGCGTACTTGTACCGCCCGTCGAAGACGGCGCGCATCGCGTACCGCAACGGGATGCAGCTGTCGTACCACGCCGAGTCCTGCGCCATGAGCACGGTGTCGCGTCCGGGTGCGCCCGGATCGCGCAGCACCGGCGACAGGTCCCGACCGACGAGCGATGGATCGTCCGCGCCGGCGAGCGACACGATCGTTCGGGCCAGGTCGACGTGCGTGCCGAGCGCGTCGGTCGTCGTTCCCGGGGCCGTGACGCCCGGGGCGCGCACGTACAACGGCACCCGCATGATCTCCTCGTACACGAACGGGCCCTTGCTCCGGAGGCCGTGGGAGCCGCACATGTCACCGTGGTCGGACGTGAAGACGACGGCGGTGTCGTCGGCGCGCCCCGAGTCGTCGAGGGCGTCGAGGATCGCGCCGAGGTTCTTGTCGCCCTCCTGGTGGAGGCGCCAGTAGTAGTCCAGGTGGCGCAGCCACGCCCGCTTGTCGTCGCGGTCGATGTTCCCGTACAGCGTGTGCTGCTGATCATGGAGCCACTGACGCTGCACCGCCGGCTTCGTGAACAGGTCGTCGTCGAAGTTCTCCGGGAGCTCGTCGAAGACCTCGTCGTACGGCTCGGTGAACGCCGGGAGTGGGTCATCTTCCTTCCAGGCGGCGGCGCTCAGGAACGACCGGCTCAGCTCGAACTCCTCCCGGTGCGCGTCCTGGTACCAGGGCTGGTCGATCGGGAACCACATGACGTCGTGCGGGTTCACCAGCGCGACGACGAGAAACCACGGGCGGTCGGTCGCGGCCGCGTTGGCGCGCAGCCACTCGGCGCCCTGGTCGGCGATGATCGGGTCGTACTGCCAGCCGGTGCCCGCCCACCCCATGAAGTGACGGTCGTTGCCGCGCCAGTCGGAGAAGCCGTACGCCTCGAGGTCCGGCTCGACGGCGTGGGACAGGTGCCATTTACCGACGTACGACGTGCGGTATCCGGCGCCGCGCAGGATCGAGCCCAACGTCGGGATCGCCGGGTCGAGCTCGCGGTGCGCCGGGAAGATCACGTTGTCGGTGACGCCGTGCTGCGAGAGGTACCGGCCCGTGAGCAGGCTCGCCCGCGACGGCGAGCAGGGAGAGGAGTGCGTGTAATGACGTGTGAACTCGACGCCGCCGTCGATGAGGCGCTGCCGGTGGGGGAGCGTGAGGCCGTCGGGGATCCAGCCGCGCTGACGCTCCTGGTCCGACACCACGAGGAGGATGTTGGGGCGCCCTGCCATCGGCTCCGGAGCCTAACTTGTCGCCCGTGACCCGCCGCCTGCTCCTTGTCCGTCACGGTGAGTCGACCTGGAACGCGCAGTCGCGCTGGCAGGGTCAGGCCGACCCGCCGCTCTCGCCCTTCGGGGAACAGCAGGCCGAAGACGCGGTCGTGCGCCTCGCCGAGATCGCCACGGTCACGGGGGTGTGGGCGTCGGACCTCATCCGGGCCCGCCGAACGGCGGAGATCATCGCCGCTCGGGTCGGCGTCGCCGAGGTGCGCCCGGAGCCGCGGCTGCGCGAGCGGGACGTCGGCGCCTGGAGCGGGCTCACCCGCGAGGAGATCGAAGAACGGTGGCCGGGCTACCTCGCCGCTCGCCGCTCGCCGCCCGACTTCGAGGGCGACGAGCAATTGCTCGCGCGCGCGCGGGCCGGACTCACGGCAGTCACCGACGGCAGCGGCGCAGGCGACGTGCTCGTCGTCACCCACGGCGGCGTCATTCGCACGATCGAGCGATCGCTTGGCGCCACGCCGGACCGGTTGCCCAACCTCGGCGGCCGCTGGATCGTCGCTGATTCGCCCACCAGCCTCGTGCTCGGGGAACGCGTCGTGCTGCTCGAGCCGGACGAAGTGACGCTGCCGCGCGGGCCGTCGGAGCAGGACCCGGTCAGCCCGAGGGACGCCGCGCAGTAAACTGAACGGTCCCCCCGCAGGAGCCGCGCGTGCCCGACCAGTCCGATGGCGGCATCCGAGAACGCCGCGCCCACCCCGAGCTCGCCGCCGAGCAGGCGTATCTCGATCGGGCGTACGGGCGCCTCGACGAGATGCGCAAGGCCGCCATCCGGGTCGCCGAGGGCTATGCCGACGTGCGGCGGGGCGGCACGCACCAGGCCCGCCTCGAGCGTGACGCCGCCGCCGCCCACACCCGCCGCCGGCTGGCAGCCCTCAACATCGGGAACGCGCCGCTGTGCTTCGGCCGCATCGACCTGGAGGCCCGGCCGGGCGAGGACGGCCCGGAGCACCCCGACGACGACCGCTTCTACATCGGGCGAATCTCGGTCACCGAGGCCGATCAGACGCCGTTGATCGTCGACTGGCGGGCCCCGGTGGCCGAGCCGTTCTACCGCGCCACCGGCGTCGAACCCATGGGCGTCGTGCGGCGGCGGCACTTCCAGACCCAGGGCCGGGAGCTGCTCGGCATCGACGACGAGGTCTTCGACTCCACCGCCGCCGACGAGGCCGGCTTCACGATCGTGGGCGAGGCCGCGCTCCTCGCCGCGCTGGACCGTCATCGCACGGGCCGCATGGGCGACATCGTCGCCACGATCCAAGCCGAGCAGGACGAAGCGGTGCGCGCTCCGTTGTCCGGCATCCTCGTTGTCGCCGGCGGCCCCGGCACCGGCAAGACCGCGGTCGCGCTCCACCGTGCCGCGTACCTGCTGTACACGCACCGCCAGCGGCTGGCGTCCCGCGGCGTGCTCGTGGGACCGAGCCCCATCTTCCTCCGCTACATCGACGAGGTGCTCCCGTCGCTGGGCGAGGAGGACGTGCAGCTCACGACCGTCGCCGGGCTCAAGCCCCAGCTGCGCGCCCGTGCGCCCGAACGCCCTGCGATCGCGGCGCTCAAGGGCGACGCCCGCATGGCGCAGGTGATCGCGCGGGCGTTGCGCGACCGCGAGCGTCCCCTGCGCAAGGACCTCTCCGTCATGCTCGACGGCCACGTGCTCCGGCTCCGGCGGGCCGACTCGGCCCGGATCGTCGAACGAGTGCGGCGCCGGCGCGGCACGCACAACGAACGGCGCCCGGCCGTGACGCGCCTCGTGCTGGACCACCTGCGGGAGCAGTACCGCCGGTCGCTCGTGGCGGCGTACGAGCGTGACGTCCGCCGCATCGACCCCGAGGCGGAGCTGTCCCTGTCGCGGCCCGAAGAGGGCGAGCTGCTCGACGTGCCCGTCGCGGCGGCATTGGCCCGGGGTGAGCGCGCACCCGACGACTGGGAGGCCGAGCTGTCGAATCGCCTCAGGCGCATGCCTGAGGTCCGGGCTGCGCTCGAGCGCATGTGGCCGGTGCTCTCGGGAGCCGAGCTCGTGCACGACCTGTTCAGCTTCTCCGCGCTCATCCGCTCGGCCGCGAACGGGGTTCTGACACGCGACGAGCACCAGCTGCTGGCCCGTCCCCGCTCGTCCAGCGTGCGCGACGTCGCCTGGACGCAAGCAGACGTCGCCTTGGTCGACGAGGCCGACGCGCTGCTCGGCCCTCCCGAGGCCGGGCGACCGCGCCGCCGCCGGCGGCGGCGGGCGGCATCCGACCGCGCGCTCGAGGACGCCGCCCGCGTCGTGGAGGAGCTCGGGCTCGGCAGCTACACGACCGCGGCCGAGGTGGTCGAACGATACGGCGGGCCTGAGCGCGCCTCGCCGCGGCGACCTCCCGTCGGCGTGCGGCGGTGGCGCCGCGCCGAGCGACGACGGGGTGGGGGAGCCGCGCACGTACGGGCACGTGCTCGTCGACGAGGCGCAGGACCTCACCGCGATGCAGTGGCGCATGGTGGGCAGGCGCTGTCCGTCGGGATCGATGACGCTCGTCGGCGACTTCGGCCAGTCGAGCCGGCCGGGGGCCTTGCACGATTGGGACGCGGTGCGCGCGCAGCTCCCGGGCGACGAGCCCGCCCGCGTCGTCGAGCTCTCGGTGAACTACCGCACACCGTCGGAGATCATGGATCTCGCCGACCGCGTCGTGGCCGCGTCGGCGCCCGAGGTGCGCCCGGCGCGGTCGGTGCGCAGCACGGGGCGACCGCCGCAGTTCGTCGCCGCCGACGACCCGGCCGATCTCGTCACGCTCGTCGCCGAGACGGCGCGCAGCGGCAACGGCGAGAGCGGCACGACGGCCGTGATCGCGCCGCGCGACCTGCACCGTGACCTCGTCAGGGTGCTCGCCGATCTCGGCGCGGTGTCCGGGTCCGCGGACGCCCTGGATGCGCCGGTCGCGGTGGTCGACGCCTCCGATGCCAAGGGCCTCGAGTTCGACCACGTGATCGTGGTCGAGCCGGCCCGCCTCGTGACGCGCGACACCCCTGGCTTGCGGCTTCTGTACACCGCGCTGACGCGCGCCACGCAGACGCTGACGGTCGCGCACGCCGCCCCGCTCCCGGAGGCTCTGCAGCCCGCCACCACCTCATAGGCTCACCGCGCCGGCACGGGCACAGGCGCCCACGCCGGACCGCGAAAGGAGATTGATGGCCACGACGACCGACGCCGATCTCACCGCCGCCGACGTCGCCTGGGACCTCGACCCCCTCGTCGACGGCAGGGGCGAGGCCGGTGTCGACGAGCTGCTCGACGAAGCCGAGCGCGTTGCGAGCTCGGTGGCGGCATGCCGTGGCACCGTCGCCCAGCTCGACGCCGCCGGGCTCGCGTCGGTCATGCGCGAGCTGGCGTCAATCGCGGAGCTCGGGGGACGGGCGGGGTCGTATGCTCATCTGCGGTTCGCGGCCGAGACCACCGACCCCGCCCGCGGCGCGTTGCTCCAGCACGTCGAGGAGCGAGCGACCGCGATCAACACGAAGGTTCTCTTCTTCGAACTCGAATGGGCGGCGCTGCCGGACGACCGGGCGGCCGACCTCCTCGCCGACGAGCAGCTGACCTTCTGCCGGCACTACCTTGCGGCGGCGCGCCGCTACCGGCCCCACCTCCTCACGGAGCCGGAAGAGCTCGTCATGACCGAGAAGGCCGTCACGGGACGCAGCGCGTGGAGCCGTCTCTTCAGCGAGCTCACCTCGACCATCGCCGTCGAGATCGACGGGGGCCGCGTGAGCCTCGAGGAGGCGCTGTCCCGTCTGACCTCGCCGGATCGTGACGAGCGTCGCAACTCGGCCGAGGCGGTCACGGCCGCGCTGGAGCCGGGTCTGCGCACGCGGGCGTTCGTCTTCAACACGTTGCTGGCGGACAAGGCGACCGACGACCGTCTGCGGAAGTATCCGCACTGGCTCGCGAGCATGAACCTCGACAACGAGGCCAGCGACGAGTCGGTCCGGGCGCTCGTCGCGGCCGTGCAAGCGCGGTACGACATCCCACAGCGTTGGTACGCGCTCAAGGCCCGCGTCCTCGGGCTCGACCGGCTCGCCGACTACGACCGGATGGCCTCGGTGGCGAGCGAGGAGTCGGAGTTCGGATGGCGCGAAGCGCGCGAGCTCGTCCTGGACGCCTACGGCTCCTTCTCGTCCGACCTCGAAGGCGCCGCGCATCGGTTCTTCGACGAGGCATGGATCGACGCGCCTGTCAGGCCGGGCAAGCGCCCGGGTGCGTTCTGCGCGTACACCGTGCCGTCGCAGCACCCGTACCTGCTGCTGAACTGGACCGGCCGCCGCCGCGACGTGCTGACGCTGGCGCACGAGCTCGGTCACGGGCTGCACGCCTACCTGGCGCGCGACCAGGGGATCTTCCACCAGACGACGCCGCTCACGCTGGCCGAGACGGCGTCGGTCTTCGGCGAGACCGTCACGTTCGGGCGGCTGCTCGACGTGACCAGCGACCCCTCGGCCCGGCTCGCGCTCGCCGCCGAGAGCATCGAAGGGCAGATCGCGACGGTCTTCCGCCAAACGGCCATGAACCGTTTCGAGGACCGCGTGCACACGGAGCGGCGCGACGTCGGCGAGCTCAGCGTCGACCGGTTCGGCGAGCTCTGGCACGAGACCCAGGCCGAGATGCTCGGCGACACCGTCGAGATCACCGACGGCTATCGCACGTGGTGGTCGTACATCCCGCACTTCATCGGCACACCGGGCTACGTGTACGCCTACGCGTACGGCCAGCTCCTGGCGCTGTCCGTGTACCGGACCTACGAGGAGCGCGGCGCGGGGTTCGTGCCCCAGTACCTCGAGCTGCTGCGCAGCGGCGGCTCGCGCACGCCCGAGGAGCTCGGCCGCATCGTCGACGTCGACCTCGGCGACCCGGGGTTCTGGGACGGTGGCCTCGCCATCGTCGAGCAGCAGCTCGTGGCGGCGGAGACGGCGGCGGCCGAAGCGGGCCGCCTGCAGAAATAGCGGGCGAACGCGTGCCCACGCCGGACGCCTCGTTGCTCGCGGGCAAGGTCGCCGTGGTGACGGGCGGCGGGGGTGGCATCGGCCGGGCGATCTCGGAGACCTTCGCTGCTCATGGCGCGCGAGTCGTCGTCGCCGAGATCGACGCCGGACGTGCCGCCGACACGGTCGCCGCGATCCGCGCCGCGCAGGGTGAGTCGCTGGCGCAGCCGGTCGACGTCCGCCAGCCCGACGAGGTCGCGTCACTGGCGGACGCGACGTTCGCCGAGTACGGGCGGGTCGACGTGCTCGTCAACAACGTCGGCCACTACCTCTACCGCGGCGCCCGGTTCCTCGACACCGACGAGGAGCACTGGGACACGCTTTACGCGGTGAACCTGCGCCACATGTTCCTGTGCACGAAGGCGTTCGGGCCCCGGATGGTGGAGCAGGGCGACGGCGGCAGCATCATCAACGTCTCGACGGTCGAGGCGTTTCGCGGCATCCCGTTGATGGCTGCGTACTCGGCGTTCAAGGCGGGTGTCGTCCAGTTCACGAAGAGCCTCGCGCTCGACCTCGGCGGCGACGGCATCCGGGTGAACGGCATCGCGCCCGACCTGACCCAGACCATCCAGGTGCCGTACGACCGGTGGGTGCCGGCCGAGCAGCAGCACCTGATCCCGACGTGGGTGCCGATCGGCCGGTTCGGGACGCCCGACGACATTGCCGGGGTCGCGCTCTTCCTGGCCTCGGATCTGTCGGCGTTCGTGACCGGCACGACCATCAACGCCGACGGCGGCAGTCTCGCCGCCGGCGGCTGGTTCCGCACCGAGCGCGGCGGCTGGACGAACCGCCCGCTGAATCCTTAAGCGATGCCCGCCATCGCGGCGAAGGCGCGCAGCTCGCGCGGGATGTCGGGGCCCATCGGGGCGTAGAGGATCTCGGTCGCGCCGGCCGCCTCGAGCTCGTCGAGGCGGCCACGAAGCTGGCGGGCCGAGCCCGTCCACGTGAACGCGGCGAGTGTGTGCCCGTCGAGGAGGTGCGCGTCGCGTTCGGTGACGCGGACGAGATGGTCCTCGTGCACGGTCAGGTGGCGGACCGGGGCCGGCAGGTTCTCGAGCGCCGCGCGCCACTCCGGCCCGCCCGGCAGCGAGTCGACGGCGCCGGGGTTCGCCTCGTACATCCCGTGGTACACGACGGTGAGTGCGGGGCCGGCGGCTTCGAGCGCGCGCGCCGATGTCGGCGGCTCGCCCTCGTCGAGCACGGTTCCGAAGGCGAGCACGGCGCACCAGTCGAACTCGGGCTGGCCCGAGCCGATCGTCATCACGCCGTCGCCGTGCTCTTTGGCCACCCGCAGCCCCTTCGGCCCGTTGGCCGCCACGAGGATCGGCACGTCGATGGGTCGCGCCGGCAGGAAGCGTTCCGGCGGGATCATCTGCACGACCGACCCGTCCACCTCGACCTGCTCGCCGCGCAACAGGGCGCGCAGCTGGCGTACGTACTGCTCGACCTCCGTCCACGGCAACGGGCGCTGGCCGAGGGCCATGCGGCCCGTGAAGCCGGTGCCGACGGCGGCGACGGTCCGTCCCGGCGCGAGACCTTCCAGCGTCGCGATTGCCGTCGCCTGCGCGAGGACGTGGCGGAGGCTGGGGACCAGGACCGCCGGTCCGAGACCAATGCGCTCGGTGCCCTCGGCGACGCGCGCCAGCGAGACCCACACGTCGGGGTACAGCGCCGGCGAGTCGTAGAGCCAGGCGCGTTCGTATCCGAGCGATTCCGCCAACGCCGCGTGTGCGACCACCTCGGGACCCGGAGGGAACGCGCACGACACGTCCACCGGATTACGCGCTCGCGAGCTCGCGCCGCAGCTGGCCGAGGCCCATCGGACCGAGATTCAGCGCCCGGGCGTGGAAGCGCTTGAGATCGAACGTGTCGCCGGCACGCTGGCGGGCCTCGTCGCGCGCCGCCAGCCACACCCGCTCGCCGATCTTGTAGCTGATGGCCTGGCCCGGCCAGCCGAGATACCGGTCGACCTCGCTGCGCATGAAGTCCTCCGGCATCTGCCCGCTGCGTTCGATCGCGAACGGCAACGCCAGCTCGGGGGTCCACGTCTCGCCCGGGTGGTAGCGGTCGTCGGCAGGGATCGACAGCTCGAGGTGCAGCCCGATGTCGACGACGACGCGCATCGCGCGCAACGCCTGCGCGCGCAGCATGCCGAGCTCGTACGCGGGGTCGTCGAGGTAGCCGAGCTCGCCCATGAGGCGCTCGGCGTACAGCGCCCATCCCTCGGCGTGCCCCGACCATCCCGCCAACGTGCGCTGGAAGCGGCTCAGCTCACCGGCCAGGTACCGGACTTGCGCGATCTGGAGGTGATGTCCGGGGACGCCCTCGTGGTAGCAGATCGACACCTCGCCCCAGAGCGGGAAGCGTGTCTTGCCGAGCGTCGGGTACCAGGTCCGGCCGGGCCGGGTGAAGTCCTCCGACGGGCCCGAGTAGTACATCGCCGCCGCGCCGCCGGGCGGGGCGATCATGGCCTCGACCCGCTTGACCGGGTCGGGGATGTCGAAGTGCACGCCGTCGAGCTCGGCGATGGTCGTGTCGAGCAGGTCTTGCAGCCACCGGCGGAACTCGTCGACGCCTTCGATGGCGCGCGCGGGGTCGGTCTCGAGGTGCTCGATCACGGCGTCGAGCGACTCGCCGGGCAGGATGCGTTCGGCCACCTCGCCCATGGCGCGTTCGATGCGGTGCAGCTCGTCCCAGCCCCATGCGTAGGCCTCGGCGAGGTCGAGCTCCAT
>OBLS010001255.1_pt1 | contig 10203 bp, 6 predicted proteins | sample 1519901 | NCBI WGS metagenome assembly OBLS01 (sample SAMEA3113585, study PRJEB22503) | soil metagenome
TCGTCCGCGCCGGGGCCGTGCTACCGCTGCTTCCGCCTGAGGTCGACACGCTCGCGGACTACGGAGGCGGCGGGAATGCCGTACGTCTCGCCGACCGGCGCGATCGAGTCGACCTGCTCGCCTTCCCGCGCGCGCGCAGCTCCGGGCGCCTCGAGGCCCGCGGGCGCTGGGTCTCCAAGCGTCACGGGAGCGGCTGGACGCTCACGCTGCGGGCAGTGGGCCCGCGGCGCTACCGCCTGCAGGCCGCACTGCCCGGACTCCGACCCGTCGTCGTCCGGCTAAATGGACGCCACCTGCCGCCTGCGGCCTGGAGCTACGACCGCCGCAGCGGCGTCTTCAGAGCCAGCTTCCGCGGCACCCGCGCCACGCGGCTTGCGCTGAGCTCCGAGTAACGAGCCGAACGTCAGACGCTCGGCGCGGCATCGAGTGTGTGGGTCCTGCAGAGTCGGCCGCGCGCCGACACGTCGGACGTGTCGCGGCGGTCTAGTAGAACGTCAGGTAGCGCTCCCACTCCCACTGAGTGACCGTGTTGTGGAAGTCCTCCCACTCGGAGCGCTTGAACTCGATGTACGCCCGGTGGAGGTCAGGCCCGAACACCTCGAGCGTCATCGGGTCTGCCTCGAACGCATCGATCGCCTCGGAGAGCGTCCGCGGCAGGAGCTCGACGCCGAGCTCTGCGATCTGCTCCTCGGACTGGACGTACATGTCCTGGTCGATCGGCGCGCCGGGGTCGAGGTTGCGCTCGATGCCTTCGAGCCCGGCGGCCAGTACCAGCGCCGCGCCGAGGTAGGCGTTCACCGAGGCGTCGACGGCGCGTGACTCGACCCGGGGCGACTTCGTCGGCACGCGCAGCATGTGTGTGCGGTTGTTGCGGCCGTAGGAGATGAAGACAGGCGCCCACGTCGAGCCGCTCATCGCGCCGCGCCGGATCAGACGCTTATACGAGTTCACGGTCGGACAGGTCACCGCCACGATCGCTGGCGCGTGCGCAAGGATCCCAGCGAGGAAGCGGTAGCCGAGCCGCGAGATGCCGCAGGCATATGGGTCGCCGCCTGCGACCGGCGCAAACAGGTTCTCACCGTCGTCGACCGCGCCGAGCGACATGTTGAAGTGGGCACCCCCTCCGGTGCGGTCGCTCCAAGGCTTCGGCATGAAGGTGGCCTCATAACCGTGCGAGCGCGCGACTTCCTTGGCCATCATCCGGAAGAGCATGAAGCGGTCGGCCATGGAGACCGCGTCGGTGTAGCTGAAGTCAAATTCGTACTGGCCGTTTCCATCCTCGTGGTCGAACGAGTGGACGTCCCACCCGAGCGCGTTCATGTAACGGACCATCTCTTCCAGGAAATGAAGCGACTCGAGCATGCCGACGGCGTCGTAGCAGGGCTTGTCCAGCGTGTCCCGCGGGTTCCAGGGCTCTGGGCGTCCGAGCTCGTCGGTACGCACGAAGAAGAACTCGGTCTCAATCCCGAGGTTGAAGACGAAGCCCCGTTCCCGAGCCCGCTCGGCCTGGCGTGTCAAGACGGTTCGCGGACACATCGGGTAGGGCTCGCCGTGGAGATAGAGGTTGCCCGGCGCGAACGCAACGTTTGGCCGCCATGGAAGCTGGACGATCGCGTCGGGGTCCGGCCAAACGGCGAGCTCGTCGTCGGCGGGGGACTGGCCGAGCATGTCGAGCGCGGCCCCGGTGAACAGCTCGGAGCCATGCATCATCGCCTCGAAGTGGTCGAGCGGAACGGTCTTGCACTTCGCGATCCCGTGCCCGTCCGCATACGTAGCCATGCAGTACTCGACGCCATCTGAGCGGAGCCGCTCGCGAGTCCGCTCGAGCGCCGCCGGGTCGTACTGTGGCGTCGGCACGGCGCGAATATAGTTGGCCGGTGCAGACCGATGGAAGGGGTGGTGTCGCATCGCGTGCTGGGCGGCCTTGACGCTGGACGACATCGCAGGGGCGGCTGCCGCCGGAGCCGTCGCGGTCCTTCCGGTCGGGGCGACCGAACAGCACGGGCCTCACCTCGCCACGGGCACCGACACGCTGCTCGCGGAGCACGTTGCGGAGGCGGCCGCCGAGCTGACCGGCGACATCGTCCTCCCGGCCCTGCCATACGGATGCTCGCTCGGGCACACCGATCGCTGGCCCGGCACGCTCTCCCTGCACCCCACAACGATGATCTCCGTCGTCGTCGAGCTGGGCCGGTGGGCGTACGCGTCCGGGTTTCGCAAGCTCATGCTTGTCAATGGACACGCGACCAACGGGCCACCCTGCCAGAGCGCCATCCTGCAGCTCCGCTACGAGCTGCCCGACCTGCGCCCGCGCTTCGTGTCGATCTTTGAACTCACGCCGGAGATCGCGAAGCGCTACACCGAGGACGCACCGGACTTCCACGCAAACGAAGCCGAAACCTCGATGTTGCTCCACCTCGCGGAGTCGAACGTCAAGCGTGAGCGAGCGGTCGACGAGCCCGATCGAACCGTCGGACGCGTGCTGTCCTACGCGATGCCAGCCGTCACCCGCACCGGCGTCGTCGGGACGCCGAGCACCGCCTCTGCAGCGCGCGGCGCCGACCTCGTCGAGCAGCTCGTTGACGAGCTAGCGGAGCTGCTGAAGCGAGCGCGCGCCGAACGCGACCCGGACTTTGATCGACGCCCTTCGTGACCCCGGCACGAGCTGAACAACTTCCGTGGCCGCCGCCTACCTATGCTTCAACGCGCGCGTGAGCGCGAGGACATCGAGATCGAGCGTCGTGAGGCCCCCCGCCCCGCCGCAGAGAGTGCCGCACCCGCTGCCCGACGGCGAGCGCAACTGACCGCCGCTCCAACTCGGGCGAAGACACCGGTCCTCCGGCACCCAAGCTCCCTTCGCTGCCGCTTTCGCGCGACGACCGGTAGTGCTCTAGAGCTCGGGCATCCGCCGTGCAGGCGCCGATCGCGTGCTGGTGCTTGAGGGCGTGGTCAGTTGTCTGTGTACGACCGCGCGATCGCGATGAGGTCGCTAAACACGCCTTGTCCGGCGAGCTGCGGGCCGGCGCCGGGTCCGGTGATCGTGACTGCTCCGATCGGCTCTGCTCGGCAGATGACCGCGTTGGTCGTTCCCTCGATGTTCGTCAGCGGATCGTTGCCGGGAAGGAGCTCTGGCTCCACGCGCGCAGTGACGTTCCCCGCTCCATCTGGCTCGGAGAACTCGAGCGTTGCGACGTGTTTGAGTCGCGCCCCGGCGGAGGCGGCCTGGTCCATCTCCGTCCGAGCGATATGGGTGATTCCGCGGCAGTCGACCTGTTCGCGTCGAAGCTGTCTGGCGAAGACGAGGGCCGACAGAATCATGACCTTGGCCACGGCGTCATGGCCCTCGACGTCTGCGGCCGGATTGCGCTCTGCAAGGCCCGCCATCTGAGCTTCCACGAGCGCGTCCTCGTAGCTCGTGCCTTCCGCCATCCGGGAAAGGATGAAGTTGGCGGTCGCATTCAGCAGCCCGCGAAACCCGATCGGCACCGCGCCCGCGAGACCATCGACCAGCGTGCTGAGCACCGGCGTTCCCGACATCACGGTCGACTCGGCACGAAACGCGACTCCGTGGCTGCGCGCCAGCTCCGAAAACTCCACCCCGCGCAGCGCGACCGGCCACTTGTTGGAGGTAACCACCGGAATCTGCCGCCCAAGTGCCTCACGGATGTGTGCAACGCCAGGCTCGCCGTCGGCCGACGGGCTCGCGGTCACCTCCACGAGAAGGTCGGCTTCGGTGGCGCGAAGCCCCTCGATGGTGCTCGCCCAGCGGCGCACGCCAGGCTGTCCGGCGATCGACCGTCCTTCGGAGGCCAAGCTGAGCGCGGACTGGATATCCAGGCCGGTGCCGTCGTAGATGAATCCGTCTCGCGCGCTCGCGAGACCAACGACGGTCACACCGATGCCGTACTTGCCCGCGAGCCGCTCGCGTTGGGAGTCGAGCGCGCGCGTGACCCAGCGGCCCACGGTGCCGAAGCCAACCAGCCAGATCCGCAGCGGCTTCACGACGTGTCCGGCAGGCATCGCATGGCCTCAAGCCTGACGGTTCAACACTTCACGGCCAGGGCGGTGATCCCGCCGATCTGTTCGTCCAGCTCGGTCCAGCTCTCGCCGCCGTCCCTGCTGTGGAGCAGCGTGCCGTCGCCCAGACCGGCGAAGAGCTCGCCTTGTCCGGCCGCAAGCGTGTAGACGTGGGAGTCGAGCGGGCCCGTGATCGCCTGCCAGGGGCCGGAGCCCTCCCAGCGGTAGATCGCCGAGTCGGACGGGCCGCTCCCGTGTGCCTCGAACGGGCCGGGGGCCGCCGAGACGAACCAGCGGTCCGGATCGGCCGTGTCGACGGCCAGCGCCCAGGCGTAGCGGCGGTCTCGCCCGGCGTCCGCCTTGTCCCAGCTGCGGCCGCCGTCGCGGCTCCAGGCGGCGCCGTCGCCGCCGGCCTCGTAGGCGCGCCCTGGAGCGCTCGGATGCCACACGAGGCAGTGCACGTCGCGGGCCGCCTCGGGCCGATGATCGCTGAACGAGGCGCCGCCGTCTTCGGTGCGCATCAGCCCGCCCAGCTCGATGCCGACCAGCACCACCTCGCGATCGTGCGGGCTGGGTGCGATCCAGCGCACGTGCGAGGTCCAGGGCCGGGGCGGAAAGCTCCAGTCCGGCCGCGACGGGATGTCTTGAAGCGCCACCAGCTCCTCCCACCTCTCGCCGCCGTCGCGGCTGCGGAACAGCCGGCTGGGCTCCGTTCCCACGTACACCGCGCCGTCCGCCGCGCTCACCGCAACGCTGAACACGTCTCGCTCCGGCAACGGCACGTCCTCGAAGCTGTCGCCGCCGTCAGCGCTGCGCTTCAGGCCGCGCCCCCGACACCCGACGTACACCGTGTCACCGTCGAGTGCCAGGCACTGCGCTCCCGAGTCTTGCAGGCGCGTGTGGGCACCGACCCTCACGAACGCGTCACCGGTCGTCGCAAGCAGCTCCATCGCCATAGGATCGCGCGTCACCGCCGCGCATGCTCGCCCGAGGGGCTGCCGCCCCGTCGTACGCGACAAGGGCGGCCGTCGCCGACGGCGAGCCGTGCACCGAAGCAAGTCGATCAACCTAGGGACCGGAGCTGCTTGTGCGCGCCGGGCGCGAGAGCGCGACCACGAGGCGGTCGGTGCCCGACTCGGCGCCCCATACCTCGCCGGCGCGGCCGAGCAGCTGGCGGACGTTCGCTGCCTGTTGCGGCAGCGTGAAGCTCTCGAAGCGCTGGCGGGCCGGATCGAAGCGCACCAGTGAGTTGGCGCCGAAGTCGGTTAGCCAGACCAGGTCGGCTTCGTCCACGTACACGGCGTAGGGTTGCGGGTTGGCGCCGGGCAGGCGCCACTCGCGCCAGCGGCGCGTGCGCGGGTTGTATACGCCCAGCTTGCCGGCGTTCCACTCGCTGATCCACAGCCGGCCGCGGGAGTCGGGCCAGATCCGGCGTGCGCCCTGGCCGTCGGTCGGCGGCTCGACGATGCGCGAGCGGCCGCTGCGTGTATCGATGCGGGCGATGTGGCTGCCGGCCAGCGACGCATACCAGACCGCTCCCGCCCGCGTGGTCGAGATCCCGTACGGCCCCGGTCCGCGCGGCGCGTCGAACACGCGCAGCCGGCCCGACCGCGGATCAAGCCGGCCGTATACGCCCGACTGGCCGGTGAACCACAGCCGTCCACGGCGGTCGAACGCGGCGGTGTTGAGGTTGGCGCCGGCGCGGTCACTGGGCAATCGGAACCGCCGCATGCGCAGCGAGCGGGCGTCCACGCGCACGATCGCGTTCAGCCCGCCGTCCGTCACCCACGCCGCACCGTCGGGGCCGGCGATCACGCCGTGCGGTGCCGAGCCCGATCCGAGTGGAACCCGCCTGACGCGCCCGGTGCGCGGGTTCAGGCGGCCCAGCTCACCGGCCGCCTGGGCGGTGAACCAGACCTTGCCGCTCGCGGTCGGGGCCACGTCGTGCGGGCCGGCGCCGTCGAACACCCTGTACTCGCGGAGCTTCACCCGCGGCAGGCGGGCGGCAGCTCGCCCCAGCGTCGCCCACTCGCCCGCCTTGCGGCGAGCGACGACCTCGAAGCCCCGCCGACCTTCGCCCGGCGTGACGATCACGGCCTCGCCCTCGGCCAGGCTCTCCCCAGTGGCGTCGACGATCGCGAAGTTGTGCGAGACGAGGATCGTGTTCGTCGCCCCCCGGGGCGGACTCGCGAGCAACTGGCGCAACCGCGCGGGCTGGCGCTCGCCGGCGAAGAACTCCGCCGACAGCAGCGCGCGCGACGGTACGGCACGGCCGAACGCCAGGGTCGCGGTCTCACGCGTCCGGCAGAACGGGCTGGCGAGCACCCGGCCCACCGGTATCCCGAGCCGCCGGAACTCGCGGCCAATCGAGCGGGCCTGGCGCCGCCCCTCGGCTGTGAGGTTCCGCTGGCGCGAGCAGTCGCTCAGGTCGCGCGTACTGTCGGCCATCGAGAAGTCCGTGACCGCGTGACGGAACGCCAGCACATAGCCGCCTCGTCGCAGCCCGTCCACGAGCGGCGCCGGACCGCTGTCGCCGCGGCTCTCGGCTTCGCGCGGGCGCTCGGTCGATACGCGCTCCTCGTCGGAGCCCAGATCGCATCCCGCCGCGGCCACCAGGACCGTCAGAACGACCGCCGAGCAGGCAGGCCTGGCCACCCCAGGCAGAGTAGGCGAACTCGTCGCACAAACGGCAGCGGGCGAGGACCACATTTCCACTGGGAGCCTCGCTCGAGGACGATGAAATTCGTGCTGGACTCGGCCTAAGCTAAAAGGGCCGATGACCAGCGGGTGGGTCATTCCGCCGCCGCGCCAGCCGATCAAGGGCGACGAGGACCTGCGGCGGGAGCGGGAAGCCAAGATCGGTGAGCTCGGGCGACGCGGACTCCTTCGCTCCGAGCGGCTGCGCACTGCGATGCTCACCGTGCGTCGCGAGGACTTCATCCCGTCTCGCTATCGGGACCACGCCTACGAAGAGATCCCCCTGCCTCTCCCAGGCGAGCGCGCCACGATCTCGTGCCCGCACAGCTATCCGCTGTTCTACGAGCCGCTCGACTTGGGAGCGGGGCATCGGTTCCTCGAGGTCGGCGTGGGGTCGGGCTACGGCACATCCCTGGCGCGGGAGGTGGTGGGCCGCGAGGGCCTGGTCGTGGCCATCGACATCGACGCCACAACCCTCGCCTTCGCCCGGGAGAACATGGAACGGGCGGGCTACAGCGACGTGGTCCTCATTCACGGCGACGGGGGACTCGGGGATCCCGAGCACGCCCCATACGACCGAATCTGCGTCACGGCGGCCTGCCCCGACGTCCCGCCACCGCTGATTGAGCAGCTGACGGTGCGGGGCCGACTGATCGCGCCCGTAATGGAGGGCAGGCGCCAGCGACTCACCCTTCTGGAGAAGACCGTGGACGGCGTCCGGCGCAAGGTCCTCGCGGACGTGTTGTACGTGTCCCTCGGAGGACGCTACGGCGTTCCCAGCGATCCGCACCACTGAGCCGTCGCGAGCGAACGTCACGTGTCCCGCGCCAGCCAAGCCCGCTCAGGACGATGGCGAGCCTGATCCCGACCTCAGCTCGCTATCGCTTCGCGTGAAAGGCGGGAGCAAAGGGCTCGTTCCCCACCTTGAGCAGCTCATTTGGAAGCGCTTGGAAGCGGCAACCGAAGCAAAGCGCAGCAACCACGAGCGACACACCGCTCCCGAGCGTCCTGAGCGCTCCGAGCGGGTACCGCCATATCCCGCAAGCCCCGCTTCCGAAGCGGAGGCTCGGCCATCGAGCAGCGGACTGACAAGACTCGAATGGACACCCGAGCGCTCGAAGTCGGCGACGTCGTCCACGGCAGCGCGAACTGCTCGTCCCGCCCGACCCGGACGATGAGCCGCGTCACGTGTGGCGTGGGACCGCCAAGAGTCGCAGGGAGGCCGGCACGTCGGCGACACGCGCATCGCGGCATCGCAGACTTCGTGGCCGTGATAGTTCGTAGCGCGATGAGTCGCGAAGGGCTCGACTGCGCGACACTAACCGGCAATGACGCCGTTGACGGCCGACGAACTGCGACTGATCGACGCGTACTGGCGCGCCGCCAACTACCTGTCGGTAGGGCAGATCTACTTGCTCGACAACCCGCTCTTGCGCGAGCAGCTGACGCTCGAACACGTTAAACCGCGGCTGCTCGGCCACTGGGGCACGACGCCCGGGCTGAACCTGCTCTACGCGCACATGAACCGGGCGATTCGGGAGCGCGACTTGAACGCGATCTACGTGACCGGTCCCGGACACGGGGGCCCAGGCCTGGTCGCGAACACCTACCTCGAGGGCACCTACTCGGAGGTCTATCCGCAGATCGGCGAGGACGAGGAGGGCATCCGCCGGCTGTTTCGGCAGTTCTCGTTCCCCGGCGGCATCCCGTCGCACGTCGCTCCCGAGACGCCCGGCTCGATCCACGAGGGCGGCGAGCTGGGCTATGCGCTGGTTCACGCTTACGGGGCCGTGTTCGACAACCCCGATCTGCTCGCCCTGTGCGTAATCGGCGATGGCGAGGCGGAGACCGGCCCGCTCGCAGCGAGCTGGCATTCGAACAAGTTCATCAATCCTGCCCGAGACGGCGCCGTGCTGCCGGTGCTTCATCTGAACGGCTACAAGATTGCCAACCCAACCGTTCTGGCGCGGATCCCGCACGAGGAGCTGCGCGCGCTCCTTGCGGGCTACGGTCACGAGCCGTTGTTCGTGGAGGGCGACGACCCGGAGCGAGTCCACAGGGCTCTGGCCGATGCACTGGACTCCTCGCTCGATGCCATCGCGTCGATCCATGAGCGGGGGCGCGCGGGTGACGTTTCAAGGCCGCGCTGGCCGATGATCGTGCTTCGGACTCCGAAGGGCTGGACGGGCCCGCAGGAGGTCGACGGTCAGCCCGCCGAAGGCACGTTCCGCGCGCACCAGGTTCCGCTCGCCAAGCTTTCGGAGAACCCGGAGCACCTGCGCCAGCTGGACGAATGGATGCGCTCGTACCGGCCGGAGGAGCTGTTCGACGACGACGGACGGCTGCGGGACGAGCTGCGCGCCCTCAGGCCCGAGGGCGAGCGGCGCATGGGAGCCAACCCGCACGCGAACGGTGGCCTTCTGATGCGCAGCCTCGAGCTGCCCGACTTCCGCGACTACGCCGTGGCCATTGACGAGCCCGGCACGGTGGCCACCGAGGCGACGAGCGTGCTGGGCGCGTGGCTGCGTGACGTCATGCGGGCGAACGAGTCGACATCGAACTTTCGCGTCTTCGGGCCGGATGAGACCGCGTCCAATCGCCTCAGCCGTCTCTTCGACGTCACGGACCGCGCCTGGCTCGCCGAGGGGCGCGATGGTGACGACCACCTCTCGCCCGACGGGCGGGTAATGGAGATCCTCAGCGAGCACCTCTGCCAGGGCTGGCTCGAGGGCTACCTCCTCACCGGGCGCCACGGCCTCTTCAACTGCTACGAGGCCTTCATCCACATCATCGACTCGATGTTCAATCAGCATGCGAAGTGGCTCAAGGTCACTCGCGACATTCCGTGGCGACGCCCGATCGCGTCGCTGAACTACCTGCTCTCGTCGCATGTGTGGCGCCAGGACCACAACGGCTTCTCGCACCAGGACCCGGGCTTCGTCGACCACGTCGTCAACAAAAAGGCCGAGATAGTCCGCGTGTACCTGCCGCCGGACGCGAACTGCCTGCTGTCCGTGGCGGACCACTGCCTGCGCTCGCGCGACTACGTGAACGTGATCGTGGCGGGCAAGCAGCCGTCGCTCGACTACCTGTCAGTCGACGACGCGATCGGCCATTGCGCGCGCGGCATCGGCATCTGGGAGTGGGCGTCGACCGACGCCGGCGCCGAGCCCGACGTGGTCCTCGCGTGCGCGGGGGACGTACCGACACTCGAGACGGTGGCCGCAGCCGGGCTGCTCCGCGAGCAGCTCCCTGAGCTGCGTGTGCGCGTGATCAACGTGGTCGACCTGATGCGGCTCCAGCCGCCGTCCGAGCACCCACACGGTCTCCCGGACGCCGAGTTCGACGCGCTCTTCACGGATTCGCAGCCCGTGATCTTCGCCTATCACGGCTATCCGTGGCTGATCCACCGGCTCACGTATCGGCGGACCAACCACGACAACCTGCACGTGCGCGGCTACAAGGAGGAGGGCACGACGACGACGCCGT
>OBLS010001256.1_pt1 | contig 10193 bp, 7 predicted proteins | sample 1519901 | NCBI WGS metagenome assembly OBLS01 (sample SAMEA3113585, study PRJEB22503) | soil metagenome
TCCCGGGCGCCGTGCACCAGAAGCACTTTCAGGCCTTGGCGGGCCCAGTCGAGGGGCTTGGCGGCGACGTCGGGGTCGAGCGCACTTTGGTACACGATCAGCGCTTGGTAGCCGGGGCCGTTCGGCTGGACGAGCCTGTCGGCGAACGATACGTCGTCATGCAGCAGCAGTGACCCGTCGAAGAACTCATAAGTCCAGCCGGCGTCTTGCATGCCGAGGTCCTGCCACCAGTGGTTTCGTCGGTCGCGCATCCAAAGGCGGCCGTAGGCATCCTCGTCCGGGATGCGGCTACCGTCCTGATCGATCAACGCGAAGCCGGAGTGGTTGTCGGTGAAATGGTCGGTGCGCAGGATGCCGACGTCGATCCTGGGCTTGCCCTGGCGAAGGACGCACTGGTAGCGGCCGAGCGCGGCGGTCCAGAGCGGGTAGAACTCCGAGCCCGGCTGTCGGGTGTCGAACCGTTCGGAGAACATGGTCCACATGCCTTCATGCCCGGGCCACTCGGTCACCCCCTCAGCGCCGGCGGTGCCGGCCCAGCCGTGCAGCACGGTCTTGGTGATGCCCGCAGCCAGCTGGGTGGCGATGATCTGGTCGTAGAACCGGTGGTCGAGCATGTGGTTGCGGGTGGTTGCGCCGGTCTCGGAGGAGTACTGCTTGCCGAACAGGTGAGCCGGGCCCGCCATCAGCCGGTAAGCGTCGATCTGGGAGCCGAACTCCAAGGACTCGTTCTCGATGCCGTCGACTTCGGGGCCAGGCCGGGTGAGCTCGAACGGCAGGCCGTAACTGATCTCGGCCCGAAGCGTGATCCCGACGCCATGCAGGAACGCCGCGAAGGGTCGCAGCATGTTCTCGATGTACAGGTCGGTGAGCGTCCGCACGTAGTCGAAGCGGACCTTCTCGACCGTGACCCGGTGCTCCTCCGGCGGTTCGTAGTGATAACGGGTGGTTGCCGCCATCAAACCGACACTGCGGGTCAGGAACGGCAGCCACGGCGTGATGTCATAGCCGCGACGTGACCGGAATTCCTCCGCGACCGTACGGCCCCAGAACAGGCCCCCGGCGCCCGTGATGAACAACTCCAAAGAGTCCATGTACATCTGAGCTCGCGGGTTCTGCGCGATCTGGGCTCGCAGCTGCGGCGTGAGCACCACTGAGTCCCAGTAGTCGATCAGCGCTCGAGCCCCGTCGGGATCGAGGTAGTTGACCGTGTGGTTCACCGTCGCCGAGGGGGAGGCGGTCTGGCCGGTGCCACGCATCCAGTAGCTGAACAGCCGCCAGTTGCCATCCTCGGGAGCGGTCCAACTCACCGCCTCGTCTCGCACCCAGCCGGTCAAGTCCACGATGGAGTCGAGGTCGAGAATGGTGCCCTCCGCCGCCTCTTCCACCATGCGGGCGGCAACAACGGCGAAGAGTGTCTGCTCACGCACTTCGCCGATCTGTCCGATCTCAGCCGGGTTCATCCGCTCGGCTGTCAGATCGACGCGCGGCAGCGCCCCTTCGCGTGAACCTCCGGCCATGATTTCCTCGCTGACCAGATCCAGCTCCTTGGCGGCGGCCGGATGGTCGGCGTCAATGGTGGGAAGGTTGGCGTTCGACCAGTGCGCGCCAGAGGTGAAGCTCACCGACATGTTCCGTTTGGTGGTCTCCTCCACGACGATCTGGGAGTCGTGCACCCACTCTTCGGCGCCCCAGCCGTAGCGGGAGTGATCGATGTCCTCCTCGTCCATGGCGAGGAACTCCATGCCACCGAACCCCAGCCGGTGCGCGGTGTCGATCTCGTACCGCAAGGTCGCGTCGGTGTGGAGCCCCTCCGCCAGCCACCAGCGCAGCTCCGGACGGTACTCGATCGGCGGGTTCTTGATGAGGCGGATGAGATCAGTCAGGGCCATGAGGTTCTCCTGTGAACGTGGAGCGGGACGTGCGGTCGGCTCGTGACCGGCATGCTGGGAAGCTCTCTCAGAGCCTCGCAGCAAGCGATGCCGCGCCGACGAGCAGGGGTCGGGTCTGGGAGTCCTCTCTAGTCAAGCTTCTGCCGCATCCTGAACGCCCTGGCCGACGCCCTGCAGCTGTCCGATGGGAACGGGATTATCCGTTCGACTTGGCACATCAGTCCTTGGCGGCATCCCGCGTACGGAGCCGCCTGCGCCCGTTGCACAGATTGGCGAGTCTTTGTTTGGAAGATCCTGCATCGGCGGCAGGGGCCGATCAGAACGGCTCGATCAGCCGAAACAGAACTAGGCTTCCCGTAAGGAAGCTTGAACGGGATCCTCAGCAGGTGGCCAACGAAATTCTCCGGGCCGTCACCGCCCAGCAACCACTTGTACACGCGCCTGTATGAAAATGAGGATTCTAAAAGTCGGTATGCAGAGGGAGCCGAAATGCCTAGAGGCCGCCCACCCGTGCCGATTGATGACCGGAAGCATGGCCGGCCAGCTCGGACCCACAAGAAAGATGGTCGTCCGATACCTCACGCTCCCAACGTGCCGATTCTCGCGGCTGCTGGGGAAGTACCACCACCACCCGCTGATCTCGGCGCGACGGGTCACGCATTTTGGGAGCAGATCTGGTCGAGCTGCGGCTGGATTTCACCAGTTGCCGACTATGCCATCGTGGCCGAGACGGCCGAGCTAGTCGACACTCTGGAAATCGCGCGGTGTCGAGCTACCCGCACAGGGGACCCGCGAGACCGCCGTGTCGTGCTCGCTATCAGTCGGGAGCTGTCACCGGCATTGGCTAGTTTGGGAATCAACCCACAGGCCAGAGCAATGCTCGGGGCTGGGCTGAGTGTCCCCCGCAGAGGCTCGTAGACGAAAGAACAGGAGCAGGACGTGGCCGTCAGACCTGAGCTGGTTTCCCGCGAGGCGCAGCCGTATGTATCGATTACCAGTTCAGTACCGATGGGGCGTCTAGGTGAGCAATTGGTGCCGCTGCACGATGAAGTCTTCGGCTGGCTCGCGGCGAGCGGCATCCAACCGGCCGGCCCACCGTTCTGGAAGTACAACAAGATCGACATGGAAGGCGAACTCGAGGTCGAGGTGGGTGTCCCGACGGCGGTGGAGATTCCCGGCGACGACCGGATCCAGGGGCATCTGCTCCCGGCAGGCAACTACGTGATGGCTCAACACGTGGGGCATCCTGACAAACTGGTCGACGCGACCGGAGAACTGCTGGACTGGGCGAGGGCGAATGGCCTTAGCTGGGACATGTCGGAGTCGAGCGACGGGGAGCGATGGGCAGCGCGCGTTGAGGAGTACCTCAGCGATCCGATCAGCCAGCCCGACATGGACAAGTGGCAGACCAACCTGCTCTTCAAGCTTGCTGACTAGCCGGGTCCTTCCTGCCGAAGTCTGACAACGTGCAGGGCAGCCCTCAACTGGTGCCGGCCCGGTCCGCCAACCAATTGGCGAACTGGATGAGGTGGCGGTCGACCAGGAACTGGTCGTGCACCCGGGCTCGACCGGCTTGCCCCAGGCGACCGGCCCGCTCGTCGTCGTAGAACATCCCGGCGAGGGTGTTCGCGAACGCGTCGAGGTCCCCCGGGTCGGGCAGCAGCAGTCCGTCTACGCCGTCGGTGATCTGCTCGGTGATGCCCCCGATGGCGCTGGCGATCACCGGCCGGGCCCTCCACAGCGCTTCGGTGACGGTGAGCCCAAACCCTTCCACCAGGCTCTTTTGCAGCAGGACGGTCGCGTGATGTCGGATCGCGTTGGTCAGGTGGGCGTTCTCGTCGAGGTCGTCCATCGGCAGGGTGACCAGGTGGGTCCGTTCCTGAGCTCGGCGAGGCAGCCGGTGCCACTGCTCCGTGCACTCGGCCAGCACTGCCGCGCCCTCGGGGTCGTCGGCTACCCCGTCGACGGCCGGGCCGACCAGCATGAGGTGCGTGTCCTCCGGCATCGCGTCAAGGTGCCCGGTGAAGGCACGCAGGACGCCGCTCATGTCCTTGAGCCGGTCCCAGCGGCTGACCTGCACCGCCAGCCGCGCCTCGGGCGGGGGCGCCGCCCCGCCAACAACCAGGTCGTCGTGCCGGCGGACCTTGGCGGGAGCATCGTCGGGCCGCCTGAAGGACAGGTCCCCACCCGTCCCGGCGCCGCTGAGCAGCCGGGCTTGCGCCAGCACGTCACGGGCCCGGTCGGCGTCCAGGTCGAGGTTCTTGGTGGCGAACGGATCGATCGACGGCGTGATGATGGTGACCTTGTCTGACGGTACCCAATCCGGGACGAACTGGAGGCGCGAGAACACCACCGCGTCGGACTGCTCCAGGTACGGGCGAAGGAACGCCCAGCCCTGGTTGGTGTACTGGTTGACCGTGTCGGCGCCGATGTGGCTGCGCCAGCCGACGAAGACGCCCAATTTTCGCAGGCTGTGGATCAATCCGGCGGTCTGCGGATCGTGAAGCAACACGACGTCGCCGGGTCGCAGCTGAGGTCGCAGGTGGGCCAGATTCTCCTCCAGAACTAGCTCGTAGTGTCGGCGCTCGGGCAGCCCCACCGGTCCGCCGTCACCGGAGGTGCCATGGATGAGGTTGTGGATCCGCTTCGTCACGGCGAAGAAGTCGTCGTCGCCGTCCAGGGCCAGCCATCGGCTGTCGAGGCCCGCGCCCTTCCCGTAGGGGAGGAAAGAGGTGAGGATCTCGGCCACCCCGCCACCGTGAGCGGTGGCGTTGATGTGCCACACCGTGGCGCCGTCGATGGCTTCGCGGGCATTGGCCACTGCTAACCGGAGCCGCTCGGCCCGCTCGACCCCGATCAGGGAAGTAAGCCGCTCCGGGCTCTTGGGGTAGACGTCCACTTCCTGCATGCCCGTATTGTGCCCGGCATCGTCACCACGGACCGGAGCGACGACCGAGAACGCCAAAGGCCCCGCACCCAGTGCGGTCCAGAAGCACAAGGCGGGCTTGAGCGGAACGGAATGAGGCCGTCGTCCAGTGGGTAGGGTCCCAAGGTGAGTGAGGTAGATCAGTCGTCCCGTCCCGTGTCTCTAGTGCGGCCGCCCCGGCTGCACATGGGGCGTGAAGGAACGGCCAGTCGGCTCGAGCTGTTCTTCGACTTGGCCTACGTGCTGGTCGTACTGGAGCTGGCGAAGGTGTTCTACGAGAACCTGACCTGGCACGGGGCGGCGGTCATGGCGGGCCTGTTCGTGACGATCTGGTTCTCCTGGGTGGGCTTCACCCTGTACGCCAATCGCTTTGACACCGACGACGTCGTGTTCCGGATCGCCAAGCTGGTTGCCACCGGTTCGATTGCCGGCTGTGCGGCCAGCGCCTCGGACGCCGCCGGCAAGCTGGCCGTGCCCTTCGCTGCCTGCTATCTTGGCAGCCTGCTGGTGCTCCTCGCTCTGTACGTCCGGGCCTGGCGGCACGTTCAGGAGGCTCGGCCCACCGTGGGCGTGTACCTGCTCACCGTGAGTTTGAGCGCAGCGCTGTGGGCGGTGTCGCTGATCGCGCCCAGCCCCGCCCGCTATCTGCTGTGGGGGATCGCCGTGCTGGTGTCCGCGGCCGGACCAGTGCTGGCCACACTGCGGTCCGACAAGCATCCGCTGCACATTGAGCACCTGCCTGAGCGGTTCGCGTTGCTGGTGATCCTCGTGCTAGGGGAAGCCGTCGGCAGCGCTGCGCGAGGCGTGCACGACGCGTCCTGGGCGCCCACTTCCATCGGGGTCGGCGTGCTTGCGTTCGCGGTCGCGGCCGGTATCTGGTGGATCTACTTCGACATCACCGCGCCGAGCAGTGCCCGAGAGTTGAAGGGTGTCGGGAAAGAGGAGGCCGCGGAGTCGAGCTCGGACGCGGGGGACGCCGACAGCCACGTCAGCGACGCCCGGCACGACCTGTTCGTCTATGGTCATCTGCCTTTGACCTTCGGCGTCGTGCTCGCCGGGGTTGGTCTGGAGGAGCTGATCGTGCACCCGGACAAGGCGGCTCCTCTAGTTGCCGGCTGGGTGCTCGCCTCGGGGCTGGCGCTCTTTCTAGCGGGGGTGGCCCTGGTGATCAGCGGCACCACCCAGACGGTGCGCTCCATCTGGCCCTGGCCGGTCGCCGCCATCCCCATCGTGCTGCTGGGCGCGGTGGTGCCCTTCCCCGGCAGTCTCCTGCTCACCGCGACATACACCGTCGGGATCCTTCTCCTTGCCGCGCAGGGCACGCGGGCCAGCCGCCGACCCGACACCGCTCTGGCCGGCGCGGACTGACTCAGATCAAGGACCGCGCGCCGCTACGGCTGCCACCATGGCCGTAACGGCAGATTCCCACTGCCAGCCCGCTCGTCCGCATTGACGGCCAGCACTTGGTGCAGCTGGACGACGTTGCGCTCGAACCCCAACCGCGATCCGGCCATGTAGAGTCCCCAGACCCTCGCGGTGCCCATCCCGACCTCGGCGACGGCCTCGTCCCAGTGCTCGACGAGGTTGGCGCACCAGTCGCGAAGGGTCAATGTGTAATGCGGCCGTAGGTTCTCCACGTGGAGCACTTCCAGGCCCGCGTCTTGAGCTTCGGTGATGATTCTGCCCGACCCGGTCATCTCTCCGTCCGGGAAGACGTAGCGGTCGAAGAACCCGCGCGTGGCAGCCGCGGACCTGTTGTCGGGCCGGGTGATGCAGTGGTTGAGCAGCAGTCCACCGATCCGCAGTTTGGACCGGAGGAACCGGAAGTAGGCGGGATAGTGGCCGACACCGATGTGCTCGGTGAGCCCGATTGAGGACACCGCATCGAAGTGCGTTTCCGCGATCTCCCGGTAGTCGCCGTGCCTGACCTCAGCGACCTCGGTCAGCGCTTCGTCCGCGATCGCCTGCTGCGCCCAGGCCGCTTGTTCGGCCGACAGCGTGATCCCGGTGGTCCTCACACCTCGGCGAGCGGCGTAGCGCACCATGCTCCCCCAGCCGCAACCGACGTCGAGAAGTCGGTCGCCCGCCTTGAGGCGAAGCTTGTCGAACACCAGCCGGTATTTGTTGTCCTGCGCCTCCTCCAGCGTCGCGTCGACGTGGGGGTAGCAGGCGCAGGTGTAGGTCATCGACGGGCCGAGGACCCACTCGTAGAAGGTGTTGGAGACGTCGTAGTGGTGGTGAATCGCTTCGGTGTCGCGCCTCCGGCTGTGCCGGAGCCCCTGCGCCGTGCGGCGCCACCGCGGCAGCACCTCCTGCGGCGGGGGCGCGATGGGCACCAAATGCTCGATGCCGATGGAGCGGACGATGTCGGCCAGCACCCGCGCCGGCGGCCTCGTGACCTTCACGTCGGCGTTGAGGGCCTTGAGCAGCTCGTACGGGTCACCCGGGTGCACACGGTGGGGTTGCAGATCCCCCGACACGTACGCGCGGACCAGCCCCAGCTCGCCCGGTGCGGTGGCCAGATAGGTGGTGCCGCGCGGGGTCACCAGGTCGAACCCCGGGGCGTCATCGGGCCCCGTCGCACTGCCGTCGTAGGCGGTGAACCGCAGTGGAAGCCGACCGCCGACAAGGATCTCGAGGATCTGAGCCAAGGACAGCCTGCCCCGGGCGGAGGAGGTGGTCACACGTTCCTTGGATGCCGTCACCGTCGTTGCACCGCCTTCGCGTAGAGGTCGGGGAAACGGGAGTTGGGATCGTACGTCTTCTTCACGGTCCTGTATTGCTCGCCGCCATAGAGCTCGTCGAACTCATCCCGCGAGTAGTAGGCCTCCGAGTACAGCGACTTGAGCCCGTCGAGCTCGCGGACTTTCCGCTCGATCAGCCGGTTCGTCTCTCCCTCGCTGACACCGCCCGGTACCGACGACCAGAAACCGACATTGACGTAGGTGTGGCCGGACCGCATCGGGTACAGCGGCCACCGGTCGCGCAGCCGCAGCGGGCATAACCAGATCGGCTCGATCGGCACGCCGGACAGGAACCAGTTCAAGAACTCTGCGCAACGCTCGATCGGCACCTCCACGTCCTGCACGACGCGTTCTCGCGGCGGACGACCGTGCAGCCTCTCGATGCCGTCGGCAATGTTGAACCGCCAGTCGTGCTCGAGCAGCTTCCAGTAGAAGCTGCTGCGCCGGTAGCGCCGCGGCCACCATCGCCGCAGCCGCGGATTCTGGGCGCCGAATGCGCGGGAGCACCAGAACCAGTCGGTGTCCCACCGCCAGAGGTAGTCCTGGATGGTGAGCCGGTCATGCTTGATGCCGCTGGCGTGCTGGATCGACCGGTAGTAGATGTCTTGGCCGGTGTAGTCGCTGACCGGCCCGGGAACGGTGGTCTGCCGGCCGACGCACAGGTAACACTCGTCGGCGCTGAAGACCACGCCGTCGAGATAGTCGACCCGGATCCCGTCAAGGCCGCGGGTCTCGACGATGCCGTTCATCGCGGCGACGAGGTCGGTCAGAGAGTGGTAGCGAACATGACGCAGCGCGACAAAGGGTTGAACGGTTTCCAGCTCGATCCGCAGCCGCACCGCGTAGCCGAGTGTTCCGTAGGAGTTAGGAAACGCCCGGTACAGGTCGGGATGGTGCTCGGGTGAAGCGGTGAGTACCTCGCCGGTCCCGGTCAAGATGTCCATCTCCAACACCGACTCGTGCGGCATTGCGTTGCGGAAGGAGGCCGACTCGATACCGAGACCGGTGACGGCCCCGCCTAGGGTGATTGTCTTCAGCTGAGGGACCACCAGCGGGGACAGCCCGTATGGAAGGGTGGCCGCAACGAGGTTCTCGTAGGTGCACATCCCGGCCACATCAGCTGTCCTGGCGTCGGGGTCGACCGAGATCACCCCCCTCAGTCCCGAAATATCCAGACGGGGAGCGTCGTTTCGCACCCGGGCCCGGAACAGGTTGGAGGTCTGTTTGGCCAGCCGCACAGGGATCGTGGCAGGAATCGTCCGGTAGCTCGCCAGCAACCGCTCGACGCCTGCGGCGTGAGCTGCAGGTGATGCCCCTACGGGAACCGTCACACCTCCACGCTAGAGGGCGAGCCGCTCAGCTGAGACTGATTTTGAGGTCAGAGAAGAAGCACTCGCTGCCGATGTCGATGAAAAGACCGATGTCGCCGACAACGGGCGCCACCTTGGTCTCGGTTACCGTCAGCGCCTCGGTGTCGGTGACAGTCACCTGCACACGGCTGTCGTCAATGTCGCTCCACGCGTCGGGGCCAATGTTCGCGCCTACTTCATAGCGGCCGTCCGGATACTCCTCACGCAGCCGGTCGAACTTCCACTCGGGATAGCCGAAGTACTGGATGGCGCGCTGGTCACTCGCCACGATGCGTGAATGTCTCCATGTATGCAGGTCAAAGTGGATGAGAAGGCTATCTTTGGCGCCCGGACCGTCAGAACATCGTGTTGTCGTTCGCCGCTTGGTCCGGGATGGGCTGTAGGACGTCCCAATGCTCGACAATCTTGCCGTTCTCAACTCGGAAGATGTCCACCACGGCGGTACCGCGATCCTCTGGAGACTGCTTGAGATTGCCGTGCGTTACGACCAAGTCATCCTCGGCAATCATCCGTTTAATGTCGATGTGAGTCTCGGGGAACTCCCCGCGCATCCACTTTACGAACCCGATGAACGCTTCGGGTCCGTCGGCGGCTTGCGGGTTGTGCTGAATGTAGCGGTCGCCGAGGTAACGCTCGACGGCGCCTTCTGGGTCGCCGCCGTTGAACGATTCCTCGTAGAACGACCGAACCACCCGCTTGTTCTCATCCAGGTCGGCCATGCGGTCTCCGTTCGATGGTCAGATCGCCAGGGCACAACCCTAAGCCTTCATACGGCAATGGCACGGGCGCAGTCGGGCATCAGTCGCGCCTACCCGAGCGTTGTGCACCCGCTAGACGAGGTCGACTTTGGCGGCGAACAGCCCGCGGCCGCGTAGACGCAAATGTCCGCGGCCGGGCGCTCGTCCGGGATCGGCGCCGGCTCGATGCTGGCGGCAGCGCGGCTGGACCATTTCTTACAAGAGCGACAGCTCACGACACGCTAATTTGGGGGCACCCCAAAGCAGAGGAGAGCCCCGTGGGCAAGGTGGTCATGTACAGCTCGGTGTCGGTGGACGGCTTCATCGCGGACGAGAACGACCAGCCCGGACCGCTGTTCGACTGGTTGTCCAGCGGTGACGTCCCGTTGGACGAGAGCGGCGAGGTGAAGGTGTCGCAGACGTCCTACGACTACACCCGGCCGTACTGGGACCAGATCGGGGCGACAATCGCCGGCCGCCACGTCTTCGACATGACGGACGGCTGGGACGGGAAGCCTCCGGGCGGG
>OBLS010001257.1_pt1 | contig 10181 bp, 10 predicted proteins | sample 1519901 | NCBI WGS metagenome assembly OBLS01 (sample SAMEA3113585, study PRJEB22503) | soil metagenome
AGCGGCCGCGCCGATCCCGCTCGCCCCGCCGGTGACGAGCGCGACTCGTCCCGAAAATCGATTATCGTTGACCTGGTTGCCCACGGCTCCAGCGTCAAGCCTAAAGCCTCACCGCCCATGAGCTTCGATCCGATCCGCGACTACCCGCTCGGCAGCCGTCGGCCAGACCTCGTGTCGACGCTCGGGGGCACTCCGCTCGCCGAGGTGACGCTCGAGGCGGTGCGGGCAGAGCGGATCTCCTCCCGCGACGCGAGGGCGACTCCGGCGACCCTGCGCCGGCAGGCGGCAGTCGCGAGAGCTGCGGGAAGAGAGCCGTTGGCGGAGAGCCTCGAGCGCGCGGCCGAGCTGGCGCTGGTGCCGGACGAGGAGCTGCTCGAGATCTACACGTCGCTTCGCCCGGGCCGGTCCACCGCGGCGCAGCTGGAGAGCTGGGCCGCCCGCCTCGACGGCTACGCAGCGGAGCGCACAGCGGCGTTCGTGCGAGAGGCCGCGGCCGTGTACGAGCAGCGAGGGCTGCTCGCACGTGCGTAGCCGCCGCTTCGAAGCGCGTGAGCGGCGGGAGCTCAATCGCGAGCTGCTCGTGTCGCCGCATCCCGAGCTCGGCCTCGTGGCTGCCGGCGGGCCCCGCGATCCCGAGCCGGAGCTGCTCGCTGAGGGCGGGGTCGTCGTGCGGCTGGACGGCCGCGCGGCACCAGAATTCGACGTCATCGACCGCTTCATCGTGGCGCACGGGCTCGACCTGGGTGTCGCCGCCGAGGCGATGGCGCTCGACGACCTCACGCTCGGCCGCATGCTCGTGGACGTTCGCGTGCCACGAGCGGAGCTCGTGCGCCTTGCACGCGGCCTGACGCCGGCGAAGCTCGCGCGCGTGGTCGGGCTGCTCGACCCCGTCGAACTGATGCTCGCGCTCAAGAAGCTTCGCGCGCGCCGCTTCCCCTCGAACCAGGCGCACGTCACGAACCTGAAGGAGAGCCCGGCGCTGCTCGCGGCGGACGCGGCCGAGGCGGCCCGGCGCGGCTTCGCCGAGATCGAGACCACGGTCGGCGTCGCGCGCTACGCGCCGCTGAACGCGATCTCGCTCCTGATCGGCTCGCAGACCGGCCGGCCCGGCGTGATGACCCAGTGCGCGGTGGAGGAGCGGCGGAACCTCGAGCTGGCGTTCCGCGGTCTCGTCTCCTACGCCGAGACGCTGTCCGTGTACGGCACCGAGCCGGTCTTCGTCGACGGAGACGACACACCGTGGTCGAAGGCGTTCCTGGGCGCTGCCTACGCGTCGCGCGGCGTCAAGGTGCGGTTCACGTCCGGTACCGGCTCGGAGGCGCTGATGGGCCACGCGCAGGGCCTCTCGATGCTCTATCTCGAGGCGCGCTGCCTCGCAGCGGTGCGCGCGGCCGGCTCGCAGGGCGTCCAAAACGGGTCGATCTCGTGCGTCGCGCTCGTGCTCTCCGTGCCGGGCGGCACGCGGGCGATCCTCGGCGAGAACGTCCTCGCCGCGTGGCTCGACCTGGAAGTCGCATCCGGAAACGACGCGATCGCGTCCCATTCGGAGATCAGGAAGACGGCGAAGCTGATGGGCCAGTTCCTGCCGGGCACCGACTTCGTCACGTCCGGCTACTCGGTGATGCCGCGCCACGACAACACGTTCGGCGGCGGCAACTTCGACGCTGACGACATCGACGAATGGCTCACGATCCAGCGTGACTGGCAGATCGACGCCGGGATCGAGCCGGTGGCCGAGGACGAGGTGCTCCGCGTGCGCGAGACGGCGGCCCGCGCGGTGCAAGCCGTCTTCTCCGAGCTCGGCCTCCCGCCGGTATCGGATGCGGAGATCGAGGCCGCGACCGTCGGCTACGACTCGACGGAGCTGCCCGATCGCGACCGCGCAGCCGACGTCGAGGCGGCCGACGACCTCCTGGCGCGAGGCGTGTCCGGCCTCGATGTCGCGCTTGCCCTCTACGGGCGCGGGTTCCACGACGTCGCGGAGGCGATCGTCGCGATGCAGCGCCAGCGGATCGCGGCCGACTACCTGCAGACGGCCGCCGTCATCGACGCCGACGGCCTCGTCCATTCGGCTGTGAACGACCCGAACGTGTACAGCGGCCCCGGCACCGGCTACCGGCTCGAAGGCGAGCGGTGGCGGCTGCTCCAGTCGCTGCCGAACGTCGTCGATCCGACCGAGCTCCTGGGCAGCGAGGCCGGCGCGGAGCCGGTTGTGCTCGAGCGTGGCGAGGCGACGAAGGGCGCCGATCCGGACGAGGTCGTCGTTGCGATTGGACCGGCGTTCGCAGACACGATCAGAAAGACCATCGCGGACCAGAGCCATCGGGACGTGCTCGAGGCGATCTGCGAGGGCGTCCGCGACGTCGGCGCCAAGCCGCGGCTCGTTCGGATCCGCCGGGTCGCCGACGTCGCCTTCATCGCGCATGCCGGGGCGCAGCTCTCCGGCTCGCTGGTCGCGCTCGGGATCCAGTCGAAGGGCACGGCGGTGATCCACCGGGCCGATCTCGAGCCGCTCGACAACCTCGAGCTGTTCGGGATGTCCCCGCTGTACACGCTCGCGTCGTACCGCGCGATGGGGCAGAACGCGGCCGGCTACGCGCTCGGGCGCCGCGTCGGCCCCGTCCCGACAGAGCTGGACAACTACGCCCGCGCAAAGTTGATCGTCCGGACGACGCTGCTGCATGCCCGCGAGACACAGGCCGTGCGTCCCGGCGCGGCGCCGGTCGAGCTCGAGCTCGCCGTACCCGTCGCCTCGACCTAGGAGGGCTTGGCGAGATATCGGCCGAGCCGAGCAACATTCCGCCAAACCCTCCTAGGAGCTACGCGCTGGGCTTGCCGCCCTGGCCCCAGTGGCTCGGTGCGATCCCGTGGATGATCACGTGGATGTGCTCCTTGGCGGCGCCGCTCGACTCATGGAGGGCGTCAGTGAGCGCTTCGATCATCTTCGGCACGGACTCTTCGGTGACGCGGCGATCGTAGAGCTTGACTTCGATCAAGGGCATCGGAGCTCCTCTCGGTTGTCTGAGACCGATCCTACGGAGCCGGTACCGTGGCCCGATGACCATGCGTCTCCAGCACTGCGGGCTCGTCGTCTCGGACCTCGAGCGCTCGCGGCGCTTCTACGGCCAGGCGCTCGGTCTCGAGGAGCGGGCGCGCCCCTCGAACTTCGCCTTCGCAGGCGCATGGTTCGCGCTCGGCGACACCGAGATCCACCTGCTCGCGGAGGCCGACACGACGGGCCGCGCCGGGATGCCGCCGCCGGGCGCCGGTCTCGCCGGCGGCCTTGCCACGCACCTCGCGCTCGAGGTCGACGACCTGCCGGGCTGGCAGGCGCGGCTGGGTGCCCGCGGCGTGCTGCCTGCGGCCGGCCCGATGCCGCGCGGTGACGGTGTCGACCAGCTGTTCGTCCTCGATCCGGACGGCTACGTCGTCGAGCTGTTCGAGCGGACGGGCCAGGATCAGGCCGATGCGCCCGAACGGGCGCCGATCCGCGACTGAGCGCTACTGGTCTGCGTGGAGCGAGTCGCCCTGCTGGCCGAGGACAAGGTCACGGTCCGGGTCGGGCACGTGATCGCGCAACACCGGCGCGAGCGCTTCGACGAACGTGACGCCCCCGGCCGAGTGCAGCTCGTGCTCGACGCCGCGATTGACGACGACGAGGTCTCCGACCGCGAGCTCCTTCGTCTCTCCGGCGACGGTCATCGTCAGCGAGCCCTCGACGATCCACATCACCTGCTCCGCCGTCTCGTGCGCGTGCCGGGCCACCGTCGTCCCGGGCTCGTAGGTGACGTGGCAGAGCATCACCTGCTCTCCGCCGACGGCGCGGAGCCCGACCCCGCGGAAAAGGGGGTGGGGCTCGATGCCGTTCCAGCTTCGGAACGCTGACCTCAGGCGGGAACCTCGAACTTCATGCCGCCGTCTGAGAGCGCGTTGACGGAGAGCTCCTCGTCGAAGGCCAAGAGCTTTCCCTCCCGCCGCGGCTCCTGCTTCGCGTCGAGCGCACGCAGCACACGCTCGGGAGTGATCGGCAGCTCCGTGATCCAGACGCCGATTGCGTCGTGGACCGCCGCAGCGATCGCCGGCGGCTGCGGGTTGTTCGCCATCTCGCCGATCCCCTTCGCGCCGTACGGGCCCCCCGCGGATGGGTTCTCGATGATCACCGTGTCCACCTGCGGCAGGTCTTCCATCCCCGGTGCGAGGTACGAGCCGAACTGTGCACCCCGGTGCTCGACGCTCGGGTAGTACGGGTAGCAGTTCTCCAGCACCCCGAGTCCAAGGCCCTGCATCGCGCCGCCCTCGATCTGCCCTTCGACGAGGGTCGGGTTGATCGCCTGGCCGACGTCGAAGCACTGGACGAGCCGCGTCACCCGTACGTGGCCGGTCTCGTCGTCGACCTCGACCTCGGCCGCGCAGGCGGCATAGGAGATCGCAGCATGGGGCGGCAGGTCGACGCGGCCGGTTTCAGGATCCACGATTGCCGCGTACGGGTTCAGGTGCGCCCCTGTGCCGGTGATGAGCTCGCCGTGCGTCCAGGTTGCGGCGACGGCGACGTCCGCGACCGAGATCTTCTTCTGCGGCGCTCCTTTCGCGGTCACCTCGCCGTCGGCGACCTCGAGGTCGGCCGCGTCGATCTCGAGCTCCTTGCCCGCGATCTCCAGCAGCTTCGCCTTGGCGCTCTCGGCGGCCTTCTTCACCGCCATGCCGGCGACGAACGTCGCCCGCGAGGCGAACGTGCCGGTACACACGGGCGAAGAGTCCGTGTTCGAGTTGTCGAAGGTGACCCAGTCGTAGGGGACGCCAAGGGTGTCGGCGACGATCTGCGTCTGGATCGTCTTCGAGCCGTTGCCGATGTCGGCGGTCCCCGAGAAGAGGTCCACCCGCCCGTCCGGCTTGATCTTGATCCAGGCTTGCGACGGGTCGCCGTTCTGGTTCATGCCGGTGGGGTACTCGATCGCAGAGATGCCGCGTCCTTTGTGCACAGCCATCAGTGAGCCTCCGGGTTTCCGAGCTGGCCGACGAGGTGCTCGGGCAGCCACTCGCCCGTCCGAGGCTCGCTCGTCGCGGTGCGGTAGTCAGCCGACAGCTCGTGCCCGAGCTCGTCCGCGACCGCTTTGATCGTGGGAATCGTCGAAGGATCGGTGTAGGCGATGCCGTTCGGCGATGTGTCGCCCTTGCGGTTCGCGTTCTTGAGCCTGATCTCGAACGGGTCGAGGCCGAGCTCCAGGGCGATGCGGCTCATGTGCATCTCGACGGCGAACGAGACGGACGTGACGCCGAACCCCCGCATCGCAGTCGTCGGCACGCGGTTCGTAAAGACGACGTAGCCGTCGAACTCGAGGTGCGGGATCGTGTAGGCGCCGGTGTGGTGGAAGCTGTGCTTCGTCAGGCCGTAGGGGGAGAAGCGGGCGTAGGCACCCGAGTCGTGCAGCGTCAGCATCTTGCGGCCGAGGATCCAGCCATCTTTCGTCACCGCGTCCGCGATCTCCATGTGCCACGGCGCTCGCGTCGAGGAGCAGAGGAACTCCTCCTCCCGCGTCCAGCGCCACTTCACAGGTCGGCCCGACTTGAGCGCGAGGAGCGCACACATCGTCTCCGTCGCGGTGTCCACCTTGCCGCCGAAGCCTCCACCGACTGTGCCGCCGACGAACTTGAGCTTGTTCAGCGGCACCTGCAGGTGCGCGGCCACGACGCCCATCGAGAAGTAGAGCGCCTGCGTGCAGGAGTAGACCGTCAGGCGGCCGTCGGCCTCGGGCACGACCTGGCACACCTGCGTCTCGATCGGGACGTGCTCGATCGCAGCAGGACGGTAGACGCCCTGCACGATCAGGTCTGCCTGCTCAAACGCCTCGTCGATCGATCCCTTGCGGATCTGACGCCGGTCCATCTCACCTTCGAAGTGCGGATACCAGTTGCCCCAGTGGTGCACCTTCGGCGCGTCCGTGTCGAACGCCTTGCGCACGTCGAAGAGCGCCGGTTTCTCCTCGAGCTCGACACCGATCGCCTCGACGGCAGCCTGCGCGGTCTCCTCGTCCTCCGCCGCGACGACTGCGATGGGCTGGCCCTTGTAGCGGACGTTTTCCTTCGCGAGCAGCGGCTCGTCGGCCGGGATGCCCAGCGCAGACAGGTGCCCGTACTCGAGCAGGGGCACGTCCTTCCACGTGACGACCGCGTGCACGCCCTTCATCGCCTCCGCTTTCGATAGGTCGAGCGCCGTGATGTCGGCGTGATCCACGGGTGAGCGCAGGGCCTTCGTCCAGAGCGTGCCGGGCACCTGGATGTCGTCGACGTACATCGTGCGGCCCGTGACGTGGGCGACGCCGTCGTAGCGCGGAAGTCTTGCTCCGACGGCCTTCATGCCGGGGCCCCCGGAATCTCGACCGGGGCCTCGTCGCCCGGCTGCGGCAACCAACGCTGGGTGGCCTGGATCTCGCCGCCTGCCGCGGCCGCCACGGCGTCGATGATCTTGACGTAGCCGGTGCAGCGACAGACGTGGCCGGCCAGCGCCTTCTGGATCGACTCGCGTTCGGGAGTTCCGCCGCCCTCCAGGTACCCCTGAGCGGCCAGCACCATGCCGGAGGTGCAGAACCCGCACTGGGCGGCGTAGTGCTCGTGGAACGCGGTCTGGATCGGGGACAGCGCCTCTGGCGATCCGAGGCCTTCGAGCGTGGTGACCTCGGCGCCGTCGAGCGCCGCGACCGGGAGCAGGCATGCTCGCCGCGGCGCGCCGTCCACGAGGATGGTGCAGGAGCCGCAGCCGCCCTGCTGGCAGCCGGCCTTGGGGCTCGTGATCCCGAGCTCCTCGCGGAGCACGTGCAGGAGCGGCGTCAGCGGAGGGGTCTCGAACGACCGCTCGACACCGTTGACGGTCAGCTTCATCAGACCTCCTGGAGCTGCGTGAGCGCCCGGCGGACGAGCACGGGCAGGGTTCGTTTCCGGTACCAGGCCGACGCGAGAGCGTCGTCGGCGAAGGTCACATCCGCTGTGGCCACCTCGGCCGCGGCCTCCGGGTCGCTCGCCTTCGCCTCGGCGCCCGGGAGCCGCACGGCGTACCCGGCCACGCCGCTGGCGGCGAGCCGGACGGTGCCGTCGGCGGCGCGTGCCGCTGACACGGCGAGTGCGGTGTAGTCGTGGGTGTGAGGCCGGATCAGGGGAGCGAACGCTCCTGCCGAGGGCTCGTCGAACGAGACGTCGAGCAGCAGTCGGTCCGTGCGGTGCTGAAGGAAGTCCTCGAGCGGCTCGGTCGTCTCGCCGCCGGTGCCTGCCGAGCGCACTGTCGCGCCGACAGCCAGCAGGGCTCCCTGCAGGTCGCCCCTGGGCGACTCGATCCCCTCGCCGGCGCAGAGGTTGCCGCCGACGGTGCCCTGGGCGCGGATCTCGGTGTCGGCGACGTTCGCCGCACACGGTCCGATCGGGGCCGGTAGCGACTCGAGCTCCGAGACCGGGGTCGTGGCGCCGATCGTGATCCGGGGCCCATCACGGCTGATGCCGGCGAGCCCAGCGCCGGTCAGGAGCATCGCTTTCTTCGGGCGCAACCTCCCGCTTGTCAGCTCGGGAACGACGATGGTTCCGCCGCCGATCACGGTGACGCCCTCCTCGAAGAGGAGCACAGCCTCCTCGGGCGTCGACGGTTGGAGCACGTCAGGCGCTGTCATTGACCATCCTTCGGTTCGGATCTCTCTCGTGTCCGCCGAGTCTAGAAGCGTACCGCCTCGCCAACAAATGAGAATCGATTATCGGCGGCCGAGTGACGCGAAGGCGTCGAGTACGCTCTCCGCGTGAGCTTCCACACGATCGACGAGCTCGAGGCGGCTTTGCGCGAAGCCGACTATCTGCCCGATCGCGGCCTCGCCACAGCCCTCTTTCTCTCGCTCGCGCTCGAGAAGCCGGTGCTGCTCGAGGGGGAAGCAGGAGTGGGCAAGACGGAGGCGGCGAAGGCGCTCGCGCGCGCGCTCGGCGCGCGGCTGATTCGGCTGCAGTGCTACGAGGGTCTCGACGTCACGCACGCCGTCTACGAGTGGAACTACCCGCGCCAGCTGCTCCACATCCGTGCGGCGCAGGAGGGGACGGTCTCGGAGGACGAGCTCTTCGGGCCCGAGTTCCTGATCCGGCGGCCGCTGCTCGAGGCGATCGACACGGACGAGCACGTCGTGCTCCTGATCGACGAAGTCGACCGCGCGGACGAGGAGTTCGAGGCATTCCTGCTCGAGGTGCTCTCCGACTTCCAGATCACGATCCCGGAGCTCGGAACGATCCGAGCGCGCCGCAAGCCCGCGGTCGTGTTGACCTCGAACCGCACCCGCGAGCTGCACGATGCGCTCAAGCGGCGCGCCCTCTTCCAGTGGATCGGCCATCCTTCGCTGCAGCGGGAGGTCGAGATAGTGCGGCTGCGCGTCCCAGGGATTCCCGAGCGCCTGGCCGAGGAGGCAGCTGCGTTCGTCTGCGGCCTGCGCGGGCTCGACCTCGCGAAGCCGCCTGGCGTGGCCGAGACGATCGACTGGGCGCAGGCACTCGCGGCTCTCGGCCGCGAGGAGATCGACGCGCAGGTGGTCGAGCAGACGCTTGGCTCGGTGCTCAAGTACCGCGAGGACATCGAGGCCGTTCGCGACGAGACGCTCGTCGGGCTGATCGAAGAGGCACGCGCCGCGTCGGGCCGCTAGCGCGACGTGGCCGGCTCGGCGATCGTTCAGCACGTCGTCACCTTCGGCCGGGTGCTGCGGGAGGTCGGCATCGAGGTCGGGCCAGGGCGAGTCGCCGATGCGGTTCGCGCGCTCGGAGCGGTCGACCTGACCCGGCAGGAGGACGTCTATTTCGCGCTCAGGCAGACGCTCGTCTCCCGGCACGACGAGCTCGAGCTCTTCGACCGGGCATTCGTCGCCTGGTTCCTGCGCGGGCCGGTTGCACAGCTCGCCCGCGAGAAGCAGCGCCCGAAGCCGGCCGACCGGCTCGACGCGACGCTGGGCTCCGACGTCGGCGGTGACGACGCCGCGCTCCTCGGCGAGCCGGTCGAGCTCGGCGCGTCCGCCCACGAGCTCCTGCGCGAGAAGGACTTCGCAGAGATGACGGCCGAGGAGTTCCTGCGCGCCCGTCGCCTGCTCCTCGCCATCGCCCGCAGCCGCCCTCAGCGGACGTCACGGCGGTTGACTCCCGATACTCGCGGCGACCGTCTCGACCTGCGGAAGCTGATCCGGCGTTCGCTGCGCACGGGCGGCGATCCCCTCGACCAACCGTGGAAAGCGCGTAAGGAGGTCCCCCGAAAGCTTGTCGTCCTGTGCGACGTGTCCGGCTCGATGGACGCATACGCGCGAGCTCTGCTGCTGTTCCTCCACGCGGTCGTCGGCACTGGGCGGGGCGTGGAGGCGTTCGGCTTCGGGACCAGGCTGACGCGGCTCACCGGCGACCTCGCCACGCGCGATCCGGAGGCCGCGCTCGCCCGCATCGCGACCACCGACGTCGACTGGGGGAGCGGGACTCGGATCGGCGCCTCGCTGAAGGAGTTCAACGACGTCTACGGCCGCCGCGCACTCTCGCGGGGCGCCGTGGTTGTGATCGTCTCGGACGGATGGGAGCGGGAAGCGCCGGAAGCGATGGGCCGCGAGATGGCGCGGCTGGCCCGTGCCGCTTACGCGGTGATCTGGGTGAACCCGCTGAAGGGAAACCCCGAGTACCAGCCGCTCGCGGGAGGAATGCGGGCAGCCCTCCCGTTTGTGGACCGTTTCCTCTCCGGGCACAATCTGCGCAGCCTCGAGGAGCTCGCCGCCGTTGTCGGCGGGATCCAGCGCCGTCACGCGGCCTGAGACCTGGAGAACCCGTTGCGCGACCTCGTGAATGCCTCAGGCGGCCGTCGTCGGCCTCGTTGCCCTTCCTTTTGCGCTTCTGGCGTTCTGGGCGATGAACCGTTCCGTCGCCTCATAGGCCTCGTCGTCCACGATCTGCACCGGCGGCGACTTCATCAGGTAGCTCGACGGCCCCTCGAGCGCGCCCGCGACGCCGTTGTTGAGCGCGAGCTTCGCCATCCGGACGGCGTCGATGACGATGCCGGCCGAGTTCGGCGAGTCCCAGACCTCGAGCTTCAGCTCGATGTTCAGCGGCACGTCGCCGAAGGAGCTGCCCTCCATGCGGATGAACGCCCACTTGCGGTCGGTCAGCCACGGCACGTAGTCGGACGGGCCGACGTGGACGTT
>OBLS010001258.1_pt1 | contig 10180 bp, 8 predicted proteins | sample 1519901 | NCBI WGS metagenome assembly OBLS01 (sample SAMEA3113585, study PRJEB22503) | soil metagenome
TTCGACTGTGGTCGGCGGCGCCGAGGGGAGCTCCCGACGAATCCGGCCGGCGCGTCGGCGTGTTCTACGCCTGCAACGTCGCCGCCGGGATCGCGGGCTCGGTCATCGTCGGCTTCGTGCTCATTCCCGCGCTCGGCACGCGCCGGTCGCTCATCGTGCTGGCCGTGCTGCTCCTCGCGTCGGGCCTCGTGGCTCTGGCGGTGGCGGCGCCACCGCGCGTCAGCTTCGCCGTGAGCGGCGTCGCCGTCGGTGTGTTCGCCATGGCGGCGGTCACCCTCGTCCCCAACCCGTGGACGGCGGCGCTGACGAACCGCTTTCCCGGTGAGCAGCTCCTCTGGCAGGAGGAAGGGCCACAGACCACGGTCAGCGTCCACAGCGTGCCTGACGGGTCGACCCGCATGTACCTGGACGGTTTGCACCAGGCAAACACGAGTCCGGCCATGGTGGGCGCCCACCGGGAGATCGGATCGCTGCCAATGGTGGTCCATCCCGACCCCGAGGACGCGCTGGTGATCGGCCTCGGCGGTGGCGTCACCGCGGGGGGTGTCGCCGCGTTCGGGTACCGCGACGTCGACGTCGTCGAGCTGTCGGACGAGGTCGTCCAGGGTGCACGCCTGTTCTTCTCCGGCGTGAACGGCGACGTCGTGGACCAGCCGAACGTCGACGTGCGGGTCGACGACGGCCGGAACTACATGCTCACCACGGACAAGAAGTACGACGTGATCACTGCCGACATCATCGTTCCCCAGCACGCGGGGGCTGCCACCGTCTGGTCGGTCGACTACTGGCGCGTTGCGCGCGACGCGTTGAAGCAGGACGGGATCATGCTCCAGTGGATCCCGAACCTCTACGACACCGAGTACCAACTCATCATGCGCAGCTTTCTCGAGGTCTTCCCGAACGCCACGCTCTGGGAAGGCGGTGGGATGCTGATCGGCTCGAAGCATCCGCTCACGCTCGACCGGGCCTCGTTCGAACGCAAGCTCGAAGACCCCGAGGCACGCGACGCCATGCAAGCGGTCGGAATCACCGATTTCGACACCCTCGTGGCGAGATACACCGCGGGGCCGGACGACATGCGCGCGTTTCTGGGCGACGGACCTCTGCTCACCGACGAGCGCCCGCGGCTCGAGTACTCGCGCTACCTGGATCTCGTCCCGCGACCGCCCGACTTGTCTTCCCTCGTCGCCCGCCGGGACCCGAACGAGATCCTCCGCTGACTCGTCATCCGGCGGTCGCCGGTGCGGGCGCCCGGCGGTAGATTGACCACGCAGTCAAGTCGCGACGAGGGGGCACTCATGCAGGACCGCGATCGGCTCTACATCGACGGCGCGTGGGTGCCGTCCACCGGGTCCGGGACCATCGACGTGTTCAACGCCACCACGGAAGAGGTCATGGGCCGCGTCCCCGAGGGGACACCGGAGGACATCGACCGGGCGGTGCAGGCAGCTCGTCAGGCCTTCGAGACGTGGAGCGCGACGCCGGTCGAGGAGCGGGCGAAGTACCTCCAGCAGCTGCAGGAGGGCCTCAACGCCCGCATGCAGGAGATCGCCGAGACGATCACCGGTGAAGTGGGCATGCCGCTGATGTTCTCCCAGACGATCCAAGCCGGGCTGCCGGCGATGGTCATGGGCTCCTACGTCGACATCGCCAACCAGTTCCCGTTCGAGGAGCAGATCGGCAACTCGCTCGTTGTCCGCGAACCGCTCGGTGTGGTCGGCTGCATCACGCCGTGGAACTACCCGCTGCACCAGATCGTGGCCAAGGTCGCCCCCGCGCTCGCCGCCGGGTGCACCGTGGTCCTCAAGCCGAGTGAGGTTGCGCCGCTCAACGCGTTCATCCTCGCCGACATCGTCGACGACGCCGGTCTCCCGCCCGGGGTGTTCAACCTCGTCAGCGGGGTCGGTCCCGTCGTGGGCGAGGCAATCGCCGCCCATCCCAATATCGACATGGTGTCGCTCACCGGGTCGACGCGGGCCGGGAAGCGGGTCGCCGAGCTGGCGGCGCCGACGGTGAAGAAGGTGACGCTCGAGCTTGGTGGCAAGTCGCCGTTCGTCGTCCTGCCCGATGCGCCGGTCGACGACGCTGTGAAGGCCGGGATTGGCAGCTGCTTCCTGAACTCGGGGCAGACGTGCATCGCCTGGACCCGCATGCTCGTCCCGCGCGGCAAGCAGGACGAGATCGCGGCATCCGTGAGAGACGTCGCCGAGACGTACACGGTCGGTGACCCGAACGACCCCAACAACCGACTCGGGCCCCTGATCTCCGACACCCAGCGCGAGCGCGTCCGCAACTACATCAGCAAGGGAATCGAAGAAGGGGCCGAGCTCGTCACGGGCGGGCCGGAGGCTCCGGAAGGCCTCGACAAGGGCTACTTCGTCAAACCGACCGTCTTCAAGAACGTGCGCAACGACATGACGATCGCCCAGGAGGAGATCTTCGGTCCGGTGCTCGCGATCATCCCGTACGACGACGAGGACGACGCCGTCCGCATCGCCAACGACACGATCTACGGGCTGCACGCCGGTGTCTACGGCGGCGACAAAGAGCACGCGACGCAGGTCGCGCGCCGGATCCAGGCCGGCCAGGTCGACATCAACGGGCAGAACTTCAACCCGCTGGCGCCGTTCGGCGGCTACAAGCAGTCCGGTCACGGTCGTGAGCTCGGACGGTACGGGCTCGAGGAGTACCTCGAGACGAAGTCGCTGCAGATGTCGTGACGACCGAACCGGTCACCGAGCCCGAATTCGAGTACGACGTCGACTTCGCAACCGGGCAGCCGTATCCGATTTGGGAGCGGGCGCGTCGCGAGTGCCCGGTGATCCGCACCGAGAGCGGGATGGTGGATCGACCGTCGTACCACGTCACCCGCTACGAGGACGTGGACCGGGTGTTGCGCGACGGCCAGACGTTCTCCTCGTCCATCAATGCCGAGCACATCGGGCAGTACATGGGCGAGCTCATCTTGGCGATGGGCGGCGCAGAGCACCGCGCCTACCGGAACCTCGTCGCTCACGCCTTTCGCGCGTCGGCGCTCGAGCGGTGGGACGCGCAGCTGATCCGTCCCACGATCACGCGACTCCTCGACGACATCACCCCCGCCGGGCGCGCCGACCTCGTGCAGGCCGTCACGTCCAGGTACCCGGTGCAGGTGATCTGCGGGATCGTCGGAGTCCCGCTCGAGGACAGCGCCCAGTTCCACCAGTGGGCCGAGCTGATCAACACCGGCCCCCTGCACCCGGAGCGCGGTCACGCCGCGTCGCAGGCGATGCGGGAGTACCTCGAGCCGATCGTCGAGGAACGGCGCGACAACCCGCAGGACGACCTCATCAGCGACCTCGTCCACGCCGAGATCGACGGGCAGCAGCTCACCGACGAGAAGATCTACGGCTTCCTGCGGCTCCTGTTGCCCGCCGGCGCCGAGACCACGTACCGGGTCATGGGCAACGCGCTCGTCGCCCTGCTGACGCACCCCGACACCATGTCGCAGGTCGTCGCGGACCGCAGCCTCGTGCCGGCGGTGATCGAGGAGACCCTGCGCTGGGAGACGTCGGTCACGCAGGTGAGCCGGGTCGCGGCCGCCGACACCGAGATCGCCGGTTGTCCGGTGGAGGCCGGCGCGCCGCTCAGCGTGATCACGGGGTCCGCGAACCACGATGAGGCGCGCTACGACGCGCCCGAGGAGTGGCGCATCGACCGTCCGCCCCAGAACCACGTCGCGTTCGGGACCGGTCAGCACCAGTGCCTGGGGATGCACCTTGCCCGGTTGGAGCTGCGCGTCGGTTTGGACGAGATCCTCACCCGGCTGCCGAATCTGCGGCTCGACCCGCAGGCGCTGCCGCCGGTGATCCAGGGCTTCGCGTTCCGGGGGCCGGACGCGATCCCGGTCCTCTTCGACCCGAGCTGAGGCCTACTGCGCCGGCAGCGGCTGGCCGCAGTCGATGAAGTACGTGAGCTGACCGTTGACGCGCGCGAGGTGGATGTTGCGGTCGCCCTTCTTGCCCTTGATCGTTGCTCGCACCTGGACCGGTAAGGCGTCGGGCACCGTGACGGTCTGCTTGTCGGTCGCGTACTCGAACGGCTCCGGCTTGCCCACGCTCTTCACCCTGTCGCGACGCGTGTTGTCTTCCTGACCGGCGAGGAAGTCGCGGCATTGCTGCTCGCCGTACCGGTCGATGACGGCGGGGTTGAGACGAGCGATGCGCAGGTCGATGTTGCCTTCACGAACGGCGGTGTCGACCTCGTTCAGGAACGCCTGTGCTTCTTTCTTCGCCTTCTTCGATCCTGAGCCGCCGGATCCGGCGGAGCCGCCCCAAGCGTCGGATCCGGCAAATGCCCCGAGCGCGATGACGAGACCGGCGCAGGCGGCGGTTGCGATCGTGCTGCGGAATCTCGTCATGCTCACGCCCCGAACATCGAGAGCCACGCGTCACGGGTCGGGAACCGGAACACGTAGTTGCGACGGCGGGTCTCGCCCATGGTGGCGGACGGCTCGGGGGAGTAGAGGTGACCGGGGAACAGGACCGTGTCGTCAGGGACGGCGGCCAGGCGTTGGGTGATGCTCTCGTACATGGCCTCGGCGTCACCGCCGGGCAGGTCGGTGCGGCCGCAGCCCTCGAGGAACAGCGTGTCGCCTGCAACCAGGCGGCCGTCGACAAGGAAGCACTGGCTCCCCGGCGTGTGCCCGGGCGTGTGCAGGAGCCGGATCGGGACGTCGCCGACGCGCACCTCGTCGCCGCTGTCGTGCAGGACCAGATCGGAGTCGGATGCGCCTGTCACGCGCTTGATCCCGGGCGCCTCGGCGCGTTGCACGTGCAGCGGTGCCGACACGTCGTCCATGGCGAGGAGCTCGCGTGCGCCCTCGATCGAGTAGCCCATGAGGTCGCCGCCGACGTGGTCGGGGTGGTAGTGCGTGACGAGGGCGCCGGTGATGCGCATGCTGTCCGCGCCCGCCGTCTCGACGAGCTCGCGCACGGCGTACGCCGGATCGACCGCCATCGCCTCTCCCGTGTCGCGGTCGCCCACGAGATACGCGAAGTTGACCATCTGCCGGGCGACCGGGTCGTTACGCGCGAAGTCCCGGCCCGCCAGCAGCTGGCGGAAGTACAGGCGATCGGTCACAGACCGGACCCTATCCGGGCTGGCTAACCTCGAGGCGGTATGACGGCGACGAACGGCGACACCCGCACCGTGTACCGCACGTGCCCATTGTGCGAGGCGACGTGCGGGCTCGAGCTGCGACTCGAAGGACGTGACATCGCCCTGGTGCGCGGCGATCGCGACGACGTGTTCAGCCACGGCTTCCTGTGCCCGAAGGGCACGGCGCTCAAGCAGCTCGAGTCCGACCCCGACCGGCTGCGCCGACCACAGGTGCGCCACGGTGACTCGTGGCGCGAGGTGTCGTGGGACGACGCCTTCGCCGAGGTCGAACGGGGCCTCATGCCGATCCTCGACCGGCACGGCCGCGACGCCGTCGCGATGTACATCGGCAACCCCAACGTCCACAACCTCGCCGGCCAGCTCTACAACCGGGTGCTGATCCAGGCGCTCGGGAGCGGGAACCTCTACTCGGCCAGCACCGTCGACCAGATGCCCAAGCAGGTCTCGGCCGGCCTCATGTTCGGCACCGCGCTGAGCATCCCGATCCCCGACATCGACCGCACCGACCACCTCCTGATGCTCGGAGCGAACCCGTTCGCGTCCAACGGCAGTCTCATGACCGCGCCCGACTATCCCGGACGCATCCGGGCGCTGCGGGCACGCGGCGGCAAGCTCGTCGTGGTCGATCCCCGGCGCTCGAAGACGGCCGAGGCGGCCGACGAGCACCTGTTCATCCGGCCCGGCACCGACGCTCCCTTCCTCTTTGCGATCGTGCACACCCTGTTCGCCAACGGGCTCGTCTCGATGGGCGACGTCGCCGGCCACGTGAACGGCGTCGACGACGTCGAGCGCCTCGCGCGGCGCTTCGACCCTGATGCGGTCGCGCCGGTGTGCGGCATCGACGCCGCCACGATCCGCCGCACCGCGCGGGAGGTCGCAGCCGCGCCGCGCGCGGCCGTTTACGCGCGGATCGGCACGTGCACGCAGGAGTTCGGCACGCTCGCCAGCTGGCTCGTCGACGTCGTGAACTGCCTGACCGGCAACCTCGACCGCGCCGGGGGCGCCATGTTCACGAAGCCGGCCACCGGCAGCGCGAACACGGGCGGCACGTCCGGCGTCGGGCGCGGCGTGCGGTTCGGGCGTCGCCGGAGTCGTGTACGCGGCTTGCCGGAGATGTTCGGCGAGCTGCCGGTGGTGTGCCTGGCCGAGGAGATCGACACGCCCGGGGACGGGCAGGTGCGCGGGATGATCACGGTCGCCGGGAACCCCGTCCTCTCGACGCCCGATTCGGGGCGCCTGGACCGGGCCCTCGCGTCGCTCGAGTTCATGGTGAGCGTCGACATCTACAAGAACGAGACGACGCGCCACGCCAACGTGATCCTGCCACCCGAGGGCGTTCTCGCTCGCAGCCATTACGACCTCGCCTTCTACCAACTGTCGATCCGCAACATCGCCAACTACTCGCCGCCGGTCGTCGACCTCGCGCCCGGCGAGATGGCCGAGTCCGAGATCCTGTTGCGCTTGGCCAACGTGGTCGCCGGCGCGGGCGCAGCGGCCGATCCCGGCGCGCTCGACGACCTGGTGGTCGCGGGTCTTGCGCAGAAAGCGGTGCAACGCGCCGGCTCCAACGTCGAGGGCCGCGACCCCGACGAGCTCCTCGCCGCGCTCGCGTCCCGCAACGGACCCGAGCGCATCCTCGACCTCATGCTCCGCACCGGGCCGTACGGCGACGGCTTCGGCGCCGATCCGTCAGGCCTGTCGCTCGAGGTCCTCGAGGCGGCGCCGCACGGCGTCGACCTCGGTCCGCTGCAACCCCGCATCCCCGAGGTGCTGCGCACCCCGAGCGGGAAGATCGAGCTCGCGCCCGAGCCGATCGCCGAAGACGTCGCGCGTCTCGAGGCGTCGCTCACACGAGGTCGGAACGGTGACATGCTGCTCGTCGGCCGGCGGGACCTGCGGTCGAACAACTCGTGGATGCACAACCTCGACATCCTCGTGAAGGGCAAGGAGCGCTGCACGCTGCACGTCCATCCAGACGATGCCGCCCGCCTCGGCGTCGACGAAGGCGGCGCTGCGTGCGTTCGGTCGCGCCGCGGGCAGCTCGCGGTCACGGTCGAGGTGACCGACGCCATCATGCCCGGCGTCGTCAGCATCCCTCACGGTTGGGGTCACGGCATGGACGGGGCCGACCTCTCGGTGGCGGCGGGGCGTCCCGGCGTCAACAGCAACGTGCTCGCCGACGGCGACCTCTTCGACCCGCTCTCGGGCAACGCGGTACTCAACGGGATTCCGGTTCGGGTCGAACGGTCCTGAATCGCCGGTTCCGGCCGGTTCGCCAGGTTTTCCCTCCCTTGCGGGCGGGCATCCTCGGCCCGACGCCGAGCCCGAGGGGGAACCATGGGCACTCGCGGCCAAGCGGCCGACACCGACGGGCAGGAGATGTGGGTCGAGGGGAAGGGTGACCGGCTCGAGCTGGCGCGGGAGGCCGGCTGGGGCGGGGTGTCGTGGGGCAGCGTGGCGGCCGGCGTCTTCGTCGCCTACGGGGTGATCGGAGCGTGCATCGGGATCGCAGCCGCGGTCCTGCACCCGATGGGCTTCACGCTCGACAACCTCTCCGACGACGACTGGCAGCGAGTCGGCCTCGTCGCCGGCCTCGTGGCCGCAGCGGTGTTCCTCGGTGCATTCACGTTCGGCGGGTACACCGCCGGTCGCATGGCCCGCCGGGCCGGACTTCGAAACGGCGTGCTCGTGGCCGTATTCGGCGTCGTTCTCCTCGTTGGGGTCGCCGCTGTCGCCCAGCTCGAGGGGGCGACCTCGGCGATCGTCGATCGGCTCGAGAGTCTCGGCGGGCCGACGGACGGCACGACGTGGTACGGCGTCGGCGTGGTGAGCGGCGCCGTGGCGCTCGGCGGCATGATCCTCGGCGCCTCGCTGGGCGGTGTGCGTGGCGAGCGGTGGCATCAGCGGCTCCTGGTGCGAGCCGCGAATCCCGACATCGGCCCCGAAGCCGACCTCCGTGCGGAAGCCGAGCGACAGCGTCGGAGGGCCGAGAAGGCACTGGCGCGTGCCTACAAGGCGGGCGTCATAGAGGTCCCCGAGCACACCGACACGCCCGAGCCGACCGGAGCGACGATCGCGGCGGGGGACGGCGACATGGAAGAGGAGCGCGACCACACCCGAGGCGAGCCGGCGCCTACGGCCGCCGGACCGTAGATGCCTCCTTCATCGTGGTCATCAGGTCCATGAACGCGTCGACGTCCTGGGTCTTGCCGACCACGAGATCCTTCTGCGCGCCGAAGCCGCCCTCGACCGCCTCGGGGACGTAGAACTCGAACCCGTCCCGCTCGATCGCGGTGACGATGTCGGCGGCGCAGTCCGCGGCGGAGACGAACGGGCCTTCGTAGAGCCCGGGGAGCTCGCCCGGCTGCGGCTCCCAGATCTCCGTGTCGATCGGGCCGGGGAGGACCAGCTTCACCTCGACGCCGCTGCCGGCGAGGTCGATGCGCGCCGTCTCGCTCCAGCCGCACATGGCGAACTTCGCCGCGCAGTAGGCGGCCTCGTGCACGATCCCGAGCCGGCCGCCCATGCTCGACACGTTCACGATGAGCCCGCTGCCTCGGTCCTGCATGCGGGGGAGGAGCGCCATCGCCATGCGGATGGGAGAGAAGAAGTTGACGTCCATCGTGTGGTGCACGTCCTCGACCGTGAGGTCGAGGGTGTGCACGCGCTTGGCGATGGCGGCGTTGTTGACGAGACAGTCGAGGCCGCCGAACGCGTCCCAGGCGTCGAGCGCTACCGCCTCGGCCCGCTCGAGGTCGCCCAGGTCGGCGCTCCACATGCGCGACTCGGGGGTGTGGCGGCGGCACTGCTCGAGGACCGCTTCGAGGCGATCGGCCCGGCGGGCGACGATGCCGACGGTCGCGCCGCGCGCCGCGAGCTGCGGCGCCAGGGCGGCGCCGATGCCGGACGACGCGCCGGTGACGAGAACGGTGGAGCCTTCGATCTTCACGCGGGAGCCTCCTTGGCGTTCTCGACCGCTTTGCGCAGCGCGGCGAGCAGGTCGTCGGTGGTGACGCCGGTGGTCGTGTCGGCCTGGTGGACGTCCGGCGCCTCGAACACCGCGGCGATCCGCGCCCGCAGGTCGCGATCGTCCGACACGTCGGCGCCGCCGAGCGCGGCCGCAACGCGATCGAGCGTGTCGGGGGGCGACACGTGCATGTCGCCCGCCATCATCGCCGCCGCGATGTTCCCGCCGCCGTCGATCGCGACACCGGCGCGGCAGAGCTTGCGACCCTTGTGGTTGCCGAAGCCGATGCGGCCGCCCACCGCCACCAAAAATGCGTCCCGGAACTGCTCGTAGGTGACCGGGCGTCCCGCGACCTCCGCCGCCGTGCAGACGTACTCGCGCATGTCCTTGACGAGCTTGTCCTTGAACTTGTCGTCGGGGACGCGCACGACGCGCAGGTACAGGTCGAGGTCGGGCCGTTCGATGTTCAGGAACCCGCCCACGCTGATCACGCGCCCGAAGTCCCCGGCGGAGATACCGCCGAGCTTGCGTCCGCGCCAGCGCAGATCGGCGGAGCCCTCGAACTGCACCTCGCCCAGTCCGATGTGGTCGAGCGCGTCGAGCACGATGGGCTGGAAACGAGCGATCTCGGCATCGAGGTCGTCGTGCTCGCTCGGCTTCGGGAACATGACGCCCCACATCACCGCGCAGCCGCGTGCGTAGAAGGCGGTGCCCCCGCCCGCGAACGGCCGCCGGATCACCTGGATCCCCAGCCGCCGGCAGGCCGCGAGGTCGAGCGTGCTGTCGACGTCGTCGAGCCACCCGACGTTGAGGTGCGTCGCGCCCCACACGCTGGTCTGGAGGATCGGCTGCCCGGCGTCCGTCGCCGAGCGAGCAAGCACCGCCATCTGCGCGTTGTTCTCGAATGGGTCGACGGCCCCGCAGTCGACGCAACGCCAGGTCTCTGACAAGGGAGTCATCGTAACTGGGCCGTTCAGCGGTCCTCGTCGACCTTCGCGCGCGATTCGCGGGCCGCCGCACCGAACACGCCCTTGCTCATGGTCGAGGCCTCGG
>OBLS010001259.1_pt1 | contig 10179 bp, 9 predicted proteins | sample 1519901 | NCBI WGS metagenome assembly OBLS01 (sample SAMEA3113585, study PRJEB22503) | soil metagenome
CCTTGTGCTCCTCGTACAGCCGCTGGGCGGCCGCGAGGGTGCGGCGCGCCGAGAACCCGTACAGGCTGTTCGCGTGGCGCTGCAGGGTGGTGAGGTCGTAGAGGAGCTGTGGCTGCTCCCGCTCCTCCTTCTTCTCGAGCTTCGTGATCTCGCCGGCCTGGCCGGTCACGGCGTCGACGATCGCCCTGGCCTCGTCCTCGTTAGGCAGCCGCTTCCCGCCCAGGTAGCGGCCCGTGTAGCGGCGCTCCCCCGAGGCCTCGAAGCGCGCCTCCACGAGCCAGTACGGCTCCGGCACGAAGTTGCGGATCTCCTCCTCGCGGCGGGCCACGAGCGCGAGCGTCGGCGTCTGCACCCGGCCGAGCGAGACGGCGCCGTCGAACGCGGCGCGCAGGCGCACCGAGGCGGCGCGCGTGGCGTTCATGCCCACCAGCCAGTCGGCCTCCGAGCGCGAGCGGGCGGCCTCCTCGAGCGACTTCATCTCCTCGCCCGGCCTCAGGTGCTCGAACGCGTCAGAGATCGCGCTCTTCGTCATCGAGGACAGCCACAGCCGCTGCACCGGCTTGTGCACCGGAGCCAGGTCGTAGAGGTACGCGAAGATCAGCTCGCCCTCGCGGCCGGCGTCGCAGGCGTTCACGACGGAAATGACATCCGGGTCCGCCATCAGCCTGTGGATGGCCCGCAGCTGCTTGGCCGAGCGCTCGTCGTTGGGGATCAGCTTGAAGTGCTCGGGCAGGATCGGGAGGTCCGCGAAGCGCCACTTCTTGAGCTTCGGGTCGTACTCGTCCGGCGGCGCAAGGCCGACCAGGTGCCCGACCGCCCAGGTGACTACGTACCCGTCGCCGTTCGAGGAGCCGTCCTGCGTCTCCAGGTATGTCTTGTCCTTTGACTGCTTGAAGGATCCAGGCAGCGTGGACGCCAGGTCACGGGCGACCGAGGGCTTCTCAGCTACTACAAGGGTCTTGGCCATCGGCAATCACGATACGCACTAGGGGTACCGGTTGGGATTGAAGCTTCGGCCGCGGTCACGACCATGGCAGCCCTGGCGCGGGTGGTCGGACCGGTACGGGAGGCGAATGATCGCCTGCGCCTCGTTGTTGTCCTCGTTGGACTCGAAGATGCCGTTTTCGGGGTCGGCGATGTGCACGTACGCGAAACAGCCGCGCAGGCCAGTCACGTCGATCCACTGCTCCGGATACGCCGGCGGATAGATGTCCGCCCACCCAGGGGACGTGCCGAGCGTCACGTGCTGGGCTTCGGAATTTGTGCTGCACGCCGGGTAGTGCGCGACCCGCGGCGAGCGCCTCAGCTTCGGCCGCGTGCGGGTGAGGTCGCGCAGGCAGTAGGCGACCTTCGGGCCGGTCCTCACCTTGCGAATGCGCTTGCCCTGGCCGTCGACCCGCCACAGCTCGAAGCGCGCCGCGTTGTAGAACTTCCACCAGTAGCGGCTCTGGTGGGCGAACTTGAACTGCAGCCGGGCGTTCGTGGCCACCCCTATGCGGTCGCCGTCGCGCGTGTATATGCGCTGGCGTCCGCGCATGAAGCGTGGGCCGATGCGCGTGCCGAACAGCTCCACGGGGCCGGCGCCCACGCTGTCGATCACGTTGCCCGCCCTCAGGACGGTGTGCCCCGCCTTGGTGAGGCGGTCGGTGTAGAGGCCATAGGGGCGGCGCATCACGAAGTCTGGACAGCGCAGCCGCGCGGCGTCCGGGCCGATGCAGGGGTTCTCGTCCACCTGCGCGGGCTCCACGGCCGTAGCCGGCCCGCCGAGGATGGCGGCGGCGCAGCACAGCGCGACTAGGGGGGCGCCTCGCACGCCGGAAGTTGTAGCGACTACGGTGAACGGCATGCGCGTACTCGCGATTGACGGCGGCGGAATACGAGGTCTCATTCCGGCGCTCGTGCTCACCGAGTTGGAGCGGCGTGCGGGGCGCCGAGTCTTCGAGATGTTCGACCTGATCGCCGGCACCTCGACAGGCGGCATCTTGGCCTGCGCGCTCTGCGCACCCGACCCGCTGCCGGCGTCCGAGCTGGTCTCCCTCTACCAGGACGAGGGGCCGAAGATCTTCGATCGCTCGCTCTTCCAGCGCATCAAGAGCGCCGATGGCGTGCTGGACGAGAAATACGACGACGAAGCCCTCGACCGCGCGCTAGAGCGCTTCCTGGAGCACAAGCGCCTGCGCGAGACGCGCCCCAACCTCATCGTGCCGGCCTACGACACAGCGCTTCCCGGCCCCTACTTCTTCAAGACGACAAAGGCGCTTGCCGCCCCGGACACCGACGACTTCCCGCTCTCGGTGGTCGCACGCGCCACCTCGGCCGCTCCCACGTACTTCGAAGCGCTCGAGGTCGGCGAACGTGCGCTCCTGGACGGAGGCGTGTTCGCGGTCAATCCCGCCATGTCTGCCTTCGCCGAGGTGATCAAAGAGGTGGACGCTCGGGAGGTGGTCCTGCTTTCGCTTGGCACAGGTCAGCACACGCGTAAACGCTCCTTCGACGAGATCAAGGATTGGGGAGTGGCGAAGTGGGCGCGTCCGATCCTCGAGGTCGTGTTCGACGGGGTCTCCGACGCCGTGGACCACCAGCTCGACCACGTCCTGGGCGGCGAGCGCTACTGGCGGCTCCAGACCGAGCTCACCCGCGCGAGCGACGACCTCGACGACGCCTCTGAGGATAATCTCGCGAAGCTACGCGGGCACGCCGAGGACCTGATCCGCGAGCAGTCGGACACGCTCGACGCCGCCCTCGCCCGCCTCTAGGTGCAGGGCCCGGTGTCCACCAGTCCGCGCGCCCGCTTGAGCGCGTTACGGACGACGGAGTCCGGGACCCCGAACCCACTGCGCCTGCCGCTGGTGGCGGCGGCGAAGATCGTGGTGACCACGCGCCCGGACGCGTCGACCGCCGGCCCACCCGAGTTGCCGGGCCGCACCAGCCCGCGCAGCGTCGTGATCGTGCGCTGGACCGGCCCGCGCCCGTAAGCGTCCTGCGTGACAACCGTTGCGGTCTGGCCCAGGCGCGCGGGCTCCACGGCGTACGGCCCGTTCTCCGGGAACCCGAGCACCGCCGCCGGGGCGCCCGGCTCGGCGTTCACATGCATCGAGAGCGCCGGCGCGCCCGAGAGGCCGCGCACGCGCAGGATCGAGAGGTCATTGCGTGGGTCGAACCAGATCGCGTCGGCGTCCAGACCGGGGCCTTCCCCTCCGGGCTGCACGGTCGTGTCGTCCTGGCCCGCCACCACGTGGGCGTTCGTCACGACGATCCCGTTCGCGACCACCCAGCCGCTTCCCTGCACCCCGAGCCCGCACGCCGTGCCGAGTACGCGGACCACGCTGCCCCCGGCCGCGCGCACGTCGCGGTCGCGCGCGATCTTCGCGTCCGGCGGCGGGACGTTGGCCGACGGGCCGTTGATCGAGGGGAAGGGGTCGAAGCGCGCCAGGGCATTGAGGACCCCGCCCGAGGGCGGCAGCACCTGGTTCAGCTCCTTGAGGATCGCGGAGCGCTGGATCGGCTCCCGGAGGTCGCGCGCGCCCGGCGTCTGCAGGGCAACGGAGCCGCCGATCCAGACGAGCAAGAGCCCCAGGCAGGCGACCAGCACGGAGCCACCGAGCCCGTCGACGAGCCCGAGCCGCTCCCCCAGCCGCCGGCGCAGGTGGAACCCGAGCAGCTCGAGACCGGAGGCAAACACCCCTCCGAGCATCAGCGCGCCGAGCAGCGCGAACAGCGGCGCGTACGGGGAGCGGGAGCCGTCCTCCAACAGCAGCGGGCCGAGACGCGACCCGATGAACGCCCCCGCGGCGAAGCCGGCGAGCGACAGGGCGCCCGCGATGAGCCCCTGCTGATAGCCCCAGACCGCCATCAGGAGGGTGAACGCGATGATGATCCAGTCGAGGGTCGTCAAGGCCGATTGAGGCTATTGCCCGCGGGTACCATCGAGCCTCGTTCCCCCCGCCGCGAGTCCCCACTTGAAGACCATCCCACCCGAGCGCCGACGGCGCCTGACCCATCGCGCCCTGCCCGCATTGGGCGGGCTTGCCGCCGTGTCGATGGTCGCCGGTGCCATTGTCGGCTCGAGCACGGAGTCGGCCTCGGAACGCGTGGCCGGTGACTTCGCCGAGGCGTGGGAGCGCGGCGAGATGCGCGAGATGCATGACCTGCTCAGCGAGTCGTCGAGCGCTCGCTTTCCGATCAAGCGCTTCGGGCGCGCCTACGGCCGAGCGGCCGCCACGGCGACCATGACCGCCGTCGAGGCAGGCGAAACCGAGGGCGTGGATGACGGTGAGGTGCTCGTGCCGGTGGTTGTCGACACGCAGGTGTTCGGAAGGCTGCGCGGCGAGCTGCGCGTGCCGGTGTCGGGTGAGCGGGTGGAGTGGGCGCCGCAGCTCGTGTTTCCCGAGCTGCGCGCGGGCGAGCGGCTCGCGCGCATAAGCGCGCCGCCGGTCCGGGCCACGCTGCGCTCGCGCGACGGCAAGGTCCTGGCTGAGGGGCCCGCGGACGGACGCGCCTCACCGCTGCAGGGCATCGCGGACTCGATCGCCGGGCGCATGGAGCCGCAGGAGGCCCGCGAGGAGCGCAGGGCGCTCTACGCGCGCGGGTTCCCAGCCGACTGGCCCGTCGGCCAGAGTGGCCTCGAGCAGGTCTTCGAGAAGCGCCTGCGCGGCCGCCCGGGTGGCGAGCTGCTGGCGGGCAAGCGGGTGCTGGCCCGCGCTCAGCCGCGAGCCGCGAAGGGGATCCGGACGACCATCCACACGGGCCTCCAGGACGCCGCGGTGGTGGCGCTCGCCGGCCGGCTTGGCGGTGTTGCGGCGCTCGATCCGCGCACCGGCGAGATCCGCGCGCTCGCCGGCATTGCTTTCTCGGCACCGCAGCCGCCCGGGTCCACGTTCAAGCTCGTGACCACGGCGGCGGCGCTCGAGCGGAACCTCGTGAAGCCCTCGACCCAGTTCCCCGTGGCGACGCACGCGATCATCGACGGCGTCGAGCTCGAGAACGCGAACGGCGAGTCCTGCGGCGGCAGCTTCCGCAACTCGTTCGCGCACTCGTGCAACTCTGTGTTCGCTCCGCTCGGGCTCAAGATAGGCGCGCCCGAGCTGGTGGAGGTGGCCGAGCGCTTCGGCTGGAACGCTCCGGCCACGATCCGGGGTGAGGTACCGAGCACGCTGCCGCCGGCCGCTGAAATCCAGACACCGCTCGAGCTGGCGTCCACCGCGATCGGGCAGTTCGAGACGCAAGCCACGCCGCTCCAGATGGCGTCGGTCGCGCAGGCGATCGCCATGCGCGGCGTGCGCCATCCGCCCACGCTCAGGGCCCGCCGGCGCACGGTCGGGACACGGGTGGTCTCGCGCCGCATCGCTCGCACCATCGGCTCCCTGATGGTCGACGTCGTGGCCTACGGCACGGGCACCGCGGCGGCGATTCCGGGCGTGCGCGTGGCCGGCAAGACGGGCACCGCGGAGCTGGAGGACACGCGTGATCCCGAGACGGGCGAGACGCTGCCGCCCGATCCGACGAACACCGACGCCTGGTTCACCGCCTACGCGCCGGCGAAGCGCCCGCGGATCGTGGTTGCGGTGATGCTGGTGAGAGCGGGTGCCGGCGGCGCTACGGCCGCACCGGCCGCCCGAGTGGTGCTGGACGCGGCTCTTCCTTAGATGTCGAGCTCGAAGGTGAGGTGCTCGCCGCCCTGACCCTCGACCTCGAGCTCGAGCGGCCGGTACTCGGTGTTCTCGAGCGGCAGCCTGAACAGCAGCATCGAGCCGGCGCTCGGCCCGAGCTGAGCGACGCTGCCGGCCTCGGGGATGCACTCGTCCGGCAGCAGCTCGGTGGCGTGGTAGGCGAACTGGTTGTCCTCCGGCAGCTCCTCGGGCTGGAACTCGTTCCCCTGGTTGTCCTTGATGCTGAAGTCGTCGATCGTCTGCCGCGTTTCCTTCGAGTTGTTGCAGACCTGGATGAACACGCCGTAGAGCGTCTCGTCCTTCTCGGCCTCCGGGCCGTCGAAGTAGGCGTCGTCCGGGGGGACTTTGATGTTGAGCTGCCTGGTGATGAAGACGTTGTAGTCCACGCCCTCGAGGTCGAGCGCCAGGCCCTCGCGCCCGGGCTCGTCCACCCCCTGCTCTTCGTCTTTGTTGCCGCACGCGGTCATCCCGCACGCGAGCGCGGCGAGAGAGAGCAGCATCAGGAGGCGGCGCGCCATGCGGGCGGGCATATTAGCTCCGGCCTTCAGTGCTCCGGCTGGCGGACGGATCCATGCCGTGGTGGGCGCCGAACCTCGGTGCCTTCTCAGGCTCGTAGCCCGCAATGGTGGCCCTCTTGAGCGGCTTCTTCCGCGGTTCCTCGAAGATCGCTCGCAGGCGGTCGAGCGACTTCCGCGTCTTGCGGCGGACCCAACCCGCGGCGCCGACCTCCCTGAGGCGGTCGACCTTGGTGGCCGGCTCGCCGAAGGTCGTCAGCTCCACGCGTGTGGCGCGCGCCGACTCGCGCGTGAAGTCGTAGACCGCCACCGAGCGGTTGCGGCCGCGGCGCCCCACGCGGATCTCCTCGATGATCCGCCGCGGGCGATCCGCCTCGGTGATCGTGAGCTCGGCGTACTCGTTCGACATCGGGGCCTTGAGCCGGAAGCGAGCGGCAGCGCCGACCCCGACCGGCTGCACCCGGGCGAGCCGGTAGTCGTCCATGAAGTGGTCCGTGTAGGCGGGCCGGGCGGCGAGGTCGTTGACGAAGTCGAATACGTCCTCGCGCGGCGCCGAGATGGTGATCGAGACGGTGACCTCGCGCATGCGCGCGCCATCGTACCGGGACCCCATCGCTGCGCCGCGGGCAGCGCCCGCGGGCTTACGCCAGGCGACTCCGGCAGCTAGGCGGCGCGCGGCACTACCGCGAGCCGTCGCTCGCTCGCGTGCACGCGCTCGGTGCGCACGGCCCGCCGCCGGTCCTCGGGGAGTCGGGCGAAGCACAGGTCGCAGAGCACGCGCCCGCCGGCGAGCTCGTGCATGCGCTCGCCGGCAAGCGGAGTTCGCCGGCACTCGGCGCAGGATGTGTCCGCCTGGGCAAGCGTGCCGATGCTGCTGCGCACGAGCATGGCGGCGAGATCGGGCATGGCAAAAGGGTTCGGATCCCGCCAAGGAACTCCTGCAATTGGGAAAAAAGCCCGCTATTAGCGTCTTTTTCACTTGGCGTGTTTGTATCTGTCGATACCATCGGGTGCCCCCACCCCTGAGGAGAGAGACGAATGGAAGCCTTCTCCGCCGGCACGCTCGCTGGTGCCGGGTCCTTTCGATGTGACTCCTGTGGTTTCGCAATCGCGCTTCAAGAACGTGATCAAGTGCCCTCCTGCCCCGAGTGCGGAGGCGAGAGCTTCCGCCGCTCGTCGCTGTTCGGCGACGAGATCCGGCGACGGTTGCGGCACGAGGTCGAGGGGCCGCCCGACTGGCTCGCAGAGGCTCGCGACGCACTGGTGCGCGATGGCGACTACGTGGCGTTCGAGGACGACGACCGCGTCCGCGTTTTCCCGCTCCAGGACGGCTGGACGCGGATAGGCCGGAGCCTGTCAGCCCACGTCCGCTTCGACGACCCCACCGTCTCGCGCCGGCACGCGCTGCTCTATCGCGACGACAGTGGGGCCCGCATCCTCGACGACCGCAGCCTGAACGGCGTGTTCCGCAACGGCGACCGGGTGGAGCTGGCCGAGCTGGAGGACGGCGACGAGATCTCGGTCGGCCGCTTCAGCCTTTTCTTCGTGAGTGTCGTCGGCGAGCGCGAGGGCTCGCGGACTACCGCTACGACAGGCTGAGTTCGGCGAGACCGTCCTCGCGGGATGTGACGGGCCGGTAGCCGAGCTCGCGCTCGGCGCGCGAGATGTCGATCGTGCACTCCTGCGACGACACCCAGACGGCGAAGCGCGTGAGCGGCGGCGAGCCCGGGCGCTTCAGCAGGCGCCAGATCCGCTCAGCGGACGCCGCTGCGGCGTTCGCCACTCCCGGCGGCACGGACTTGTCCGGGACGGAAATGTTCTGGGTGCCGAGCATCCGAGTCAGGAACTCGCGGAACACCACCGGCTCGCCGTCGGTGACGAAGTAGACGCCGCCGGCCGGCGCGCGGGTGGCCGCGAGCCACAGCCCCTCCACGGTGTTGTCGATGTGCGTGGTGGCGGTGAGCTGCCGTCCGCCACCGATCCAGCGGAAGCGGCCCGAGCGCACCATCTCCGTGAGCGCGGGCAGCAGCGTGGTGTCGCCGCGGCCCCAGACGAACCGCGGCCGCACTACTACCGTCTCGAGCCCCTGCCCGTTCGCGGCGCGCGCCAGCTGCTCGGCCTTTGCCTTCGACGACGAGTAGAGGGCCGGCGAGTCCGGGCGCAGCGGCGCGGCCTCGTCCACGTTCACGAGCGGCTGGCCCGCCATCAGAGCGGCCTCGGTGCCCACGTGCACGAGGCGGCGCACTCCGGCGTCACGGCAGGCGTCGATCACGTTCTGCGTCCCGCGCACGTTCAGCCGCTCGAAGTCGGCGGGGTCTCCCCAGTCCTCCACCTTCGCTGCTGCATGGAACGCGACCTCGCAGCCCTCGGCACCAGCGCGCAGCGAATCGCGGTCGTCGAGCTCGCCGATCACCGGCTCGGCGCCGAGCTCGCGTACGCGCTCGGCCGCTCGCTCGGAGCGGGCCAGCGCGCGCACGTCCCAGCCCGCCGGTCGCAGCCGTTGGATGAGCGCGCCGCCGACGAAGCCCGAGCCGCCGGTCACGAAGGCGGCCGTCATGTCAGCGCTCGTCGCGTGGGCCGGTCCAGAACGCGTCGCCCACCGTGACCGTGCGGGCGATCTCCGCCTGGTGGCGGAGCGAGTGCGGGTCGCCGTCCTCGTAGGCGAACATCGCCTCGGCGGACACGCGCCGCACCTCGCCCGAGCCGCCGAGGTACTGGTCCACGACGCGGGCGCAGCGGCGGCCCTCGGCGATGGCCGTGACCACGAGCGACTGGCCGGTGCGGGCGTCACCGCACGCGAACACTCCCTCGACCTTGGTGCCGTAGACGGGAGCCTTCACGTTTCCGCGCCGGTCGAGGTCGAGACGAAGCTCGTCCACCGCGCCCTCGTGCTCAGGGTGGTTGAAGCCGATCGCGATCAGCACGAGGTCGGCGCTCTCATCGAAGTCGCTGCCGGGGATGGCGTGCAGGTCGCGCGAGGAGCTGCCCTCCACGCGCCTCCCGATCACGCCGGACACAGACCCGTCGACCCCGCGCAGCGCGGTCACCTGCGTGCCGAAGCGGCGGTCGCCGCCCTCGTCCAGCGCGTAGGTGGTGGTGGTGCGCTTGGGCGGCAGCGGCCACGGCGTGCCGGGCGGCCGGCCGCTCGGCGGCAGCTGCGGATACACGTCGAGCAGCAGCACGTCCTCGGCGCCCTCACGCAGGGCGTTCGAGATGCAGTCCATCCCGGTGTCGCCGCCGCCCACCACGACCACGCGCTTGCCCTCGGCGCTGATCACCTGGCCCGGAGGCGTCTGACGCGACGGGCGCCCCTCGGCGGCCGCCACGGCGCGGTTACGCTGGTAGAGGTACTCCATGGCGTAATGCACGTCGGCCAGCTCGCGCCCCGGGACCTCGAGGTCGCGGTGCACGCGCGAGCCGATCGCCATCACCACGGCGTCGTGGTCGCGGCGAAGCTGGTCGGCGCTCACGTCGCGGCCCACGTCCACGTCGTAGCGGAACTCGATCCCCTCCTCCTCGAGCAGGCTCACGCGCCTGTCGATGATCCACTTCTCGAGCTTGGCATCGGGCACGCCGAAGCGAAGCAGCCCGCCCGGTCCCTCGTCGCGCTCGTAGACCGTGACGCTGTGCCCGAGCTTGTTGAGCTCGGCCGCCACCGCGAGCCCGGCGGGCCCGGAGCCGATTACGGCGACGATCCGGTCGGTGCGCGACTCGGGCGGATCGGGGGCGATCCAGCCCTCCTCGAAGCCGCGCGTGACGATCGCCAGCTCGATCTCCTCGATCGCGACCGCGTCGTCGTTGATGTCCAGCACGCAGGCCGACTCGCAGGGCGCCGGACAGATCAGACCCGTGAACTCGGGGAAGTTATTGGTGGCGTGCAGCTTGGTGAGCGCGTCGCGCCAGCGGTCGCGGTAGACGAGGTCGTTCCAGTCCGGGATCAGGTTGCCGAGCGGGCAGCCGTTGTGGCAGAACGGCACGCCGCACTCCATGCAGCG
>OBLS010001260.1_pt1 | contig 10170 bp, 8 predicted proteins | sample 1519901 | NCBI WGS metagenome assembly OBLS01 (sample SAMEA3113585, study PRJEB22503) | soil metagenome
CAATTCTTACATTATTGTCTTCAATGTGTTCATCTACCCATTGGGTATCAACAAGAACTTCTGGATGGACATATTTTGTTTTTGCAATTTGTGCCATAGTAGTGTATATGTTAAAAAGATATATTATTGCTATGATACGCGTATTTTATTGTAATTATATGTAAAATATAGATATATTTTTTATTATATACATTATTTTCTAATATCTGGTATTTTATTTATCCATTATCAACTACTATGCAATATTTTTATTAATAATACTTTGCTTTTTCATATTCAACTTACATTTTTTTCAAATCCTATAATTTATTCTACCATATGTAAATAATCAATATCTTTTAAAATTTTTTTGTACATCAATAAATCTATTCCAACAAATGATCCCTAAATTTTAGGTAGAATAAAGCCTTACTGTATCAAATTTGTCTTATTGTCTAAGTTATTTCATCATAAGAATAGAATAGATTATTATGATTATATCTTTTTAACTAACCTTATTTTACATCAATAACAATTACTTTATTCACAAATATGAAGAAGTCAATTTTGTATACTATTCATGTATTGTATTATGTTTCAGATCTATGAGTTTAAGATGGGAAAATATTATTCTGTATTTTGTTGTTGTTGTTGATTTAGACCCCATCTATCTCGTACTTTTTCTTCAATTTTTATAAATACTACTCTATCAAATATTAAACCTATTGTAAAAATTACTATCATTGTTGCAATTATCTGACTCATATTTGAGAACTCTCTTCCTACCGACAATATATAGCCTAACCCTACAAGAGTTGTAATTAACATTTCAGCTCCAATAAGAGCATGCCATGCAAATGACCAGGCTTGTCTCATACCCATTATTAAGGAAGGAGTTGCAGCAGGAATTAACACGTGTCTGAATAGAGAAAAGCCTTTTGCACCCATATTTTTAGCAGCTCGTAAATATATTGGTGGAACATTTCTAATTCCAGTGTAAGTTGAAAGCATTACTGAAAAAATGCAACTCATAATAACAACAAAAAGTATTCCAAAATCATTAAAGCCTATTAATAAGATGGCAAATGGAATCCATGCGATACTTGGAAATGACTGGAGTCCCACAGCAAATGAACTCATAGTTTTTCCAAATTGTGGAAACTTGATCATGGTCAATCCTATACTCATTCCAAGCGTAATAGATATCATAAATCCTAAAAATAATCTCCATAATGTTAGTGCAGTACCTTCAATTAAGGTAAAATCTGATATTAATTCAACAATTGTTTGACCTACTGCAAAGGGAGAAGGTAGAGATAATTTTGGAAATACTTCCAACACGTAAACTAATTGCCATATTCCTACGAATGCACTAAGAAAAATAACTAAACTTAAGGTATCTTTATTTAAGACTTTTTTAGATAAATTTAATTTTTTTTTCTGGGTTTTGGTTTTTATCTGTGTTTCCAAAGTTTTTAACCTTTACAAATAAAATATTAATTATTCTCGTAAAGATCAGAAGTAATTTGATTTATTATATTCTTTATAGTTGGATTATCGTTTCTTTGATCTTTTGGAATGTCAATAACGTATTCTTTCTTTATACCGTATATCTGGGGAGACATTACAATAACTCTATCGCCTAGTAAGACAGCTTCATTTATATTATGAGTAACAAATAGTATTGTTTTTCTAGTTTGTTTATGTAGATCCAAAAGTTCTTTGTATAGAGACTTTTTTATTGTAATATCTAAAGCAGCAAATGGTTCATCCATAAGTAAAATTTTAGGATTTAATGACAAGGCTCGAGCTAAAGCTACTCTTTGTTTCATTCCTCCTGATAGTTGATGAATATATGAATGAGAATAGTCAGAGAGACCTACAATCTCAAGGTAATGCATTACTATTTCCTCCCGTTGATCTTTTGGAATTTTTGCCATTTTTAATGCAATTTCAATATTTTGAAAAGCTGTAAGCCATGGAAAAAGTGCAGATTCTTGAAACATCATTATCCTTTCAGGACTGATATCTTTTACCGGATTTCCATTAAGTAAAATTTCTCCTCCATAAGAATGTTCAAATCCCGCAATCAAATTGAGAAGAGTTGATTTTCCACATCCAGATTTTCCTAAAATTGTGACGATTTCACCATCTAAAATTTGAATATTGATATTGTCAAGTACAGTATGTATTCGATTGGAATGAGGTTGCACATATTTTTTAGATACATTCTTTAAATTAAGAGATATTTTTCGATCAACATATTCATTTTGAATATACATTTATGCAATTTTATATTAGTGGATGATATTTAATTGATTATAAATATGCTTAATAGTAATATTATAGGTAAAATTTGCATACATAATTATAATACAATAACAATTTTCATTTTGGAATTTTACATTTTAGTTGAATTAATGTTACGATAACTAAGAGAAAAATATTATTAAATTGAATACTATTTATGTTATCAATCAATAAGTGTGATGCAGTTAACACTTTTGATATTGTAAGTTAACAAATCCGTTAAAAGAAGGGATTTATAAAGGAGAGACTCATATTATTATGGAATCAAAATCTATTGTGTTTACTATTTTGTAGAACTTTTTTTTATTATATGCCAATATTGCTCATATTATTACTTTTTTACATATTCAATAATTGATTAATATTCACTAAACTAATACATGATAAGGTTTGCTCAATAAAATTTTAACTTTGAACAGGTCAGATAATGAAAAACCTAGGAATGAAGGTATTACAGCTATTATAGATAAAATACAACCATTAGATATTGAAAACTTTAAAAATATAGTAAATTTTGTTGATTATGTTAAAATACCTCAGTCTTGTTTACTCTTATATTCGTCTACGGAACTGGAAAGACGAATTAAATTTTACCATGAACATAATATCTTGGTTTCCATAGATAGTAAAAGTACAGAACATGCACTTTCAAATAATTCTTTGGATGAATACCTTTGTGAATTATTATCATTCGGATTTAATATCCTCGAAATTGAAATTAACCTTGACAATAATATAGAGGAAAATAAAAAAATTGCTGACTTCATCAAACCTTTTAATTTTGAATTGCAATGGAAATTTACTAAAAAAAGTTTAGGCAATAACATATATAATGATAAAATTTTGGAAAGAATTGGAGAATTACTTAAAATTAGTAAAACAAAAATAATTTTGGATATAGATAGACAATTTGATTTAGACATATTCACTAAAAGTAATAATTGGAAATTTATTTCCTCCTTATTATCAACTTATTCTCAGAAAAATTTTATATTTGAAACTCCAATTGACTCTCTCCAAATACATTTAATTGCAAAATTAGGTGAACGAGTTAATTTAGGTCTAATAGATCCTTTTCAAGTAGGATTGATAGAATGGACTCGAAGAAAATATTTTTCTAAATTAGAAATGGCGTTTGGTAAACAACAAAGTATTCCAACTTTTAAAAATATTACAGGAGGACCATCAGTAAAATTTGTTTACTTTATCATTAAATCCATACATCCTATTGATCAGACTGAATTAATGCGAATTAGCGAGCTTCCAAGAAGAACAATCCAGGCATCAATAAGTGAGTTAAAACGGCAAGGAGTGATAATTGAGAACTTAGATTCTAAGGATTCAAGAAAAAAAATATATGATTTGGCTTCTTTAGATGATGTCTAAATCAAGATAAATTAAATTAAATTTTTTATATTTAAAATAATAATAAATATTCCAGTCTTTATTTTAAACTTCAAATATTTAGATAATTATTGGAAAAAAATGCACATAAGCCAGAAATTATACCTATTTAAGAGCATTCTTATACCGAGTTTTAATTATTGAAAATATGGATAAAAGATTTAGATCCAATAAAAGTATAATAATTTATATTATTTTGGGAACACTCATTCTTTTTCCTTTAATACAACAGTCATACTCTCAAACAGAGGATAAAAAGGTATTAAGAATTGGGTATTTTCCAAACATAAATCATGCACAAGCTGTTATTGGAATAGGAAATGGAGATTTTAAAAAAACATTAGGTGAAAATGTAGAAATTAAGCCCTTTATATTTAATGCAGGCCCTTCAGCCATAGAAGCATTATTTGCGAAACAAGTAGATGTTACTTATGTAGGTCCAAATCCTGCTATTAATGGTTATGTGATCTCTGAAGGTAAAGATGTAAGAGCAATTGCAGGTGCTACGAGTGGAGGTGCTGTATTTGTAATAAGGGCAGACACAGGTATAACTTCTACAGCAGATTTTGCAAATAAAAAATTTGCATCACCACAATTAGGCAATACTCAAGATGTCGCATTAAGAAATTACTTATTAGAGCATGGATTTAAAACAGTAGAAAATAAAGGTAATGTTCATGTTTTACCTGCAAAGAATGCGGATATATTGACATTATTTTTGAAAAAAGACATCGATGGTGCATGGGTTCCTGAACCATGGGGAGAACGACTGATCAAGGAAGCTAATGGCAAACTATTCTTAGATGAGCGTGATTTATGGCCTGATGGAAAATTTGTAACCGGTTTGATTGTTGTAAGAACAGACTATTTACAAAATAATCCAGACGTAATTGAAAAATTACTTAAAGCTCATATTGAAGAGACACAACGGATAAATAACAATAAAGAAGAAGCAATTAAGAATTTTAATACAGAACTAAAAAAGATAACTGGACAAACAATACCAGAAGACCAACTAAAAGAGTCATTGACAAGGTTAGAATTTACTTATGACCCAATACAACAGTCACTTTATAAATCCGCTAATGATGCTTTTAATGTAGGATTTCTTGGAAAATCACAGCCAGATCTATCTAATATATTTGATTTAAACATACTTAATAAAGTATTAAAAGGAAAGGGTTTAGCTACAATAAATAATACCACTACAGAGGTCTCACAAATAGTAAAATAAACAAATAAAAACATAAAATACAATTTTTTTTAATTTTAACAAATATACAAATTCAATTAAGTTTACGATTTATCGAGTATAATAAAATTTATTAGTTATATTACATATATAGAGCTTAATATCCATAAACAAATACAAAAACAAATATTAGTTTTATTTTTTGAGTGTAGTGTAGTATAGTTGTGATATTAATCAATCCGATTAATGCTCTATTATGGGGCATTAGACGAAATCAACGGGATGTAATTAATTTGTATAATTCATTGTCACCATTAATGCATATTACAACTGGAAGTTATATGCTTAATTTTGGATATTGGTCCGATGGAATTAGAGATCCTTTTGAAGCACAAAAGAACCTGTGTAAAATAACCGGAAAAATTGCAGAACTTGAGTCTGCTGAAAATTTAATAGATGTTGGAAGTGGTTTATCTTCTCCAGCGATATTTTGGAAAAAAGTGTATCCTTTGTTAAACATTTATTGTATTAATATTAATAGAGGTCATCTAACTTTTGCAAATAAACTAAAAGAGAATTATTTCACTCAAGAAAATATAAAAGAAAAAAATGATATTTGTTTATTTAATAGCACAGCTAATAAGTTACCATTTAAGAAAGAATCAATAGATAGAATAGTAGCTTTAGAATCTGCTCAACACTTTAGACCATTAATTGAATTTATTAAAGAGGTAAAATATATGTTAAAATCTAACGGAATTTTGGTTATTGCACTACCAGTTATTACAAATTTATTTGGTTCGATCAAAACTCTTATAAAACTTGGTCTTTTATCTTTTACTTGGGCTTCAGAACACTATTTACTTAATGATATCTTGTCTATTTTAAAAAACCAAAAATTCAAAATTATTGAAATTTATAATATTGGTTCATTGGTATATAATCCACTATCGCAATACTATATTGAAAATAGAAATCGATTACAGAATAAAATTTCTTCTGAATACGGTTCGTTTTTTGAATATATATTATACAAATCAATATTAAAGATGGACAAATTGTCAAAAAATAAAACAATTGATTATGTTATTATAAAATCAAAGAAATTATAACTTAATTAATTAGACAGTTAAGTACTTAATTGTCTTTATCACTTTCGATTATTATTATACTGGATCTGGATATTGAAATACAAATATTGAAAAAATTTAAAGTGTATAATAACCTTTATTTACCACTTTTTTCTTTTATTTGAAAATAGCATCTAAACCATCCACTAGCATATTTTGCTACCTCTTCTAACTTTCCTGGCTCTTCAAATAAATGACTAGCTCCTGGTATAATTACCATTTTTTTCTTTTCTACATTTACTAATTGTTTTTCTATAACCTGTTGATTCCATTCAATAACAGGATAATCGTTTTCTCCGACTAAAAACAAAGTAGGACATTTGATTCCTTTCAGAGAAGTATATCTGGAAGCGAGGTCTACTCGACCTCCTCTTGATACAATAGCACTTATCTTATCTGATCTTTTATCAGCGGCAATTAAAGCTGCTGCTGCACCTGTACTAGCTCCAAAATAACCCAACAACATATTAACCGAATTCAATTTATTATCTTGGTTTAAAATCCAATCAGTGACAGAAATTAATCTATCAGCCAAAAGTGGAATATCGAATCTATATTCTTTTGTAACATCATCTTTTTTTTCTTCTCTTTCAGTTAAAAGGTCTATTAATAGGGTTGAAACACCATCGCTATTTAAAACCTGAGATACATATTGATTCCTTCTACTATATCTGCTACTACCACTCCCATGTGCAAAAATGATTAGACTTTTAGAAGATTCAGGAATAGTTAAATTTCCTTCTATTTTTTCTTTCGATCCTTTATCTATTGGTATCCTGATTGTATTTCCATTTTCCAAAGAATTAATGTTTCATCATACATATACAATATTAAACATTTTTTGTTTACTTGTAAATAAATAATCAATAGCATTACTTTAGATAATTTCTTTTTATTACTGATTATTGTAAAATTCAATACACTCACTTAATAAATTTGAAAAGTAACTTAACAATTAAATAATTATTTAAGTTATATCGGATATGAGAAAAATTATACAATAATCATATAATTATTCTTCTTTCCTGACTATATTTGGAAGAGAATGTCATTAATATAATTATGACAATTTATTTGTAATTTTTATATAGAATAATGTACTATAATTTTTTATGAAGGACATTGAAGATAATACAAAACATACACTTTCAGAAGCTAAACGCGAAACAGAAACTAATCAACAATATCAACAAGCTTCAGATCTCCAAAATGAACAGATAAGGCAAACAGGACGAGCTGTTGAGAGAACCTTTGAAGATACGCGCAACAATATTAACAGAGTTACAGAGGAAGCAAGAAGAGAAGTGTCAAAATCTACAGAACAAATGAGAGAATATCAAGAAGATTCTATTAATATTATAAGCAAGATAGCAAATAATTTTATCGCATCGCAAAAAGAACTATTAAATAATTTTTCAGATTCATTCACAGGAAACAGTAACAGATCCAGAAATATTTCACAAATGTCATGGCTAAATAATTATTATTCACCTGAAAGACTAGCAGAAATTTATGGAGAAAATATAAATAATTTTACCAATTCTATGATAAGATACGGAAGCCTACTAAACAATCTCACAATCTCGAATATGAATTATTTCAAGTCATTTTTACAACAAATGGAATTGTATTCAAAGGAATTTTCAGAAAGAGAAGGACGAAGATAATATAGAAAAACTATCTATAAAAGAATAAAACAATCTTTTTTTTTATTTGTTTAAGTAGAATTATGTTTTTCATCAACTTAGAATAAAATTAATGTAAATTAGGAATAGACATTTTTAATATTTTGCGTGACAACAAGAGGGATAAAATTATTGAAATTATAGACAAAATTATCGCATTGAAAAAGATCATGTCAAATGAGAATAGAGAAGGAAAATATGTTTCTATTCCGTTTATACTTAATTTTGTTTGATTCATTTCCATATACATTGCAGCTAAAGCAGGACCAATAGAAGATCCTATTATTCTTAAAAGACTACTAACTCCTATTGTTACGATAGAATATTCTCGAGGTGTTGCAAGAATAATAACATTCATTGCGCCAACACTGGCAAATGATAAACCGGCGGATAAAAGTGCCAAATTAGCAGAGATATATAATATATTTGAATGAAATAAAAATAATCCTATAAATCCAAATGTGGTTAGCACTGAACCTAGTATAAGAGGTTTTACTGTCCCTAATTTCGATATGATAAATCCTGATGCAGGTCCAAATATCAAAAGTACGATAGAAAATGGTAATTGAATTTGACCTGTTGCTATAGGATCCTCACCAAAGCCTATAGGTATAGGAGTCTGTAGTAAAATGGGTATGGTTTGAAAAACCATAAACATTGACATTCCGATTATCATTATTACCAAGCTAGAAAAAAATATTGTTGTATCAAAAATTTTAAAATTAATCAATGGAAATTGAGTCCTTTTCTCTACTAAAATAAAAAGAATTAATGAAATTATTCCTACAGTAATAAAAGGTAAAATATGATATATTGTAGAATAATAACTACTATTAACATATGGATTTATTTCCGTATCAGAATGTAAAAATGTCAAAGCAAGAAGAAATGAAATAATTGTAATTGTTAATGTTATTGCGCCTTTAATATCAATATGAATTTTCTTTTTATTGCATTTTGTATTTATGCCACTAACATCATTTTTTAATTTTAAAGTATTATTATTATTATTTTTTGTTAGGGATTCACGTTTTGGTGATTCTGTCCTTTCAACTTTAATATTTTCTATTTTTGTTTGTTCATTTTCATATCGTATTTCATCATCAACATGAATATACTTTCTGATAATAAAAAGGAGCACGAGCGAGATTGGTATTATCATGAAAAAGGTCATCCTCCATCCATAATCCTGAATAATAACTCCTCCAACAGATAAACCGATTACAGAACCTGCTGCAAACATAGAGGTTATTACACCTTGACCAATTGAAATTTTTTCTCTAGGAAATAAATCTCTTACAATACCGAAAGCAATAGGAAACATAGATATGCCTATTCCTTGAATTGTTCTGGCAAGAATCAAAGTTAGTATATCAGTAGAGAATCCTGCCATAGAGACTCCTATAGCATATATCATCATTATAACTAACAATACTTTCTTTTTGCCGTATATATCTGACAAATTTCCTGCAATAGGAGTCATTACTGCCCCAGCAATCAAATAGGATGTTAAAACCCATGATGACATTCCGTAAGAGATATCAAAGTCTTTTATTAAATTTGGAATAGCTGGTATAAGCATAGTTTCAGCATACATTGCCATAGTTGCAATACAACTTAATATTGCTAAGATAACCCACCTATACGCTAAGCGTCTATTATTAAGAAAAGGTATGGTAATGAATTTATTATTATTGTCAATAATACCATTAGTCAGTTTATTATACTAAATATAAAAAAGTCTTAGTTCTGTATAAATGAACGGAATTATTATTAGTGCAAAAGAAACCATAGCCCTCTAGATACATAGCAACCAAGAACTACATAAACATAGAAGGGCTATGGCATGGTTTTTTTAAATCCACAGCACTTAACAGATACAGGATGTAATGAGTGTAAACTAATAAATTATTTTCTTAAATTAGCGATTATTTAATTGTCATAGCACTCTGTGAGCAAATGTAGAAGGCATGACAATGTTGTGAATCTTTCTGTCTATACTTTAGTGTATTCACATTGCTAATTATGCTATTTTAATTGTTTAATTAATTAATTTATTAGTAAATTATGTTGTCATAGCCTGAACAAAGACTAATTGAGGGTTTATAGAATGAAATTGATGGTCCAGACTATGACTATCTGCAAGTTTTCCTATGAATTGTGATCTTCGTAGAGATCAAGGTTACCTGATGATACCGTTATTTATTACTTGTTAAAAATTATAATTCGAATGAATTTTAAATAAATAATATAGTGGTAGAGTAATAGATTAACTAATTAAATATATGATTTATTGATATTGTAGTTTTTCATCTACTCCCCCAGATTCTTCCTTTGCTAATCGTTTGTATGTATTAAATGCTTTTTCTAATAAATCGTCTAGTTTGTTGTAAGAAGAAGATTCTACCTTTATAGATGAACCTTTTTGTGTAGTAATTTCTATTTCAAATTCTTCTTCATATTCTTCTTC
>OBLS010001261.1_pt1 | contig 10167 bp, 8 predicted proteins | sample 1519901 | NCBI WGS metagenome assembly OBLS01 (sample SAMEA3113585, study PRJEB22503) | soil metagenome
TGTCGCGAAGCCGCCGCCACGTGGTCTTCGGCGGGCTCTTCGATCTCGTTGCCAACGCCGGCCTGGGCCTCCTCGTAGGCATCGCGGCGTTCGGGTTCAGCTTCGCGGCGCTGATCCTCGCCGCGGCGATCTACGTCTCGTCGAGCGCGATCGCGGTCAAGGGCCTCATCGACTTCCGGCGTCTCGCGGACGACGAGACCGACCTCGTCCTGGCGATCCTGATCGCGGAGGACATCGCGATCGCGCTCGTGCTCGGCTTCGCCGCGGGAGGCGGCGGCGCGGCCGCCGCTACGCTCGCGATCGTCGCGAAGGCGATCGGCTTCATCGCGATCTCGCTCGCCCTCTCGAAGTGGCTCTCCGGGCCGATCGACCGTGTCCTGGACTGGCTCCCGCGCGAGTTCTTCCTGCTGGCGGTCTTCGGCTTCCTGGTCGGGATGGCAGCGGTCGCCGACGCCCTCGGTCTCTCCGAGGCGATCGGTGCCCTGATGGCCGGCGTCGTCCTGTCAGAGACCTCGATGCGGGAGGAGATCGAGGAGCGCTTCTTCAGCTTCAGGGACGTCTTCGCCGCGCTCTTCTTCTTCGTCTTCGGGCTGTCGATCGACATCTCCGCGCTCGGCGACGTCGGGTGGCTGCTGGCCCTCGCTGTCCCGGCAACGGTGATCGGCAAGATCGCGACTGGCCACGTCGCCGGAAGGCTCGGAGGCTTCTCGGCGCGCCAGAGCTTCAACGCCGGCATCGCGCTGATCGCCCACGGAGAGTTCACGATCATCCTTGCCCAGGTCGCGTCCGCGAACGACGAACTCCTGCCGGACCAGCAGGAGACCCTGGTCGCGTTCGCCGGGCTCTACGTCCTGCTCACGGCGACCGTCGGCGTAGTGCTGATGAAGGAGTCGAAGGTGCTCGGTCGCCGTCTGTTCCGTGTCCCTACACTGGCCGAAGGAGGCTGACGCGTTGCCCACTCAACTCGAGGAGACCCGCCTTCCCGGGATCGGGACGAAGTTCACGATCCGAAGCGGCGAGGGCTCCCGCCTCACGGTGATCCTCCACAACGACGGGAAGCGGGAGCTCTACTACTTCCGGCGCAGCTCCGACGACGAGCCGCGGTCCGTGATCACGCTGGACGACGACGAGGCGCGGCAGCTCGGGGCAGTCCTCGGCGGCGCCTACGAGCGGCCGAAGATCGTCGAGGAGCTCGAGATGGCGCTCGGCGAGCTGCTCATCGAGTGGATCCCCGTGCCCGACACGAGCCCCTGGATCGGGAAGACACTCGCCGAGGCGGGCTTCCGCGCGAACCTCGGGATCACGGTCATCGCGATCCTTCGCGAGCCGGAGCCGGTCACCGGCGCGCTGCCCGACGACGTGATTCAGGAAGGTGACACGCTGGTCACGGTCGGGAAGGCAGGCTCGTACCCAGCCTTCCAGCGCGTGCTCGCCCAGGGTTAGACCTCTCGGGCAATCTCGTCCAGCGCCTCGGGGTTCTCGAGCGAGGAGAGGTCGCCCGGGTCGGCTCCGAGTGCCTTCGCCCGCACGGCGCGGCGCATGATCTTCGCGCTACGCGTCTTCGGGAGCGCGCTCACGAACACGATGCGGTCGGGCCGGAACGCCTTGCCGAGATCGCGTGAGACGAGCTCGGACACCTCACCGGCGAGCTCCTCCCCGCCGTCGACCCCCGGCGCCGCGATGCAGAAGATCCAGGCGACCTCGCCCTTGACCTCGTGCGGGATGCCGACCGCCGCCGCCTCCAGCACGGAGGGATGCTCGACCGCGGCGGACTCGAGCTCTGCGGGACCGATCCGCTTTCCGGCGATGTTGAGCGTGTCGTCCGAGCGGCCGTGGAGAAACCAGAAGCCGTCCTCGTCCACGGACGCCCAGTCTCCGTGCGTCCAGACCCCCGGGAACCGGCTCCAGTACGTGTTGATGTAGCGCTCGGGATCGCGCCAGAACCCTCGCGTCATCCCCGGGAAGGGCTTCCGGCAGACGAGCTCGCCGACCTCGCCGCTCCCGACCAGCGAACGACCCTCGGCGTCGACGACGTCCATCGCCATCCCGAGCGCCGGCCCGCCGAGCGAGCAGGCCTTGATCGGGATCGCCGGGGTCGGGGAGAGGAAGCAGGCGCCGACCTCCGTCCCGCCCGAGCAGTTGATGATCGGCACCCGCCCGCCGCCGACCTCCTCGAAGAGCCAGCGGTACGGCTCGGGGTTCCAGGGCTCCCCGGTGGTCACGATCGTGCGAAGCGAGGAGAGGTCCGTCCTGGGATCGCCGTGAGGGATCAGACCCCTGACGAGCGTCGGTGAGATGCCGAGGATCGAGACGCGCTCCTGCTCGATCAGCTGCCAGACGCGGTCGGGAGGCCAATCCGGCGCGCCTTCCGCGAAGACGAGCGTCGAGCCCATCGCCTGCCCGCCCACCACCGTCCACGGGCCCATGATCCAGCCCATGTCCGTGGCGAAATGGATGGCATCGTCAGGGCCGGCGTCAGCCTGGTAACAAACCTCTCGCGCGATCGAGACGAGGAAGCCGCCCTGCACGTGGACGACGCCCTTCGGCTTGCCGGTCGTCCCAGACGTGTAGGTCAGGAGGTACGGCGTCTCGGACGGGAGCTCCGCGGGAGGCAGCTCCCCCGGCAGGTCGGCGAGGAGCTCGTCCCACGGCGCCAGCACCACATGCTCGACCGACGGCGAGGCGCCCCGCGCCTCCTCGAGAATCGCCAGCATCGGCACCTCTCGCCCTCGCCGCGAGGAGACGCGGGTCGTGATCGCGACCTTGGCCTCCGAGGCCTGGAACCGCTGTGCGACCGCGGGCGCCGCGAAGCCGGAGAAGATCGGCACCTGGATCGCGCCGATGTGGGCGCAGGCGTGTGATGCGATCGCGACCTCCTGCGACATCGGCAGGAAGATCGCCACCCGGTCACCCCGCTCCACGCCGAGCCGCACGAGCGCCTCCGCCAGCCGGGTGACCTGGTCCGACATGGCGGCCCAGGTCAGCTCCCGCCGCACGCCGTCCTCGGCGAGCGACACGGCCGCCACAGCCTCCGGCCGGCGGCGAGCCCACCGGTGGACGCAGTTCCAGGCGATGCTCACCTCCCCGCCCACGAACCAGGTCGCCCATTCCGGGCCGCGCGAAAGGTCCAAGACGCGGTCCCACGGCTTCGAGAACTCGAGGCCCATGTCTTCGACCGCGGCGGCCCAGAACCAGTCCGGATCCTCCTGCGAGCGGCTCACGAGCTCCCAGTAGTCGCCGATGCCGTGCCGGCGCATCAGCCGCACGACATTCGCCCGCTCCAGCACCTCCTCCGTCGGCCGCCAGACGACCTCGGTCAACGCTTGCCCTCGACGTGGAAGTCGGGGAGCCAGTCGAGCCAGCGCGGGAGGTACCAGTTCCAGTCCCCAAGGAGCTTCATGGCCGCGGGCAGCAGTACCGAGCGGACGATGGTCGCGTCGATTAGCAGCGCGACGGCGACCCCGAAACCCATCTGCTGGAACATCACCAGGTCGCCGACGGCGAAGCCGCCGAACACGGCGATGATGATCAGCGCGGCGCCGGTGATCAAGCGAGCCGTCGAGCCGATTCCGTGCACGACGGCGCCGTCGTTGTCACCTGTCTGGACGTACCGCTCGCGGATCCTGCTCAGCAGGAACACGTGGTAGTCCATCGAGAGGCCGAAGAGCACGGCGAAGAGGAAGAGCGGCACCCAGGCCTCGATGAAGTCCACCTGCTGGAAGCCGAACAGCTCGTTTCCCATCCCTTTCTGGAAGACGAGGATGAGAACGCCGTACGCGGCACCCACCGACAGGAGGTTCAGCACGATCGCCTTCCCGGCCACCACGATCGACCTGAAGGCCACGGTCAGGAGGATGAACGACAGGGTGAGGACGATCGTCAGCAGAATCGGCAGCCACCGGTCGGTCAGGGCGTAGTAGTCGATGCTCTCGGCCGTCTCGCCCGTGACGAGCACGCGCGCGCCGGGGATCTGCTCCTCACGCAGCGTCCGGACTGCGTCGAGCGCCCGGTCGTCGCGGCTGTCCCCGGTCGGGAGCGCCTCGACCACTGCAAGCCGCTCGGCGGTGTGGAACTCGGTCTCGACCTGCCGGAAGGCATCGTTTGCCCGCATGTCCTCGGCGAGCTGTTCGATTGCGGCGCGCGTCTCGGCGTTTTCGACGTCGCCGTCGACGACGAGTTCCACGTTGTCCGTCGTCCCGATGCCGAACTCCTCCTCGAGGGCAGTGAAACCCTGCTTGGACGCAAATCGGTCGGGCAACGTGCGGATCCCGGCCTCTCCCGTCGTGTAGCTCAGGACGGGGAGCGAGAGCGCGACCAGGAACGCGGTGCTCAGCGCGAGACTCAGGACCGGCCGCCGCATCACCGCCCGGACGACTCCGCCCCAGAAGCGGCTCTCGGCGCCGGTCCCCCGCTCGGCGCCACGGCCGATGATCGGTATCCGAAGGGCGTTGACCCGATCGCCGAGGAGGCTCAGCACGGCCGGAAGCAACGTCAGCGCCGCGAGGACCGACGTGATGCCCACCAGAATCGCGCCGGCCGCAAGGCTGCGGAAGATCGTGTTCGGAATCAGCAAGAGGCCGAGCATCGCGATGACGAACGCGCAGCCGCTGAAGAGCACCGCACGGCTCGCCGTGGCGCCGGTCGCGGCGATCGCGCCGAGCTTTTCCCGTCCGCCCGACCGCTCCTCCCGGAAGCGCGACACGACGAACAGTGCGTAGTCGATCCCGAGCGCGAGGCCCATTCCGGTGAGCATGTTGATCGTGAAGACCGAGAGCTCGAACGCGGTACCGACAAGCGCTACGAGCCCCAGGGCCGTGAGGATGGCGACGATGGCGAGGGCGAGGGGGACGAGGCCGGCGACGACTGCTCCGAAGACGAGCAGGAGGACGATCAGCGCTACGGGAAGCCCGAACTGGAGCTCTCCCTTCTGCAGGTCCTCCTCCGAGAGTGTCAGAAAGTCGCGCTCGACCGACCACTCGCCGGTGAGGAAGAGCTCGATATTCGCGTCCTCGTGCTGCTCGAGGACCTCCTGGACGTTCTCGGCCGCCGACTCGTCCTCGAGCCCGATCTCGTAGACGAGCGCCCGCTCGGAGCGCGCGACCGGCTCGGAGGAGACGTATGCAACGCCGTCCGTTGCCTCGAGCGCCTGGCGCAGCGGCTCAGACCGGACGCCGAGTCCTGGGTCATCCGCTACGAGGCTGTCCGAGCGGATGAGCACGACGTCCGTCGCGAAGTTCGGGTCCGGGGGCAAGCGCTCGCCGATCAGCGCGTAGGCCTGTTCCGACTCGGGGTTGTTCAGCTGCTCGGCCTCGCCGGACAGCGCATCCCCCAGGAAGAAGACCACGAAGACGATGGAGAGGACGACCGCGGCGATCCAGGCCCAGATCGTGAGCCCCGGGTGGCGTGCTGCGGCGGTGGCGAGACGCTCGGTCATTGACTCAGTAACTTAGTGGCCGCTAACATAGCGCTCCCGATCATGGCTCTGCATCTCCTATCCGAGGAAGCACGAAAGTGGTCGACGCTTGCCGCTGTCGCGTTCGGGCTCTTCATGATCATGCTGGACAACACGGTCGTGAACGTCGCCCTCCCGTCGATGGCGCGCGACCTGGGCGCCGACCTCTCGGAGCTCGAATGGATCGTCACCGGCTACGCGCTCACGTTCGCGTCGCTCATGCTGACCGGCGGGAAGCTCGCGGACCTGCTCGGCCGCCGGCTGATCTTCGTCGTTGGCCTCGTGATCTTCACCGGTGCGTCCCTGGCCTGCGGCCTTGCAGAGACCGAGCAGTTCTTGATCGGCGCCCGGGTGGTGCAAGGCGCGGGGGCGGCGTTGATGAATCCGGCCACGCTCTCGATCATCGCTGCGACCTTCCCTCCGCGCCAGCGAGGGATGGCGATCGGGATCTGGGCCGGCGTGTCCGCGCTTGCGCTCGCCATCGGCCCGCTCGTCGGCGGTCTGCTCACGGACCATCTCGACTGGAGCTGGATCTTCTTCGTCAACGTGCCCGTCGGCATCGTCGCGATCGTGGCCAGCTTCGTGCTCATACGCGAGTCGAAGGACGAATCGGCCGAGCAGCGTCTCGACTTGCCCGGGCTCCTGACCTCCGGGATCGGTCTGTTCGCTCTCACCTACGGCCTGATCGAGGCGAACACCTACGGCTGGACGTCCGGCCGAATCGTTGGCGCGTTCGTCGTCGCCGCCGTCATGCTCGTCGCCTTCGTGCTGCTCGAGACCCACCAGCGGCTGCCGATGCTCGATCTCTCGCTCTTCCGGAATAGGACCTTCACCGGCGCGAACATCGCGGTCCTCCTGGTCGCCCTCGCGATGTTCGGCGTCTTCTTCTTCGTCTCGCTGTACATGCAGGGGATCCTCGGCTACTCGGCCGTCCAGACCGGAGCAGCGTTCCTACCGCTGACCGTGCTGATCATCCTCATCGCGCCGATCGCGGGGAAGACGTCCGATCGAGTCGGCTCCCGCTGGCTGATGACAGTGGGAATGGTCCTTGTCTCGGCCCACCTTTTCTACTTCTCGCGACTCGACGAGGACGCCGCCTATGTCGACCTCTTCCCGGCGTTCGTGGTCGGCGGGATCGGGATGGCGCTCGTGATGACGCCGAGCGCGGCGGCCGCAGTGCGTGCGCTTCCGGTCGACAAGTCCGGAGTGGGCTCGGCCGTTCTCAACGCGTTTCGTCAGGTCGGCGGCGCCACGGGTATCGCGCTGATGGGCGCGATCATGGCCCATCAGGTCGGTGGGCTGAACGGCCCCGAGGTCTTCCGGGATCCTTCGCGTTTCGTCGACGGGTTCTCGACGTCGCTGCTCGTGGCTTCGGTGATCGCACTTGCCGGCGCGGTCGTCTCGTTCGTGCTCGTCCGGCCGCACGAGCTCGAGGAGCCTGATCGCCGCCCCGAGCCGGTCGCCGAGGTCGGATGAGCGCCACGAAGCCCCGCCTGACCGCCGAGGAGCGGCGGGCCGCCGTCCTCGAGTGCGCGTGCGGGATCTTCTCGAAAGGCAGCTACCGCGGCACGACGACAGCCGAGATCGCGAGACAGGCGGGTGTCACCGAGCCGATCCTCTACCGCCACTTCCAGTCCAAGCGGGCCCTCTACCTCGCATGTCTCGACTCGGCATGGGAGGACACCAGGCAGATGTGGGAGCGAGCGGTCGAGGCCGAGCCGAACCCTGCTCTCTGGATCACCGCGATGGGCTCCGCGTATCTGAAGGCTGCGAAGGAACGCCATGGCCTAGTCGCCAACCTCTGGATCCAGGCGCTGACGGAAGCAAGCGACGACGCCGAGATCCGGAAGCACCTCAAGCGCCACATGCGCGAGGTTCAGGAGTTCGTGGTCGGAGTGATCGAGCGCTCGCAGGCCGCCGGTGGCATCCCGGGGAACCGCGATCCCGAGGCCGAAGCGTGGATCTTCGTCTCCCTCGGCCTGCTGGCTACGGTCAGCAAGCGACTGGGCGGCATGCTCGACGCTGACATCCCGAGAATCACCGCCAGCCGACGCCGCTGGCTCACCGGCTCCGACGTCTGAGCGGATGAGCCGAGGCAGGGCCGCGGTGGGCACCGTGGTCTTTCTCCTCCTAGCCCCGGGCGTCGTGGCCGGCGTGATCCCGTGGCTGCTTACACGGTGGGAGGTCGACAAGGCGCTCTGGATTCCGCTCCGGCTCGCCGGAGGAGTGATCCTCGCGAGCTCGGTCGGCGTCCTCCTGCATGCGTTCGCGCGATTCGTCGTCGAAGGGATTGGAACACCCGCGCCCGTCGCGCCCACGGAGCGGCTCGTCATCGGCGGCCTCTACCGGTACGTCCGCAATCCGATGTACCTCGCCGTCGTCGGCGCGATCGTCGGTCAAGCCCTGCTCCTCGGACAGCTGACGCTCTTGGCGTATGCGGGCGCAGTGGGGGTCGTCTTCTTCGCCTTCGTGCGGTGGTACGAGGAGCCGCACCTTTCCCGTCGCTTCGGTGCCGACTACGAGAGGTACCGCGAGGCCGTCCCGGGCTGGCTCCCACGGCGCCGACGTGAGGGAAGCTTCACCTCGGGGAAGGGATGACCCATGGGCTGGGTCTACTTCAAGAGCGAAGACCCGCAGCGCTCCTGCGCCGCGCGGCGGCGTCGCCGGCGCCCGGCTCCACACGGTGGCTCGAAGCCGTGAGACTTCGAACCAGAAGCGGAAGGCCGCAAAAAAGATGAACCCCCGGGCTGCGGCCCCCGGGGGTTCGTATCTCTAGCGGCGAGCCCACTTCTGTGGCGACGGCTCGGAGGCCTGACTCTGCGGCCCAGCCAACTCCTCCGAACCACCGTCGCCATATCTGGCGCGCCTCCCGAACAGCTCGGCTTGGGGCTTCACTGCTCGGTGGACGGACTATAGGGGCGGTTCGGGGCTGAGTCAAGTACCTCGGTCAAGTGATTTTGCGATATGGTCGGTTGACCCAAAATCCCCCGTAGCCATGACCCTTTCGGGGGATCGAGAAGGCCGAGGAGTTGCCGTAATGTCAAGTAGTCGCATCCAGCCGCCAAGGAGTTAGCTCGCTAGTGAACCGCACGATCCAGAACAAGCCGCAGGGTTTCGCTCGCCTCCCCAACGGAGGACTGGGCCAGCGCCTGCGCACGCTGCGGGTCGACGCGGGCCTGACACAGACAGACCTCGCCGGCGACCGCTTCTCCAAGGAGTACGTCTCCCAGATCGAGCGCGGCAAGACCCGCCCGACCCAGGAGACGATCGAGTGGCTCGCCGAGCGGCTGAGCGTCGATCCCGGCTTCCTCGCCAGCGGTGTCGCCGCGGACGAGCGCGGCCGGATCGAGGCGTCCCTGGCACGGGCCGAGGCCCTCAGCGAGAACCACGAGTATGCGGAGGCGCTCCAGGAGTTCACGCGCGTGTCGCCGACGATCGCGGGCATCGCCGCGGTCGAGCTCCAGGTTCGCTCCCTCTCCGGTGAAGCGTGGGTCCGGCTGCGCTTGGGCGAGGTGAAGGACGCGGTTCAGCTTCTCACCCGTGCACGCGCGATGGCGGAGGACACGATGTTCTCGGACGTCGACCGAGCGGAGATCCTGTACCGGCTCGGCGCCTGCCGTGTGGAGCTCGCGAGCATCCAGACCGCGATCAGCCTCTTCAACGAGGCCCTGGCGCTCGCCGAGAACTCCGGGCTTCCCTGCGACCGGCTCCGCGCCGAGATCTTCGGGGCACGCTCGCGCTGCTACCGGCGTCAACGGGATTACGAAGCGGCCCGCGAGGATCTCGAGCGGGCGCTCGAGCTCGCCGAGGCGCTTGACGATCCGCGCTCCGTCGCACGCGTGTACTTCCATGCGTCACTCGTCGCCGAGCGTCAGGGCCAGTGGGTGCTCGCGCGGCGGTACGCCGAGCAGGCGAAGGCGCAGTTCGAGGAGATCGCGGATCGCAACGCGGTCGGCAAGTTGCTGAACAACCTCGGCGGACTCAGCTTCCTGCTCGGCAAGCCCGAAGAGGCAGTCGAGCAGCTCAACGAGTCGTTCCGTGTCCTGCTCGAGTACGGCACGGAGAAAGATGCAGCGTCGGCAGTCTCCTCGCTCGCGCAGGTGAGCCTCCGGACCGGCCAGATCGAGCCGGCGGAGGAGCAGGCGCGGCAGGCGCTGAAGCTCCTCGGCGACCGCGTCGACGCCGTCGACGAGATCGGGAACGCGCAGCTCGTCCTCGGGCGCTCGCTCATGGAGCAGGGCCGCGTCGACGAAGCAGCGCAGGCCTTCGAGGAGGCCGAGCACAGCTTCGACCAGCTTTCCTCAGTAAGCCATCGTGCGGCCGCGTGGATCGCCAAGGGCGACCTTGCGGTGCGGCGCGGTCAGGACCAGGTGGCCGCGCAGCTGTACCGGCGCGCTGCAGAAGCGCTCCAGGACTTCAGGTTCTAGGAAGGAAGGAGGTGATCCCACTGAAGCATCGGGTCAAGATCTCGCTCCTCGTCGCCCTGACGACCCTCGCCGCCATGAGCGGTGGAGGCTTCATCGACAACTGGTTCACGTGCTGAGCCGTCGACTCCAGCTGCCGTCGCTGTGGCAGCCCGAGGGTGGCACCGCCGGTCAGGGGCTCGATTCACGGGCGGTCGCCTAGCACCACTTCAGACGCGCGAACGAGGAAACCGGATTCCGTTTGGGGGGAGCCGGGACCTCGTGGCGGCGCTTGCGCGCCGCCACTTTCTC
>OBLS010001262.1_pt1 | contig 10166 bp, 10 predicted proteins | sample 1519901 | NCBI WGS metagenome assembly OBLS01 (sample SAMEA3113585, study PRJEB22503) | soil metagenome
AACGACAAGATCGTCTCCGTCGACTACGACCGTGACCAGGGCTTCCTCGAGGGCATGGGCATCGACGTGGCCGACCCCAAGAAGAACGGCGACGAGGCCGCGACCGGCAAGTACACCGGCGGCAAGGGCGGCGACTACACGATCGTCTGCAACGAGCCCAGCAACGGCTCCGAGGACATCGGCCGCACCGCGATGGAGACCTGTCTCACCAAGAGCGACGGCATCAACGTCGTCTACACGATCAACGAGCCGGCTGCCGTCGGTGCCTCGCAGGCCCTCAAGGCCGCAGGCGTCACGGACGCCCTCGTCGTGTCGGTCGACGGTGGCTGCGCCGGTGTCAAGTCCGTCAAGGACGGGACGATCGGTGCGACCGCCCAGCAGTACCCGCTGAAGATGGCGACGCTCGGCATGGAGGCCATCGCCAAGATCGCGCGTGGCGGCGAGAAGCCCACCACCAGCGAGGGTCTCGACTTCTTCAACACGGGCGTCGCGCTCGTGACGGACAAGCCGGCGGAGGGTGTCGAGAGCATCACCACCGACGAAGCCCTGAAGATCTGCTGGGGCTGACTCCGATGTCGTCGTCCACATCGGCTGCTGCCGCCGAGTTCGCTCGGCGGCGGCAGAGCCCCGTCCAGAGGATCCAGCACCTGCTCCACGGCTACCCGTGGCTGAGCCCGCTCTTCCTGCTCGTGCTGACGTTCGTCGTCTTCTCGATCCTCAACCCGCGATTCGCATCTCCGAACGCGCAGTCCCTGCTCTTCCAGCAGGTCGCCGTCGTGGCGTGCCTGGCGATCGGGCAGACCCTCGTCATCCTCACCGCCGGCATCGACCTGTCGGTCGGCGCCATCACGATCCTCGCGATGATGGTCATGGCGACCCTCGCCGCCGAGAACGGTGTGGCCGGCTGGCTCGCCATCCTCATCGGCATCGCGCTCGCCGTGGGGGCGGGTGCCCTCAACGGCCTGCTCGTCACGCGGGTCGGGCTGCCACCGTTCATCGTCACCCTCGGCACGCTCTCGATCTTCACGGCGATCGCGCTGCTGTACTCCGGTGGCTCCAGCATCCAGAACAACCGGCTGCCGGACATCATCAACTTCACCGGCGAGACGTTCTCCGTCGGCCCCTTCAGGGTCACCGTGGGCGTCATCATGGTCCTGCTGCTCTACGCCATCGTCGGGTTCGCCCTCACCCAGACCGCCTGGGGCCGGCACATCTTCGCGGTCGGTGACGACCCGGAGTCGGCTCGCCTGTCCGGCGTCGCGAGCAAGCGCATCCTCCTCAGCGTCTACACGGTGGCCGGGCTGATCTACGGCTTCGCGGCGTGGATCCAGATCGGGCGCGCGGGCTCGGCGACGGCGAACGGCATCCCGGACGCCAACCTCGACAGCATCACCGCTGTCGTCATCGGTGGCACGAGCCTCTTCGGTGGCCGTGGCGGGCTGATCGGCAGCCTCCTCGGTGCGTTGATCGTCGGGTCGTTCACCCTCGGGCTCTCGCTCGCGGGGGTCGACCAGAAGTGGCGACTCCTCGCCATCGGTGTCCTCGTCATCGTCGCCGTCTCGGTCGACCAGTGGATCAGGAAGGTGAAGGCATGAGCACCATCGAGCGCCTCCCGCTGTCCGTCGACCACATCCCCGAGACCAAACGGTCGGTCTACGACGCGGAGCCGATCCTGTCGGCGCGCAACCTCGTCATCACGTTCGGCCGGGTCATCGGCCTCGACGGGGTCGACCTCGACCTCTACCGGGGCGAGGTGCTTGCCGTGATCGGAGACAACGGCGCCGGCAAGTCCACGCTCATCAAGTGCCTCACGGGCGCCTACCAGCAGGACACCGGTGACGTGTTCCTCGAGGGCAGACCGGTCAGCTTCAAGCGTCCGCAGGACGCCCGTGAGGCCGGCATCGAGACGGTCTACCAGCAGCTGGCCGTCATTCCGGCGCTCGACATCGCGAGCAACCTCTACCTCGCTCGCGAGGAGCGCCGGCCGGGGCCGCTGGGCTCGGTGTTCCGCATGCTCGACAAGAAGGGCATGAAGGTGCGGGCCGGGGACTCGGTCCAGCGGCTCGGCATCCAGACGATCCAGAACATGGGTCAAGCCGTGGAGACGCTCTCCGGAGGCCAGCGCCAAGCCGTCGCCGTGGCACGTGCCGCGGCGTTCGGGAGCCGGGTCGTCGTCCTCGACGAGCCGACCGCGGCGCTCGGTGTCAAGGAGTCGGGCATGGTCCTCGACATGGTCAAGCAGCTGCGCGACAGCGGGCTGGCGGTGATCCTCATCAGCCACAACATGCCCCACGTGTGGGAGGCCGCCGACCGGATCCACATCCAGCGCCTCGGCGGCTGCGCGGGCGTCATCACCCCGCAGTCACACGACATGGGCGAGGGCGTGGCGATCATGACGGGCGCCACCCAGCTCGCGTCCTGACACACGCGGGGCGCCGCACCTGACGGACGACCAGGTGCGGCGCCCCGTCCTCACCCGACACCACCTGCCACCCGAAACCGGAGACCAACCATGACCATCGTCGTCGGGTACATCCCCGCCCCGAGGGGCTGGCCGCCGTGGACACCGCCATCGCGGAGGCCGAGCTGCGCGGCAAGCGGCTGGTCGTCGTCAACACCGGCCACCACGGGGACTACAACAACCCCAGCTTCGCGTCCCCACAGGACATCGACGCGCTCGACGCCCAGCTGACCGAGCGGGGGATCGAGCACGAGATCCGCCAGCCGACGCGAGGGCTCGCCCCCGCCGACGAGCTCCTCGACACGGCCGCCGAGACCGGGGCCAGCCTCATCGTCATCGGCATCCGGCGGCGCAGCCCCATGGGCAAGCTCATCACCGGCTCGACGGCCCAGCAGGTGCTGTTGGACGCTCCGTGCGACGTCCTCGCCGTCAAGGCCGCGGAGAGCTGACCCGCCCGGGCGTCCCGCTGGATGAAAGGTGCCTGATCGGGCGCGCGCGCGACCATGCTGCGTGCTAGCGTCGCTGGCGGTTGCAGCAACAGCATTTCCTCGCAGGTCGAACACCAACGCGCCACAAGGGGACTGGAGTTCGCATCCACGGTCGGCGCGACGTGTGTCGACCGGCGTGCTACACACAGAAAGAGTCATCCCCGATATGGCACAGGGCACCGTGAAGTGGTTCAACGCTGAGAAGGGCTTCGGGTTCATCGCCCAGGACGGCGGCGGCCCCGACGTGTTCGTTCACTACTCCGCCATCGACGTTCAGGGCTACCGGAGCCTCGAGGAGGCCCAGCGGGTCGAGTTCGAGGTCACCCAGGGCCCCAAGGGTCCGCAGGCCGACCAGGTGCGGCCCATCTGACCCGGTCCAGTCCGAGTCTCGGAAAGGCCCCGTCCGGTACGCCGGGCGGGGCCTTCCGCTGCCTCGACCCGCCCGGCGCCCTCAGCGCTGGGCCAGGAGGGTGAGGAAGCTTCTCGCTATGGGCGCCGCCACCGTGCCGCCGCTCTCGCCCTCCTCGACGAGGACGGCGAACGCCACGTCGCCCTGGTATCCCAGGAACCAGACCCGAGCCGCGGCGTCCGGGTCGTTGCCGTGCTCCGCCGTGCCGGTCTTTCCCCGGACCGGGCCTCCCGGGGCGCCACGCAGGGCAGAGCCCGTCCCCGCGGCGACGACGGAGGCCATCATCGAACGGATCTGGGCTACGGCCCGGCCGTCCAGGGGTGTCGGACGTGGCGCTCCACCGGCAGGCTCCTTGACGAGGACCGGAGGGACGAACGTCGCTCGTCCGATGCTCCCGGCCATCACCGCCATCGACAGGGGCGAGACCTCGGTGCGGCCCTGGCCGATGGAGGCAGCGGCGGCATCCGTCCCACCACTGGTGCTCGGGACGCTGCCCTCGAAGGCTCCGGCGACACCGAGCTGGTCGGCCCAGCCGGCGCCGATGCCCAGCGCGCGGGCAGCGCTGGCGAGGTCTTCCGCGGCGAGCTCGCGGGAGAGGCCGACGAACGCGGTGTTGCACGACACGGTGAAGTCCTGGAAGAACGTCGGCGTCCCGCTGGTCGACTCACCCGCGTAGTTGCGGAACGCGCGCCCGTCCACCGTGACCGTCGGCGGGCAGGGGACCCGTGAGGTGGGCGTCGTGATGCCGCGCGTGAGGTAGGCGTACGTCGTCGCCACCTTGAAGGTCGATCCTGGTGGGTACCGGCCGGTGATGGCACGGTCGAAGCCGCTCGTCGGTGCGTTCGCGGCGGCCAGCACCTCGCCCGTCGGCACGTCGACGGCAACCAGTGCGCCCGGGACGTCCAGGTCGGCGTCGGCCAGCGAGGTCTCGGCCGCCTGCTGCACCCGAGGGTCCAGCGTCGTGCGCACGTCGGTGCCGTTCGTCGGCTCCTGGACGAAGAGCGGCGTGCCGCCACTCGAGGTCACGGTCAACCCCGTGGCTCCGGCGAGCTGGGAGTCGTACTGCGCCTGGAGGCCGCTGCGCCCTGCCCGGTCCCCGGCGACGTAGCGCCCGCCGCCGTCCTCGATCATCTCGGCCGTCACCTCGCCGTAGGTGCCGAGGAGCGGCTGGGCGAAGGTCCGCGTCCTGGCGAGCGGCTGCTCTGACGTCGGGGTGATGACTCCGTCGAGCGCCTCGAGCCGATCCCTGCGCGGAGCGAAATCCGCCTCGCGATACATGATCACCGGAATCGGTGCCTTCGACCCCGACGCCGTGGCCTTGGCCAGCGCGGCGGTCAGCGTGCCCGCGTCGGCGTCGACGACCGCCTCCAGCGCGGCTGCGGACGCTGGAGTGGCGTTGACCGGGTCGATCTGCACGGAGTAGACGGTGCCCAGGGGCATGAGCGGCTCGCCGGACCGGTCGAGGAGGTCACCGCGGGTGCCGGAGGTCCGCTCGAGCTCGAACGTCTCGTCCGGTTCCAGCTGTGGGTGCCACCGGGAGCCCCGCTCGGGGGAACCCACCACCCAGCGCTCACCGGAGCGGAGGACCTGAGCCGGCACGGTGTAGGTCCAGGCGACCTTGCCCGGCAGCGTCCAGGTGACCGACAGGTCGGTCGTCGCCGCCTCCCCGTCACGCGCGACGCCACCCGAGGTCACTCGGACCGGCGCGTTCCCGAGGCCGTCGATGACCCCTGCGAACTGCTCGGCCACGCCGTTCTCGGAGAACGGCACGGCCGACATGTCCTTGGCGTTCCACGCCGCGACGTAGGCCGACACGGCGTGCTCGGCGCCCCTGTCGAGGGCGGCCTCGCGGTTGCGCCACCACAGCCCGCCGCCGAGCGCCGCACCGAGGACGAGGAGTGCGGCGACGACGAGCGCAAGGCGGGACCTCATGGCCCCAGTCAACCAAGGTCGCCCAACCGGGTCCCTCGGGGCTCCGCCGCATCCGGCGGATGGCCCCGCTACGAAAGGGGCACTGCCTCGGGGCCGAAGTCGAACGGGTCAGCACCGGTTTCGGCGACCTCCCCCGCGATGTCCGCGAGCTTCCGGTTGGTGCGTTGGCTCGCGAGGCGGAGGAGGTCGAAGGCCTGGTCACGAGTCAGCTGGTGGTGCGCCATGAGCACGCCCACGGCGACGCCGATCTCGCGGTTGCTCTGGAGGGCCTTGAAGAGGTTGGTCGCCTTGTCCCGCGCCAGGCTGGCGCTCACGAGGAGGGCGCAGTGGGTCGCGAGCACCTTGCCCCGCTGCACGTCGGCGGGGGAGAACGCGTCGAGCTGGTCCGACGAGAAGTTGAGGCCGGCGATCGTCGCCGACTCGTCGAGGAGGTGGAGGCGGTAGGCGAGCATGCTCCGCACGCCGTATGCCGCGCTGAGCCGCTCCCCCAGGGGGCGCCAGCGCTCCTCGGCGGTGACGTCCCCCGTCAGGTACATGGTGTCCTCGAGCACGGCGTCCACGCAGGGCCCGGCCCCGAACTCGTACTGCAGCCGGTCGACACCGTCGGCGGTCGGTGCGGTGCTGGCGATGGTGCGGAAGGTGCCACCGCGCAGCACGGTGATGCTGGCCCAGCGGGCTTCGACGAGCTCCTGACCCCCTCGACCGATGAGGTTCTGGAGCGCCTTCTCGGGGTCCTCGTGACGCAGGTCGTCGGTGAGACTCGCCAGCGAGTCGGCCATGGCACGCAGCGCCTGCGTGTCGTCGGACCGATAGCCGTTGATCCCCATGCGCCCACCATCCTCCGAACCCCGAGCCGTGTCACCCCTCGTGGTGTGGGGTGGGCAATGTGGGGCATCGTAGGTCACCGGCGAGGTGGCGGAAACGTCGGTGTCGTCATGCGGACGCACAACCTGTGCAGGTGACCCGCCTGATCCCGTCGTCACCACCGGCGACAGAGAACCCCCGGTGGCCTACGTCCGGGGGTTCTCGTCGGCGGAGGCGGAGGGATTTGAACCCTCGATGGGCGGTGAGCCCAAACCGCATTAGCAGTGCGGCGCCATAGACCGGACTAGGCGACGCCTCCAACGACGCACAGGGTAACCGTCCCCTCGTCCGGCGGGCAAAAGCGGGTTCAAGCCACGAACGAGTTCCGCCGTCCCGGCATCGGCGACCTGCCAGACTCCCGCCATGAGTCACTGGGGACAGCCGCCGACGTCAGCACCCGAGGGTGCGCCGCAGAGTGCGTGGGGGCCTTCACCGCAACAGCCGTATGCCGCGTGGCCGCCGGCGCCGTACGACGCGGCCGGGAGCCAGGCGCTGCGCACGGCGAGGACGGCTCTCGGGTGGGCCATCGGCGCCACCATCGCGGCAGTCGTCGCCGTCGCCATCGCCGTCGCCTCGCTGCTGGTCGGAGTGGGGCCGGACGCGGGCGGGGACGCGAACTTCGCGTACGAGCCGCTGCGCGACCAGGTCGAAGGGTTCGAGGACGGCGAGCCCCTCGCCGGCCCCGAGCTGGTGGGCATGTTGCGCGACCTCCTCGGCGAGGCCGGCGTCGAGTCCGAGGACATCGCCGTGTCCTGCCCCGACACGGCATCCGTCAGCGTGTCGACCGTGGTGGTCTGCAGCGGTGAGGTCGACGGTTTCCTGTGGACGGGGGTCGTCCTCTTCGAGACGGTGGAGGGCACCTTCGTCGTCCTCGAGACGTGACGGCGCCGACAATTCGCCGTGCCCGAGCCGACGAGCTGGATGCCGTCGGCCGGCTCACCGTCGCGGCCTACGTCGGCAACGGTGTGATCCCTGCCGACGCGCCGTATCTGGACTTCCTCGGGGATGCGGCCGCCCGGGACGCCGAGGCCGAGCTCTGGGTCGCGGTCGACGAGCGGGGTGTCGTGGGCACCGTGACCTTGGCCGAGCCGGGGTCGGTGCTGTCGCAGCTTGCCGAGGACGACGAGGTCGAGATGAGGTCACTGGCTGTCGAGCCCACCGCCTCCGGCGAGGGCATCGGCGAGGCGCTGGCGCGGCATACGGTCGCCCTGGCGCGTCGGCGCGATTTCCGGGCGGTCGTGTTGTCGTCCTCGACGACGATGCACACGGCCCACCGGCTCTACGAGCGGCTCGGGTTCACCCGCTGCCCCGACCGGGACTGGTCGCCCGCGGCCGGGGTGCGGCTGGTCGCCTACGTCCTGCGCCTCTGAGCAGCGGGGCCGGGTCAGCCGGCCGGCAGCAGCACCGAGAAGACCGTCTCACCGGGTTCGCTCGACAGCTCGACCCGGCCGCCGTGCGCCTGGCCCACGGCGGCGACGATGCTCAGGCCCAGTCCGGTGGAGCCGTTGGCGCGGTTGCGGGAGTCGTCACCACGGGTGAAGCGCTCGAAGACCGTCGGTTGCAACGACCCCGGTATGCCGGGCCCGTCGTCCGCGACCGACACCCGCACGAGCGGACCCTCGGGTCGCACCCGGGTGACGACCCGGGTCCCGGCGGGCGTGTGCGTGCGCGCGTTCGCGAGCAGGTTGGCGAGGATCTGGTGCAGCCGTGCTCCGTCCCCCGGCACCTCCACCGGATCCTCGGGCAGGTCGAGCTCCCAGGCGTGGTCCGGGGCGGCGGCATGGGCGTCGCTCACGGCGTTGACGGCGAGGAGCGAGAGGTCCACCGGCTCGCGGTCCAGGGGGCGGCCGGAGTCGAGGCGCGCGAGGAGGAGCAGGTCCTCGACGAGCTCCTGCATCCGTAGCGCCTCGGACTCCACGCGGCCGATGGCGTGCGTGACGGTCGGCGGCACGGGGTCGCTCTCGCGCCGGGTGAGCTCGGCATACCCCCGGATCGACGCCAGCGGGGTGCGCAGCTCGTGGCTGGCGTCGGCCACGAACTGGCGCACCTGGGTCTCGCTCTCCTGCCGGGCATGGAGCGCTGACTCGACGTTGTCGAGCATCGTGTTGAGGGCGAGACCGACCTGGCCGACCTCGGTCCGCTCGTCGGCATCCACCGGAGCGACGCGCTCGGCGAGAGCCACCTGACCGGAGTCCAGCTTGAGCCCCGAGACGCGACGGGCGGTCGCTGCCACCCGGTCCAGCGGCGCAAGACTGCGTCGGATGAGGAGGGTGCCCCCGGCACCGACGAGCACGAGCCCGACCAGCGTCCCTCCGGCGACCACGGCAACGAGTCGGGAGAGCAGCTCGTCGACCGGCTCGGTGGAGACGCCGACGATGACTCGCGTACCTCCACCCAGCGCCCGGGACGTCACCAGGTACGTCCCGATGTCGCCCCCGACATCGACACGCTCCGGCGAGCGGGTGGGGCGGGCCTCGCGCAGCGCGGCGACCTGAGCGGGGTCCAGGGTGTCGTCCCTGCCCTCGTCGTTGACGACGGCGTTGAGCTCTCGGCCGAGGGTGTCCGAGGCCACGGCACCCGTCGACGCCAGGCCGAGCACCAGGACGTCGCCTCCGCCCGGCGCCCCGACCGGACCCCCGCGTCCGCCCCGGCCGTTGCCGTTGCCGTTACCGTTGCCGAGGCCGTTGCCGTTGCCGTTGCCCGGGCGGTCGAGACCGACGATCCCCCCACCTTCGCCGACCCGCACGAGGGCGGTGTCGAGGTCCGCCACGAGCTGGGCCTCGAGGTACCGCCGCGTCTCGAGCACGGTGAGGGCGCTCGTCGCCAGCATGACGACCACGAAAAGTACGAGGACCGAGGCGAGGAGCTTGGTCCGCAGCGTCCAGCGAGAGGGTGGGGGCGGCATCCGGAAGTCCCGCGGCCTCAGGCGGCCGGCTTGAGGACGTACCCCACGCCGCGCATCGTGTGGATCATCGGTGTCCGGCCGGCGTCGATCTTCTTCCGCAGGTAGGAGATGTAGAGCTCGACGACGTTGGCCTGGCCGCCGAAGTCGTAGTTCCAGACCCGGTCGAGGATCTGCGCCTTGGACAGGACCCGCTTCGGGTTGCGCATGAGGTAGCGGAGGAGCTCGAACTCGGTGGCGGTGAGGTGGACCTCGTCGCCTCCCCGCGTCACCTCGTGACTGTCCTCGTCCATGGTGAGGTCGCCGACGACGAGAAGGGAGGTCGCGTCGTCGGTCGCGACCACCGTCCGGCGCATCAGCGCACGTAGCCGGGCCACGACCTCCTCGAGGCTGAACGGCTTGGTCACGTAGTCGTCGCCTCCGGCGGTGAGGCCGGCGACACGGTCCTCCACGGCATCCTTGGCCGTGAGGAAGAGGACTGGCACGTGGGGGTCCTCGCCACGCATCCGGCGCAGGACCTCGAGCCCGTCGAAGTCGGGGAGCATCATGTCGAGGACGACCGCGTCAGGGCCGAAGTCCTTCGCGGCACGCACAGCGGCCAGGCCGCTGGCGGCGCTCCGCACCTCCCAGCCCTCGTACCGCAGAGCCATCGAGAGCAGCTCGGTGAGGTTCGGCTCGTCGTCGACGACGAGCACGCGCACCGGCCTGCCGTCCGGCCCCTGCAGAGCGGAGGGAGCACGTGCGGTGCGCGACGTCGTCATGCCGTCCAGTGTGGCGCCGCGGACTGGGGCGAGTCCATGCACCGGCTGTGCGTCCGCTGTGCGCGCGGAGCCCCCGTGGAGGTAGACCTCCACGAGGGCTGCGCCCATCCGCGGGCAGGCGCGGGGGGTCAGGCGCTGTCGAGGCGGGCCTTGAGGGTGGCGAGCTCGTCGGCGAGCTGGGTGGGGAGTGTGTTCCCGAACTTCGCGAACCACTCCTCGATGAGGGGGAGCTCGGTGTCGCGCCACTCCTCGACGTTGACGGCGAGGGCCTTCGCGACCTGCTCCTCGGACATGTCCAGGCCGGTGGTGTCGATCGCGCTCGGCGTCGGCACGAGCCCGACCGGTGTCT
>OBLS010001263.1_pt1 | contig 10164 bp, 8 predicted proteins | sample 1519901 | NCBI WGS metagenome assembly OBLS01 (sample SAMEA3113585, study PRJEB22503) | soil metagenome
GCAGGCGTGCGGCGTCGACACCGACGTCTATACCGGTTTCGCTTTCGGTATGGGTGTGGACCGGACGTTGATGTTCCGCAACAACGCCGAGGACATGCGCGACATGATCGAGGGCGACGTACGGTTCAGCCGCTCACTGACGGGACTCGCGCGATGAGTGCCCCAACCGATCGACCGCGCACGATAAGCGCCGCAGGCATCGAGCTCACGCGATGAAGGCTCCGGTGAGCTGGCTGCGCGAATTTGCTGCGCTACCCGATGATCTTGATGCTCGCGGCCTTGGCGAAGCCTTGATCCGAGCGGGCCTAGAGGTTGAGACGATCTCTCACGCCGGTGCTGATATCACGGGCCCTCTGGTCATCGGTCGAGTGGTGTCCTACGAGGTCGAGCACCACCGCAACGGCAAGTCGATCCGCTATTGCCGGGTGGACGTCGCCGATCACAACGACGACACGGGCTCCCGGGGAATTGTCTGCGGCGCCCATAACTTCGAGGTGGGCGACTTCGTCGTCGTCGCGCTTCCGGGCGCGGTCCTGCCTGGCGGTTTCGAGATCAGCGCCCGAAGGACGTATGGCCATATCTCCGACGGGATGATTTGCTCACCCCGCGAGCTAGATCTAGGAGATGATCACTCTGGCATTCTGGTGCTCGCCGGCGATGATCTCCAGTCGGGCGCCGATGCGGCACCGCTGCTCATGTTGCGCGATGACGTGCTCGATATCGCCGTGACCCCCGACCGCGGCTACTGCCTTTCCATTCGGGGTCTGGCCCGGGAGTCGGCGCAGGCGACCGGGGTCGCCTTCACCGATCCGGTCGACCGGCCAGTGCCCGCCGCCAAAGGTGACGGCTACCCTGTGCGGCTCGAGTCCGCGGCTTGCCCGCTGTTCGTCGGTGTCAGCGTGACTGGAATTGATCCGACGCGACGGAGCCCGCTCTGGTTGTCCCGGCGGGTTCAGTTGGCCGGCATGAGGTCGATCTCACTTGCGGTAGACATCACCAACTACGTGATGTTGGAAACCGGCCAGCCGATCCACGCGTACGACGCCGATCTGCTCGACGGGCCGATAGTGGTACGCAAGGCAACCGAAGGTGAGAAACTGACCACACTGGATGATGTCGTCCGTCCGCTGCATCCGGACGACCTGCTGATAACCGATGGCACCGGTCCGATCGGCTTGGCCGGCGTCATGGGCGGTTCCTCCACCGAGCTTTCGGCTTCCACCACGAGCGTTGTGATCGAGGCCGCTCACTTCGACGCGATGACGATCGCTCGGACCTCGCGCCGCTTCGAGCGTGGCGTCGATCCGGGCGCAGCCTATGCGGCCGCACACCGGGTCGCCCGGCTGCTGGTCGAGTTGGCTGGGGGGACGCTGATGGCGAATGAGACGGTCGTGGGATCAGTGCCGTCCTCACCGAGCACGACCATCGCCGACGGACTGCCCGGTGCCATTCTCGGCACCGATATTGATCATGACACGACCGTCGGACTACTGCGCACGATCGGCGCCGTCGTCGTCGAACATGATCATGGACAGCTGACCATCACGCCACCGAGTTGGCGGCCGGATCTCACCGATCCCTACGACTACGTCGAGGAGGTGGGTCGGCAGATCGGCTTCGACACCATCGAACCGGTCGCGCCTCGTGCGCCGGTCGGCCGTGGCTTGTCGCGCAGCCAGCGTGCCCGGCGCGGCATCGCGGCCGCTTTGGCCACGTCCGGCTTCGTCGAGGTGCTGAGCTTCCCCTTCCTGTCGATCGACGAGCTTGACCGGCTCGGCGTTCCGGCCGACGACGAAAGGCGCCGCCTCAACAGGATCCTCAATCCCTTGTCGGAGACGAGCCCGTACCTGCGCACGACCATCCTGCCGGGACTGCTCGCGGCGGCGGCCCGCAACCGAAGCCGCGGCAACGACGATCTTGCTCTTTTCGAGTCCGGAGCGGTGTTCTTCGCCAATGACCCCCCGGTTGCCGCTCCGCAGGTGCCGGTGAGTCAACGCCCATCCGCCGACCAGCTTGCGCGCTTGGATCGTGCGTTGGGTCGGCAGCCGCGTCACCTCGGCGCCGTCCTCGTCGGGCAGTGGCGGCCGGAGAGTTGGGCCGGTCCTGGTGAGCCGGCGGGCTGGCAGCACGCGATCGCCTTCGTCGAGATTGCGGCGCGCGTGGTAGGCCTGCAGCTCTCCCGGCGGGCGACTGAACGCAAGCCGTGGCACCCCGGCCGATGCGCCGAATTCGTGCTCGCGGATGGAGCAGTGCTCGGTCACGCCGGGGAATTGCACCCGGCTGTCTGTGAGGCGTTCGGCGTGCCGCCCGGGGCGGCGGCTGCCGAGATTGATCTTGATGCACTGATCGCCGCGGCCCCAGAGCGTGGCGATGTGGCGGCGATCTCCAGCTTCCCGGTCGCGAAGGAAGACGTAGCCTTGATCATCGATGCCGATCTGCCGGCCGGGATCGTGGAACGGGCGCTGCGCTCCGGTGCAGGGCCGCTGCTGGAATCGGTCACCCTGTTCGACGTCTATACCGGCCCGCAGGTGGGCGAAGGGAAGAAGTCACTCGCCTTCGCGCTGCGCTTCCGGGCTCCCGACCGCACCTTGACCGACGCTGAGGCGGCCTCCGCCCGCGATGCGGCCGTGGCCGCCGCGGCCGAGCAAACCGGTGCTATCCAGCGCACGGTCTGATTAGCATGGTCCTGCAATTCATGGCATAGTCATGCACATGGCGTTTCGGGTCGCGGTTGCCGGTGCCACCGGCTATGCCGGCGGTGAACTGCTGCGTCTGCTCCTCGGCCATCCAGAGGTCAAGATCGGTGCCGTCACCGCGGGAGCAAACGCCGGCTCGCTGCTCGGCCTGCACCAACCCCACCTGGTGCCCTTGAGCAACCGCGTCGTCGGCGATACCGATCCCGACACACTCGCCGGGCACGACGTCGTCTTCCTCGCGCTGCCGCATGGTGCCTCTGCCGAGGTGGCGGCATTCCTCGATCCGCAGACGGTGATCATCGACTGCGGTGCCGACCATCGCCTGGAAGACTCAGCGGCCTGGCAGCACTTCTACGGTTCGCACCACGCCGGAACCTGGCCGTACGGATTACCCGAACTTCCGGGTCAGCGTGACAAACTCGCCGGTGCTCGGCGCATCGCGGTGCCCGGCTGCTACCCGACAACAGGCACCCTGGGCCTGCTGCCCGCCATCACCTCCGGGCTGACCGCCGCCGAGGATGTGGTCATCGTGGCGGCCAGCGGGCCGTCGGGCGCCGGCCGATCTTTGAAGCCGCACCTGCTGGGCTCGGAACTGATGGGGTCGGCGAGCGCGTACGGCGTTGGCGGGGTCCACCGCCACACACCTGAACTGTTGCAGACTTTCGCGGCGTGCGGCGCGGAGAATCCGGCGGTGTCCTTCACACCAGTCCTCGTCCCCATGTCGCGCGGCATCCTGGCCACCTGCAGCAGTCCGCTGGCCGACCCCGCGATCACCTCGGAACAGGTTTCTGCTGCTTATCAGGCCGCCTACGCCGAGGAGCCGTTCGTGCACGTACTTCCCCAGGGCCAATGGCCGCAGACCCAGTCCGTCCTCGGCTCGAACGCGGTACACGTGCAGGTAGCGGTGGACGCGCAGGCCGGCCGGATGGTTGCGGTCGCCGCCTTGGACAACCTGACCAAAGGGACCGCTGGCGGCGCAGTCCAGTGCATGAACCTGGCCCTTGGACTACCGGAGTCCTTGGGCCTCAGCACGGTTGGCGTGGCACCGTGAGCGTCACTACTGCCGCCGGCTTCATGGCGAGCGCTGTCACCGCCGGTCTCAAGCCGAGCGGTAAGCGGGATTTGGCCCTGGTGGTCAACGCCGGACCACGCTTCGACGCCGCGGCCGTGTTCACCACCAATCGGGTGAAGGCTGCTCCGGTGCTGTGGTCAGAGGAGGTGGTCAAGGACGGCCGGCTGAGAGCCGTGATCTTGAACTCCGGCGGGGCAAACGCCTGCACCGGTGCGGCAGGTTTCGCTGATGCTCATCAGACCGCGGAGCTTGTGGCGGATGCCCTTCGACAGGCTGATGCAGCGGCGGCTCAGGGCTCGTGGACGGATGTCGGGGCGATCGATGTCGCGGTGTGCTCCACAGGACTCATCGGGCTCCGGCTGCCCATGGACAAGATCACCTCGGGGATCCGCGATCTGATTCCGCAGCTCAGCGGCGACGGCGGCCAGGCAGCCGCGGAAGCGATCATGACGACCGACACGGTGCCGAAGCAGGCAAGCTATGCCGACGAAGGCTGGTCCGTCGGTGGCATGGCCAAGGGCGCCGGCATGCTCGCTCCCGGGCTGGCCACCATGCTGGTGATCATCACCACCGACGCACTGGTGGACCCCGCAAGGCTGCCCGGCCACTTGGCCGAGGCATGCCGCAAGAGTTTCGAGCGGATCGACAGCGACGGCTGCATGTCGACCAACGACACAGTGGTCCTGATGAGCAGCGGCGCGTCCGGCGTACGTCCTGGAGCGGCGGACTTCCAGGAAGCGCTCGACGAGTCGTGCGCGGATCTGGCCACGCAGTTGATCGCCGATGCTGAGGGCGCCTTGCACGACATAGCGATCACAGTCGAGCACGCAGCGAGCGAAGACGACGCTGTCGAGGTTGGCCGGACCATCGCTCGGAGCAACCTTCTCAAGTGCGCAATCTTCGGCCAGGATCCGAACTGGGGCAGAGTGCTGGCCGCCCTTGGCACGACCGCCGCTGACTTCGAACCGGATCGAGTAGACGTCTCCTTCAACGGAGTGGAAGTGTGCCGCGACGGAGGCATCGGAGAGCCGCGTGAGCTGGTCGATCTCAGCGACCGCAAGGTCGACATCGTTGTGAACCTCCGCAACGGCCGCCACGGGGCGACCATATGGACGAACGATCTGACCTACGACTACGTCAAGGAAAACGCGGAGTACTCGACATGAGCGCGCCTGCCACAAGCGGTTTGACCCTGGTCCAGAAGGCCTCCATTCTCACCGAGGCGCTGCCGTGGCTGGAGACTTATGCAGGCAAGACCGTGGTGATCAAGTACGGCGGCAACGCCATGATCGACGACGACCTGAAGCGCGCATTCGCCTCCGACATCGTGTTCATGAAGCGTTGCGGCGTCCATCCGGTCGTCGTGCATGGCGGCGGGCCGCAGATCACGACCATGCTGACCCGGCTCGGCATCCCCTCGGAATTTCGCGGCGGTTTCCGGGTCACCACGCCGGAGGCGATGGAAGTCGTCCGGATGGTGCTGGTCGGCCAGGTGGGCCGCGATCTGGTCGGGTTGATCAACTCCCGCAGCAGCCTGGCGGTCGGCATGTCGGGGGAGGATGGCGGGCTCTTCACCGCCGAGCGTCGAGGGGCGGTGGTTGACGGCCAGGAGATCGACCTTGGCCTGGTTGGGGATGTGGCCGAAGTACGTACGGAAGCGATCGCCGGCTTGATTGCGGCCGGCCGGATACCCGTCGTGGCCAGCATCGCCCCTGATCGGGACGGCGTGGTGCACAACGTCAACGCCGATACCGCCGCCGCCGCGCTGGCCGTTGCCCTGTCTGCCGAACGCCTTGTCGTGTTGACCGATGTCGAGGGCCTGTACCGCGACTGGCCGAACAGCACCGATGTCATCACCGAGCTCTCGGCGTCTGAGCTGCGCGACCTGATGCCCACTCTCGAATCCGGCATGGTGCCGAAGATGGAGGCGTGCCTCCGCGCGGTTGAGGGCGGGCTGACTCGGGCGACCATCACCGACGGCCGGATACCGCACGCCCTGCTCTTGGAGATCTTCACGAACGCCGGCATCGGCACCATGGTGACCCAAGACGGTCTCATCCGGCTGGGCAGCCGGGTCTTTCCGCGCGACGAGGGCATCCCGCCGCACGAGCTCGCCAACGGCGAGTTCGGGCCGGCCCCGCTCGGCGAACCGATCGTGACGGCGAGATCGTGACTGCCACCCGTCCGGGCCACAATGTGGCCACGTCCAATCCGGGCCACATTGTGGCCACGCCCGACCCGATCATCACGAGCCGAGACCTGTCGGGCCCACCGGATGGGAGCTCGTCTAGTGCGGTGCTCGAGGGCTACGCGCATTCGGTGATGAACACATTCGGCCCACCCAAGCGAGTCTTCGTCCGGGGTGAGGGGTGTTACGTCTGGGACGCTGACGGCAGGCGTTACCTCGATCTGCTGGCCGGCATCGCGGTCAATGCCCTTGGCCACGCCCACCCGACGGTGCTCTCCGCGATCACCGGACAGATCGCCACCCTCGGACACGTCTCCAACTTCTTCGCCACCCCGGCCCAAGTTGCACTCGCCTCGCGCCTGACCACGATGACCGGTGCCGATGACGCTCGAGTGTTCTTCACCAACTCGGGCACGGAGGCCAACGAAGCCGGCTTCAAGATCACTCGGATGACCGGGCGCACCAAGATCATCTCGACGGAGGGCGCGTTTCATGGTCGTTCCATGGGGTCCCTGGCGCTGACCCACAACCCCAAGTACCGCGAGCCGTTCGGGCCGTTGCCTGGAGAGGTGATCTTCGTTCCGTACGGGGATGCGGACGCTCTGGCCGCGGCGGCCAGCGAGGAGGTGGCGGCCGTGGTGCTGGAGCCTATCCAGGGCGAGAACGGCATTGTGATGCCTCCACCGGGATACCTCCGTACGGCTCGGCAGATCTGTGATCAGCATGGCGCCCTGCTGTGGATGGACGAGGTTCAGACCGGGATGGGCCGGACCGGCAGCTGGCTCGTGCACGTCGACGAGGGCATTCGCGCCGACATCATCACGCTCGCGAAGGGGCTCGGCAACGGATTCCCGATCGGCGCCTGCCTGGCCACTGGGCCGGCCGCTCGACTGCTCGGTCCCGGCAGTCACGGCAGCACCTTCGGCGGCAATCCCGTCGCGGCTATCGCCGGCCTCGCGGTGATCGCGGTGATCGAACGAGATGATCTGCTTAGCCACGTGACCGCGATGGGGGAGCACCTGGAAACCGCCATTGATCAGCTGGGGCATCCGCTGATCACCGGAGTCCGGGGCCGCGGGCTCCTTCGCGGCATCACCTTCGCCGAGCCGGTGGCCGCCGGCGTAGCCGACGCCGCTCTCGACGCCGGTTTTATCGTCAACGCTCCCCGCCCGGACGTGCTCCGCATCGTCCCGCCGCTGGTGATCACGACCGGCCAGCTCGACACCTTCGTTGCTGCCCTGCCGGGCTTGATCGATCGCACGGGAGAGGCGGCGTAGTCATGCGTCATTTCCTCGCCGACGACGACCTTTCACAAGCCGAGCAGATCCATGTCCTCGACCTCGCCGACGAGCTCAGAGACGATCCGTTCGGGCACCCAGTTTTTGCCGGCCCCCGAAGCGTGGCGGTCTTGTTCGACAAGCCGACCCTGCGCACCCAGGCTTCCTTCGCCGCTGGCATCGCCGAACTCGGGGGCTACCCGATGATCATCGACGGACGGCTGGCCGGCGTTGGTGTCCGGGAGTCCATTGCCGACACCGCAAGGGTGCTGAGCCGGCAGTGCGCGGCGATCGTCTGGCGCACGTTCGGTCAAGATCAACTCCAGGAGATGGCCGCGAACGCCGGGGTTCCGGTCATCAACGCGCTGACCGACACGTTTCACCCCTGCCAGCTCCTGGCCGACCTGCAGACGATTCGGCAGCACAAGGCCGCACTGGCTGGACTGACCCTCGCCTATGTCGGAGACGGCGCCAACAACATGGCCCATTCGTACGCCCTGGGCGGCGCGCGAGCCGGACTGCACGTCCGAATCGGCGCCCCGGGCGGCTTCCAACCCGATCCGGCTGTGTGGACCCGTGCCGAGAAAGCAGCGGCCGGCTCGGGTGGCAGCGTCACCCTGACCAGCTCGGCGGTTGAAGCCGTATCCGGCTCGGACGTCGTTGCGACTGACACCTGGGTGTCGATGGGACAGGAGAGTGACGGGCAGGACCGGCAGACGATTTTCGCGCCGTACGCGTTGACCGAAGAACTCTTGGGCCATGCTGCGGCGGACGCCGTCGTGCTCCATTGCCTGCCCGCCTATCGGGGCAAGGAGATCGCCGCCGAGGTGATCGATGGCCCCCAGTCGGTGGTCTGGGATGAGGCCGAGAACCGTCGGCACGTGCAAAAAGCTGTGCTTGCCTTCCTTGACGAGCAGCACAGAGCGCTGTCTGAGCCGGTCGATGACCGCCCTTCGACTGGCTCAGGACGCCAATCATGACCATTGATGCCCGGGCGCCCAAAGCCAGCTTGGGCGGCCGAACTCCGAGCCCTCCACAGAAACCGGCGACCAAAACGGCGCGGCACGCCAAGATCATCTCCTTGCTGTCGACCCAGCAGGTACGGTCCCAAACCGAACTTGCCGATCTGCTCGCCACCGACGGCATCCAGGTCAACCAAGGCACTCTCTCGCGTGATCTGGTTGAGGTCGGGGCGGTCCGGGTGCGAGGCCGCGATGGCCACTTGATCTACGCAGTTCCGGCTGAGGGTGGCGACCGCACGCCCCACGTGGGGGAGTTCGCCACATTCGAAGGTCGCTTGGCCAGGCTTTGCGGCGAGGTGCTGGTCAGCGCCGAAGCGTCGGCCAATCTGGTCGTGCTGCGCACCCCACCGGGTGCTGCCCAGTACTTCGCCTCGGCCATCGACCGCGTGGGCTGGGACGCCATTCTCGGCACGATCGCCGGCGACGACACAATTGTGCTGGTCAGCCGCGATCCGCAGGGCGGCGCGGAGATCGCCGAGCGGTTCTTGATCATGAGCCGCACCGGCAAGCCGGCGTCGGGCTTGTCAGGCTCAGCAACGAAGGAGTGAGACGTGAGTGATCGGATTGTCTTGGCCTACTCAGGTGGCCTGGACACCAGCGTGTGCATCGGTTGGCTGACCGAACAGACGGGCCAGGACGTGGTCGCCGTCGCTGTGGACGTCGGTCAGGGCGGCGAAGACCTGGACCTGATCCGTCAGCGCGCCCTCGACTGCGGTGCAGTAGAGGCGGTGGTGGTGGACGCCAAGGATGAATTCGCCGAGGATTTCTGCTTGCCGGCCATGCGCGCCAACGCGCTCTACATGGACCGCTATCCGTTGGTGAGTGCCCTCTCCCGGCCGCTGATCGTCCGGCACTTGGCGGCGGCCGCCCGGTCACACGGAGCTAGCACGGTCTCCCACGGCTGCACCGGCAAGGGCAACGATCAAGTGCGGTTCGAGGTCGGCATCGCGAACCTGGCGCCGGAGCTGAAGGTGATTGCGCCGGTCCGCGACTATGCGTGGACCCGGGAGAAGGCCATCGCCTACGCAGATGAGAAGGGTCTGCCGATCGCAACCAGCAAGTCCTCGCCTTACTCGATCGACCAGAATGTCTGGGGCCGTGCGGTCGAGACGGGGTTTCTGGAGGACATCTGGAACGGACCCATTGAGGACGTTTACGCCTATACCGACGATCCGACGGTGCCTCGGGACCCGGACGAGGTGTTGATCACCTTTGAAGCCGGCGTGCCGATCGCCATCGACGGCGAGAAGGTCTCCATGCTGCAAGCGATCCAGATCCTCAACGAGCGTGCTGGCGCCCAGGGTGTCGGACGCCTCGATCTGGTCGAGGATCGGCTGGTCGGGATCAAGAGCCGGGAGGTGTACGAGGCGCCAGGGGCCATCGCCTTGATCGCGGCTCATATGGAACTGGAGAACGTGACGATCGAGCGTGAGCTTGCCCGCTTCAAACGGGGAGTCGACCAGCGCTGGGGCGAGCTGGTCTACGACGGACAGTGGTTCTCCCCGCTCAAGCGTGGGCTCGACGCCTTCATCGACGACGCACAGTCAGTCGTGTCGGGCGAGATCCGGATGATCTTGCATGCGGGCCGGGCAACCGTGACCGGGCGGCGGAGCGAGCTGAGTCTGTACGACTTCAATCTCGCTACCTACGACGAGGGCGACAGCTTCGACCAATCCCAGGCACGCGGCTTCATCGAGATCTACGGCATGTCGAGCAAGATCGCGGCCCGGCGGGACGCCGGCCTCTCTTGACCCAAGATCAAACGGTTCCTGAGCCGGGGGGGACGACCCCCCCGAGCCCCCCCGGCCAAGATCAAACGGATCCTGAGCCGGGGGGGACGACCCCCCAGAGCCTCCCCGGCCAAGATTCAGGCCGGTTGTGGGGCGGTCGGTTCGCCAGTGGCCCAGCC
>OBLS010001264.1_pt1 | contig 10163 bp, 9 predicted proteins | sample 1519901 | NCBI WGS metagenome assembly OBLS01 (sample SAMEA3113585, study PRJEB22503) | soil metagenome
CGGCCGACTCGAGCCGTTGCGCGAGGATCACGGAATCACTGAGTACGGAGTAGTCCATCCGCGCCTCACTGCCGAGAATGCGGGCGATCCCATGGCCGGAGGTGACGCCCACGTGCAGGGTCAGCTCGGCCTCGTACGGGAGCTCGCTGCCGAGTCGCTCGAGCTCTGCGTGCATCTCGAGCGCGACGATGAGCGCCCGAGCGGCGTCGTCCTCGTGCGTTACCGGGGCTCCGAAGAGAGCTAGCAGGGCATCGCCCGCGAACTTCTCCACGTAGCCCTCGTAGCGACCGACGATACTGCTTAGGCCCGCGATGACTGGGTCGATTACCTCGAGCAGCTGCTCGGGGTCGAGCCGGTCCGCCAATGACGTGAAGCCGGAGACGTCGGCGAAGAGAGCGGTGATCAGGCGCCGCTCCTCGGGGATCTGGCCGCCAGCCTCGATGAGTTCGGCCACCTGTCCCGCGACGAAGCTGCGGAGCGTCTCCGCGACGTCCTGTTCAGGCTCGACGGAAGCAGGCGCTGCCGGGGCTGCCTCGGCCGGCGTGCCGCAGTGGCCGCAGAACTTCATCTCTGCCGCGTTCTCGCCGCCGCAGCTGCTGCAGGCCCAGGCGGTTACGGCCTCGGCCCCGCAGTGGCCGCAGAAGTGCATCCCCTCGGGGTTCTCGCCGCCGCACGAGTCGCACGTCCAGATCGCCATCGCCGCAGGAATCAGTCTAGGCTGACGCTTTGGGTAGGGCTAGTGGCGTCACCCGCGGGGCGCCGCCGCAAAGTGGTTTCGTCGCGTTAGCCGAGGCCGCTGGCGTGCGCCTCGACCTCGTCCTCGTGGTCGTGTCGCCTTCCGCCGACTTGCCCGCACTCGACTCCCCCTCGTAGCGACGCCCCGACTACCGCTCTGGACAAACGGGGGCGATCAGGTTCGATGTCATCCTGGCAGACAGAGAAGAGGTGGGCACCTCCCGACAACGAAAGAGCCCCGCCGCGGCGGGGCTCTTTCGACTTAACGGGGCGTTTGGCCTTACTTCTTCTTCTGGCCCTTCTTCTTTCCCTTGCCCTTGCCTTTGCCCTTCTCGGGCTTGCTCTTCGCCTTGCACTTGCCGAGCTTGTCGCCCTTCTTCAGGGCGCGCCCGGCCTTGCGCGTGCCCTTGACCTTGACGGTCTTGGTCTTGCCGTTCTTGGTCTTGTGGCACATGGTGAAGACGGCGCTCGGACCGCACGGGCCGACGGCGTCACCGTGCTTCAGATGCGCCTTCAGCGCGTTCTGCGAGACGCGGATCGTGCGGAACGGGTTCTTCTTCGAGCCCGTCCGGTGGCAGATCGTGACCTTCTCGTCGTACTGCTTGGCGGATGCGGAAGGGCCGGCCGGCGAAAACGCAGCGCCGACAGAGGCCATCCCGGCGACCGCGAACGCCGCGACTACGCCGGCGACGACCCCGACCGTCGTGCGCCGCCTAAACCGTTCTCTCATCGTCTTCGGACCCTCCTGATCGATTACGGCGTGATCGTGCGGCCCCAAGGGCCGACGGCCACTCTAGCGGCCTCATCGGCAGTTCCCCTCGAATTCATGAGTAGGATCGAGGGATGGCCGTCTCCGCCCCCGAGCGGTTGCACTACACCGACAGCGACGAGGCGAACGAGCTGATCGCGCGCGAGCCGCTCGCGCTCCTGATCGGGTTCGCGCTCGACCAGCAGGTCTCGGTACAAACCGCCTTCATCGGGCCGCTGAAGCTCAAGCAGCGGCTGGGCACCCTGGCTGCGGGCGACATCGCCTCGACCGATCCTGACCGGCTGGAAGCAGCGTTCCGCGAGCGACCGGCCATTCACCGCTTTCCCGGCGCGATGGCGACCCGCGTGCGAGATCTCTGCGCGCACGTCGAAGCCGAGTACGGCGGCGACGCGGCGCGACTCTGGACCGATGCGGGTGACGGGGCTGAGCTGCGCCGACGCATCGCTGCGCTGCCGGGCTTCGGAGAGATGAAGGTGAAGGCGCTGAGCGCAGTCCTCGCCAAGCGCTTCGGCGTCGAGGCGGCGAAGGAGATCGCTCCATCGCATCCGACCCTCGGGGACGTCGACTCGCGCGAGGCGCTCGAGCACTACCAGGCGCTCAAGCGCGAGTGGAAGGCCAAGATGCGCGCCCAGGCGCCCTGACTTACTCGATCGTCGCCCGTGACGAAGCGACCGGCGAGCTCGGGGCCGCCGTCCAGTCGCGCGCGTTCAACTGCGGCGCCGGAGTGCTGTGGGCAAGGCCGGGCGTCGGCGTCGTCGCGACGCAGTCCTACGCGGAGCGAAGCTACGGCCCGCTCGGGCTCGAGCTGCTCGAGGCGGGCAAATCACCCGAGCAGGCTCTTGCGGCGCTCGTCGCCGCGGATCCGGACGAGGCGGTCCGCCAGGTCGCGATCCTCGCCGCGGATGGGGCGGCGGCGGCACACACCGGTGCCGCGTGCATCTCCGACGCGGGGCACCAGCTCGGCGACGGCTACAGCGTGCAAGCGAACATCATGCGGAGTACCTCGGTCTGGCCCGCCATGGCCAAGGCGTTCGAGGCCACATCGGGATCCCTGCCCCGTCGGCTCGTCGCCGCGCTCTTCGCCGCAGAGGAGGCGGGCGGCGATTGGCGGGGCAAGCAGGCGGCGGGCCTCCTCGTCGTCGCCGCGGAAGGGAGGGCCTGGGAGACGGTCGTCGACTTGAGGGTGGAAGACCATCCCGAGCCGCTGCCGGAGCTCAGACGCCTACTCGACCTCCACGACGGCTACGAGGCGATGGATCGCGACGGCGATCGAGCCGGGGCCGCCCGCCGCTTGGGCATGGCCGAGCTCGACGTCCGCTTCGCCGAGATCCTGGATGCCGCCCACGCAGACGAAGTCGACCGCGCGCGCAAGCTGCTGGCGCCGCTTCTCGCGGAGGAGCCGCGCTGGGCGCTCTATGCCCGGGTTCTCGGCGCCCGAGGCTATCTCCCGCACGCCGACGAGCTCGTCTAGGACGCCTCGTGCGAACTCGGCCGCCCGTGGTCGTCTACGTCACCCGTGAGCATCCCGAGACTGCCGTCGACGAGCTGCTCATCTTCGACATCCCCGGCCAGCCGATGCTCGAGTCGATCGTTCCCGGCGGCGGAATCGAGCCAGGCGAGACGGTCGAGGAGGCCGCACGCCGTGAGGCTCTCGAGGAGACCGGGATTGAGGTCGGGACCGTGCGCCGGCTCGCTTTCTCCGCCGGGAGCCACTTCGTCCAGGCGGCGCCACTCGGGCGGACGGACCATGAATGGGAGCACTGGAAGGCGCCCGGCGAGGGGCGCGGGCCCGCCGAGGTCGTTCGCTGTCGCTGGGTCGAGGTTCGCCCGGAGGTCGAGCTCTGGGGCGAGCGAGGAGCACTCGTCGACACCCTCATACGGCGACGCGCGGTCGTCTACGCGACCCGCGAGCGAGACGGTCGCACCGAGCTGCTCACGATCGAGGCGCTCGAGTACCCGGAGGAGGGAATCCAGGTTCCGGCCGGGCGGATCGACCACGAAGAAGGCCTGGAGGACGGGCTGCGCCGCGAGCTTGCCGAGGAGACCGGCATCACGCATGCCCGGGTGGTTCGGGAGCTATCGGACTTCGAATGCCGGTACGAAACGTTCTCGCGGAACCACGCCTTCCACGTCGTCGTCGAGGAGGAGACGCCCGACCAGTGGGAGCACGTCGTGCACGGCAAGGGCGCCGACTCCGGACTCACGTATCTCTGCCGCTGGGTGCCGCTGACCGCGAGCCTGAGACTCTGGCGAAACGAGGGAGATCCAATGCTGCAACAGCTGCCGATAGAGGGGGCGTGAGGGCCGCCCTCGTCGCCACGATCGCCTTCGGGCTGCTCTTTGGAGGAGGCCGCGCCGAGGCGCTGCGCCACCCCGGCGCGCCACGCTGTCCTGTCTTCCCCGCCTCGAACCCCTGGAACCAGCGCGTCGACCGCCTCCCCGTCGCCGCGAACTCCGACGCGATCATCCGCTCGATCGGCCCCGACGAGACGATGCACGCCGACTTCGGCCCGGGCCTCTGGGAGGGCGAGCCGATCGGGATCCCGATCACCGTCGTCCGGCGCGGCCAGCGCAGGGTCCGCGTCGCCTTCGAGTACGCGGACGAGAGCAACCGCGGTCCCTACCCGATCCCCCGCAACGTCAAGATCGAAGGCGGGCGGCAGTCGGAGGGCGACCGCCACGCCGTGATTGTCGACCGTGACAGCTGCCGGCTCTACGAGCTCTTCGCCCTCTACCCGACCTCCGGCGGCGGCTGGCGCGCGGGCTCCGGCGCGATCTGGAACCTGCGCTCGAACCGGCTCCGGCCCGCCGGCTGGACGTCGGCCGACGCCGCCGGCCTGCCGATCCTCCCGGGCCTCGCGCGGTACGACGAGGTCGCGCGCGGCAAGATCGACCACGCGCTCCGGTTCACCGTGCGTCGGACGCGTCGCGCTTACGTCTACCCCGCACGCCACTACGCGAGTGACTCCGACGATCCCAACCTGCCGCCCATGGGCCTGCGTCTACGGCTGAAGGCGAACTACCCGACGACCGGGTTTCCCCGCCAGGCCCGGATCGTCCTGGAGGCGCTGAAACGCTACGGGATGCTCGTCGCCGACAACGGCTCCGACTGGTACGTGGCCGGCGCCCCCGATCCGCGTTGGTCGAACGAGCAACTCCACGCGCTTCACCGCGTACCCGGTTCGGCCTTCGAGGTCGTGCGCACGCGCTGAATCCGTCAACGGGCGGCGGCCGTAAATCCCGTCATGAGGAACCTCGCGCTGCTTCTAGTCCCGCTTGCGTTCCTCACCGCCTGCGGGAGCGGCGGCGGGAGGAGCAGAACGGCTCCGGGCAGTCCGGAACCGTCACGTTGACGACTGACGGCGAGAAGACGAAGGTCGTGATCGCTCGAACACCCGCCGCCGCTCCCCAGTCGGCGTCTATTAGGCGCTAGCCTGCGGGGCCTTTGGGGGTCGTGGTGGTTCCGAGTCGGCTTAGCCTCGGGCTGATCGCCGCCGTGGTTGGGCTGCTGCTCGCGCCCGCCGCAGCGAACTCAGGACCGCCGGCGCCGATCATCGGCGGAGAGCCGGCGAGTGAGGGCGAATATCCCGCGCAGAGCTTCCTCGAGGTGGACCTCGACGACGATGATGAGTGGGATTGGTTCTGCGGCGGGACACTCGTCGCGCCGACCAAGATCCTCACTGCGGCCCACTGCGTCACGGACTTCGGCGACGAGGTGCCGGCCGCGAGCGTGACGGCCTATATGGGCGAGAACAACCGCGACAACTTCGCCGCGGCCGACGTGTACGGCGTCTCCGACGTGGATGTTCACAGTGACTACGACGCGGCGATGCTGACCTTGTCGAGCGCCTCGACCCACCAGCCGCTGCGCGTCATCGGTGCAGACGAGACGTCGTTGTGGGCCCCGGGTGTGACGGCCACGATCATCGGGTGGGGCACGACGAGCTTCCGCGGCGAGGAGAGCGACGTGCTACTCGAGGCGCCGGTGCCGATCATCAGCGACGCCGAGTGCGACGACGCCTACGGGAGCAACTTCGACCCCGGGACGATGGTCTGCGCCTACGACGGCGTCCACGACACCTGCCAGGGCGACAGCGGCGGGCCGTTGATGGTGCCCGACGGCGGCGGCTTCGCACTCGCCGGCATCACCTCGTGGGGCTTCGGCTGCGCCGACGAGGGCTACCCGGGCGTCTACACCCGAATCGGCGCAGCAGCGTTGAACGCCTGGGTCCTCAGCCGCGTGGGGTCAGTAGCGCCTCCGCCTCTTCCACCGGGTCCTCCTCCACCGGGTCTTCCTCCACCGGGTCTTCCTCCACCGGCCCCGCCTCCCCCGCCTGCGCCGCCACCGGCCCCGCCTCCCCCGCCGTCGCCGGTCGAGCCCCAGCCGCTTCCACGCGTCGTGCGTTGCGTCGTCCCGCGTCTAAAGGGCAAAACGCTCCTGGCCGCCCGGCGGGTACTCGTGCGAGCGAACTGCAGGCTCGGAGCGGTCAGGAGGAGCTACTCGGTGAGCGTCCGGGCCGGCCGTGTGATCTCACAGCGACCTGCCGCCACTCGGCGGCTCGCCCGCTACGCGCGGGTGAGCGTCGTCCTCAGCCGCGGAAAGCGGAAGCGCTAGCCCGCGACTCCGGCCAGCAGGAACGCACGGTTCTCCCGCAGCATCTCGCGGGCGATGACGAGCCGCTGGATCTCGTTCGTCCCCTCGTAGATCTGAGTGATCTTCGCGTCGCGCATCATCCGCTCGAGCGGGTACTCCTGCATGTAGCCGTAGCCGCCGAGGATCTGGACCGCGTCGGTCGTCACCTCCATCGCCACGTCCGAGCAATAGAGCTTCGCCATCGCGCTGATCTTGGTCAGCTCGGAGCCCTCCGCGCCCTCGTCGATCAGCTGCCCGCACTTGTAGAGCAGCCCACGCGCGGCCTCGCACTTCGTCTCCATGTCGGCGAGCTGGGCCGCAATCAGCTGATGCTCCCCGATCGGCTTTCCCATCGTCTCCCGGTCCTTCGCGTACTCGAGCGCATAGTCCGTAGCTCCCTGCGCAAGTCCGAGCCCTTGAGCGCCGATCCCCGGCCGTGACCGATCGAGGATGCGCATCGCGATCTTGAAGCCATCGCCCTCCTCGCCGAGGAGGTTGTCGGCCGGAACGCGCATGTCGTTGAAGAAGATCTCGCCGGTGGTCGACCCCTTGATCCCCATCTTCGGCTCTATCCGGCCGACCTCGAACCCGGGGGAGGCCGACTCGACGAGGAAGGCGGAGATCCCGTCGTGGCCGGCGGTCGGGTCTGTCTTGGCGAAGACCGTGTAGAGGTCGGCGACGCCCGCGTTGGTGATGAACCGCTTCGAGCCGTTGATGACGTACTCACCGTCGTCTCGCCGTGCCTCGGAGCGCATCGCGGCGGAGTCGGAGCCGGAGCCGGGCTCGGTCAGCGCGTAGGCCGTCAGCCACTCGCCGGTTGCCAGCCTCGGCAGGTACCGCGCCTTCTGCTCGTCGCTGCCGGCGAGCTTGAGCCCGAGGGAGCCGAGCTCCTGGACCGCGAGGATCAGCCCGCTCGTCGCGCAGACCTTCGAGACCTCCTCGATTCCGACGAGCGTCAACAGCGCGGAGGCGCCGAGACCGCCGTACTCCTCGTCGTACATGACGCCGAAGATCCCGTGCTCGCGGAAGAGCTCGACGACGTCCCAGGGGAACTCGGCACTCTTGTCGATCTCGGCGGCTCGCGGGGCAATCCGCTCCCGCGCGAGCTCGCGAATCAGGTCGCGAACCTCGCGTTGTTCCTCGGTGAGCGGGTCGAGCGGCACGCGGGCAATCCTAGTGTTAGGTTCCGCGCGTGGCGAAGCGGATCTCCCTGCTCGTCGCCGTTTTCAGCCTCCTTGCGACCTCGATGGCGCTTGCCTCGAGCGGCGACTACAGCTGGCAGCTGACGCCGACCGGCTCGTCCGCCCGTTTCCGCGGCCTCTCGGCGGTCAGCGAGAACATTGCCTGGGTGAGCGGCAGCCAGGGCACGGTGCTGCGGACGATCGACACGGGTGCGACCTGGCAGTCGGTGGGGCCTCCCGGGACGACGGCACTCCAGTTCCGCGACATCGAGGCCTTCGATGCCGACACCGCCCTGATCCTCTCGATCGGGACCGGGACGGACTCTCGGATCTACCGGACGACGGACGGCGGCCAGACGTGGACACTCGTCTTCCAGAACACCGAGCCGACCGCCTTCTACGACTGCATGGCGTTCTTCGACCAGCACCGCGGCCTCGCGCTCTCCGATCCGGTCAACGGCTACTTCCGGATTCTCGCCACGGACGACGGCGGCCAGAGCTGGGACGTCGTCGACGCCGACATGCCCCCCGCGCTGCCTGCCGAGTTCGCGTTCGCGGCGAGCGGCCAGTGCATCACCACGGCGGGTGGGCGCGACGCGTGGTTCGGCACGGGCGGGGATGCCGTCGCCCGGGTCTTCCACTCCGGCGACCGAGGCCAGTCCTGGACCGTGGCGAACACGCCCATGCACAGCAACGAGCTGGCCGGCATCTTTGCGCTTGCCTTCCGCGATCCTCGGCACGGGCTCGCCGCGGGCGGAGATCTCCTGACTCCGGCTGCGTCGCCGGATGCGCTGGCGCTCACGCACGACGGCGGGGCGAGCTGGCAGCTCGTCGCGGACGCGCCGGATCAGTACCGCTCCGGCGCACACTGGGTCACCGGCCGAGACGCGATCATCGTCGGGCCGACCGGCAGCGACGCGAGCTTCGATCAAGGACGTTCGTGGCAGCAATTCGACAGCGGCAGCTTCGACACTGTCGATTGCGCAGGCGGTTTCGCTTGCTGGGCTTCCGGAGAACAGGGCCGAGTCGCGTACCTCGTCAGAGAGCGCTGATCACGGCGCGCAGCTCGTCACCGGGGCAGGCGGTGGCGACGAAGTCCGAATGCGGCCGCACTTCTCGCGCCTTCGGATAGCGCCGGCGGTACTCATGGATCAGCTGGAGTAGCGCTTGCCGTGCCGCCGGCGTGACGTCCGCCCGGCCGACCGAGTCGTCGCCGAGGAAGCACACGGCGAAGTACCGATCGTTCGCCTCCGTCGTGCCGTTGGCCGCGGAGCGTACGCCGAAACCGCGGCCGACGAACACGAATCCGTGCCCGCAGAGGACATGCCCGTACGCGACATCGAGCCAGCCCTTTTCCTCCATGTGGTACCGCTGCATTCCCTGCACCCGCGCGGCGCAATTCCGGTGGTCGCGCTCCTCGTCGGCGTTCATGCCGGAGTAGTGGACGGCGACGCCGCGCACCTCCTCTCGACGGATCCGCGGGCGTCCCTTGGGCGGCGCGGCGCCCCAGGCCCGGCGGAGAACGAAGCTCAGAGCTGCCGGCGTTTCAGATCCTTCCTCGCCGGCCCCTGAATCGCGCGGCCGGTGCCGTCGTAGCGGGAGCCATGGCAGGGGCAATCCCAGGTCCGCTCGGCTGGATTCCAGTCGACCAGGCAGTAGAGGTGCTGACAAACCGGCGAGAGGCCGTGGAGAGCTCCCTGCTCGTCGCGATAGACCGCCGTCTTGCGGCCACGGATCCGGATCATCCCGCCCTCGCCCGGTTTCAGCTCGTCAACCGCCGCCCGGTCGGCCCGCTCGAAGCGATCGCCGATGAAATGGAATCCTGCGGCGGCGTTCTCCTTGACGAAGCTTCCGAGCGCTGAGCGCCGCACCATTCGCTTGGAGTCGTAAAGGTCGGCCCACGGGTTCCGCCGGCCGAGGATGCGGTCGGCGATGATCATCGCGGCCACCGTCCCGTTCGTCATGCCCCACTTGCTGTAGCCGGTCGCGGCGAGGATGTGCTCTGAGCCGCGGCGGAGACGCCCTACGTACGGCACCCGGTCGTGGGCCATGTAGTCCTGCGTCGACCAGCGGTAGCGGATCTCGCCTGCGCCGGGCCAGTGTCGGCGCAGAAAGGCCTCCAGCTGGTCGTAGCGGGCCGGAGTGTCGTCCTCGCCGCCGGTCTTGTGCCCGTTCCCGCCCACCTGGATGAAGACCCGGTCGCCGTCCCGGAGCGTCCGGATCGAGCGCGTCGGCGTGCCGGAGCTGATGTACATCCCCTCGGGGTCGGGCGCTTGGCCGATCGGCGCCGCGACCGCGTAACTCCGATGCGGATATGCCTTCGTGAAGAAGAGCCCGCCGTCGAGGATCGGGAGGTGCGTCGCGAGCACGACGTCGGCGGCCCGCAAGACGCCGTCTTCGGTCGTCACCTCCCACGGTTCACCGTGCTTGACACTGTGCACGCGGCTCTGCTCGAAGACGTGGCTGTCGTCGCCGGGGATCGTCGCCGCCAGGGCGAGGAGGTATTTCCGGGGGTGGAACTGGGCCTGGTTCTCGAGCCGCAGCGCCGCATCCACGGCGAACGGCAGGGGCGTCTCGTCGACGAGAGACACCGCGAGCCCGGCCTTGCGCTCGACCTCCGCCTCCTGGCGGAGCTGGGCCACCTCCTGCTCGGACTCCGCGTAGACGTAGTTCGGCCTCCGCTCGAAGTCGCAGTCGATCCCATCCTCGTCGACGAACTGGGCGATTCGGGCGAGCCCGGCTTCGTTCGCCTCGGCGTACGTGCGGGCGCCGTCCTCGCCGAACGTTTTTCGGATCTTGGCGTAGCTCGCACCGTGGCCGGACGTCACCTTCGCCGTCGTGTAGC
>OBLS010001268.1_pt1 | contig 10157 bp, 14 predicted proteins | sample 1519901 | NCBI WGS metagenome assembly OBLS01 (sample SAMEA3113585, study PRJEB22503) | soil metagenome
CGTAGCGAGCCAGGTTCGAGGAGGCCTCGGAGGGAGCGATCAGGTAGTAGCAAGCGAGGCCGTAGTCGACGGAACGCGGCAGGGTCGTCTCCCCGACGTCGGCACCAAGCTCGCCACATAGCTCGACCGTTCGGTCGATGACCTCCTTGACCCCCGGCTCGATCCCCTCAGCTTCGTTCAGCTCACGGGGGACGCCCACCCTGACGCCCTTAAGGTCTTCTCGCTCCGGGATCTCGACGGGCTGCGGCAGCTCGACTGTGGTCGTGTCGCAGGGATCTCGGCCCGCGAGGATTCGGTAGAGCAGCGCGCAATCGCGGACGGTCTTCGTCATCGGGCCGATCTGGTCGAGGCTCGACGCGAAGGCGACGATTCCGTACCGCGAGACGGTGCCGTACGTCGGGCGCAGGCCGACGATCCCGCAGAGCGACGCCGGCTGCTTGACCGAGCCCCCGGTGTCGGAGCCGAGGGCCCACGGCGCAAGTCCCGCGGCGATCGCCGCGGCCGAGCCGCCCGACGAGCCTCCCGGTACCCGCTCCGGATCCCACGGGTTCCGGGTTGGCCCGTAGGCCGAGTTCTCCGTGGACGAGCCCATCGCGAACTCGTCCATGTTGGTCTTGCCGAGAAGCGGCATCGCCGCCTCGTGGCAGCGGGTCGCCACCGTCGCGTCGTACACGGGGACGAACCCTTGGAGGATCTTCGAGCCGGCCGTCGTCTCGACGCCCCGCGTCGCGATCAGGTCCTTGAACGCGATCGGGACTCCGTCGCCGTCGGCCTCGTCGACGGTGCGGAGGTACGAGTGCAGCTCGGCGTCCCGCTCCCCGATCGCGTCGAGATATGTGCGGTGGAGCTCGGCGGCCGAGACTTCGCGGCGGTCGAGCAAGCCCATCGCCTGCTCGGCCGTCAAGCGGAACGTGTCGATCATGCGGGCGGCGCCTTGAAGAAGCCGGCCTCGCGGGCCGGCGCGTTCGCCAGCGCGTCCTCCACGGGAATCGACGGCCGCGGCTCGTCCTCGGCCCAGACGTTGACGACGTCGAGCGGGTGTGCGGTCGGCTCGACGTCCGCGAGATCGAGCTCGGAGACCTTCGCGACGGCCTCGAGGATCGCGTTCAGCTGCTCCGTGAACTTGGCGACCTCGTCCTCGCTCAGCTCGAGGCGAGCGAGCCTCGCGACGTGCAGTACCTCGTCTCTCGTAATCGGCATCCGCCTTACTCTCCCAAAACGAAACGCGGGCCTTGCGGCCCGCGTCTCAAATCGAAACTGGTCCGGGCCTAGACCGGCTGGACGTTCGCGGCCTGCAGGCCCTTGTCGCCCTGCACGACCTCGAACGACACCCGCTGACCCTCGGTCAGCGAGCGATAGCCCTCTGACTGGATCGCGGAGTGATGGACGAAGACGTCGTCGCCGTCCTCACGCTCGATGAATCCGTAGCCCTTCTCGTTCGAAAACCACTTCACGGTGCCCTCAGGCAATCGTTCCTCCTTCAACTACAAACGACGGCCCGGGCACCGAGCCGCCGAACAACTGCAGCAACCGCGAGACCTTAGCAGCGTCTGAGCCGAGCGGCCCGAACCGTGTTTCGGAGCAGTGAAGCGATCGTCATCGGGCCGACACCTCCGGGAACAGGGGTCATCAGGCCGGCGCGCTCGGCCACGGCCGGGTCGACGTCTCCGCGAAGGCCCTCGGGTGTCCGGTTCATCCCGACGTCGAGAACCGTGGCGCCTTCCTTGACCATCTCCGGTGAGATCAGGCCTGGCTGGCCGACGGCGACGACGAGGACGTCGGCTTCCCGCGTGTGCGCCGGGAGGTCGGCGGTACGCGAGTGGCAGATCGTGACCGTGGCGTGCTGGGCCAGCAGGAGCAGCGCGACGGGCTTGCCGACGATGTTGCTCCGGCCGACGACCACGGCTCGAGCGCCGACGAGCGGCACCTCGTACTCCTCGAGCAGCGTCAGGATCCCGGTCGGCGTCGCCGCCACGAGCCCGTCCTGACCGAGGAAGAGACGGCCGGCGTTCACGGGATGGAAGCCGTCGACGTCCTTGGCCGGATCGACGGCGTCGAGCGCGCGCTGCTCGTCGATCTGCGAGGGAAGCGGGAGTTGGACGAGGATCCCGTCGACGGCATCGTCGCCGTTGAGCTGCCCGATCAGCTCGAGGAGCTCCTGCTCCGAGGTGTCTTCGGGGAGCCGGTAGTCGCGGGCGAGGATGCCGACTTCCGTGGCCGCCTCCTGCTTGCGCCGGATGTAGATGTCCGAGGCGGGGTCGCCTCCGACCAGGATCGTGGTCAGGCCGACCTCGCCGAGGTCCTTGACGTCCGTGGCGACCTGAGCACGGATCCGCTCCGCGAGGCCCTTCCCATCTATGAGTCGTGCCGCCATGGAGGCGAGGTTAACCTGCGCTCGTGGAGCTACGCCGCTGGCCGCGGAAGAACGACGCGGGATCGATCAAGGCTCGCCAGGACGCGCTGGACGGCCGCGTCGACCGCGAGGTCTTCGAGCGGGACCTGACGCCGTGGGCCAAGGCGCAGGAGGCCTTGACGGGAATCTCGGTGATCCCGACCGCGGTGATCGGGCCGCTGACGATCTCGCTTGGCGAGTACGAGCTTTCCGAGCCCGACGGGGCAGTGGTCGAGCGCGGACGCTCGACTGAAGACGTCTTCGTCCCGCTCGCCCACACCGAAGGATCGATGTCGGACTCGCTCTACCGCGGGGCGAGGGCGGCGGCAGAGTCGGGAGGTTTCCGCACCGAGGTTCTCCGTGACCGCATCACGCGCGCGTCGTGCTTCATCTGCCGGTCGGCCGAGGAGGCGGCGCAGCTCGCGCGCTGGATCGAGGGCGAGCTACCGGCCATGCGGGAGTGGCTGGCGGAGAAGGACGAGGCGTGGGTGTCGCGCTGGGCGAAGCTGAGGGAGGCCGAGACCCACGTTATCGGGCCGATGTGCCACGTGATGTGGGCCTTCACGACCGGCGACGCCGTCGGCGCGAACATGATGACCCGCAACGCGTACGCCCTGAACATGGGCTTCGTGATGGAGCATGCACCGGTCAAGCCCGAGCGCGCGATGCTCGAGGCGAACATGGGCGGCGACAAGAAGATCTCGCACCGATATTTCGAGCGCGGCGGCCACGGGAAGACGGTGATCGCGGAGTGCACGCTGACCGAGGATGCCGTCCGGCGCGTTCTCCGGACGACGGTCGGCGATCTGGTCGAGCTCTCGTGGGCAGGGACGCACGGCGCCGTCGCCTCCGGCATGCAGTCCGTCGCCTTCACGCCGGCGACCGCGATCGCGGCGATCTTCGCGGCGACCGGCCAGGACCTCGGCATGGTCGGGACGAGCTCCATGGCCCACGGGACCGGCAGACGCGTCGAAGGCGGCCTGAACGCCGCCATCAGGCTGCCGGGGCTCGAGGTGGCCACCGTCGGCGGCGGCACGACTCTCCCCTACGCTCGCTCCTGGCTCTCCCTGATGGACTGCGCGGGGCCCGGCAAGGTCTATCGCTTCGCCCAGATCGTCGCAGCGGCGACGCTGGCGCTGGAGATCTCCGCTTCGGCGGCCATGGCCACTTCGGGCTCGGAGAACTTCTTCAAGGCCCACTTCGAGCGCGGCGGGCTTCGCTGAGCCAAAAGCGTGAAGATCCCTCCACACCATGACCCGAACTGCTGGGGCTGCGGCGAGAATTCGGCAGGGATAGCTCTACCCACCCCCAAGGGGGAGGGTCTGAGCGCGTACGACGCAACGTTTTCGTTCCGCGAAGAGCATCAGGCAGCGCCGGGGCTCGTCCACGGCGGCCTTGTCGCCGCCGCCCTCGACGAGGCCTGCGGACTGCTCGCGACCTGGTACCGGTTTCCTTCGGTCACCGCCCGCTTCGCGATCCGGTTCCTCAAGCCGGTGCACATCAACCGCACGCTGGCTGTCGCCGCCAAGCTGCAGAGCGAGCGCGGCCGTCGCCTCGAGGTCCGTGGCGAGCTCAGGGACGACCACGAGCTCCTCGCGGACGCACAGGGCTCGTTCGTCCACGTGCCGCTCGAGCACTTCCTCAGGACGCCGGAAGGACTCGCCGCCGGGGCAGCCTGGCGCGAGCGGCTCAGCGGGTAGCGCCGGGCCTTAGCGTCGATCCGCAGCGCGAAACCAGAGCGAACGCCACAAGGCCGCACTTGACGTGCATGTGCCGGGTTCATACCCTGCGTGAAGCGCATTTTCGCGCGGCCCGCGACGAAAGGAGGCGCCAATGACAACTGAGCTTGACCGCGTCTTCGTTCGCAGGGCCCTTCTCAGCTAGCGCAACTCCGGTCCTGCGAGACGCATTCCCCGTCCCTGCAGGAAAGGAGTCAAGTTGCAGTTCCTCAAGCTCGAGCGACTCGGCTGGAACGACGAGCTCGCTCGCCAATTCGAAGCAGAAGCCCCCGAACTGGAGCCCGGCCGCGTCAGCGTGCAGCATCGCGGCGCCTGGGAGGTCGTCGGCGAGCGCAGCGAATCGCTCGTTGAGATCACAGGACGTCTGCGCCACGAGGCCGATCCGGGCGAGCTGCCCGTCGTCGGCGATTGGGTCGGGCTTCGCGACGGCCTGATCGACTTCGTTCTGCCGCGACGCAGCAAGTTCTCGCGGAAGACACCGTGGACCTCGGTCTCGGAACAGGTGCTTGTCGCGAACGTCGAAGTCGCCTTCCTCGTGATGGGACTCGACGAGCGGGACTTCAACGTGCGCCGGCTCGAGCGCTACCTCACGACCGCCTGGGAGGGCGGCACGAATCCGGTCATCGTCCTCAACAAGGCCGATCTCGCGCCGGATCTCGAGCGACAGCTCGCGGAAACCGAGTCGGTCGCGTTCGGCGTCCCCGTCCATCCAGTCAGCGCCGAGACCGGCGACGGCGTCGAGGAGCTCCGGCGCCATCTGGCCGGAAATCGAACGGTCGTCTTGCTCGGCTCGTCGGGTGTCGGCAAGTCCTCCCTCATCAACCGACTACTCGGCGAGGAGCACTTCCGGATCGGCGACGTCCGCTCCGACGGGCGCGGCCGGCACACGACCACGCACCGCGAGCTCGTCCCGGTCCCCGGCGGCGGGGTGATCATCGACACGCCCGGGCTCCGCGAGCTCCAGCTCTGGGAAACCGACGACGGCCTCGACCAGGCCTTCGTCGACGTCGCGGAACTGATCGCCGAATGCCGGTTCTCCGACTGCCAGCACAGGACCGAACCCGGCTGCGCGATCAAGGCCGCGCTAGCCGACGGGTCCTTGCCGGCAGAGCGTTGGGAGAGCTACCAGAAGCTTCAGCGCGAGCTCGCCCGACTGGAGCGCAAGCTGGATCCGAAGCTACGGTCGGAGCAGCGAAAGAAGTGGGCGGCGATCACGAAGTCGCACCGGCACCGCCGGAAGGTCGTCGGTCACTGATTCCACTTGTCGGCGGTGGACTTGCCGTGACGCTGGCTCTTTGCCCGCGGGTCGACGGGCGGCTCGGCAGTGGGGGTGGGCATCTCGCCCTGGCTGCGCCGCGCGGACCACTTCTTGCCGAAATGCTGGAGGCGCCTCAGGTAGCGGTTCATACGCGGTCCCTCAACTCGGTAATGCCGGCCTGCTCGGCGCAGTTCGCACAGCAGAAGATCCGGCCGTCAGCTTCGACGCCGTGGCCGATGATCCGGCACCCACAATGCTCACAGGTTGGGGCCAGCGCGTGAATCGCGCACTCGAAGCTGTCGAACACGTGAGTCTCGCCGCCAAGACTGACGTCGAATGACTTGTCGTAATCGTTGCCGCAGACCTCGCAACGGGCCATGCGCAGGGTCTCCCCGTGCGCTCCAACCGGCAAACGTGAGGAGGCGCGGACCGGATATTGCGAGTCGGTCCGAGCGCAGAATCATCGAACTCTCCTCCCGTTTGTGACCCCCGCGAATTACCCCGGCATGCGACGCCTCGTCTTAAGCGCATGACTGGGGTTTGACCAGGCCTTGCACACATACGCGTCCCAGTCCGAGACGGCGCTGGGATAGGTAGCGGCGCGAGGGGTGTACTGTCCTCGGCGTCGGCGCGAGCTCACCGGGATATCACAGGCACTCCGGATACGACACGACGACACTAGGTGCCCCACGCCAACACCCTGGTTCGATGTCGGGAGCGCGGGGGAACAGCAAGCGAACGCCATGACCGACGAAGCTGTGAGATGAAGCGACCGCGTGTTCTCGCGCTCGTGCTCGCGGGGGGCGAAGGCGGGCGGCTCGCCCCGCTCACGGACGAGCGCGCGAAGCCGGCCCTCCCGTTCGCAGGCGTTTACCGGCTGATCGACTTCCCTCTGTCGAACTGCCTCCACAGTGGCATTGCCGACGTTTGGGTAATCCAGCAGTACGAACCGCACGAGCTGACGAGGCAGCTCGCTAACGGGCGACCGTGGGACCTCGATCGGACGCGGGGAGGCCTGCGGATCCTTCATCCCTACCTCGGTGACTCGGAGAGCGGCTGGTACGAGGGGAATGCGGACGCGATCCACCGCAACCGCGAGGTGATCGCAGACCACGATCCGGACGTGCTGCTCGTGCTCTCTGCCGACCATGTCTACAAGCTCGACTACGCGGACGTGATCGCCGACCAGCTCCAGTCCGGCGCGGCTGTGACCATGGTCACCACCAACGTCGCGACGGAGGAGGCCTCGCGCTATGGAGTCGTCCAGGTCGACCGAAAGGGGCTGGTCCGCGAGTTCGAGTACAAGCCCGACGCTCCGGCCGGCGACTTGGTCACCACGGAGGTCTTCGCATACGACGCACGGAGGCTGCTGCGAACGCTCGATGAACTCGCCGAGGAGGGAGAGTCCTCAGGCCTCCGGGACTTCGGGCACGAAATCCTCCCGCAGCTGGTGAACGAGGGTGCGGCTCGGGCTTTTCAGCTCGACGGCTACTGGCGCGACGTCGGAACGATCGAGGGCTACTGGCAGGCGCACATGGAGCTCCTGGAGGCCGAGCCGCGGCTGACGCTCGACGATCCGGCCTGGCCGATCCTGACCGCGGGCCTTCAGCGTCCCCCAGCACGGATCGAGGCGTCTGCCACGATCGACGCAAGCCTGGTCGCTGCTGGCGCACACGTACGCGGAACCGTCGTGCGGTCGGTGATCGGTCCCGGCGTCGTTATCGAGGAAGGCGCCGAGGTTCGGGACGCCATCCTCTTCCACGACAGCTACGTCGGCGCCGGAGCGCGCGTGACGCGCGCAATCCTTGACGCTGAGGCGCACGTCGACGAGGACGCGGTCGCGGAAAGAACCGACGACATCGCGGTCCTGCCCGCGCCGCGGTCGCCGGCGGTCAGCTGAAGCCGCAGAATCTCGGTGAAGCGAGGCGTCCTCTCCTTGCTTCGCCAGTGCGAGGTCCACCTCATCCTCTCGGGCAATCGCCACGTGCTCTACCGGTGGGCGGTCGCCAGCATGCTCTTCGTTCGCTCGGGCACGGTCAACGCTGCGGACCCGCGGCTTTCCCCATCCTCGTACAACCCCCATCGAGGTCAAGGCGGGCAGGATCTCGATTGAGCTCTGCGTTCTCGGCGGCGAGCGGCGGAGTCGGCGACTACCCGCGCGACTGGCACAAGGAGCTCTCAGCCCGTCAGGCCGACCTGTTCGCGCGCGCCCAGCGCCGTCGCGGCTGGTGAAGCCGCGGATTGAGCTTGCTGCGACGTCTGCAGCGCAGCCACCTAACCGAGGCGGGTGCCGTCGACTTCGGCCGTTCGGCGGGCGCGAGTCGTACCTGCTTCAATCGGTCGGAGAGCAACGTGCAGGTCGCCGTCGGCACGTTCAACCTGAACAACCTTTTCTCGCGCTTCAACTTTCGCGGCGAGGTGACGGCGCTGCCGGAACAGCCGCCGATCGCGTTCACGAGCACGTTCGAGCTACCCGAGGCGATCCCTGAGCTGGAGCCGGAGGAGCTCGATCCGTTCGAACGGGGGCCCGCCCTGCGCGAGTACCGCACCTACAAGGGAAAGCTCGTCAAGGGCAAGGACCCGAAGGACACGCAGCGGGTCGCCAAGCGGATCCTCGAAATGGACGTCGACGTGCTCGCGCTCCAGGAGGTGGAGGACGTCGGCACGCTGCGCAACTTTTCCGTGACTACCTCGACAACGGCTACCGGCACATCGTCCTGATCGAGGGAAACGATCCACGCCTGATCGACGTCGCGCTTGTCTCCAAGCTGCCGCTCGGGCAGGCGACGTCGTGGCAGCACGCGCGTCACAAGAGCGAGCCGACCAGCCTTCCGATCTTCAGCCGCGACCTGCTGGAGGTTCGACGTGCTCGCCCCCGGCCGGACGGAGCGCCTGTTCACGATCTATGTAAACCACCTGAAGTCGAAGTACACCGAGGCGAAGAGCGGCCCTGCGCGCGAGCTGGAGCTGAAGGAAGCGGCCGAGCGTCGCGGGATGCAAGCGGAGACGCTGATCGAGATCGTCGAGCGCAAGCAGAGGCCGAAGGGTCGCTATGTCGTGCTCGGGGACATGAACGACGCGCCGACCAGCAAGCCGCTGGAGTCGTTCAAGGACCTGGTCAACGGCCTAAAACAGGTCGAGGAGCGGGGCGGGACGCCCGTCTACGGCGACACGCCGCCGGCCAACAAACGTTGGACGCACCGCTTCAGAGAGTCCGGCAAGCCGCCGGAGTACGACCTGTTCGACCAAGTGTGGTTGAGCCCGGAGTTGGCGAAGCGGCAAACCGACGCATTCATCCTCAGGCGTACCAAGCTGACGCATTCATCCTCAGGCGTACCAAGCTGACGCGCGACGGTACCGATCACGACCCCGCGTGGGTGACACTGAACCTTTAGCGGGCTGAATCGAGTGGCGTCAATTGCGCCTTGTGCCTGCGGCTGGAGTGGTCGCCGCACGCCCAGCTGAGGCCCAAGCGAGAAACTGATCCCACGCCCGTGCGGTGCTCGACCGTCCCGATCGATCCCGCTTGTCGACGATCTGGGCCCTGAGCGCTGGACCTTCCGCGCTCAGGGCCTCAGTGTTCGGCGAGTACTTACTCCGGAATATTTCGCCAATGGCGTTGGTACCAAGCTCCGAAGTCGAAGCTGGCCTGCGGCGACGACACGCGCTGATTGGGGCGAGGGCGGTCGCGCGAGCTGACGATCTTCGTTCCGTCGGGGCCGGGGTCGAGCCGTGCCTGTGCCGACGGCGCTGCGATCACCGCGACGGCGATTCCGAGAGCTATCAACTTGATGGTGAACCCCCTTCGTCTCGCCGAGCGCCCCGGCGAAGCGGCTCCCGTCATCCAGGAAGCGCTGAACCTCTACGAGCAGAAAGGCAACGTGGCGGTGTTGATCGGCCCCACGCAGCAGATCGGCGCTGCTGAGGCTTCGTCTATTGGGATCAACTGCGAACGTTGAAGCGAAAGCGGAACGCGCCTTGGCGGAGCACCGACGGATTCAGGCGCGCGGCGCTCGGGCTCGGGCTCGAAGTCCGCGCGGGCGTGCATACGGGAGAATGCGAAGTGCACGAACGCAAGGTCGCGGGCATCGCCGTCTCGATCGGCGCGCGCGTTGCCGCGCAGGCTGGACCGGGCGAGGTGCTCGTCTCGCACACTGTGAAGGATCTCGTCGCCGGGTCCGGGCTTGCATTCGGCGAGCGCGGCGAGCACGAGCTGAAGGGCGTCCCCGGTACCTGGCGCCTCTACTCCGTCATGGAGTGAAGCCGATCGGGAGCGACGAACGCGCGCGCCGCGGCCTGCAGCGTTCGATGTAGCGTTTCCTGCCCGTGACCGAGATCGTCGAGAAGAACGACGCGACGACCCCGAGCCAGGACGGATGGCTCGTCTTCTACAAGGTCAGGCGCGATGACGGTCGGCTCGTGACGGTCGAGGCGCACTGCACCGGAACGGGCGAGGCCGTGGCTCGGAACGTCGGGAACGAGGAGAGCCTCGAGTACATCCGCGACCAGGGGAGCATGGCCGCGGTCGAATACGCCGAGCGCGCGCAGGCGCCGAAAAGTGGCGACGTAGTCGTCCGGCTCTCGATCCATCCCGCCGACGGGGAACTCCACGCGCTAGTCCGCGTTCGCTGATTGCAGCTCGTCATGAACGAGCATATGAGGGCTAGGGTTCGCTCGTTGCCCGACGTCGAGGCGACGTTTGTGACGCCAATTCCCCCTGCGACCCTGTTTCCGGACCAAGAAGCGTCGCTAACGTTCATCTTCGATA
>OBLS010001269.1_pt1 | contig 10154 bp, 7 predicted proteins | sample 1519901 | NCBI WGS metagenome assembly OBLS01 (sample SAMEA3113585, study PRJEB22503) | soil metagenome
CCCGCCGGTACTCCTCGACCCCGTTCCCGACGGCTCTTGGCTCTCGACTGCGGAACACCGCCAAGGCAGCGAACCAGGCGATTATCAGGACGGCAGAAACGATGGTGTAGCTGTAGTTGGGCAACTCGGACTGCAGTGTGGCCGGATCGGTCCCGAACCGCACCAGCTGGGCCAGCGCAACCGAAGCCACGATGGCGAGCGCATCGGTCACCGCTAATCGCCGAACGTATGAGGTTGACCAGGTCGATCGAGCGACGCGGCGCACCTCTGTGGCCGGTTCGACTGCACGCGCCGACGCGACAACGTGCTCAATCGCGGTCAAGCGTTTGCCCTCCCCCAAGAGCCGGGACCGTGAAGTCCAGCGGCAAAAGGTCAGATGCCGCGCCCTCTTCGAACGCCAAGATTCGAGGCAGCCTAGGCCAGACGAAAAGGCCGGCGCAACGCAAGCAGCCACGACATGCCGTGTGCCGCGCTTAAGAGTTGGCTTTGTTACATTGCCGCTGAACAGCGACGCCGGTTATAACAGGATGGTAACGATGGCATCCACTGCTGACGAGATCTCCTGGAACGACTGAGCGTAGACCTGCTCGCTTAGCCGGAACGGGTCGACGACGTCGTCCTCATCGGCCTCCGTACGCTCCCGGCCCCGCTGCGCAGCGGCGAGAGGGATCGCTGCCCTCAAACGGTCGGCCGGCGTTCCGGCCGGCAAAGCCGATGGATCCACCCAGCTGAGCAGCCGCGCGAACTCCCGCAAGGTGAAGGTGCGGCGGACGGCGGCCGGCCACAGCTCGACGACCAGGCCGCGCTGGGCCCGGGTCAACGGCAGGACAAGATCGGCTTCCCTGAGCATCTGCTCTGACAGGCGGCGAGCCTCGAAAGGGATGTCCTCGACGCCGCTGTTATGGAGGAGCACCGCCATCGGCTCGGAGATCGGATGACCAACCAGCGCATGAGTACCGGCCGATGCAACGCTCACCGTCGGCCCTAGCTTGCTGGCGAGCAACCGCTCCACCGCTGGCGACCGGCAGACATTGCCTGTGCAGACGGTAAGTAAGGAGAAGGTGTCGTCTGGCACTGAAATCAAAAGTCCTCAAGGTGAGTCTCGCAGCAAGCTATATCGGGGTCAGGCTCCAGCGCGGAGCATCGTTATAGTTCACGAGTGCCGACCGCAAGGAGCGCCAACTGACCTCCGTGAGCGTAACCCCCGAAGAACTCGTTGTTCTTGTCGACGCCGCCGGCCAACCGATCGGCCAGCGCCTTAAGGCGGAGGTCCACGGGTCCCAGACGCCGATGCATCTCGCCTTCTCTGTCCACGTCTTCGACGACGTCGGACGCGTCCTGCTCACCCGGCGGGCGCTGAGAAAGCGGACCTGGCCGGGAGTATGGACCAACACCTGCTGCGGTCATCCGGCCCCAGACGAGGTCATGACCGACGCCGTGCGGCGCCGGCTGAGGTTCGAGCTGGGGCTGGAAGTCGGTGACTTGAGGTGCGTACTCCCCGACTTCAGCTATACGGCCACCGATGCCAGCGGCATCGTGGAAAACGAGATCTGCCCGGTATTCGAGGCTTGGCTGCCGCATCCGGAGCCTCATCTGAGAGCGAATCCAGACGAAGTAATGGACCGGAAGTGGGTGCCATGGGACGACCTCGCGCGAGCCGTGCGGCTGACGCCGTTTGCATTCAGTCCCTGGGCGGTTTCGCAGATCGTGCAGCTGGATCAGAGGCGCGCCAAGCAGCGGTGATCGGGCACGAAATCCGGATGGCTGGCATGCGACCATCGGCGCCCGCGCCGTGAGCGAATCGATTCAGCCCGCTCGAAACAGTCCTGCCGAGCGATGGCTGCCGCCCGCGCCGCGCAGCGTCGTGGCATTGCCGGGGCGCCCGGTGGCCGAGGAGACCTCGGAATTCCTCACCTTGGTTGATAGGCAGCTGGCCGACGTGTTGGACCGGCTCGCCGAGGTCTGGGCCGCCGATGATGCGCAGACGGTCGACCAGGCGCAGACGGTCGACGTGCTGGCTGATCGTGACCTGCCTGAGCTGTTGGGCTCTCTAGCAAGCGCCGGAAAGCGGATCCGGCCGACAATGTGCTATTGGGGTTGGCTGGCGGCGGGCGGGCAGGACCGCGATGGGAGCCTGAGTGACGTCGTACGGGCTGGCACCGCGCTCGAGCTGCTGCATGTCTTCGCGCTGATCCACGACGACGTGATGGACGAGTCGGCATCTCGCCGCGGCCAGCCATCCATCCATACCCTTGCCGCTCAACTCCACCTTCTCAGCCGAGCCCGGGGCAGCGCACAGCGTTTCGGCGAGAGCATCGCGGTGCTCGTCGGCGATCTGGCCCACGCGGAGGCGGACCATCTCGTCGCCGGCCTGCCGGGGCCGATGCGGGCGATCTGGCGGCACCTTGTCATCGAACTCGTGCACGGCCAGAGCCGCGACATCATCGGAAGTGCTGCCGGACGCCGCGACCTGTCCCACGCCCGACGAGTCGCGCGCATGAAGTCCGGTTCCTACACCATCGAAAGGCCATTGCAGCTCGGCGCGGCCGCCGCGGAAGCCAGTGATGCCGCGGTAGCCGCGCTCAGCGCGTACGGGCGGCAGCTGGGTGAGGCCTTCGCCCTCCGCGATGATCTCCTCGGCGTCTGGGGCAACCCGAAAGTCACCGGCAAGCCGGCCGGCGACGACCTGATCTCGGGAAAGCCAACCGTGATCTTGGCGCTGTCTCGTGGGCGGCTTGCCGGAGCAGCGCGCGAGGCACGGGAGCGGGTCGGCACACCTGAATTCAGCACGGCCGACGTCGAGCTGTTGCAGGAGGAGCTGCGTGCCTGCGGCGTGGTGGACAAGGTGGAGTCGTTGATCAGCTCTCACGTCCATGCCGCAGTTGACGCGCTGGACCCGCAAATGCTCGATCCTCGCGGCATCGCCGGACTCACGCAGCTGGCCCATCGCGTCGCGTGGCGGGATCGCTGAGATGAGCAGCGTCGTGGTGATCGGCGCAGGCCTCGCCGGCCTCTCCGCCGCGTGCTACCTCACCGGTCAGGGCCATGAGGTCACCGTCCTCGAGCGGGAGGCGATTCCGGGTGGTCGGGCAGGGCGGCTGACCCGGGACGGCTTCGCCTTCGACACCGGCCCCACGGTGCTGACCATGCCGGACCTGATTGCCGAACCTCTGCGGGCTGTAGGGGCGGAGCTCACGGATCTGCTGCCGCTGAAGCGCCTGGACCCTGCTTATCGGGCGCGCTTCGCCGATGGAAGCACGATCGATGTCCGGCACGGCCACGAGGCGATGCGCGACGAGATCGCTCGCACCTGCGGCAGCCTCGACGCGGCGGCCTTCGATGACTTCGTCGACTGGCTCCGCAAGCTCTATCTGGTCGAGCTGCCCCACTTCATCGACCAGAACTTCGATTCGCCGCTTGGCCTCGTCCGTTCCCCCGCCGCGGTGGCGAAGCTCATCCGGCTCGGCGCTTTCGGACGGTTGGGCAACGCGGTGCGCAAGCGGTTCCGTGATCCCCGCTTGCATCGGCTGTTCAGCTTCCAGGCGATGTACGCGGGCCTGGCGCCAGACGCCGCGCTGGCGGTGTATGCGGTGATCACCTACATGGACAGCATCGAGGGAGTGTGGTTTCCGGAGGGCGGCATGCACAGCGTGCCGCGGGCCATGGCTCAGGCGGCCGAGAAGGCCGGAGCGTCCTTCCGCTACGGCGAGGCGGCTGACTCAATCCTGCGCTCCCCCACCGGCCGAGTCGCCGGTGTGGGCCTGGAATCGGGCGCCCGGCTGGGTGCCGATGCTGTGGTCTGCACGACGGACCTACCGGTGGCGTACGAAACGCTCCTGGCTGATCTCAAGCCGCCGAGAGCCGCGGTTGGGGGACGGTACTCGCCTTCGGCTGTGGTCTGGCACGTCGGCGTCCGCGGGGTTCCCGAACGTGAAGTGGCTCATCACAACATCCACTTCGGTGTCGAGTGGGGGTCGGCCTTCGAGGCGTTGCTGAAGAACGGCCGGCTGATGCCGGACCCGTCCCGCTTGGTGACCGTACCGTCGCTGGACGAGCCAACGATGGCGCCACCGGACTGCTCCGCGATCTACGTGCTGGAGCCCGTACCCAACTTGAGTGCCGATATCGACTGGACCCACGAGGGCCCGGCGATACGGGACCGGCTGCACGGGTTTCTCGCCGCACACGGTTATCCGAGCGATGTAGTCACCGACGAACTGGTTACGCCGCTGGATTGGCAGCGCCAGGGGATGGCGGGCGGTACGCCGTTCGCGCTGGCCCACAACTTCGCCCAGACCGGGCCTTTCCGGCCGCCCAATGTGGAGCGGCGGCTGCCGGGCATGTTCTTCGCCGGATCCGGCACCGTGCCAGGCGTTGGTGTCCCGATGGTGTTGATCTCCGGCAAGCTGGCCGCTGAGCGTGTCGCGAGCTACCTGCCTGGGCCAGGTCGATGAGGCGTCGGCAGGGAGACGGCGGGTTGGATCCGCGGCTGCGCGAGGGCTACCGGCGTTGCGCCGACCTGACCTGGCGCTACGGAACGACGTACTTCTGGGGCGCCGCGCTGCTGCCACGCCATCGCCGCAGGCATGTGTATGCCGTCTATGCGCTGTGCCGGCTCGCCGACGACATCGTCGACCTGCCGGACTCATCGAGCGCTGGGGTTGTCGAGGGGCGTTCTTCCACAGGCTTAGATCGCGTGAGCGTTGGGGAACGGCTCGAGGTCTTCGCCGACTCCTTTCGAACCGCCCTGATGGAGCGGACCAGCACCGATCCGGTGATCGCCGCGATCGTGCACACCGTGATCACGTGCGGCATCGAACCCGAGTGCTTCGAGCGCTTTTTCGGTGCCATGGCGATGGACCTCACCATCAGCTCGTACGAGACCTGGGAGGACTTGTGCGGGTATATGGAAGGGTCGGCGGCCGTGATCGGGGAGATGATGCTGCCAGTACTGGAACCCCGCGATCCAGCCGCGAAAGCACCAGCCCGAGCGCTCGGGCTCGCGTTTCAGCTGACGAATTTCTTGCGCGATGTCAACGAGGATCTCGACCGCGGACGGGTCTACCTCCCCCAGGCCGACCTGCGCCGCTTTGGTGTTGATCTTGAGACTCGCCGCGCCACGCCGGAGTTTCGGGCCCTCATGGCGTACGAGATCGAACGCAATCGGGCGCTCTACAACTTCGCCGACTCGGGCATCGCGATGCTGCCGGCGCGCTCGGCCAGATGCGTCGGCAACGCCCGTGTGCTGTATGCACGGATTCTCGATCGGATCGAGGACGAAGGCTATGAGGTGTTCGCCGGTCGAGTGCGGGTACCCACCTGGCGCAAGGCGCTGACCACCGCACGCATCATGGTGACTGGACCTCAGACTTCCCGGGGCATGGATGACGACCGAGCAAGGAGCTTGAGCAATGTCACTTCGGACGCGTCCTGACCCACTGCCAAGTTCCGTAAGCCCAGCGGGGCCGCTGCGCTCGCGCGTCCCCATCTCGCGAGTCCCCCAGCCTCGGGAAGACCGGATGGTGCCGACCTGGCGGCTGGCCAAACCCGCTCGGATCGCGGCGGCCTTGCAGGTCGCTCAGGCACAGGACTCCGGTGGCTGGTTCGTCGCGGGAGCGAGCGCCGACGTCGGAACGAAGGAGTCGGTAGCGCGAACCATCGCCGGCCGTGAGGTGGTCTTTTGGCGGAACTCATCCGGTGGGCTGGTGGCCGGACCTGCCGCCTGCCCCCATCTGGGCGCGTTGCTGGACCGGTGTCCGGTGATGGACGGCACGATGTATTGCCGGTGGCACGGTATGGCCCTGACCCAGCAGGGGGATAAGACCTGGCAGCCCTACCGCGCACTCGATGACGGAGTGCTGATCTGGGTCGGCTTGCCAACTCCGGGCGAGACCGAGACCGAGAAGCCAGCCCTGCCGCCGCGCCCGCCGCTGGTCGACTCCGTCAGTGCAGTTATCGCGCAGCCTGGAGTGTGCGAACCGCAGGACGTGATCGCCAACAGGCTGGACCCGTGGCACGGCTCCTGGTTCCACCCGTACGCCTTCAGCCATCTGGTGGTCGACGACGACGCATCAAATGAACACGTGCTGGTTGTCGACGTAACCTTCCGGATCAGTCGCACCTGGGGAGTTCCCGTGCGGGCGGAGTTCACGTGCCCGGACACGCGCACCATCGTGATGCGCATCGTGGACGGGGAAGGCACGGGCAGCGTGGTGGAGACTCACGCCACACCCCTCGGGCTCAACTCGGAAGGCCGACCGCTCACCATGGTCACCGAGGCGACGATTGCCTACTCCGATCGGCCGGGATTCTCGGTCGCCCGATGGATGTCACCGCTGCTCAAGCCGGGGATTCGCAGGACGGCCCGGAAGCTCTGGGTCGACGATCTGGCCTATGCAGAGCGGCGCTACGAACTAAGGAGGCGCGGCGAGTTCCCCGGCTGAGGGCTCAGGCGGCAGCAAACGTCACCACGTCCACCGTTGAGCCGCTGATCCGGTTACACACGTCGCGACCTCCAGCTTCGCTTGCAGCGCCGATGACCCTCCGGTCGGCTGCAGGCACAGGCTCGGGCTGGCGGCAGAGCGGATGGTCTTGTCGGTGTCTCGGCGTTCCCATGCTTGCCCGGCTGTGCCGCTGCAGGAGTTCACCTGCACCCGCGTGCCTGATTTGCGCGCGTTGTTGGCGATCTCCATGCACTTGCCGAGCGAGCGCAGCGACTTGTCGGTAGTCGAGTAGAGCCAGTTCTGACTTGTTGCGTTTTGATTGCATGTGTTCATCCACAGGTCCGCCCGGTTGACGGCCGTGCCGCCCTGGATATCGATGCAACGCCCACCGATCCCGGTGATTGGGCTCCCAGTGCTGGCCGGGGGCGGGTTGGTGGTGCCCCGCTGGAGCTGGATGATCTTGGCCACGGACGGTACCCCAGCGCTGTCGGTGACGAAAAGCATGTAGTAGCCGGCAGGAGCGATGTTGGACGTGGCGGGCGACACCGCGGTGATGGTCGTACCCGAAGTACTGAACGACAGGGGCACGTAGCGCTGCCCTTGATCCTCACTGTGGGTGGGTGCGCCCAGGCGAACGATCCCAACCTTCGCTATCGAGCCCGCCTGCGCGGATGCGATGGCAAGGTTCTGACCGTAACCCGCAGTCGCCGGCGCCGAGTCGATCACCGGCCGGTTAGCGCGCAGCCCGCTACCGTCCTTCTTGAACAGGTAGGGCGGCTCGAAGTACTCAATATTCTTTTCCAGATACCCGTTGGTCTGGCAGCTGCCACAAATTCCGCCGCCGCCAGTGAGCACCCGGCCGTCCGGCAGTAGCGTCGCGGTCGAGTGGTACTCCCGGACGCGACTCGCGCTCGCAAGCACCGTCCAGCTGCCGGCGGCTGGATCCCACCGTTCGGCAGCGAAAACCGGGTGGACGAGGTCGACCAGTCCGTCCACCGAGCTGCTCTGCCCGCCGGTCGCAAGCACACTGCCGTCGGCCAGGACGGTGAGGTTGTGCTGGCGCCGTCCAACTGACATCGACGCCGTGGAGGCGACGCTGGATCCGCTGTTCACGTTGACAACGACTGACGTCTTAGTCGGCACACTGCTCTGGTTGTCCTCGGTGATGTTGCCGCCGCCGGCGACCAGAACCTTCCCTATGTCGTACGTGGCGAAGCTGCCATACTCGCGGTAAATGCCATCGCGGCTACGCGTGGCGGTGATGAGTCCGGTACCGCTCGTGTTGATGGTGTTCATCGTGCTTGTCGGACCCACCAACTCCACTTGCCCGTCGGGGCGTGGCACCAGGAAGGGGTAAGCCCGGTCGCTGTAGCCGCTGGCGCCTGTGAGCCGCCGAAGAGTTCCGTTTGTCTGGTAGACCTCGTGCACGGATGGGCCACCGCCGACGATTACTGCTTCGTCGTTACCGAGCGCGGCCACAGATGGGTACCAGCGCTCGGCGGCCATGTCGGGGCCACGGCTCCAGGTTTCGGTGCGCCAGTCAAAAAGGTGTGTCTGCACGATCCCGTTGAGGGCAGAATCCTTATTGCCGCCCGCTACCAGCAGGCGGCCGTCCGCCAGCTGCGTGTAACCGGCGCAGAAGATGTTGTATCCCTGAACGTCTTTTCGAACTGACGTATTGGTGTTGGGGTCCCACAACAGGGCGCGAGTAAAGGAATGGTTGGAATACGACTCCGTGGGACCATCACCGACCGAGTCCCACATCAGGACCTTCCCGTTGGGCAAGACCGCCTGGAAGATCGGCACCACATCGGTGGCAATCACCGAACTCCACGCACCTCCGACTCCGGGATCGGCCGCCGCTGCGGTGGAGAGGCTGGCGTTGGGAACCTTCTGCGTACTGTTCCGGCCGCCCGGAGCGACGCCGGTGGTCTCCTTGATCCTGGCCGCGTTGGCTCGGGTCTGCCTTTCGATTTCGGTGATCGGCGTACCCACCAAGTCTTGCTGGGCGTGTTCGAGGTCAGTGTGATCATCTTCAGGTGCCGCCGCCGCGACATCGGGCCCTAGCCCCAGTCCGAGCCCCAGGGTGAGGGCCAGGCTCAGCCCGGCACCCATCGCGCCGAACCGCCATTGCTTGCGAGTCATATGCACCCCCGAAACCCCGACAAACCAGTGGATCTTCAGTATTAACTTGACTGGCGCGCGCGCCTGGCCGGCCCCCTAACCGATTGACAAATGTGATTATCAGGGGGCCAAACTACGCAATTGGTAACGAAATGATTGCTAGTGGCCAGGGGCCTGAAGTCCTTGTGCAGTACTTCCACCGAGACGGAAAGCTACTCCGTCTCGTCCCGGTTAGTTAACACCGATACGCGGGTTAACAGTCGTCGGCCCGCAGAAATGATGCGGTGGCGTCCCCGCATCGCTACGGTCCAGATGTCGTAGCCGCGCAAATTCCATCCCGCGAGAAGCTGGTTGGCGGCGAGGAAACCGGTGGTGGCTGCGCGTTCCATCAGGGCGACGGGGAGGTCGCAGCGGATACCGTCTCCGGCGAGTACAAGGCGCGCATCGGGCGTGGCGACCTCGGGGCGCAGCTGCCAGGGGCGGGTGTCGATCAAGGGACAGTCGTCTCTGACCAGCCACTCGTCAGCGACGATCGCGGCCTCGATGGTTTCGGGATAGACGCGGCCCAATTCGGCACCGAGCGCCTTCTGCAGCTCGGCCTCGTTCGTGTTGGGCGGAAGCGCGTACGCGTGGAGCTCGACGACTGAGCCTCGGTGCAGCCGGGACCAGTCGGCAGCCCCCTGCTCGAATCGTTCGAGGACCGACACGTTGTCGAGCGGGCCGTAGCCGCTGGTGCCCAGGAAGGGCGGCCGATCGGACCGCACTATGCGGTCGAACCAGAGACGCCACACTGCGAACGGCGGAGCGTTCTTGGTCTCTGCAATGCGGCCGCGCCACTGCAGGTCATTGCTGCCGAGATCGGATTCGGCAATCAGGCGCCGGGTTGTTCCCGGGTCAGTGGCCAGAACGACGGCGTCGGCCGTGAGGTCAACGCCTGAATCGAGGGTGATGGTGACGCCCTCGGACAAGCTCAGCGCCGGGTCCTCAGGCGGAGAACCCTTTGACGCCCTCACCGCAGCGACCTCAGCACCAGTCATGATCTCCACGCCGAGACCATGTAGGTATCGCCCCAAAGGAGCCCAGAGAGCACGGTCGTAGTCGTCCACCGGCACGTCGAAAAGCAGCCCTTCGGACGAGCCGAGGAAGTAGCTGTGGAACATGGCCACCAGCTCACCGGCCGCAAATTGCTGCGGATGGGCGAAGAAGCTGCGCGCGAACACCTCGAGCGCAAGGTGACGGGCAGCATCGGGAAACCGCAGTCGGTCCAGAAACGCTGCCGCGCTTTCTCCGTCGTACGCGGCGAAGGTCTCGGGGAAGGACACATCCAGCAGCTCAAGCGCCGCGGCCACATCGACCCGACGAAGATCAGCAGCCGTGAAGCTCGGACTGGTGGCCACGAAGCTCATCAAGTTCAGCGGGGGCGTACGAGGAATTCGTGCAAAGGAATCCGTGTGCCCGCCGGCCAGCACCAGTGGGTAGTCCGCTACCGCCCGCAACTGGGCCAGCGAAGGATCGGCTCGACGCAACAGCGACCGAAGGTTGTAGTACTGCCGGAAAAATGCGTGGAAGCCGCGGCTCATGGGGCGC
>OBLS010001270.1_pt1 | contig 10153 bp, 11 predicted proteins | sample 1519901 | NCBI WGS metagenome assembly OBLS01 (sample SAMEA3113585, study PRJEB22503) | soil metagenome
GCGCTCGGCGAGGTAGGAGCGAGCGGCCTGCTCCGTGTCGGCGGAGACGAATCTCTCGCCGTGCTCGGGGTCGAACGCCGGACCCTCGGCATCCGGTGCGATCTTGACCCCGAGTCCGTCGAGGTCGCCGTGGCCGTAGATCGCCCGGTCGTAGTCGACCCAGGCCGGGACGGGCGGCGTGCCCCAGTCTTCCCCGGCGAGATAGAGCGTGTCTTGCTTCGTGACCCGGATCGGGAGGTTGAGCAGCTCCTTCAGCCACGCGCCAGCGGCCCAGACGACGACGTCCGCCTGAGGCGCGCCCGGCCGGACGACCTCGTGGACGAGCCGCACGCCGGCGCGCTCCGCCGCCTCGACCGTGGCCAACGTCGCCGCGCGGGCCCGGAGGACCCCCGCCGACGGCTCCCAAAGGACGAAGCGGAGATCGCCGGGCTCGAAGGACGGGAAAAGCTCGCGGGCGGCGGCCGGCTCCAGCCGCTCGACCGGAATTCCCTCGGCACGGAGGACGCGCTCGCTCTGGGCCTCCCAGCCGGCTTCCGACCGCGCGAACCACGCAATCCCAGTTTCGACGAGCAGCTCGTGTCCGGTTTCGGCCTCGAGCTCGCGCCAGAGCTCGCGTGCGCGCCAGGCGGAGCGGGCATACCAGCCGTCCGAGCCGTGCGCGTAGCGGATCAGCCGGGACTCGCCTCCGGATGCCGCGCCTGGATGTCCCGGTTCATGGCGCTCAAAGAGGGTCACCTTCCAGCCGTCACGGGCCAGGCGATAGGCGAGGGAGGCGCCGAAGATGCCGGCGCCGACGATGGACGCGCTGCCGCTCACTCCAGCGGAAGAGCTTCGACGCTGCCGTCTCGGATCCGCCAGCCTGCGAGCTCGCCGCTCGCGAGAGCCAGAATCAGGTAGGGCCGTCCTTCCCAGAGCCCGATGTTCTCGATGTCCGTTCTCGACGGCCGCGGTTCTGTCTCGGGATGCGAGTGAAAGACGGCCAGATCGTAACCCTCGTCCTCGAGGAAGAATTCCTGCGGGTCCTTCGGCTGCAGCTCGAACCTGAATGGGCTCATCAGCCGATTCGTACCGGGGAGGTAGCGCTCCGCGACCGAATCGCGGAATGCGATCAGGCCGCAGGCTTCGTTCGGCGCCTCCGCGCGGGCGTGTGCGAGCAGCTGCCCACGGATCTCTTCCGGGACTACCACCACACCACGTGTTCCATCGCCCGCTCGACGTCCGCCGCCTCCCAGAGCGGGGCCGACAGGTACTTCCAGCCTCCGTCCGCGAGAATCGCGACAACAACGCCCTCGGCTAGCTCCTCCGCCAGCCGGCGCGCCACGTGGACGACGGCGCCCGACGAGACCCCGGCGAAGAGGCCTTCCGTTTCGAGCAGCGCTCGCATGCCGCCGACGGCCTCACCGTTCGAGACGAGCAGCTTTCGGTCGAGCTGCGCGACGTCGAGGATCGGAGGGACATAGCCGTCCTCGAGCGAGCGCAGCCCCATCACCGGATCGCCCGGAAGGGGCTCCGCAGCGGCGACGGTGACGTCTGGGAACGACTCGCGGAGGCGGCGGCCGGCGCCCATCAGCGTCCCGCCCGTGCCCAGTCCCGCGACGAGCACGTCGACCCGGTCGAACTCCTCGGCGATTTCCGCACCGGTCCCCTCGTAGTGCGCGCGCGGATTGGCCTCGTTTCCATACTGGAACGGAAGGAAGTAGCTCGGCTCGCGCTCCGCGAGCTCGAGCGCCGCGCGCACAGCGCCGTTCGATCCTTCCTCTCCCGGCGAGGTGATGATCTCGGCGCCGTAGAAGCGCAGCAGGCGCAGTCGTTCCTCGGTCACGTTCTCGGGCACGACGCAGGTCAACGGATAGCCCTTTATGCGCGCGACGAGCGCGAGAGAGATGCCCGTGTTACCGCTGGTCGGCTCCAGCAGCGCGCGGCCGGGCTCGAGCTCTCCGGACGCCTCGGCCGTCTCGATCATCGCGAGCGCGACGCGGTCCTTGATCGAGCCGGTCGGGTTCTGGGCTTCGAGCTTCGCGAAGAGTCGGACGGAGGGCTTCGGCGTCAACCGCGTGAGCTCGACGAGCGGAGTCCGCCCGATCAGGTCGAGGACGCTCTTAGCGACCACCGGCCATGGCCGGTAGGAGGATGACCGTCGCCCCATCTTCGACGGACGTTTCGAGCCCCTCGCGGGTGCGAACGTCCTCGCCTTCGACGTAGACGTTGACGAATTGAGCCAGCTCGCCCTCTGGATAGATGCGCTCGCGCAAAGCGGGGAAGCGCCCTGTCAGGTCGTCGAGCAGCTCTCGGACGGTCTCCCCGCGCGCCTGCAGAGCCGCCTGACCGCCGGTCTCGTCTCGGAGGGTGGGTGGGATGCGCACGATCGTCATTTCGGGCTTTCCTCGGGCGACGATGGCGGCGCGAGGCCGGAGGGGACAGTGTTAGGCACACGGCCCCGGAGACCCTCGTGACGTCCAGGGTCGTCAGGCGGGGACGGAGCCGGGCTTCGCCCGGCGGGAGCCACCGCCGGCGAGGAAGGCCCGACGCCGCAGAACTCCGCATAGTCGATGTATTCCGTGATCGTCGGGTTGTCCCCGCAGGCGGGGCAGTTGGGATTGCGGCGCACCGTCACCTCGCTGAAGTTCGTGGTCAGCGCATCGAAGAGGAGCAGCCGGCCGACGAGGGGCTCGCCGATGTCGAGCGCGAGCTTGAGAGCCTCGTTCGCCTGCAGCGAGCCGATCACGCCCGGCAGTACGCCGAGGACACCGCCCTCCGCGCAGCTCGGCGCCAGCTCGGGCGGCGGCGGCTGCGGGAAGAGGCACCGATAGCACGGACCGGTGAACGGCTTGAAGACGGTCACCTGCCCCTCGAAGCGGTAGATCGAGCCGTGCACGACCGGGACGTCGTGCCACACGGAGGCGTCGTTCAGGAGGTAGCGCGTGGGGAAGTTGTCGGCGCCGTCGACGACGAACTCCCAACCCTCGCCGAGGATGCGGTCGACGTTTTCCGACGTGAGCCGCTCCTCGTAGGTGACGACCTGGACGTCGGGATTGAGCTCCTCGACCGTCGCTCGTGCCGACTGGGCCTTGCTCTCGCCAAGCTCGACGGTCGAGTGCAGCACCTGGCGCTGGAGGTTGGAGGCGTCGACGCGGTCGTCGTCGACGATCCCGATGCGCCCGACGCCCGCAGCGGCGAGGTAGAGCGCCGCCGGCGAGCCCAGGCCGCCCGCTCCGATCAAAAGGATGCTCGTCTCGAGCAGGCGCTGCTGCCCCTCGATGCCGACCTCGGGGATCAAGAGGTGGCGGCTGTAGCGGGCGAGCTTCTCGTCGTCGAGCGCGCTCGGCGACTCAGTCGGGTAGCCGAGCGCTTGCCAGGCGACGATGCCGCCGGCCATCGAGACGGCGTCCTCGTACCCGAGGGCCGCCAGTGTCGGCAGGATCCGTCGAGAGCGGTTCCCGGTCGCGCAGTAGGTGATGATCGGCCGGTTCGGATCCGACGCGACGTCCGCGAGCCGAGACTCCACCTCGGCCATCGGCAGGTGGAGGGAGCCCGGAATGTACGACGTGGCCCGTTCGCGGTCGGTCCGGACGTCGATCAGCACGGGCGCATCGTTCTCGTCCAGGCGCTCCCGCGCTTCTTCCGGGCGAATTTCGTCGATTCCGACCGGTGTCGCCACGGTTTGAGGATAGCCACCCCTTTGCTGGCTACAGTCGCGCCGTGTCACGAAGACTCCGGATCGCGGTCGTGGCAGCCGTCGCACTGGCAGCAGCGGGCGGAGTGGCGCTCGGCGCCGTGCTCGTCGGCGGCGACGAAAACGGCTCGAAGCGGCCGAGTGGGCCGCCCCCGTTCGTGGTCGACCTCGGCGTCCGCACGGACGCCGAGGCGGCGGCGCTGCGAAGCGCCGCAAGGGCCTACAACGGGGGAGACCGGGGGCGGGCCGGTCGGATCCTCGCCGGCCGCACCTCAATTCAGGCGCTGATTGGCTCTGCTCTCGCGAGCTGGCCCGCTGGGAGCCTCGCCCGCCTGGAGCAGCTCGCGCAGACGAACCCGGGGAGCGGCGCAGCGCTCTTCCACCTCGGGCTCGCCCGCTACTGGGAGACCGACACAGAAGGCGCGCTCGAAGCGTGGCGCGCGACACGGGCGCGCGCTCCCGACTCCGCGTACGCGATCCGCGCCACCGACCTGCTCTTCCGCCGCTTCCCGCCCGGGCAACCGACCTTCATCCCCAGCTTTCGTGCCGATCGCAGCGTGACCCGCCTCGGGCCGGCTGCTCAGCTCGCGGCGCTCGCGAGGAATGCGCGTCGCCGGGACGCCCGCGCGAAGCTCCTGTACGGGCTCGCCCTGCAGCGGCTCGAGCGGCCGATTTCGGCACGGAGGCAGTACACCGCCGCCGCCCGGCTTGCCCCGCGGAACCCCGAGGCGCTCGCCGCGGATGCGGTCGGGCGGTTCGACAAAGCCCATCCGGAGCGCGCTTTCTCCAGGCTCGGTCCCCTTACTCGCCGCTTCCCGAAGGCGGCTACCATCCGCTTCCACCTCGGCGTGCTGCTTCTGTGGCTCGGCCAGCTCGATGAGGCCCGACGGCAGCTCAGAATTGCTGCCGGGATGACGAGATCCCCACTTGCGGGGGAAGCAAACCGCCTGCTCGACCGTCTAGAAGACGTGGGAAAGCCGAATGACGAATAGGACCTGCTGAACCGAAAGATGGGCCGGTCGGCCTATGGCGGTGGGACCGCATCGATGGAAGACTCCGGCAAGTAAGGGGAAGTTTAAGAGCCGTAAACCGGAGAGGGAGCGAGGGGAGCCGGTGGAGCGAGGGGAAACGGCAACAAAGGAAGTCACTCCGGAGGGTGTCTTCGAGACGCTGATCGCCAGTGCTCAAGAGTCTGGGCGTCTCGCAGCAGATGACGTGACGGTCGCGCTCGAGGAGCTCGAGCTCGACGCAGGCCAGATGGACGACTTCTACAGCCGGCTCGACGAGCTGCAGATCGAGGTCGTGGAGGCGGAGCCGGAAGACGACGAAGTCGAGGCGGTCGCCGACCAGCGGGAGGTCTCGACGGAGGCGCTGCAGCTCTTCCTCAAGGACATCGGCAAGGTCGACCTGCTGACTGCGGCGCAGGAGATCGAGCTCGCCAAGCGGATCGAGCGCGGCGACCACCGGGCGAAGCAGGAGATGGTCGAGGCGAACCTTCGCCTCGTCGTCTCGATTGCCAAGCGCTACCGCAACCAGGGCCTTCCGTTCCTGGATCTGATCCAGGAGGGGACGATCGGCCTCGTACGGGCCGCGGAGAAGTTCGACCACCGGAAGGGGTTCAAGTTCTCGACGTACGCGACCTGGTGGATCCGGCAGGCGGTCGCACGGGCGCTCGCCGACAAGGCGCGGACGATTCGCATGCCCGTCCACGTCGTCGAGAAACTGAACAAGATCATGCGCACCGAGCGGAAGCTCCGCGCCGAGCGAGGCCGGGAGCCGAGCTCCGATGAGATCGCGCTCGAGCTCGAGCTGACGATCGCAGAAGTCGATCAGATCCGCCGCAGCGCTCAGACGCCGGTGTCGCTGGAGAAGCCCGTTGGTGACGACGAGGAGTCCGAGTTCGGGCACTTCATCACCGACGAGCTCGCGCCGCTGCCGGACGAGCTCGCCGAGGACGTCCTTCGGCGAGAGGCGCTGACGAAGATCCTCACGACGCTGTCCGAGCGCGAGCGCCGCGTGCTCGAGCTTCGGTACGGGTTGAATGGCGAGCAGCCGCGGACCCTGGATGAGGTGGGGCGAACGTTCCAGGTCACCCGCGAACGGATCAGGCAGATCGAGAACCAAAGTCTGAAGAAGCTGCGCGCGCTGTCCGACTCGCAGAAGCTGCGCGTCGCGTAAGCGGCGAGCAGGGGGAGGGCATGCTGGCGTGCCAGCATGCCCTAGGCTTGCGCGCCGTGAGGCGCATCGGATTGGTGCTGGTTCTCGGCTGTGCCGTGCTCGTCGCGCAGGGCGCCGGCGCACAGCCGCTCGGCGGTGGCAAGTGCCGGACGCTCTCGGTACTCCGCTTCCAGGGCACGCTCTACTTCCACCACCGCCTCCAGCTGCAGAGGCCGGCCCTCGGCCGCCGGCAAGGCGTCGCGCTCGAGCGGCCCTGTGGCGACAGGTCCGACTCTGAGCCGCCTCCGTGGGTGAGCGTGCCCGTCTACGCGCTCCGGGGCGTCCGCACCGCGGTCGCCGTCGCGCCGGGCCGGCGGCAGGTTGTCTTCTACGACCCGTACGTCTGCAGCCCACGTCTGGGCGAGAGTCGGTTTCTGCGGTGTCTGAGGCGTCACTAGACGTCGGCTGGCTGGAGGAGCTTTCCGAGCTCCTCCGGATCGAGAGCATCAGCGCCGATCCCGAGCGCAAGGAGGACGTGCGTCGGGCTGCCGAGTGGGTGCGCGATTTCGTCCGCGACGCCGGGGGAGCCGCCGAGCTGGTCGAGACGGACACATTCCCGCTCGTGGTGGGAGAGATCCGCGCCTCCGGCGGGGGCGACGCGCCGACGGTGCTCGTCTACGGCCACTTCGACGTCCAGCCGCCGGCGCCGCTCGATGCGTGGGAGTCGCCGCCGTTCGAGCCGACGGTTCGGGACGGCTGGCTCTACGCCCGCGGAGCTTCTGACGACAAGGGCCAGCTCTACGCGCTGCTGAAAGCCGCGGCGCTGCTCGCCGCGGCGGGCGAGCTGCCGGTCAACGTTCGGGTCGTCTGCGACGGGGAGGAGGAGACCGGCGGCCACCAGGTCGTCTACTTCATCGAACGGGACGAGCGTGGGGCGGACGCCGCGGTCATCTTCGACAGCGCGATGCTCCGCCGCGGTACACCCGTCTTCCACATAGCCACCCGAGGCCTCGTCTACTTCCACGTCTCGGTCCGGACGGGGGAGCGGGATCTGCATTCCGGTGTGTTCGGCGGCGCGGCGCTCAACGCGGCCCACGCGCTGATGCAGACGCTCGGCGGCGTCCTGCCGGGCGAGGGCGGCTTGCTGCCCGACGAGCTGCGGGCGGGCGCCGTTCCGCCCACGGACGAGGAGCTCGCGGCATGGAAGGAGCTCGACGCCGGCTCGCAGGTGCTCGCCGAGGGCGGTGCGCGCCCGGCAGATGCTCGAGCAGCGGAGGACTTCTACCTCCGCACGTGGGCTGAGCCGGCGGTCGACGTGAACGGGATCAGCGGCGGCGAGCCTCACCTCCAGAAGACGGTGTTGCCCATGAGCGCCGAGGCGAACGTCTCGATCCGCCTCGCACCGGGCCAGGATCCCGACCAGATCTCGCCGGTCTTCGAGCGCCTCCTGCGCGAAGCGGCGCCCGAGGGAGCCGAGGTGAAGGTCGAGCGCTGGTCGAGTGCCCGGGCCGGGCTGATCCCGCCGGAGGCTGCCGCGATCCAGCTCGGTCTGGATGCCTTCGAGCGTGTGATCGGCGCCCGCCCGTTGCTGATTCGCGTCGGCGGGACGCTCCCGATCGTCCCCGCCCTGGCCGACAAGGGCATCCCGACGGTGCTGACCGGGTTCGACCTGCCCGAGGGGAACATCCACTCGCCGAACGAACGGCTACTCGTCGAGCACATCCCGCTGGCCGTCAACTCGGCCCGCGAGCTCTTCCGCGCGTTCGGGCAGCTCTAGGAAGGCTTGATGGCGGTCTGGTGGCGCGGCTCGTAGAGCAGCAGCTTGGTCTCGCCCGGCAGCACCATCGTGATCGTGATCCCCCAGCCTTCGTCGACCGGCTCGCCCTCGAACTCGATGCCTTTCGCGCGCAGCTCGGCGATCGTCGCTTGGAGGTCGTCGCACATCAGGCTGACGTCACGACGCACCTCATACTCGCTCGGGTGGATGCCGAGCTCGGCGGGCGGCAGCCTGAAGACCAGCCAGTTGTCTCCGAGGTCGACGTGCTCCCAGCCGAAGACGTCGCGGAAGATGGCCCGCACCGCGTCCGGTTTGGACGTATAGATCAGCGTGTGGACGCCGGTGATCGCCACGGCGCCAGTCTAGGAGTCCCACGGGGGCGGGTTGTGGACCCAGCGGCCGCCCACCATCGTCGCCACCACTTGCACCTCAGGTAGCTCGTCCGCCGGCACGGTGACTGGATCCCGGTCGAGGACGACGAGGTCGGCGAAGTAGCCGGGGACGAGCTTGCCGCGGCGGCGCTCGTCGTAGGCGAGCCAGGCCGGGTTGACGCAGGTGGCGACGAGCGCCTGCTCGATCCCCAGCGCCTGCTCGGGATGCCATGCGGGACGATCGTCCAGGGTGCGCAGGACCCCGGCGACGATTCCCGCCAGCGGGTCGAGCTCCTCGATCGGAGCATCTGAGCCGTTGGCGACGACGGCGCCCGAATCCCACAGCGAACGGTAGGCGTACGCGCCGTCCGTCTTTCCCGTCCAGAACCGCTCGGCGAGGTCGCGGTCGGACGGGGCGTGGCTGAACTGGACCGACGCCGCGACGCCGAGCTGCGCGAAGCGGCCGACGTCCTCCGGCGCCAGCAGCTGCGCGTGCTCGATTCGCTGGCGAAGGCCGAGCGGCGCCCAGGCGTCGCGGGTTGCCTCGAAGGCGTCGAGCGCCTCGCGGTTGGCGAGATCGCCGATCGCGTGCACCGCGACGGGCCAGCCCGCTGCCGCCGCTCGGCGAACGATGTGAACCAAAGCCTCGCGGCTAGTGATCTCGACCCCGCTGCCGTCCAGCATTCGAGCGGTCTGGGAGCCGAGCGTTCCGTCCATGAACGCCTTCAGGTAGCCGACGCGCAGCAGCTCGTGGCCGAAGCCGCTGCGCAGCCCGAGATCGCTCACCTCTTCGACGAACTCCGCGGGCAACGACTGCCACACCCGCAGCGTGAGTGCTCCGTCCGCCATCAGCGCTTGCCAGAGCCGGAGCGCGCCGATCCAACCGTCCTTGTCGTGCACCGCCGTGACCCCGCGTGAGGCCGCCACCCGCAGGCCCTCGCGCATCGCCTCGGTGTACTCCTCGTCCGGGATGTGGATATGTCGGTCGCGGAAGCGCCAGCACGCCTCCTCGCGGAGAACGCCCGTCGGCTCGCCGCGCGCGTCGCGCTCGACGACGCCGCCCTCGAAGTCGAGGTTGTTGACGTCCGCCCACGAAAGTGCCGCCGAGTTGAGCCACACCGAGTGAGAATCGTGGGCGAGTAAGGCGACCGGCACGTGCCCAGCGACCACGTCGAGCGCCTCCTTCGTCGGCCGGTCCGGCCACTCGGCGTCGCGCCAGCCGCGGCCGCGCAGCCAGCCACCCGGGCCAACCGAACCGAGCCCGTCGCGCACCCGCGCGACTACCTCCTCGACCGAGCCGACGCCCTCGAGTCGCACCTCCCGCCGCGCCAGCGCCCAGGTCGGAAAGTGGACGTGGGCGTCGTTGAACCCGGGCACGACGCAGCGCCCGCCCAGATCGACCCGCTCGGGGCCGGGGAGCGCCGTCTCGTGCGTCCCGACGCCGCCCGCGACGCGGTCGCCTGCGATCGCGAGCGCCGAGGCCGTGGGCAGCGAGGGATCGAGCGTGCGGACGACGCCTCGTTCGAGGATCATTCCGGCGAATCTAACGAGAGGAGCCGCCCGTGCCAATCGATCACATCGCAATGAACGTCACCGATCTCGAGCGGAGCAAGGCGTTCTACTCGGACGCTCTGAAGCCCCTCGGCTTCTCGCTGATGTTCGAGGCCGGCGACTTCCTCGGCTTCGGCGACGGGCAGATGCCGAACCTCGGCGTCGTCCGCCGGGAGCCGGCAGGCGGCGGCCACGTCGCGCTCGCAGCCTCCGACCGCTCGACCGTCGATGCGTTTCACGAGGCGGCAATGGCCGCGGGTGGAACGGACAACGGCGCGCCTGGGCTGCGTGAGCACTACCACCCGACGTACTACGCGGCCTACGTCAGGGATCCCGACGGCAACAACATCGAGGCCGTCTGCCACACGCCCGAGTGAGCCTCGGCGGCCCTTCCTTCTGGCTCGAGACGTCGCCGGAGACGGACTACCCACCCCTGACCGCCGGCGTTTCCGTCGACGCCGCCGTCGTCGGCGCGGGGATTACCGGCATTACGGCCGCGGTCCTATTGAAGCGTGCAGGTAAGACCGTGGCGCTGCTCGACTCGAAGCGAATCGTCCACGGAGCCTCGGGCTACACGACGGCGAAGGTGACGTCCGGCCACGGTGCGAGCTACGCCAAGATCCG